>UMLQ01064556.1_pt1 | contig 52163 bp, 49 predicted proteins | sample 1966631 | NCBI WGS metagenome assembly UMLQ01 (sample SAMEA4836206, study PRJEB28245) | human gut metagenome | biome: gut microbiome; material: fecal sample | place: Denmark | collected 2008 | reverse complement strand
CGGCGCTTGCCCTCTTCGTCGCTCTCATACGTTTCCGTGACGTAGCCGACGTTCTCGCCCGCCTCAAAGAGCGTGGAGAGGTATGTTACAAGCTCCTGCACGGGCTGCCAGTCGGCAGGCTCGCGGATAGGTATGCCCTCGCAAGCGCACTCGCCGCCCTCGTAAATTATCTCGTCGTTCCAGTCGAAAACGCCGTCGCTGTCAACCGTGAGCAAGCCCCTTTCGCGCGCCATCTGCACTATGCTGCCGCCCGTTACGGGGTTGGCGTTTCCCGCGAAGCTTTCCCACTTGCGCTCGCACTCGCCCGCGCGGTAGCGGTTGTCGGCGCGCGACCAGTTATCCCAGTCAGCCGCCGAATAGCCCTCTTCTTTCAGCGCCATGCCGACCGCCAGCCACTCTTGATAGTCGCAGTCGGCGGGGGGTATCTTGCTTAATATTTCAAGTATCTCCATTCATATCTCCTTTCTCAGCCGCTCACGCGGGGACGTATTCGGCTGCGCACACGCCGCGCGGCACTCGCCAGCCGTTAGCCGAAATGCGCGCTATCATGCCGCTCGCCTGCTCGAAGCTCCACTTGCCGACGTGCTGAAAGCCGTAGTTTTCCAGCAGGCGTATTTGCTTCGGGGTCGTAAGCCCTGCGGCGCGGCGTTTTTCTAAGCGGTCGAGGATAAGGCTCGCCTTGCCTGCGTTTTCGATGGCGTCGGGCAGTATGCCCAGCTTTTCGAGCCGCTCGCGCTGCTTATCGGTAGCGGGCGCGCACTCCCAGCCGAACGCGGGTACGTATGAGGACAAGTCCTCAGCCTGTATCGACATTTCGTACTGCAAGGGGTCTACCAGCTTGCGCTTGCGCGTTTTCATGGCTTTGAGCTGCTTTGCGAGGGCTTCCTCGCGCTGAGCCACCACGTCCTCGCTCGCCTGCTTTTCGGCTTCCTCTATATCCACCGCGCAGCCCGCTTCGTCAGCGAGATTTTCGGTCATTTTCTGCGCTACCTCTTCGTTTTGGCATATCAGATGTGCGGGGCGGCAAAGCTCGTGGCGCTCGGTGTGCCACAAGAAATCGAGCAGGAGAAGCTCCGTCTTGCCCTCGCAGAGCCTTGTGCCGCGCCCCACCATCTGGCAGTACAGACCGCGAACTTTGGTCGGGCGGAGCACCACAACGCAGTCTACCGAGGGGCAGTCCCAGCCCTCTGTAAGCAGCATACTGTTGCAGAGCACGTTGTACTTGCCCTTATCAAAAGCTTCCAGTATCTCAGCCCTCTCCTCGCTCTCGCCGTTTACCTCAGCCGCCCTAAAGCCGCGCTCGTTCAGAATATCGCGAAACTTCTGCGAGGTCTTGACGAGCGGCAGAAATACCACCGTCTTGCGCTCGGCGCAGTATTTGAGCATTTCGTCAGCTATCTGATACAGATAGGGGTCTAGGGCGGTGTCAATATCGCTCGCTTTAAAGTCGCCCGCCTGCGTCGCCACGCCCGAGATGTCGAGCGTGAGCGGGATAGTCACTGCCTTTATCGGCGAGAGGTAGCCCTCTTTTATCGCCTGCGGCAGGGTGTATTCGTAAGCCAGACTCTCAAAGACCGAGCCTAGGTCTTTCATGTCGCCGCGGTCGGGCGTAGCGGTAACGCCCAGCACCTTAGCCGCAGGAAAGTGCCGAAGTACGTTTTGGTAGCTCTCGGAGATAGCATGGTGCGCCTCGTCGATGATGATGGTATCGAAGTAATTTGCTGAGAAGCCTTTGAGCCGCTTTTCGCGCATGAGGGTCTGCACCGAGCCGACCGTTACGCGGTAGAACGAGCCTAAGCAGCTTTGCTCAGCTTTCTCGACCGCGCTTTTCAGCCCCGTGGTCTTGTACAGCTTATCCGCCGCCTGCGCGAGCAGTTCGCCCCTGTGCGCGAGGATAAGCACGCGCTTGCCCTGCCGCACGCACTCTTCCGTCACCGCCGAGAAAACTATCGTCTTGCCCGTGCCGGTCGGCAGCACGAGGAGCGTTTTGTCAACGCTCTCCCACTGCTCAAATACCGCCGCTTTTGCCGCCAGTTGATATGGACGCAGGTTCATCTGCCGCCACCTCCGAAGCTGCCGAAGCCGCCGTACTGACCGCCGCCAAAGCCGCCGAAGCCTGCGTTATTCGCAAAGCCCTGCGCCGCCTGAGGGGGCTGCTGATAGGTCTGCGCGGGCTGAGGAGTCTGCACATTAGTATACCCCTGCGGCTGTGCTGTTGGCTTTACGGTATCCACGTTTTCGTCGTAGGCGTAAAGTTTCTTTATCTTGTTCGATTGACCCGCCGTGCCGTCCTTTTTGGTGTAATTATCTATGTAAACGCGGCATTTTCCGCGCGTGCCCGCGAGCGCGCCCCAGTTCATGCGCAGCGGCTCGCCGTGCTTTTTCAAGCCGACAGCGAGGAAGAGCTGCGAGAGCTTCCACTCAAACTTTTTGCACAAAAAGTAGTTTTCCGTTATCTCAACGCTGTCCTCTGCGCCCCAGACCGTGAACGTCACCTTAGCCATATTGCAGGGCGGCACTTTCGCCGAACCTGCGTGGCGGGCGCGCTCAAACTTCGCGACCGTGAAGTCGTAATCGCCCTCGGGGAGCAGGGTGTATGAAAAGCCCTCGCCCTCGTCGTTTATCTCGTCTTCCCAGCCGAATTCTTTAAAATCGTCCATTAAAATTCCTCCTTATATCCTCAAAACGGCAGGCCGTCGAGGTACATTTCATTTATCTTTTCGAGCACCGTCTGCCAGTCAGCAACTAAGCAGCCGCTTATGAAGTCGGGCGGGTAAGCCGCCACCGGCATATCTGCGGGGCAGTAGCCCTCCTGCGCGACCACCTCGCGTATCTCCTCTTCCGTAACGCCGTCGGCTATCATGAGGTCGCGCAGAGCCTGCGGTATATCGGCTGGCGGCTCGGGCAGCGCTGTCGGGTCGGGCTGAGGCATAGGCGCTTGCTGAACGCTCTGCGCGGCAGGCTCGGGCTGCTGTACTGTCTGCGGCGGCGGGGTCTGCATTGTCTGAACGGTCTGAACGGTCTGAACGGTCTGAACAGTCTGCGCTGTCTGAACAGTCTGCGCTGTCTGAACCGTCTGCTGAGCGAAAAGATGCGCTATCTGCGAATAGTCGAAAGGCAGCTCGGGCGCTAAGCCGTCGCGGTTTTTAGCGTCCCAGCAGGGGTGATGGCTGGTGTACATCACGCGTTCGCCGCCCTGCGCCTTGAACTTCTTGCCGTCCTTATCCACGGCTACGGCGTAGGTCTTGTAGTTGGCAAAGAGCACCATATCAGCCCATTCCTTAACTTTTGGCGATATGAGCGAGCCTGTTTTCTGACCCAACTTCATCTCCCAGCGGTCGTAGCTGCCCATCTCGTCGGGCTGCTCGAACTTTACTATCTTCGCGTGCGCCGTCAGCACGACGTTTATGCCGCTGTCCACCACGTCCTGCAAGAGGTTCAGGAATTTCGCGAACCCCTCGCACTCATAAACATAGCCCTTGCCGTAGCCGAAGTCCTCTATGCCCGACTTGCCGTGCGCGGCGCAAACGCTCGATATACAGAGCTGTTCCGCCCAGTCTATCGTGTCTATCACTATCGTCTTGCAAAGGCGCAGCGAAGCGGCTTCCTGCACCTCGCCCTTTATCATCTCCCAGCTTGTCGGCTTGGGCATACGGCGCACATTCATGCGGCGTGTGCTGCCCTCGGTGTCGATGAAGAGCGGGTCGGGGAACTGCGCCGCGAAGCTAGATTTGCCAATGCCCTCGGGGCCGTAGACCACCACTTTCATCGCGCCGCCCTGCGCGCCCGATGTTATCTCATATGCTGCCATCAGAATTTACCTCCGTTCCATTTAAAACCTGTTTCTTTTACCGTGTTCGTCTGCTGCGTTTCGGGCGTGAACGATGTGCCGTCCTCGATGATAACGCTGCACTCGCCGCCCGTAGATACCCTTGTCGCTATCGCCTGCAAGCCCTGCTCCTCCAGCCATTTGCCGAACTCCGCCAGGGTGTCGGTATCCATCTGCTCCAGCTTGTCGAGCAGCACGAAGCCGCACTCGGGGCTAAGCTTGCGCACTATGGACGTTGCGACGATGAGCTGTTCCGCGCCGCTCATGCCGTCCCACTTGCAGCCCTTGTACGTCAGCTCGCCGTCCTCTGTCGAAAGCCCCGCAAGCGGCATTTCCGCGCCGCCGAGCAGCGCCCGCTTATCATCGCGCACCTGCAATATCTTCTGTGAGAGGTAAGCGTACTGCGAGCGGTAGTCCTCCGCGTCGATCTCGGCGTGTTCGCGGTCGAGGTTGGCGCGTATCTTCGCGTTCAGCTCGTCTATCTCGGCGATGTTGCGTTCCAGCTCCGCCGTGCTCTCGTCCTCCAAGTCCTGCGCTTCGAGGTTGGCGAGCTTGAAGTTATTTTCGGCGGCTTCAAAGCGCATTTTTGCCTGCTCGTAAGCCGACTTTGCAAGCTCGAGCTGCTGTGCGTAATATTCCCGCTGGTCGCGCTTGCGCTGGTTCTCGCCGTTGCGCGCGAGTATCTCCTGCTGCTGTTTTATCAGCTCGCCCGCGCTGACGGGTTCGGCGGGCACGCCTGCGTACACGGGCATTTCCTTAGCGTATTTTTCCTTTTGGTCGGCTATCCTTCCTATCGCCGTGCGGCGGTCGTAAAGCTCTTTTTCGGTGCGTTCCAGCTCGCCGAGCTTATCGCCCACGCCGATAATGCGCAGCAGCGTAGCTGCCTTATCCTTAGCCGACTGGTTCATGAAGCGGGGCAGGTCGAGGGCGAACTGCTCGACGAAGCTGTTGAGAAGCTGCTGACCGCCTTTCTTACCGGTGCTGTCGGTGACTTTTAGCGAGCCGTTCTTGCCCGAGCGCTCGACGATAATGCCGTTATCAAGGGTGATCTTCAAGTGCGGGTCGGCGAAAGAGCCTTCGCGGCGCGGAGCAGAGGGCTTGAACCTATCACCGCCCAGTCCCCACGCTATGCAGTCGAGCACAGAGGTCTTGCCCTGCGCGTTCTTGCCGCCGATAACGGTCAGCCCGTCCTTAGCGGGCGAAAGCTGCACCGCCTTTATGCGTTTTATGTTTTCTATCTCGAGTGTGTTTATCTTGACTGACATTTACTTTTCCTCCGTTTCATGCAAAGCTTTCGTCATCATGTACGACTTTCCCCCGCCCGTGCTCATGCTCAGACTGCCGACTTGACAAGCGCGGCAGTTTGTGGTATCATTATCGTTAGTGATAACCCCTATTTTGTTATCCTTTTCGTCCGTTCCTGTTGCCGCAGGGGCGGGCGTTTTTGTTGTGCTTTCGGTATTCATGCTCTTATCCTCCTGTGTTTTCGTCTGCTCTGCGCGCCACTCGCGGCGGAGCTTGTATATGTAGCTGACATCGCGGCTGAATTTCGCCGCTATCTCCGCGACCCTTGTGCCGCGCTCGAACTCGGTCTGTATATGCTCGCGCTGTTCCTGCGTCAGCCCCGCCGTCAGCAAGTAGTCCTCCACCTCGTCTGCCGAGAGGTCGACCGCCTCCGCTATCTGCCGCAGCGACTTGCCTTCGGCGTTGAGCAGGCGTATTTTCAGCGCTGTTTTAGTCCGCATTTTCCTCGCCCCTCGTTACGTCCATCATGAACGTTATAGCTTCAAGTCCCCCTATTAAACGGACGTACTGCGCGTGCTGGTCTTCGTCCATGCCCTTTTCAAGGGCTTCCGCCAGCGCACGCATAGCAGTGCAGTACAGCCAAAGGTCAAACGGGTTAAGTTCCAAACCGTTAAGTACCTCTTCTTCGCACTTTTCGACGGTGCGCATTATCAGCGGCATAGGGTCGCCGCCGGACGTTTTATTAAACTGACGCGCTATATCTGCGGTCTTGCTCTCAGCTCTGCTTCCGCTTACTTTAAATTTCATTTTGATAACCTCCTTAAAATCAAAAACCAAACATCGCCCAGCGGCTGAACATTGCCGCCGCGTATATCACGAACGCCACGCCCGCGCCGCCCAGAAACACCGCCAGCCCGATGAACAGCGTGTCCATCTGCTTGACTTTGCGGTCGTTGCGCAGGCGGCCTATGTGGCGCTTGTACACTTCGTCTTTGCGGGCGCTTTCAGCTCGCAGGTTTGCCATTTCGGCTAGGTCGCGTTGGGTCATTGCTGAGCACCTCCCAGCAGTTTTTCCAGCGAACGCAGCTTTTTCAGCCGCCGCTCGTAATCGTCGATGTCGATACCCCACGCTTCGTAAGCTATCTTCGTGTTGACGGCATACGGCAGCCACGACTTTACGCCGCGCTTTGCCATCTCGGTCTTTGCCATCTTCTTTATCTTTATCGTCTGGCTTTCGCCCGTGCCGAACAGCTCGGCGACGTCGGCGTTCGTCAGTTCGCTCTTGGTGTAGTACAGCCTTACGGCCGTTTCAACGTCCGGTGTTCTCATGTGTCATGCCTCCTTCACCGACATTATGTATTCTCCCGCGCGCTTCTCGTCGCGCGCTGTGCGTATCGCGGTTATCACCGACTCGGCTTTCACCGACACTATGCGGGGTTCGCCGTAGTCGGTCGTAAACTCTATTAGGTAGGTTTTCTTCATGGGTTCGCCTCCTCCGCCTGCTCCAGTGCCTCGGCTATGCAGAGCGGTTCGTCGTCTGTCCACTCGTCACCATCCATCAAAGCCCCACAGCATGGGCAGTATTGAAATTTTTGTGTGTCGTTCTCACAAATATTAAACGTTGCCCCACATGCTGAACACTTTATATCGTCGAAATCCTCTATCCATCGCCCATACCCGATTTCCTGTACTCCTATTGTGGGCAGTTCATTGATTATTTTCTCACGCAGCTCTCGTGCCATTGCTTCGACGGCGTCGGAGCATAATGTTTTAGTCCATTCGTATATGATATTCAAAACGCTTCCCGCGTTATAGTAATTTTTTGCCATTCTTTAACACCTCCTCGATGTTCAGCGGTTCGTCGTCGTCCCAGTTGACTAGCGCGGATATGGCGGTGGAAACTTCCGACCTAAGAACCTTGACGCTGAAGTATTCGCCATTCCCGCCCCACGCCTCAAGCCCTTTTCCGGGGCGTTCGGTGAACGCATATACCGCGCCGTCGCTGTCCTTTGCGATATATCTGAACCCGAGCAGGTTGAGCGCCTTGAAGATCTCGACCTGCTTGTCGGTCAGCGTGATCTCGGGATGAGCGTCAGACCATGCCTGCACACGGTTGATGTGCTCGGGCGTGACATCGAATATTCCGCAGCATGACTTCTTAACAAGCGGACAGCCATCGCAGCCACCGCACTTATCGAACGCTCTGCACATACGGATTGCTTCGTGCGCATATTCCAGCGTGTTGTTGCAGTTGTATTTCTTCATGATTTTATCCTCCTATGTCTTGTTGCGCCCTGATGTGGGCTTAATCTCCCCTCACACCTTTTGATAAGGGGCTGAGTTTCCTTTAAGAAACTGTATCGGCAAAAAAAATACTGAGTATTTTCTCCGGCGTGAGTTTCAGCACCTTTGATATTCTTGCAATTTCAGGCTGCTTAAAAGATGTTGTGCCTTTCATGCGCGAATAAAGAGTTTTCTTGTCCATTTCAATGAGTTCTGCAAGCTTTGGAACATTCAGCCCGCACCTTGCTATCTCAGCGTTAAGATCATTCACGTTCATTATTATCACCCCCTTTAGCATTTCGTTTCCTTTAGGACACTTTCATTATATCACGTTATTTCCTGCTTGTCAACCCCTTTAGGAAACTTTTTTTACTTTTTTTCAAAAATGGGTTGCATTTTTGAAACTTATATGCTATAATAGATTTAACCCCAAACGGAAGGAAGCGCGATTATGGAAATTGGACAGCTTATAAATAATAGAAGAACAGAGCTAGGCTTAACTCTTGAAGAAGTCGGAAATGCCGTTGGAGTAAGTAAAAGTACAGTGAAAAAGTGGGAAGACGGGTTCATCTCAAATATGAAAAGGGATAAGATCGCAAAACTTGCGCAAGTTCTTAAACTTAATCCCGTTTCATTGATAACCGGCGAAGCCGCCGACGAAGAAACCATCTTCGACAAATTCGACAACATCAAACCGCTTGCGCTCAAAAAGTTTCCCATGCTGGGCGAGATAGCCTGCGGCGAGCCGATATACGCGGACGAGGACAAGGAAACTTACGTCATGGCTGACAGCGACATCAAGGCGGACTTTTGCCTAAAAGCTAAGGGCGAGAGCATGATAAACGCACGCATTTACGACGGCGACCTTGTGTTCATTAAGAAAATGCCGATGGTCGAGAACGGCGACATCGCCGCCGTGATAATCGAGGACGAAGCCACCCTCAAACGCGTTTACTACTACCCCGACCAGAACAAGCTTATACTCAACCCCGAGAACTCAGCGTTCGACCCGCTGGTATACATAGGCGAGGAGCTGAACCACATACACATTCTCGGCAAGGCTGTGTTCTTTATGAGCGCGCTGTGATTTTTACAACAGCTATTGACAAATACCGCCAAATCGTGATATAATAGTTACAAATTATTATATTGGGAGGAATTATTATGAAGAAAATTGCAGACGTGATAAAAAAGGTCATAGAGATCCTTTGTTTGATAGTTTGTGGAATGTTTATCTTCATCGGTATTTTATTGTTTACAGCGGCAAATTCACATAATGTTTCTGCGGGCTTGCTTTCATTGGCGTTTGCCTTACTCTTCGCCCTACCTGCAATAGTTTTTGAACGCGAGAAGTATCTGCAAAAGAAATCCGGGAACAGCCCCGCACTGCAGAACATAAATACTTCTGCGGACTACCCGCAGCAGTACGATCTGCCGCAGGAGCTTCGCGATCCGCCGCCTGCTGCTCAGCAGGGCATCACGATCTCGCCCGCCGAACTGCTCATGATGAAGATAGATTCGCTCTCGACATCCGGCACGTTCTTTGAAAACGCGTTCTGCTGGGTACTGCACGACAACGGATTTATCAACATCTCTACCACTCCCGCTACCAACGATTACGGTATAGATATTCTCGCCGAAAAGGACGGCATTAGCTACGCCATACAGTGCAAATGCTACTCCTCGCCCGTCGGCAACAAAGCGGTGCAGGAAGCTTACACGGGCAAGGACTATTACAAAAAGATGATAGCGGTGGTCGCGACGAACAACACGTTCACCCGCAGTGCGATAGATACTGCCAGAGCAACGCAGGTGCTTCTTTGGGACAGGCAAAAGGTCATGGAGATGATAAGCCGCACGAGTGACGAAGCTATCCGTGCGGTGCTCAACGAGGTGTGAAGCGCGTATGCAAAAGGCAAGATCAAAAGTATTTCACATCTTAAACAGCAAACTCTTCGAGATACTCATAATAATCCTGATAATAATAAACACCATTTCGGTAATTCTTGAAACGTTCAGCCTGCCAGATGGGCTGTCAAAAGCTTTGTCGGTATTTGAAACAGTATCAGTCATAATATTCAGCGTCGAATACATCGGCAGGATATGGACGGCTGATATGCTTCTGCCGAATCTAACGCCGTTCAGAGCCAGAGCAAGATACGCGCGCTCATTCATGGCGGTCATAGACCTGCTGGCTATCCTGCCGTTTTACATACCCATGCTGATACCGATAGACCTACGCGCACTTCGTATGCTGCGGCTGGTACGGCTTGTAAGGCTTTTTAAGATAAACAGGTATTCATCAGCGCTGAGCACTATCGCGGAAGTTTTTAGGCGAAAAGCGCCGCAGCTCATTTCGTCGATAGGCGTTGTTTCGGTGCTCATGCTGGTAGCCTCGCTCATCATGTACAACGTAGAGCACGAAGCGCAGCCTGATAATTTCTCGAACGTATTTCAAGCGTTATGGTGGAGCGTTGCAACGCTTACCACCGTCGGCTACGGCGACATCTACCCGGTAACGGTCGCAGGCAAGCTGCTCAGCACAGTAATAGCAGTGCTTGGGATAGGCATGGTCGCAGTACCTATGGGCATTATCTCAGCAGGCTTTGCCGAAGCAGTAGGAAACAGCGAGCAGGACGACGAAAAATGCTACTGTCCGTACTGCGGGCACAAAATAAAATAAAAAAACTCGCCCCCGAGCGCTACCAACACTCAGAGGCGAGCAGAGCAGATACTACCAATATCCGCTCGAAATTGCACAAAACCCGTGACTATAAGGGCTTTTTCTGCCCTTTTATTATAGCACACTTTGCGCGAAGTGTCAAGGAATAGGAGGAAAAATCATGCCGATCTACAAAATGACTGACGAAAAAGGCAAGAACATTAGGAAGGACGGTCTGCAAAAGTACCGCGTGCGCGTGAACTACACCGACGCGCTCGGCAAGCCCCGACAGATAACACGCGTGGCTTACGGCTCGGACGCGGCTAAGGCGCTGGAAATGCAGCTGACTGCGCAGGTAAACAGCCGCGAGCTTGCACCAAAAATGACGGTAAAGCAGCTGTTTGACGAATACATCGCCGCAAAGCGCAGCGAGGTCCGCGAAACATCGCTCGACAAAACGACCCGAATACTGAAAAAGAACGTGCTCCCGAAATTTGAAAGCACGAAGCTCGACAGCCTTTCCGTACCGATGGTTCAGAACTGGAAGCAGGAGATCTCGGCGCAGGGGCTTTCGTTCACGACCCGCAAGAATATCTACGGGGAATTTCGTGCGATGATAAACTACGCCGTCAAAATGGAATACATACCAAAGAACCCCGTAACGATAGCGGGCAACTTCAAAGCGCCGCTCGAGCCGGAAAAGGAAATGCTTTTCTACACGCCCGAAGAGTTCAAGCGGTTCATCGCGGCGGCGCATGAGTGTGCGGAGCAGGCAGAAGCGGAAGGCTCGGTGTTCGAATGGAACTATTATGTATTTTTCAACATTGCATTTTACATGGGCATGAGAAAAGGCGAGATAAACGCGCTGCAATGGTCGGACATAAAAGGCGGCTATTTAAGCATAACGAAGAGCGTAGCGCAGAAGCTCAGCGGCGGCGACAGGTTCACGCCGCCCAAGAACAAATCCTCGATACGCACGATACAGATACCGCGCAGGCTGCAAACTATACTCGAAGAGCACCGCAGGCGGTCTGAAAGCTCGCTGGAGTGCTTCACGGAAGCGGCGTACATCTGCGGCGGCGAGCGCCCCATACGTGACACGTCCATCGAGAAGAAAAACAAGCATTACGCCGAGCTGGCAGGTGTGAAGAGAATACGCATACACGACTTTCGGCACAGTCACGCTTCGCTGCTGGCGAACGAGGGGATAAACATACAAGAGATCGCGCGGCGGCTGGGGCACTCGAACATCTCAATGACGTGGAACACCTATTCGCACCTTTATCCGCGAGAAGAAGAGCGTGCCGTGAGGGTGCTCGACAACATAGAGTAAATCGTGTAAAATTCGTGTACAAAAATAAAACCCACTGCATTTACAGTGGGTTTTTTAGGGTTGGCGGAGAAGGAGGGATTCGAACCCTCGATGAGCTATTAACCCATACACGAGTTCCAGTCGTGCGCCATAAACCGGGCTAGGCGACTTCTCCATATTGCTGTCCATCGGACGATATATATTATATCACACAATATCGCGCTTGTCAACCCCTTTTTTCAAATTTTTTTGAAAAAATAAAGATTTCCGCAGAAAATTCGCTTCCCTGCGGAAATCTATACAGTTATTTACAATTTAAAGTCCAAGAAGCGCGGTCAGCGAGTTCTTTCCGCGGAAGCCGACTTCCCTGCCGACACATTCGCCGTCTTTGAAAACCATGAAAGTCGGGATATTCATGACCTCAAATTCGCTCGCGAGCTCGGGGGCTTCGTCAACGTTTACCTTGCATACCTTCGCCCTGCCCGCTAACTCTTCGGCAAGCTCGGCGACGGCGGGTGCTGCCGCGCGGCAAGGCCCGCACCAAGGCGCCCAGAAATCTACCAGTACGGGCAGCTCGCTGTCTATGACCTCTTCATGGAAATTATCGGCAAAAAGCTCTATTTCGTCCATTTTTATATCCTCCTTTTTTAGGCAATTCGCACGCAATAGTCGCGCGGCGCTGCTTTAAAATATCATTTCCGAAAATCTCTCGTATATACAAAAAAAGCGATGGCAAAAAACCATCGCGTTCTTTTAAGAGCTGATACCCGGATTTGAACCGGGGACCTCATCCTTACCAAGGATGTGCTCTACCGACTGAGCCATATCAGCAAGTGAATCTTTCGTTTTAACTTGTTTAAGTTATCGGTAACTCACAGTTATATATTATACACGAAGATTCACGTTTTGTCAAGGGTTTTTGCAAATTTTATTGTAAACGTTATATGAACTTTACTTTAACAAAATAAATGCGGCAGATTCGGGCGCTACGACTATATTTCCCGTGCGGATCTCGGGCGCGCCGCCGACGGAATAGAGCGTTTCACCGCTGATCTTGAGCGGCAGTGCGAAACTTTTCGCCGCGGGGTTGATGATGACCATTATCTGCTCGCCCTCGGCGGTGCGCTTGTAGACCATCGGGTAGCCCGAGGACACAAACTCTATCGCGCCGTTGCTTTGCAGCGCCTTGTGCTCGCCGCGCAGCTTGATGAGCCTTCGCACCTCGCTCAGCAGCGAGTTTTCGTCCGCCAGCTCGCCCTCAGCGGTCGGGCGGTCTTCGGCGGGGTCGATGGGCAGATAAAGGCTTTCCGCCGCGCCGTCTGAAAAGCCCGCATTCGCCGCCGCACTCCACTGCATAGGCGTGCGCGAACCCGTCCTGCCGAATCCGCCCTCTTTCGAGGTCAGCCCCTCGACGTACCTCATGCCGATCTCGTCGCCGTAGTAAATAAATGGCGCTCCAGGCATTGAAAGGAGAAAAGCAAACGAGACTTTCATCTCGTGCGGGTCGAGGAAACGGCGCATTCTGTCCATATCGTGGTTGCCCGAGGGTATGCAGATCAGCCCCTTGCCGTCTGTCTTTTTATAGTTCTCAATGTATTTTTTTACAAATTCGTCCGCCGAGCCTTTGCCTCTGCGCGAGAAGTATGGTTCGTCGCAGCGAAAAAGATCGTTGTAGTGCGAAGGGCCGAAGTGCAGGAGAAAGTCCATATGAAAGCCGCCAAGCAGCGATTTGTCAGGCTCGCCCCACTCGGAGATCATCGCGGCTTCGGGGTATTCAGCGTCGAGGAACGCGCGGAAATCCTGCCAAAGCTTTACAGTCGCAGCGCCGTCGGGGTCATTTTTCACGAGCGAGCCCGCCATGTCAACGCGGAAACCGTCGCAGCCGTTCGAGAGCCAAAAGCGCATTACGTCCTTCATCGCCTCGCGGGTCGCCATCGGCGCTGGGTCTTCGGGGGCCTGTTGCCAGCCGCGCGTGCGGTTGGCGAACCCGTAGTTGAGCGCGGGCTGGTGAGTGAAGAAATTGACGGCGCAGCTGCCGTCGCGGTCGCAGCAGCCACGGATACTGCCCAAGCCCTCGGGCGCTTCCCAAATGGTGTTCGTCCAAATGTAGCGGTCAGAAAACTCGTTTTTCGTCGGCTCACAGCTGCGTTTAAACCACTCGTGGTCGATGGAGGTGTGGCCGGGCACTAGGTCGAGCAGGACGTGCATTCCACGGGCGTGCGCCTGTTTGAACAGCTCAAAAAGCTGCTCGTTCGTGCCGTAGCGCGGCGCGGCTTTCATGTAGTCGGCGACGTCGTAGCCCGCGTCCATAAAGGGCGACTCGAAGCAGGGGTTGATCCAGACCGCGTTGCAGCCTATGGATCTTATGTAGTCGAGCTTTTCGATGATGCCCTCAAAATCGCCGATGCCGTCGGCGTTGGAGTCTTTAAAACTCTGCGGGTATATCTCATAAAATACAGCATTATTGAGCCATTTTGGCATAATAGTACTTCCTTTCGATTACAGTTTTGTTGGCGTTTGTCATGCGTATTTGCTGATGCAAACGTATATTTTTTCATTAAATATACACTAATTCGGTGGATCTGTCAAGCAGTTTGCAGGGTTTTCTTTGCAAAATAATTGTGAATACGGTAAAATAAAAGCAGCGTTTCGGCGGTGAACGTCAAAGCGCTGCTCAGGTTTATTCGGTTATAACGGGCGCGCAAATGGCAATGTATGTAATTACACTAAGCACGCAGAACACGCCGACCAGCAGCGTCAGCACGGCGGATACCGCCTTGACCACGCAAGGGTGCTCGTTATTCTTGCGGATATTCATGAAAAGTCCGCAGAAAATGGAAGTTATTATCACAGTTGGCGTTATGTAGCGGAAATTCATCGTACAAGTGAATGGGTAATCATAGCACATCTTGAAATAATTGAATATCATCGAGATGTAGAAAAAGCCGAAAAGCGTTTTTTCGACCGGTCTCATCTCGCACTTTTTGACGAGCATGACAACCATCAGCAGCAGGAAAACTGCCGCCAGCGCAATGCCTAGCCAGAAAAATACGCGCGCTGCCGTGAGCATATACGGAGTGTTTTCGAAGGTCGTTTCGTTGACGCTTTCGCTGAACAGCGAGTTTTTGAAGAGCGCTATGACCGGGTTGTACTCGTTGTAGCCCGTCAGCTCTCCCTTGTCGTCATAGCAAAGCCATTGCTCAAAAACGCTCTTGAACTGCTCGCCCGAGAAGTCGGTCAAGCGGTCTTTGAATGAACGGTCGCCAATGTACTGCATTACCGTATTTGGCATTTCCTGCACATATGTTATCGGCACTTTCCACTTAATGTAATTGCGTATCTCAAACCAAAGTCCCAGCGGAACGCAGACAACGCCGAAAGCGGCGAATTGTCCGATAAGGTGAAGCCAGTCGGTGCGTATTTTCTTGATAAACACTGCCAGAAATACGAGTGCAATGGCCGGTGCGACAATAGCGGCGGAAAGCTTCGTCATCATGCCGAGTCCGACGCAGAGAGCTATTTTGAGAATATTTGCATATGTTTGGTTATCGTACCAGTTAAGTGTACAGAGCACCGCGCCCATCATGAACGCTGCGGAGAGAACGTCGTTGTTGATCGCGCCCGACATCAGAATGAACGCGGGATGAAACGAGATCATCAGCAGCGGAACGTACAGCGCCATATTTTGCAGTTTAAAGCGGCGAAGCAGTTTGTACGCCGTTATCATGATGCACATTGCGTAGAAAAGCGTGAGCGTTTGCAGCGATTCGCGTGCAGGGTTGTGACCGACGCCGAGGACATTTTCGTTTATGTCGATCCAAAACGCGCAGATGATGTGGTGCAGCGGCGGGTGGCAAAACTGCCAGACCTCGCGCACGTCGAAATTCGGCAGGGCGCGGTGGGCGATGAGGTACTCCATGTACGCCGCGTGGCCGCTGTCGCCGCCGAAAACGTGGACATCGTTCTGCCGCGTGTAAACGGACGTGTTGAAAACATAGTGAAACTTTACCAAAAAACCGATGGCGAAAATGAACAGAGCGTTGAGCTGCGTTTGAAATTTATCGGTATTTGCGCACGCGTACAGCACGCTAACTACCGCTATCTCGCCGACAAGCATCCAAAGCCCCTTGTCGGTCGCCTGCGAAAACCTTTTCGCGCCGACGTAATCGAGAAAAGCCGCCGACAAGCCGAAAACGCACGCCTGTATTTTGCCGATTTTGCCGCGTTTGTACATTATATAAATGCCGATCAGCACGGTCAGCAGCACGCCGAAGCTCTCCATGTACAGCGCGTTCGGCGGCACATTTTCAGCCGCGCCGAGGTAAAACGGGTTCAGCAGCAGGCAGACCAGCAGCGCGCAGACGTAGGGGTGCGCGGCGATACCTTTTATAAAGGCGTCGGTTTTCGCAGCGGAAATGCCCCAGCGCTCACTTCGACTCATGGTACTCCTTCTCAGTATTAACATTCCAAATATTAGATTTATCAGTAGAACCTGCCTTAATTGCCTTTGCGGCATTGATAGATGTCAACATTGAGTGATCCATATTGTTGTAACGGTGCTGACCATTTCTTCCAACGCAGAAAAGATTTTCAAAGCCATTAAGGTAGTCAACGACTTTGTCAAAGTGCTTATAAGTGTCAAAATATGCGGGATATGCCTTTTTAACGCGTTCGCGATGCGCGTCAAGCACTGCACCCTTCTTGATAACGCCCATCTTGATTAGTTCTTTTTTCGCAAATTCGATGCACTCGGCGTCGCTCATGTTCCAAAAATCGTCGCCCTCGGCGCAAAAATATTCCAGCCCTATCCAAACAGTTTCAGCGGGGTTCTTTACCATATATGGCGACCAGTTGTTGAATATCTGTATTCTGCCAAGTTTTACACCCTTATCCTGCACATATATCCAGCAATCGGGAACAATGTTGCCGAGCGTGCGCTTGTTCGTCTTGTTTTTAAGCTCAAGTTTGTTGACAAGCAGACCAATGGTGACGAAATCGCGGTACGGCAACCCTGCTGCGATCTTCTGTATTTTGGCATTTTTCTCAGCATTTACGCCGTGCATACCGCCGATGAGGTCTTTTATCGGCATCGAGGAAATAAAAATATCGCCCTCAATGGTCTTTTCACCCTGCGGCGTGCTGCAAACTACCGAGCGAATGCAGCCTTTTTCGGTGTTTATGCGGCTGACAGAGTGCTCGAAGAGTATCTCGCCGCCCATTTCCTGCGCCTTTTTGCCGACCAGCTCCCAGAGCTGACCCGGGCCGTACTTCGGGTACCAGTACTGCTCGATCAGCGAGGTCTCAGCATTGGCGTTATTTTTCTTGTCAACCAGTTTTGAGAACATATCCTTGATTATGGCAGTTATCGAAAGCCCCTTTACGCGCTGAGCGCCCCAATCCGCCGAGATCTCGCGCGGGTGTCTGCCCCAAAGCTTCTCGGTGTAACCCTCAAAGAACATCGAATAGAGCACTTTTCCGAAGCGATTGATGTAAAAGTTCTCCAAATTTGTTTCAGGCAGCTTGTAGACACACGAACCGAGGTAACTGAAACCGGCTTTCATTGTCGTCAAAAAGCCCATATTTTTGATCGTATTCCAGTTCATGGTCACTGGATAATCAAAAAAGCAGTGATTGTAGTAGATTCGCGAAACGCGGTCGCGCACGAGCATTACCTCGTCCTGCTTTTCTGGGTCGGGGCCGCCCTTTTCCAGCGGCTTTTCCCTGCCAAGCAGCTTGTCGTCGAACGCGGGCTTGCCTTGAACGGGCATGAGGTCGCTCCACCACTTCATTATTTCATCGTCTTTCGAGAAAAAACGATGTCCGCCGATGTCCATGCGGTTGCCATTGTAGCGTACCGTCTGAGAAATTCCGCCAAGCACGCTGCTTTCTTCCAGTACAGTGACCCTAAACTGCTCTTTTCCGCCGTCGCGAAGCAGTTCATACGCCGCAGTCAGACCCGCAGGGCCGCCGCCAATGATTACTACATTTTTCATGATCTAGTCTTCCTTTCAATTTTTTATTTTTGTCATTTCATCAGTTGAAATATTTTTAGACGTTTCGTCGGCATCTTTATTATAGAGCAGGTATTTTCTAGCAAAGAAATTCCAGAAAAACGCCACGCCCGTTGCCAGCACTTGTCCGACAAGGTAATATTTATCAGACGGTATCAATCCGCCAAAGATCTGTCTGTTTGCAAGAGGTTTATCAAATATCCATATTAGCCCCTGGTTTATGCCGAGTCCGACCACGCCGATCAGCGCAAACGCTGTAAATTCAGCCGCTTTGTTCTTTATCGCTTTTTTATCAAAAACCCAGTAAGTTGAAATTATGTAGTTTGTGACCAATCCGCCGACAAATCCGAAGGCGTTCGCAAGGTTGGCATTCATGCCGCAAAGCTCTTTCAGAAGTATCAAAATGAGGTATTGCACGACCGTCGCGCCGCCGCCAACAAACACATATCGAAAAAATTGTATAAATGTGTTATCTGTTTTGCCCGCAATAACTTTCTTTATATCCATTCGCGTTACCCGCCTTCTTAAATTTCACATATTTTATTATAGCATATTTCGTGTAAAATTGCAAGTGTTTCCGCCAAATTTTATGCATTTTAACAATAAAGCGCGGACATTTCTGCCCGCGCCATTACCTTGTTCTGCACATTTTTCTTTTTATTTCATCAAACCGTGTAAACACACAAAATGTGATCGCCGAGATCCAGTCCTATGTCGTCGCCGACCGCAAAAACGTAGACCTCGTAAACCATGTCGCCGTCCACAGTTATCGTGCCGCTGCCTATCGCCTGCGCGCCGCTCTCTGCCGCGGCACTTCCACCGCTCGAATAGTAGCTCTTTCCGCCAAATTCGATCGTTCCGAGATGGCTCAAAATATCAGATTTATCCTGCTGACTTATCTCGACCGTCGGCGGGGTTACGCTCCTCGGCTCGTCCCAAGCGGTCAGCGCCGCCGTCGCATAGTGCTCAGGTTCTTCCGCCTCCGCCTCAAAAACGATGCCCTCGCCGTCGCCGAGGTCAACCGCCAGCCGCGTGTCCGCCGAGCCGCTCTCCGCTTCGTACACCCACATCGCGATGTTTTCCTCACCATTGATGCACGCCGTGCCGCCTGCGAGCAGGTCGCCGTAAGAATTTTGCGTGGTGAACGTGTTGTAATACGTCCGACCAGCATAGTCTATACTTACAGAATTGTCTATAATTTCCGCTTTGTAATCCGAATCAAACTCGATAAGCGAATCTGCCGCCGTCAGACCATCGTCAAAAAACTTGTCGATCGTAAAAGTCACGCTCGTGATCTCGTCGGTCAGTTCGATCTGCACCTCTTCGCTGTCCGCCTCATTGTTGCTCAAAACGCTTGTTTTTGCTGTGGAATCGGGATCTTTCTTGTCGCTCTTCGAGCTTTCGTACGGCGATTTCACTTTTGAAGTCGCAGTAGTGGTCTGCGTGCCAATGTTCTCATTGATCTGAGAAAAAACGGTATCTACCTTCCTGTTTCTGTCAGCAGAATCGTCCGTGCCGCCGCCAACTGTTTCCAATTTGCTGCCGCCAAGATTCACAAAAATGCCAACGCAGACCGCAGCGACCGCAGCAGCAGCCGGCAGTGCGACCCATAATTTGCTCAGCCCGCCTTTTCGCACCTATTCTGTCTGCTGTTCCTCGATCTTCCTCAACAGATCGTCGGTGACCTGCTTGCGCGGCTTCATCTGATCGTGAATGTTTTTTATTAAATTATTCAAAATAATCACGCTCCAGTCTGTCTTTTAACAGCTGTCTGCTGCGCGACAGCCTTTTTCTTACATTATCGTACTTAATATCCAAAGTTTGAGCAATAAGCTCAGCCGGCATATTCTCAAAATAATACAAATATATCGGAATTTTGTAGCGCGGCTTCAAATCTCTCAAAGCGTCCAACAGCCTATTTTGCTCCTCAGTTTCGCAGGTGAACTCGTCGACCTCATCAGTGTTGTCCAACGATACGGTATGCGTATGCCAGGGACTTAGATTATACCTTTTACATATGACAACAGCCGTTCTGATAAGCCAAGCCTTGCGATGCTCCTCACTTTCAAAAGCCGGATTTTTCCTGTGGTACGTCAAAAAAACGTCTTGAAAAACATCGTCTGCCTCTGATCTATGTTTAAGCTGGGTAAGCGCAATGCCGTAAACCATATTCTGATATTTTTGTATAATTTGAGAGATGTCAAGTTCAGCGATTCCGGAATCAGCCGTTTGCATAAGGACATTTCAACTCCTCTCACTTATAATTCCGCAAAAACCGCAAAACTGTGACAAATTTTCTGCAAAAAAAACCGCCGAACTTTTTTGAACGGCGGTAATTTGTTTGATTTATTTGGAATTATTCAGCTGCGCTGTCATTATTCGCATTTTCGTCCTCATCGGTCTTGTCGGCGGGCTTATAAGCGTCACCCATAAGCTCTGTCATTTTCTGGTCATAAGCGGCCTGAACATCGTAATCCATAAATTCAGAGGGGTCAAGCTCGCCCTTCATCAGCTTTTCGAAGTTGCTGCCGTCGATCTTTTCGTGCTTCATGAGGTAGTGCGCGATCAGCTCAAGCTTATCCATATGCTCGCGAAGCAGTTTTTCGCAATCGTTGTAAGCGTCCTCGACGATGCTGCGGATCTCGTTGTCGATCTCAGCCGCAACATTTTCCGAATAGCTTGGGGTGGAACTGTAATCTCTGCCAAGAAAAACCTCATGTTCTCCGCGTCCGTAAACCACAGGGCCGAGGTTGTCGCTGAAACCGTAGCGTGTGACCATGTTTCTCGCAGTAGCTGTCGCACGCTCGAGGTCGTTCGAAGCACCGGTGGAAATATCGTCCAAAATCAGCTTTTCGGCAACACGTCCGCCTAGCAGAACGATTATATTTTCAAACATCTCGTTCTTTGAAACGTAAGATTTATCCTTTTCAGGAATACTCATGGTAAATCCGCCGGCCTGACCTCTCGGGATAATCGTAACGTGATGTACCTTATCCTGGGTGGGGCAGAAATATGTGCATATCGCGTGACCGCCCTCGTGGTACGCTGTGAGGCGCTTTTCGGCGGGGGTGACAACGCGCGACTTCTTCTCAGGGCCGGCAACGACCTTGATAGCAGCTTCTTCCATTTCGGCGCGTGTGATAGCCTTTTTATTTTTGCGAGCCGCCAGCAGCGAAGCCTCGTTTACGAGATTTTCCAGCTCTGCTCCGGTGAAACCGACCGTGCTCTGCGCAATGGTCTTGAGGTTTACATCGGGAGCGAGCGGCTTGTTGCGCGTGTGAACTTTCAGAATTTCCTCTCTGCCCTTAACGTCGGGAGGACTTACCAAGATCTGTCTGTCAAAACGTCCCGGACGGAGAAGCGCAGGGTCGAGAATGTCGCTGCGGTTGGTCGCCGCCATTACGATGACAGAGTCATTGTCCTCAAATCCGTCCATTTCGACCAGTAACTGGTTGAGCGTCTGCTCACGCTCATCATGACCTCCGCCAAGACCCGCGCCGCGCTGTCTGCCGACCGCATCGATCTCATCGATGAAGATGATCGCGGGAGCATTTTTCTTAGCCTGCTCGAAGAGGTCACGAACACGTGATGCGCCAACGCCGACGAACATCTCAACGAAATCCGAGCCCGAGATCGAGAAGAAATCAACGCCCGCCTCGCCCGCAACTGCGCGCGCAAGCAGAGTTTTACCGGTACCCGGAGGGCCCATCAGCAGCACGCCCTTAGGGATACGCGCGCCGATCTCATTGTACTTTTTGTTATTTTTAAGAAAATCTACAATTTCCTGAAGCTCAGCCTTTTCCTCGTCTGCGCCCGCAACGTCGGCAAAAGTCGCCTTTTTCGAGTCGGGGGCTTTCTTTGCATTCGTCTTGCCGAAGCCCGACATCTTGCCCGCGCCCGCGCTCCGCATCATCCACACGAAGAAGAAGATCATCACGCCGAGCATCAGCAGCGTCGGTATCAGATTGAGCCAAAAACTGTTGTCCGAAATGGGCACAAGGTCGTATTTCAGCGGTTTTTTAGGGTTTTCCGCGTCGTAAAGCTTACGGTAATTAGAAGCATCTTCCGAGCCAAGCACTTCGTTTACAAAAAGGTTGACATTAGGAACAGTGTAAGTTTCTTCCTTGTCAGAATCTTTCAGCTTATAGGTCAACTCGCCCGAGTTAAGATCAAACTTGAATTCTGAGACCTGCAACTCGTCGAAATACCGCATGACCTTCGAGTACTGGGTGTCGTCCTTCTGCTTGCCCATCGAGGTGAGGGCGTAGACCATTCCGCCGATCAGCGCGACAGCCACCAGAAGGTATATTATAAACGATCTCGATCCATTATTTTTCAATTCAGCACTACCTTTCCTTATTGGCTCCGTTTGGCGAACCGCGCCGAAGCCTGCGCAAATCATTTATATATTGTATACTATATTTGTGACAGTTTTATGAAATTTTGCAGTGTAAAACAGTTTTTGTTGAATTATCAACTGCAACACGCTCAGCAAAACCATATCCTTCCACAAATATCAAGCCGTCATCGTCGGTAATTACGACCATTTGTGCACGTTCGTGGGGCGGAGCATACGCCTGCGCGAGTTTTTTAACAGAACTTGTAAACCCACGGCCGATCAGCTTGATCGTATCGCCCGGAAGCTTGCCGCGCGCCACCATTTCACCTTTTATTTTACCATAATCAGCAATGAAGTTTGTTACCTTTTTATGAATATTTGAATCATATTGCAAATTGTGTGTAATATTCAGTAAAATGTTTTTTTCAAAAATTTTATAATTGCCGTCGCCGTGCAAAATAACTGAGGTCTGCTCGATTTGCGTGCCTTTGTTTGGCTTAACTGCAAATAATTTGCCGCCGCTGGTGTACGCTTCAACGCCCCCGCCCGCGGAAATTCTGCCTCCTGTCGTGCACAGCTCGCGCACGCGTTTCACCATCTCGCGCGAGGTGTCCGCGCCCGCCTCTTTCAGCAGCCGCATGACCGCCCTGCCCGAAAGCGCAGAATGTGCCGCCGCTATTGCCGCGCAATCCAGCCCGCCGCCCGAATACGCCGACTCGAAAAGCTCGTCTGCCATACCTTTAATAAAGGCGGCGTCCTCACGCAGATTGTCCAGAGTGCCGTTCATAGTCTTTTCCAGCGATGGATTTATTTGCCGAAGCTGCGGTACAATATTGTGCCTAATTCTGTTTCTCGTGTAATCATCTGTCAGATTGGTAGAATCCGTCACCCAATCCACGCCGCGCTCGCTCAAAAATTCCTCTATCTCAGCACGGCTGCACTCGATCAGCGGGCGGATAATTTTTCCGCGCACCGGCGGTATCGAAGCCAGCCCCGTTATGCCAGTGCCGCGCGCGAAGTTGAAGATCGCCGTTTCAATGCAGTCGGAAAGGCTGTGCGCCGTCGCGATCTTGTCGCAGCCAATCTCCTCGAAAATTTGGTAGCGAAGTATTCGTGCGCCTTCTTCTACCGATTTTCCCAACTTCTGTGCGTATTCCTTAGCGTCCACACGCCTAACTTCTATTGGCACGCCCAGCTTTTGGCATATCTCAATGCAGTAACGTTCGTCGCGCAAGCTTTCCTCGCCGCGCAACTGGTGATTGATGTGGCAGGCGCGCACCTGCGGGAAAATTTCGTGCAAACACAAAAGGAGAGCCACGCTGTCCGCACCGCCCGAAAGGCAGCAAAGCACGCTCTCCTCCGTATTCGCCATATGGTATTTTTCTACTGCATTTCTAACTTTTTCTATCATATCAGCGGTCTTCTCTTCTCATGTCAATGCCGCGGAAAAGCGTGTACTCGCCGATCCACGAAAGATTTACAGTATCTGTCTGTCCATGACGGTTTTTGGCAACAATACACTCCGCCACCGACTGATTTTCAGCCGTTTTTTCGTAATAAGCGTCGCGGTAAAGGAAAATTATGATGTCCGCATCCTGCTCAATAGAGCCCGACTCACGCAGGTCTGAGAGCATCGGGCGCTTGTCCTCGCGCTTTTCCGAACTACGCGAGAGCTGCGAGAGCGCGATGACAGGCACGTTCAGCTCTTTCGCCATCAGTTTGAGTTGTCGCGTGATCTCCGAAACTTCGTTTACACGGCTGGAATGTTGGTTCGGCGATTCCATAAGCTGTAAATAGTCGATGACCACAAGTCCCAGATTTTTCAAACGGCGCAGCTTCGCCTTCATCTGCGGCACAGTTATGCCCGCGCCGTCGTCCAAATAGATCGGCAAGCGCGAAAGCTGGTCGGTCGCCGCGACCAGTTTATCCCAGTCCTCGGGTTCAAGGTTGCCCGAACGCAACGAATTGTTGTTGACAAGCGCTTCCGAAGCCAGCATACGCGTTACGAGCTGCTCCTTGCCCATTTCGAGCGAGAATATCGCTACATCTTTTTGCGAGCTTTTACACATATTAACAGCTATGTTGAGCGCAAATGCAGATTTACCCATCGCAGGGCGCGCCGCCAGGATTATAAGGTCGGAATTGTTAAGACCGTTCGTCACGGCGTCGAGCTGTCCGAAGCCCGAGCGCGCCGACTGGTGCTTGTCCGCGTCTTCTCCGCTTATCTCCTGCAAATGGTTATAAGCGTCAATAATTACATTTTCTATGCGTGTCAGACCCTGTACTTCGTTGTGACGAATGTCGAAAATGCTCTGTTCCGCGCGGTCTAGCAGCGCTGAAGCTTCCTCCGTGCCCCCGTTCGCCTTTTCGATTATGTCGTTGGCGATGTTTACTAGTCTGCGGACGTGGTATTTTTCGTCAATTATTTGGCAGTATGTTTCAATATTGGCGGTAGACGGAACAGCTTCCATCAGACCCGAAAGGTAGGTCTTCGCCATCGCCGAAGTTTCAAAAACGCCCGCCGTTACCGCCTCGTTGATTACGGTTATGATGTCCTCGGTGCGGTTGTCGGCGAACATTCGCATGATTATCGCGAAGATCTGCTGATGTATCGGCGTGTAAAAACTCTCGGGTTTGAGAATTTCCACCACTTTTGGCAGAGCCGAAGGGTCTAACAGCACGCCGCCGAGCACCGCCTGTTCCGCCTCGGGCGCGTAGATAGGCTTCCTGCCCGAAAGCTGCGTAAACGCTTCGTTAAAGCCCTCAGCCATTATTCCTCGACCACCCTGACGGTCAGCTTGCAGGAAACGCCCTGCGACATTTTTATGGTCGCCTCAAAGTCGCCGAAGCTCTTGATCTCGCTGTTCATGACGATCTTTTTCTTGTCGATCTTGATGCTGTGCTGCTTCGCGATGGCTTCCGCAACTGCGGATGTCTTTACCGCGCCGAAAAGCTTGCCGCCCTGACCCGCTTTTGCGGTGATGGTTACGTCCTTGCCCTCGAGCGCCGCCGCGATCTTCTCGTTCTCAGCCTTTTCAACGTCTAATTTGTGCTGCTCGGAAGCCTTTTTTCCCGCAAGCTCGTTAAGATTTTTCGCGCTAGCTTCAACAGCAAGTCCGTTTTTCAGAAGGAAGTTTCTGGCATATCCCTCGGCAACATTAAGCGTGTCGCCCGCTTTTCCCGAGCCTTTAACATCTTTTACAAGAATTACTTTCATGATTTATACATCCTTTCGTCAATTATTTCTAATATATTCATCTATCGCAGATATGAGCTGCTTCTTTGCGTCGTCCATATCTGTATTAAGCTGGCAGGCCGCCATTTCGTGGTGACCGCCGCCGCCCATAGATTCCATAATTACCTGAACGTTGTACCGTCCCAGACTGCGCGCCGAAATGTTTACCTTGCCCCCCAGCTCGTAGAGCACGAACGAAGCGTTCACGCCCGAGATCTCGAGCATCTCGTCAGCCGCTTTCGAGGCAGCCACGCGGATATTTGAGAACGTGCCGTCGGCGTGGGCGATAGCGCATTTGCGGTAAATTTCGGAAGAATTGATGATCGCAGCCTTTTGTCTGTATGTTTCCATCGAGTTTGCAAACAGCTTTTTGACAGCTATGGTATCCGCACCCAGTTTGCGCAGGTACGCCGCCGCTTCAAAAGTGCGCACACCAGTGTTCATAACAAAACTCTTTGTGTCGAGCATGATACCCGCCATAAGCACCTCAGCCACCTGCGGGCAGATCTTGAGGTCGCCGGGGAAATACTCCAGCAGCTCCGCCACCATTTCGGAAGCCGAGGAAGCCGAAGGCTCGTGGTAGAAAAGGTCGCTCTTCTCTATCGCCTTGACCATGAGTCGGTGATGGTCGATAACGGCCAAACAGCTTGCTTTTTCCAATAGTTCCTTTGAGTCCACAAGGTCGGGATTGTGCGTATCGGTGATGATAAGCAGGGTCTCCTCGTTCATCTTGGAAAGACCTTCCTGCGGAGATATATAATAGTTCTTTATACTGTTTTCTTCTATGTAGTCGATCATCAGATGCGCAAGATTTCGCTCTTTATCGACAACGACATAGCATTCCTTGCCCATAGCTTTGACCGCCGCGCAGATGCCCGTTGCCGAGCCGATACTGTCGAGGTCGCCGTATGTGTGGCCCATTACCAGCACGCGCTCGTGCGAATTTACAAGTTCAACCAGCGCGTTTGCCACCATGCGCGACTTCACGCGAGTGTTGCGCGAAATGCCCTTTGAAAGCCCGCCGTAAAACTCGTAGCCGTTTTCTGTGCGTACAGCCGCCTGGTCGCCGCCGCGTCCTAAGCACATATCAAGCGCCTGCTTGGCGTACTTCTCGCTCTCGGCAAGATCGCCCGCCTGATGGCCAACGCCAATGGAAAGTGTGATGTTCGTGCGCTCGCCGACAGTTATCTTGCGCGCCTGCTCTAGTATCTCAAAGCGTTTGTCGATTATCGGCTGAAGATACTGTTCTTCCATTATAACGTAAAATCTGTCATTGCCCGCGCGCCGCGAGATGGCAGTAGTGCCGTCGATGAAATTCTCTATCAGCCGCTCAATGCTTACCAAAACGTGCGCTTTTTCGCTTTCGCGCAAGTTGCTGATAAGCTCTTCGTAGTAGTCGATCATGACGATTATCACCGACTGGCGCGTTTGGCGAAAGCGGTAATCCAGCTCGACAAACTGCGTTTTGTCGGCAAAATACAGCATCGACATATCGCCGCCGTGGTCTGTATGCACGGCGTGGACATCGTAAAAGCGCTCATTATAGCATACTGTATCGCCCTCACGGCTGTAAATTCTATCCATATCAAGCTTAAAAAGCTCGGTAATGTCAAGCCCGTAAGCCTCTTCCTCAGAGTAAACGCGGCGGCCGAAAAGCCTGTTGTACCACACTATGCAGTTGTTTTCGTCAATTATCACGGCAGGCGCGGGGAAATTCAGCAGCGATTCTTTCTCTGTTTTATTTATCATCGCGGCAGTTTTGGCAATGTACTTTTTAGTAGTGCTGCCAAAGAATACATATTCCAGCACCAGCAGCAGCGCCGCGATCACCGAAACGGCAAAGAGCGCCTTGCCCTGCGTCTGCGTTCTGGGCACTTGATACAGCATAAATGAAGCTATCAGCGAAGCTGCTGCGGAGATCGCCGTTGTCAGCTTGATAATTATCTGCAAGCCCGATGTTCCCTTCATAAGTTCACATTCCTTTCAGCGACCGAATGTTTAGTCGTTTATTTCCATCATGATAGGCAGTATCATTGGATTACGCTTGGTTTTCTGGTAGATATAGTCAGAAAGCACGTCTTTCATCTTCGTCTTTATTGCGTTCCACTCGTGCATATCCCTATCGAGGCAGTTCTGTAAGGTCTGCGTGAGCAGCTTTTTGGAGTTTTCCATCAGCTCCTCGCTCTCGCGAACGTACACAAATCCGCGCGACACGAGGTCGGGGCCAGCCAGTATCTCGCCCGTCATTCTGTCCACCGTCGCGAAGCAGATTATCAAGCCGTCCTCCGCGAGGTGCTTTCTGTCGCGCAGGACGATAGCGCCAACGTCGCCGACGCCCAGACCGTCTACCAGTACGTTGCCCGCAGGCGCAGTGCCGGTGATCCGCATATCCACACCGTCCGTTTCGATGACCGAGCCGACGCTCGCAATCATGATATTCTCTTCGGGTATGCCGACGGACATCGCGGTCGCCTTGTGCTTCATAAGGTGCTTGTATTCACCGTGCACGGGTATGAAGAATTTGGGTTTTGTGAGAGAAAGTATCAGCTTTTGCTCTTCCTGACACGCGTGACCCGAAACATGCACCTCGTACATTGATTCGTAGACCACGTCCGCGCCCTGACGAAGCAGGTCATTGACAACTTTGGTGACGAATTTTTCATTGCCCGGTATGGGGTTCGCCGAGATTATGATGAAATCGTTCGGGGTTATAGTCACGTTTCTGTGCTCGCCGCGCGCCATTCTCGTTAGCGCAGACATTGCCTCGCCCTGGCTGCCCGTTGTCACGATGCAGACCTTGTCGGCGGGGTAGCGCGAGAGCATTTCGATGTCAATAAGCAATCCGTCAGGAATTTTCAGGTAGCCCAGCTCGATGCCCTTGCCGATGACGTTGACCATGCTTCTGCCCGAAACGGCGACCTTTCTGCCCGTGCGCGCCGCGATGTTCACAATCTGCTGTACGCGGTGGATGTTCGAGGCGAATGTCGCGATTATAACGCGCCTGCCCTCCGCCTTTGTGAACAGCTTTTCAAAGCTTTCGCCGACCTTGCGCTCGCTCATCGTGTAGCCGGGGCGTTCAGAATTGGTCGAATCTGACATAAGTGCCAGCACTCCCCTGCTGCCCAGTTCGGCAAACCTCGCGAGGTCTATCACCGAGCCTTCTATCGGCGTGTAATCGACCTTGAAGTCGCCGGTGTGGATAAGCACGCCCGCAGGTGTGTGGATAGCCATGCCGACCGCGTCAGGTATAGAATGGTTGACGCGGATAAATTCGACAGCCATACAGCCGAAGCGTATAGTTTTGCGCGGTTCGGTCGGCATAAGTCTGGCAGAATTAAGCAGACCATGCTCCTTGAGCTTGCCCTCGACCAGACCTAGCGTCAGCTTTGTACCATAAACAGGCACATTTATCTTTCTTAGGAAATACGGCAGAGCGCCGATGTGGTCTTCGTGGCCGTGAGTAAGCACGATACCGCGAAGTTTATCCCTATTCTGCTCAACATAGGTAAAATCAGGTATGACAATATCAACGCCGAGCATTTCGCTGTCGGGAAACGCCAAGCCGCAGTCGATGATGAACATATCGTTGCAGCACTCGATTACGGTGAAATTCTTGCCGATCTCGTTCAAGCCGCCCAGAGGGATTATCTTGACGGGGGTGCGGCGCTGTTCACGCGGTTTCTGATCTCTGCGCTGATTTTTTGTGCGGTTCGCAGGCACAAAATTAGCATTATGTGCTAAATTATCGCGTTCCTGCCTATTCTGACGGTCGCGTTTAGGCTGTTCGCCGCGCTGACGGCGCTGTACGGGTGCGCCAAGCACGCTCAGCGGCGAAAATTTCTTCTGCGTTTTATCTGCACCTATCAGTTTATCGAGCGAATTGCCCTCATTTCTGCGCTTTTCGGGTGCATTTTCGCGCACATCGCGGTTATCACGGGCACCGCGGTAGCGATTTTTTGATTTATTCTGAACACTCATTCCATAAAATGCCGACCAACGCTAGAATTTACAGCACATTCACAGGCGTTCGAGCGGCATAACTCTCCTTTCCCAGTTACATTAAATTACAATAGTTACAACAATGCACAGCCGAAACGTTTTCCGACTGCAAATTTCAAATATTTTCACGTTACAAATTTCTAAAAAGCCCGACTGTTTGCGCCGTATTGGCAAAGATTGGATGAACAAAATAGTGTGACTAAACAGCCAGTTTTTGGCGCAGACCGCATTCCGCGCTAAAACTTTTCGCCGAGTATACCTTATATAGAGGGCGCTTGTGCGCGCTCGACTCACGAACAAAAATATCTATAATCATTATAGCAAAGTTCCACCGATTTGTCAATGGAAATTGCGATTTTTATAGCGGAAGAAGTCACCAAGTTGGGTATAATTACCGGTTTATTTATCAAGACCCATTTTTAGTCTGCGAATGACCTCATCACACAGCTCAGAGGCGGCCTCACAGCTTACACTTTCTGTAAATATAACCATGCCGCGGCGGTGTCGCAGAGGGCGCACCATCGCGCGCGTAGTCCCGTCGCTTATCATAACGCCGTCGCCGCCCTCGCGCCTGCAACCCAGCACGCGGCAGATCTCGCCCGCCGAAGCCATGCTCGCCGCAAAGCGTTGTGAAGAGTAAAATTGCGGTATGTCTGCCATTGCTTGTGCAAGGGTTGTCCGATGCGAACTCAGATAATTGCAGACCGTGCAAAGCAGTGCCAGCCCGTCGCGCACGAAAAAATTATCTGGTCGCTCAGCAACCGCACGCGCCGCATCGTCGCCGTCGCCCGCCTGCTCAAAATAGCGGTAAAGTTTGCCGCCGAGCTGCTCCGCGAGCTTATCAGCCGCCAGCGGAAAGGTATTCGGAAGCGCCACCGGCAGGCCATTCTCGAAATTCGCCTTCGCCGCCAGTAAAGTCAGCCGCTCGCCGGTAACATAGCCTGTCGCGTCGGAATACGCCGTGCAGGCGCGCCCATCGCCCGAAATATGGAAGATAACGCGCTCACCTGAAAGGTCATTCTTGGGGCGGATAACATCATCTGACAGTCGAGCAAGTGCCAAATCGGCAGTTCTGACATCCGCATTCAGACCGACAAATGCTTTCGGAAGAATTTGGTTGAGGTATATTTTGTACAATTGCTTACAATCTGACATATCGCAATGCGTTCCATAGTAAGAATTTGGCAGTTCGCGGTAACGTGCAAGCGAACAAGCGCGCTCCATAGCAGTCTGAAGCTTCAGTTCCAGCGGCAGACCCCCTCGCGACATAAGCCATATTTTACCTGACCCGCCATTATTTATGCACATTCCGACATCCGCGCCTAGGCGATTTATCAGAAACATGGTCTGCTGAGGGGTAGCCGTGCCGATGGAAAACACCGTTATTCCCGCAGATTCCAGCCCGCTTTCAAACGCCGCCAACATCGCGCGGCTGCCCTCGGCGCAGCTGCAAACCGCTGTGCTGCCCTCGCGAAGCGCCGTGCCGACCGCCATCGCGAACCGCGCCGCTTCAGAGGGTGTCGCGCCGCTTGCAAAAGTGCAGCAGCCCTCCTCGTCAAGCGCCAGCTCGCCGCCGTGCCCGCATTTCACGTCCGAAGAAACGATCTCACCCACCTCAACGCGCCTTTCCGCGTAAATTTTCACGCCGCTCTTGACCCGCGCGCCGCTTCCAATCAGACTGCTTTCGCCTATTACGCACTTTTCTTCCAGCATACAACTTGCCTTAACATGACTGTTTGCACAGATAATAGCATTTTCACCCTGTACGCCCGCGCCAATATTTGCCGATTCGCCCACAATACAGCCGTTCAACCGAGCGCGTGCGCCTATCACAGCGTTGTCGCCAACAACAGTATTTTCCAGAACACACCCTTTTTCCAACGTAACGTTTCTGCCGATATAGACCGGCTCGATAACCGTAATTCCTGCTTTTGGCAATTCAGATATGTCACTTGCTCCACCGTTCGCAAGCAGCTTGTGAGCAGCTTCTATTAGATCGGCTGGCGAATTTATCGGTGCAAACCCGGCATTTTCAAGACAAACAAGCACATCGTCGCCGCCCTCGGCAAGCTCAGAAAGCAGCTCCGCCAACGAATTTGCAGGCGAATTATTCAGCGGCTCCAACGCTTCAGCCGACAAGATCGCCGCCCCGCAAAACACCTGCTCCGCCTTTTCGCAGAGCACAAGCCCGCCGATCTCGGTCATTTTTTCGCCCTCCGCCCGCACATTCACGCCAAAACCGCGCTCACATTCTGCCGTTAGAACCGCCGCCGACGGACGATTTTCATTGTAAAAAGCTATCAGTTTGTCAAGCGGCAAAGCTTGATAGGTGTCTGCATTGAGCACGAGAATATCCTCGCCTTTCGCGATCTCGTTTAATTTATTTGCAAAGTTCGACTCATACTGACAGAATTTCGGTTTCATATTTTTAAATTTGTCAGTAAGCAGATACTCTTCTATCCGCCGCGTGAGGTAGTCGCCGATGACGTAAATATCGCTCATACCGTTTGAATAAGCGTTCTGAACAGCGCGATACAGCAGAGTTACACCAGCTATTTCAAACCCGCAGAGCGGAATTCTCTCCGTTACGGGCAAAAGTGCCGAAGCTCTTTCAGTATCCGTATTGCACAAAATTACTGCTTTCATATTTTAATATCCTCCAGACCGCGCAGACGCGCATATTTTCAGATAGATTATTGGTGGAGATCACCGCTGATATTCAATAGTACACAAATTATACATTGAAACGCGTATAAAGATTAACATATGTGTGCTAGAATTTTAGCTGAGTTACTATATATAAGGAATATCTCTCCAATTGTAGGAAAGTTAATTGACAGAAACAGGTGTTTTTATGGAAAGTATGAAAAATCCAGATGAAGAAGGGTCATTCCGGAGCAGATTTTTGGCGATAAGAGTCGGCACTGAGAGAAATTACCTTGACAAAAGCGCTTCTGCAGCGCTGAAAGGTGTTGCTATTTTACTCATGCTCTTCCATCATATGTATCGCAAACCCTCAATGTTTGACAAATACGGGCTGTCGTTCGCGCCATTTGAGCAAGCAAACGTGGTGGACTTTGCCATAGTCTGTAAGATATGTGTGAGCATTTTTGCATTTATCTCGGGCTATGGACTGTATCTATCTTACAGTAAGTTTGACAAAGCTCACAAGAGCAGTCAGGATATGTTAAAATGGTCTGCCGCGAGGTATTTCAAGACTATTGCAGGATTCCAGTTTGTGTATATTTTATGCGTGATATTTTGCAGTTTAATGGAGAATTGGCAGGATAACCCTAACCCCGAGTACATTCAGCGGATATTTTTTGAGGACAACAAGCCGATATATGGGCGTTTTCTCATGCTGATCGACTTTCTCGGGCTGGCAAATCTTTTTGGAACGCACATGCTTTGTAATGCTTGGTGGTATATGAGCGCGGCGGTAGTTTATGGAGCTTTGACACCTTTCATCTATAAATACCAAAAGCGGTGGGGCATGGCGACGGCGCTTATCTTGGCTTTCGTGATACCGCGAGTGCTTCAAATTCGCAGCATTTGCAGTACAAACAGCATTCTTGGCTTCCTATTCATCTTCATGATCGGCATGGCTTTTGCAAAAAGCGGGGCGGCGCAGAGGTGGATATGCGGCGGGCAAATGGCTTCCATTCCTGCGAAGATATGCAAATTTGTGGGCGAAATTTGGCTGATACACATCCTAAACAAGCTGTACGTCGCGATGCCAGAGAAAAAGTTTTGGGAGATACAGTGGGCGCTGCTGCCGACGGTCGTGATACTTTTCTTGTGTGAATTTGTGGTTTGGCTGCCAATTGTAAGGAGCATATTGAGCTTCATTGGCAAGCACGCCACAAACATATTTTTGATACATCTGTTTATTAAAACCATTTATTTCAAAGTTTTCATATATGACCATGAAAATTTTCTGACAGGATGGGCGCTGCTTCTTGTTATCTCACTGGGAGTATCTGTGATCATCGAGGGGATCAAGCGCATTATTCGGTTTGACAGTGGCGTAAAGTGGATTTACAGTAAGATTTTGCGCATTGGAGATAGTGCTGAAAAAAATGAAATGAAAAATGAGAAAACGAGAGAAACAGAGAAATTCAAAGAGAAACAGAGCGTATGAGGGATATATTTTGATTTTTTGGCGTGAGTGACTTGACAATTTCTAAATTCGTGGTATAATATACAAGTATCAAAAAGTCTGAAATATTCAGAAGAGTTAGGAAAGCGAGGAAAAATCTATGTCTACTTATATGCCTAAAGCTAGCGACATCGAGCGCAAGTGGTATATTATCGACGCTGAGGGTCAGTCCCTCGGTCGTGTAGCGGCTAAAGCTGCACACATTCTCAGAGGTAAGCACAAGCCTACCTACGCACCCCACGCTGATTGCGGCGACCACGTTATCATCATCAATTCGGACAAGGCTGTTCTCACCGGCAACAAGCTCACTCAGAAGACTTACAAGTGGCACACTGGCTGGATAGGCGGTCTGAAAGAGATCCAGTATTCCAAGCTGATGGCCGAGGAATCTGACAGAGCTATGACCATTGCTGTGACCGGCATGCTCCCCAACAACACGCTCGGCAGAAAAGCTGCTACCCGCCTGAGAGTTTACAAGGGCGCAGAGCACGACAATGCCGCTCAGAAGCCTGAGAAATACGAGCTTTAATCAACGAAAGGAGCAGATTTAAATGTACGAATCCAAGAATCCGTTTTATTACGGCACAGGCAGAAGAAAGCACTCCGTTGCCAGAGTTCGCGTTTATGAAGGCACCGGCAAGATCACTATAAACGGCAGAGATATTGACGATTATTTCGGTCTTGAGACCCTAAAGCTTATCGTTCGTCAGCCTTTCGCTGTTACCAACACTGAGGGCAAGTTCGACATCGTTTGCACCGTTACTGGCGGTGGCGTTACCGGACAGGCCGGCGCTATCCGTCACGGTCTTTCCCGCGCACTCCTCCAGTTCGATCCCGAGCTGAGAGCTGCACTGAAGGCTGAGGGCTACCTCACTCGTGACCCGAGAATGAAGGAGAGAAAGAAGTACGGCTTAAAGGCTGCAAGACGTGCTCCTCAGTTCTCCAAGAGATAATCAGATACCTCAAAACTTGCGTATTTACGCACTTTGCGAGTGGTCAAAAACTCTTTGGTCAACATTTGGTCAATTCAAAACCTCTCTGTTCGCGCAGGGAGGTTTTTTGTTTGCCTTTATGCAAGGCACAGCTCGATCTGTTCGGCAGTTCGGGCTTTTGTTTTACGCAAAACATCAGCGTAGATGTCAGCAGTTACGTTCACATCACAGTGACCAAGATGCTCAGACACGACTTTCAGGTCGATACCGCTGTTTAAGAGCATTGTAGCGTTGCAATGACGGAGCTGATGAAGAGTCATATCTTCAAATTCCGTTCCTTTGGTGAAGCGTTTAAGGGACTGATACACCGAATTACGGTCACGATAGTTTCCTCTTGCCGAAACGAACACCATTTCAGGGTGAGCGAAGTCATCACCGAGGGCATATTTCAGCTTTTCGATATACTCTTTCTGTGCAAGAAGTACCTTTTTCAGCTCCTGCCCCATACCGATGATGCGGATACTGCTCTCGGTCTTAGGATCAGTCAGTTCATGCTTTCCGCCTATGTCGGTCAACGTGTGGTTTATCGAGATAGTGTTGTTCTCGAAGTCGATATCCTCCCAAGCAAGTCCAAGGCACTCTCCCGAACGCATACCCGTGTAAAGCAGAACCTTGATGATACGCTTGAAGTCCTCGTCCCACGGCTTACTTTCGAGGTATTCCATGAACCTTTTGAGCTTGTCTTCCTCTAAAGCCTTGTTTTTACGACTTTTCTTACGTTTCGGCAGTATCACGTTACGGCAGGGAGTGTCACGAATGAAGCCCTGCTCTGCTCCTCTGCGGAAGATGCTCTGCACTATGACGTACAGTTTCTTTACCGTCGCAGGGTTCAAGTTATAAGACTGCATTATCTGCGTCAGCCTGGGAGCGTTGATGTCCTTTACCTTAACATTACCGAGAACAGGCTCGATGTGGTTCTTGTACTGCCCCTTGTAGGTATAGATCGTGCTTTCTTTCAGTTCCTGCGGAGCGTAGTTTGTGAAATACCAGTCAGCAAGCTCGGAGAAACGCATATTCTCATTGAGCTGAGAGTAACCTTTGCAGTGTCTCTCGAACTCGAAAGCGTACTCCTGGGCGAGCTTTTCGGCTTTCTTTGGTGTCACTCCGTCGGGCGGAGTGTAGGTTGTTGATTTTACAAGCTGTTTGCCGTTCATATCGCAGCCGACAAACACCCTGATGCGGAATGTGTTTCCGCGTTTTATTATATTCGCCAATGTAAATCCTCCTAAATTTACACTACGGCATATCTCTGTATTTAGCATTGTAGCGCACTATTCTATCTTTGTCAAGTGCTTTCGGAGATATGCCGTAGCTTTTTTTCTTTTATTCTAACTCTGCATTTCTTGTTTTGTTAAACTTATACCGGGCAAAATCCTCCGCAAGTCCACAAGCGGATATGAACGCCCTTGCTTTCTGTAGATCACGGGATAGCTGATCTTCACGCTTGATACGCTGTGCTTCGGCTTTCTGCTTTTCACGGGAGAAGTAATGAGCGTTCTCCTCTTTCTTCTTGTACTCCGAAAGCTCCGAGGACACCGCTTCAAACTTCTGCATCACAGCCCCAAGCTCCTGCACGGCAGTGTCACGTTCTTTTTTGAGCTTTTTGATGTTCTTCTCCATAGCAACATACTTCTTAGCGGTGTCGCTGAGCTTGTCATAGTCCTCTTTGGAAAGTGTGACCTTTTTGCCAAACACGGACTCCTTGGCTTCGATGCTTTCGATCTCACCTATGTTCACCTTTTTCTTTGCCAGTTTCTCAAACTCGGCAACTGTCTCATCACGCTCGGCGGTGAGCCTTTCGATCTCAGCATTGAGAGCATTTATCTTGTCCTGATGTTCGCCGTACTCCTTGACCTTATAACTGTAACCCCTGGACTTCTTCGGTTCGGAAATTTCAATGCCGTGAGCATTACAGATATTCTTTAAAATATCCCACTCATTGCGTCTCCAACGGTCATTCGCTTTCGCATCATTTCCGAAGCCCATTTCCTCCATTGCTTTGTTCTTCGCATTGCGGACTTCAAGTCCACGAGTGAAGTGACCTACGGGGATATAATTGATGTGCAGGTGCGGAGTTGATTCATCAAGATGCAGCACCGCATTGAACACATAGAAGTTAGGATTTCTCGCCTGAAATCCCTCCATATATTCACGCAGACATTCAGTCGTTATCTCGGCATCAGGAGTGCCGACGCCAGTGTCTTTTCTTGTTCCGATATAAACGAGATGTTCGTAGAAGCTTTTTTGCTTGTTCGTGCCTGTAATAACACTCTTGCTCGGCAGGCGATTGAACAGGTGTTCAAAGTAGTTACCGATCTTACGATCCTTTCTTTTCTGATTAGCGTTGTATCTCTCAACCGCTTCATCGAAAAGCTGATGATAAGCATCACTCAGAGCCTGCTGAACGAACACAACATTGTTCGGTGTTCTGGAGCTGTCGATATTCTTGGCAGAGAACTCTCTGTTGTTATGTGAAAGGCTGCCTTTACCCTCGCACATCGAGATAGATTTTGTACTCATGTTATAGTCTCTCTTTCATAAAATTTTTTCATCATGTAAGCCCTGACGGGCTTGAAGAATTACGCACAAGACAGAGCTTGTGCTACTAAGAACATTTACGCCCTGTCGGGCTTTGAAGAATTTCGCATAAGACGGAGCTTATGCTCCATATAGCCCTGATGGGCAAATTGGATTGCAACGATACGGAGATCGGCAACCCAAACGGTGCGAAGCACCGGATTTTACTTGCGGTGCGCCGCCAGTAACCCCAAAGCACTTTTGACAGCCGCCTACACGACTATCAAAAATGCCGGGGCTCTGCGAGGCTCTTATCGGCTGGGGGAGCAGCCGAAATTGTGGGTACGGTTATTCTGAATCGTACCCGTGAGAACTGCGGAAATCCGCATTACAATTTTGAAAAATCAGCTCTCATTTTTTCTGAAAATCTGCTATCTCAGCAACGATATTTTTCATGGAAAGCCGACCTGCCTTGTCGCTGTTTATGAACTCCTGTGACAGATGCTCTGCATAGTCCAAGTGATGCAGAGAATACACGAATCTTTCATCACATTTTTCATCAGGATTTGTAGGAGCATACTGTCTCCATTCACGCATCAGCCACAGGTAATCATTGAGCGTTCGCCACGCCTGTTTTTCCCATTCTTCATAGGCACGTTTCTCTGCAACTCGCTTCTGATATTCGCTCACTTCTTCCGCAGTCGGAGTTTTGCCGATTTCAATGTGAAGATCATAATCATAATTGAGCTTTTTCACAGCATCAATAGGCTTGTCCAGCCCGAACATTTTCTGAGTGAAATCGATAACATCAACGTGCGTTCCGCAGCCGAAGCAATGAAGAGCATCGGGATAAATTTTTGCAGAGGGAGTACGCTCATTATGAAACGGGCAAAGTGCCATACCGCCACGGGATATTTCAAGACCATATCCCTCCGCAACCGTTCTCATATCAATAGCAGATTTTACTTGCTCGAATACCGTCAATTCTGGAAATAGTTAAGCAGATCAGCCTTGTTGACAAGTATCTTTCCACGAACACCTTCGCCTGTGCGGATATACTTGATCTTGTTCTGAGCTACGAGCATACGGACAGTGTGTTCAGAAAGCCCGTCAATAAGCTCGGTACATTCCTTGACGGTCAGCATCTTCACCTTTTCGGGTGCAGGAGCTTTTGTTGTTTCTGGGACTGCGACCTCATTCGGCTCTCTGTCGTAAGCGACAGCGGTCATGAGTTCAAGTATCTGGTCGAGAAGCTGTTCTTTTCTTTCGTTTGTCATAATTAAAAACCTCATCTTTCTATCTAAGAGTTTTGTGTTTTATGAACTTTGAACATTTTGAGCATTTTGCAGTTTCAAAGTGTGCAAAATGCGGAAAGTTCATGTTTCATCATCTGTAAATGTTCGGGTTGATGATAACGTCTGTTATCGTTTTGTTGTTTGCGCCCTTGCTTGTGTTGCGGACAATATACCTGTATTCTTCAAGCATATCCATAGTCTCACCGAAGTCGGCGGCGTTTTTGAACAGTTTGCATCTGCACAGCTTGTACAGGTCATTCTGACGAATATTCGTGATGTGCTTGGAACGTATCTTGTTTATCACACGTTCTGCCTTTATCGTTCCGAGGTCAACGTCACCGAGACTGTAAGCGTATATCGCCTGTTCCCTGAAATACTCACCTATATCAATAGCGTTGCAGAACGTATCAATGCCTACACGAGTCTCCACAGGATCAGTATTGTTCAAAGCACACTTGATGCAGTGAATGATACCGCACAAACGAAGCAGTTCGCCATGATACTTTCCGCCCCAGTCCTTGCAGAATGCCATATCCGTGACGAGGTGCAGCTCAATGTAGTTATTGTAGTAGTCAACGAACTCCCTGTACGTCTTTTCATCGAAGTGGAGATACAGCTCTTTTTCGTCGTGATAAGCAAACTTCTTACCGAGGAGCTTGTATATCAGCCGCTTGTAATTCTCAGCAACGGCTTCAGGAACAGCCTGCGTATCATATTTACGATAGCCGATATTGCTTACGGGGAAACAATATAGAAACCTCGCTATCAGTCCGCTGCCACGAAACACAGGATTATTTATCATGCTATCGAACATATATGGCTGACACGCAAGACAGATGCTCATGTACGGCTTTTTCAGCACTATACTCGCCCTGGTCGCTCTGTCGCTGATATACGTTTCACCGTTCCACGATTTCAGCAAGAGATCAAGGTTCGGGATATTGTTGCTGTATCGCCCGCTGAAATTACCGAGCATTCCTGATTCATCGGATATCATCAGGAGTGTGCCGTTTTCTTCAAGCAGATTTACAAGAGATTCGGGCGTAACATCGTCAACAGCTATCCTGCGGAAATTGCTCGGTGGCATATTGCTCAGCTCTGTTCGGAGCTTGGCTATCTCCTCGGCGGTAACGTCTTTCTTCTTTTCAAGTGCTTCGAGCTTGCTCTCTAACAGCTTGTATTCTGCCTGCGCCGTGAAGATGTCCTGCTTGTTATGCTCGTTCCAGTCGTGAGCGAACTGAATGTATGGTCGCTTGATAAGAGAGATAACAGGAGACTTCTTGAAGCTCGGCTCTGCTATTGTGAGAGTATCAAGCACAAGCGGCTCCGTATGGTCACGCTTTGCTGACATACGGTACATTCCCGAAAAGCAGTAACTCACCGCTGAGAGTATTGAAGTGCCTGCCATAGCAACGTCCGTTGATGTGGTAGTCGCTATTGCGTCCGCCATATCACCTATAATAGGTGGTAGTGCGTTCACAGGAAACGGCAGTAGGTTTGTCCCGTCAGGACGGAGTGGTGTGGGCTGAACCCACGTTGTTTCGTTGTTCAACTATCATCTTCCTTTCAGATGTATTTATAAAAGCGAATTTATATGTATAGCGGTCAGCATCTTGTATGCAATACCGCTGTCAGCCGACCTTTGCCTGCTGACATGACCATTGTAACATTTCTTTCGGAGGTCCCGTGCGTGTATTGCGAATTTACGCAAAAGCATACGCATAATATTTTTTAATACGCTGTATATTACGCTATAATACGCATTATAATTGAAATTTTGCGTATGATATGTTATAATATCAGAAGATACCGAAAGCGAGGAGAGCGTATGGGAACTACGACAGTTTACCGTATAAACGAAACAGACCGCACGATAAATATCGCACAGTCTGTTATTGATACCGATGAAAGCATACACGGTGCAGTCCTGAATACGAGAACATACACTTTTGATGAGCTGATGAATCAGCATAAAGTGTTCTGCGAACATACCGAGCCTTATGACGCTTTCAAGGACAGGCTCAACAGCGCCTTGCGTATTGACAAGAGCATTGAAGTCAGCACCGATGATATGATAGCAAGGTTTATAGCTGAATATGGGGAGAATATCTTTTTCAGAGGATATGTCAGCTCTGTTATTGAGTTCTATGACAAGGAGAGGCACGTCCTACTGAAACCGAATGACGTTGTTATCGCCAAGCTCAACAGAAGAAAGATACAGGACGAGGTTTCCCGAAAGCTAATAGAGTTCATGGATACGCAGTTCGCCCTGATGTGCAGTGATGCGTATTTCAGCCATAAGTCTACTATGGAGCATTTTATGATACAGTCCGGAAGAACGATAGTTGCTGCCGATGATTATACATTCAATGTGTTCCGTGAAAGCGACAATTGCCTGCTTACCATCCTTGCAGAGATCGGGCAGCTCGTTCATCATAACAAGTGGATTGTCTGCGAGTGCGGATTCTGCCATAAGCTGTTCCTCGGAACGGAAGGGGCGGTCTGCTGTCACGCAACTGAGTGCATCGAAGCTCAGAAACAGCAGAAAGAAGCCATATACAAGGAAAACACCAAGGCATATTCAGCCGTGAAGCGTGATTATGATGCCTATGTCCGCAGATATAAGAAGGTTCTCGTTGAAGCAGGTATTGAGAAGTATCACCCTGCCGAATTCGACGAGTTTATGCAGGCGAAGCAGGAGCGTATGGAAGATATGGACAAGCTCAAAAAACGCCTCATACGCAACGGTCTGCCGACCAAGGAGCTTGAAGACCTCTCAGCTAAGTATAAGGCGGAGATAAAGGCTGTGGTCGAGGAGCTTGTTGAGAAGTTTGGGAGGAAGGTTTGAGCTTTGACTCCGGTGGAGTCGAAGTTCCAAACAGCGAAAAATAGGTGAAATCCTCCATTTTTATATTGCTTTTTCGGAGCCTTTATGGTATAATTATTTTATATATTTTGTCGAAATATCCCATTAGAAAGTGGTGTTGATTGTGAATAGGCATGAAATGATTGATCGTATTGGTAAGGAATATCTTACCACTAACATAGAAGCAGGCGAATACAGCTATGTACAGGAAGCAAGCAGTAAAGAAAAGCTTGAAAAAGCTGTAGGTCACGCTGTCAAGCATTTCAAGTTAGATATACGTTTTGAAAATAATAGCGTTGCAGTATTAATCGAGACAAAGCAGAGCTTCACTAAAGCTGACGAAAAGCAGTTGGCAGAATATGTTGAAGAAGAACGTGCTTTACATAAAGGGATAAAAATTATTGCTATTCTTGCAAATACCAACAATGATAAGATAAAGGTATGGCGTTATTCTGTTGACGATTCTCATCTTTTAAAAGAAGAAACCGTCCTTGATGCAATGGAGCACTATGTAAAACTTTTCGATACTTCGAGACAAAACGATAAAGAACGTGTCATGAAAAACACCTATGATCTTAATGAGCTACTTCATAAAAAGGACATTGACGAGAAGCTTCGCAGTCAATTTGTAGGCACTACACTTCTTTATATCAAAGATATGGTAAAGAAAACAGGTGCTACAAGAATTGATGACGCACTTAAAGATAAGCTCGACGATGTATGGAAAATGATGTCTGCTGAAGAAATACGTGCCGGCATAAAAAATACTCTTGATAATCTTCTTGATAATTCTGAAAACAAGACAAAGAAAATTGAACTATTACAGAAGAATGTCCTCAACGATCAGAAAGTCAAAAAACTTAAAATAAAGGATTGGATTGAAATACTCGATACTATCCTTATGGATATTTACAGATATATTGATGCTGACAGTTCCGAGGGACAGGATATACTGAACCTTTTCTTTATTGCTTTTAATAAGTATACTGGCAAAGCCGATAAAAATCAGGCTTTCACTCCTGATCACATCACTGAATTCATGTGCCGAATAACAGATGTAGATAGAACAAAGGTCGTTCTGGACGGCACTTGTGGAAGCGGATCATTCTTAGTGCAGGCAATGGTAAAAGAAATTGCTGATTGTCGAAGAGATAAAACTGAAAAGGAAGCCGAGGAACTGATAAGACAAGTAAAGGAAAAACACATTTTTGGTATTGAAGTTGAAGAAAAAGCCTATGGTCTATCTACAACCAATATGCTTATTCATGGTGACGGCAATTCAAACATCAAGTTTGGCAGTATCTTTGATAGTAAGAAGTTTATCATGGAAGCCGACCCTGATATAATTTTGATGAACCCGCCATACAATGCCAAACCTATTGGCATTCCTGCTGCCTATAAAACAACATGGACTGCTAAGGCTAAGGACGGAAAAGAAGATCCGACTAAGGGATTTGTATTCGTTCATTTCATTTCTGACGTTATAAAAGAACTGAATGATCTGAAAGAAAAAGCTGGAAAGCCAACTAAGCAAGTTAAGCTTGCTGTATTACTTCCTGTTGCTGCGGCAATAGGAACAAGCGATATAATCGAAAAAGAAAAGATTGCAATGCTTGAGAATAATACTCTTGAAGCGGTATTCACGCTTCCTAATGAGATTTTTTATCCTGGAGCCTCTGCTTGTGCCTGCTGTATGTTATTTACACTTGGCAAACCGCACTCAGAGGAAAAAGAGACTTTCTTTGGTTATTGTAAAGACGATGGCTTTAAGAAAAAGAAAAACCTCGGCAGAGTTGAACAGTTTAATGTAGACAACGAGAGCTTGTGGAAAAAAATTGAAAAAGAATGGCTCTACCTTTTCAGAAATCACAAGGCAGAACCTGGTAAATCCGCTACAGTAGTAGTAAATGGTGAGTCCGAATGGCTATGTGAAGCGTATATGAAAACTGATTATAATACTCTCAAAGAAGAAGATTTCCAGAGAACATTAAATGATTATCTTGCTTATTTAGTAAAGGAAGGTAACATATATGAATCTTAATATTAGTGAATGGAAACCATTTATTATTGAAAAATTATTTACTGTAAAATACGGTGTTAACTTAGAGCTTAGTAACTGCGATGAAATAATCAATAATGAGGAAATAGGAATTAAATTTGTTAGCAGAACGGAGTCAAATAATGGAGTTTCAGCTACTGTAATGCCAATTGAAAATGTAATTCCACAAAAAGCAGGATTGATATCAGTTGCAGGTGGTGGAAGCGTACTGTCAACTTTTATACAGCCTGAACCCTTCTACAGCGGTAGAGATTTATATACTCTAGAAGCAAAAGATAATATATCTTTTGAAGCTAAGATGTTTATTATAACTATAATCAAAGCCAATAAATACAAATATAGCTACGGAAGACAAGCAAACAAAACATTGCCCTATTTAGAACTTATGCTTCCCGTAGTGAAAGATGATAAAAATGCCCCAATAATTGATAAAACATGCAAATACTCTGATGAAGGTTATGTTCCTGATTGGCAGTTCATGGAGAATTATATAAAATCGCTGCATTATAAACCACTAACCACAAAAAATACAAATGGACGAACACTTGAGCTAAAGACCAAGGAATGGAAGCGTTTCTATCTTGGAAGGTTGTTTGATATTAAAAAAGGAAAACGCCTTACATCAGAAGATCAAGAGGAAGGTAATAACCTTTATATAGGTGCAATAGATTCAAATAATGGTGTTGCTAATCATATAGGTCAAAGTCCAATCCACAAAGGGAACACTATTTCGTTAAGTTATAATGGTTCTGTTGGAGAGGCGTTTTATCAACCAGATCCTTATTGGGCAACCGATGATGTAAATGTTTTGTACTCAAAATATAGTGGATTTAATAAGTATGTCGGTCTGTTTATTGCTACGGTTATTCGTCAAGAAAAATACCGCTTCTCATATGGAAGAAAATGGACACTTGAAAATATGGTCAATACTGAAATTTGTCTTCCCATACGATACAATTCAAATGATCTTCCTTATATTGATGATACAAACAAATACTCCGACGAAGGATATATTCCTGATTGGCAGTTTATGGAGGACTATATTAAATCACTGCCTTATGGAGATAGAATATAATAGTTGTTTTAGAAGGTGATAGTATATGTTACTGAGTAATGTACATATTTGGAATTACAGACTTCTTCTTGATACCAATATACATTTAGACGAAGCACTGACACTAATAGTTGGTAAAAACAATGCTGGTAAGACTTCGTTTTTATCTATTCTGCAACGTGTTCTATCAGGCAGAAAAGACTTGGATTTTGCTGATTATCCGATACAATGTAGAAGCACATTATATGAAGTCTTATGGAAAGTCGTAAAAGGGAAAATTTCTATTGACAAAGCCAAAGACTTGATTCCAAAAACAGCTATTCAGTTTGATATTGATTATTCAAATGAAGCTGAGGATGAGTATCTTGGAGCACTCTCACCATTTATTATTGATTTAGATATTAACAATAACATAGCTCGCATTTTGGTAGAATATCAAAGCATACTCTCTGATACCATTATATCGGAAATAACTGATAAAATAAGTCTGCTAAAAGTAACTAATCCTACAGCTAAAAGTAAAAAAAGCAGTGAAATAATAGCAATTTCAAATTACCTCAGTACAAATTTTAACAAGATATTTGAAATTAGTGTAAAAGCAATCAATCCCACTAACCCATCTGTTTTTCAGATAAGAGAAGTATCCCATCTCAGAGATGTTTTTATATTCAAAAGAATATCAGCTGAACGTGGTTTAGATGAACTTGATAATCATGATAAAAAACCAATAGGACAGGTGATGGAACGCATTTTTCAAGATGGTGTTATTCTTTTTGAAGATAATATAAATAAAAAAATCGAAAAACTTAAAGCTTATGTTGAACAGGAAAGCATTAAAGCTCAAGATGAGATCAATAAACTTCTTGAAGAAATAATTACAAAAATGATACGCTTCGGATATCCGACGGCAGAAGACTTGCAATTAAAGGCAACAACGCAAATATTGTTGAAAGATAATATCATTAAAGACACTGATCTTGCATATTCAATTAGTGGAGAAAATGAAACTCTACCAAGTTCCCACAATGGTCTGGGTTATAAAAATCTTATAAAAATAGTGTTTTTATTGCAAGAGTTCGCACAAGAAATCAAAAAGAATTCACTTTCTGCAATTCCTTTACTTTTTTTGGAAGAACCTGAAGCACATATGCATCCTCAATTACAAACCGTTTTTGTAAAGTATATTAGTGAGGTTCTTGAAAGTTTTACAGGCAATAAAATTCAAATATTGATTTCTACTCATTCGTCATATATAGCTAATTCAGTTCCTTTTACACAAGTCAGATATTTTAAGAGGTTGAAAGAATGTGTTATATGTAAGAATTTAACTGACTTCTATAATACGTGTCAAAATGATGAAGAAAAGCAAAACAATTTGCAATTCCTACATAAATACATGACAATAAGCAGATGTGATCTTTACTTTTGTGATAAAGCTATATTGGTTGAAGGAGCAGCTGAGAGACTTTTGATTCCAGATATGATTAATAAATGTGATCAAGCTGGTTTGTTCAACACAAAATCGCCAACCTTAGCATCTCAATATTGCTCAATAATAGAAGTTGGAGGAGCATATGCTCACAGGTTCTTTGATTTTATAGACTTCCTTGGAATACCAACGTTAATACTAACAGACATTGATTTTGTTACTTCAAAAGGAAAAAAATGTTTGAAAGATAAAGCAAAAAGAACTTCCAATGCAACTATCATGAAATGGTGTCACGATAAATTGAATATTCCCTTATCTACTACAGTAAAGATAGAAGATGTATATAAACTAATATCCAACGATAAACTCACTAATGGATTTAGACATATCGAATTTCAAAAAGAAGAAAACGGATATCATGCTCGAAGTTTGGAGGAGGCTATCATGAATGTTAATAGAGAGCTATATGGTATTAGCCATTCTGATAGTAATTTTTCTTTCGATTCGGAAAAACAAAAGAAAACAAACTTTTCTTTGCAATTATTGACTGACGATGATTTTTTAGAATATCAAACACCTTCATACATTGTTGATGGGCTAATATGGCTTAACAATCAAGAAAAGATAGTATATCCTGTTACAATCACCGTCAAAGAAAAGAGAAAACAAAACCTAACCATAAAAACAATAAAAGATTAAGGTAGAATGATATGGCTATACTTAATAAAAGAATTCAAGAACAAGCTGATGCTATTGATAATCATATTATTGATGCTTTAAAATCAGGAAACAGTTTTATAGTTGAAGCAGGTGCAGGCTCGGGAAAGACATATTCCCTTCTAAAAGTTATTGATTGGCTGGAACAAAATAAATGTCAAGAATTTAGAAGAAAGAAAAAGAATATAGCGTGTATTACATATACTAACGCTGCTGTAAACGTAATACTTGAAAGACTTTCTGCTGATAGTTCAATCGTCCCTTCAACAATTCATTCTTTTGCGTGGGATTCAATAAATCAATTTCAGCAAACTATTAAAAACTATGTAGAAGAATTAGGCCTATTACCCGAAGGAGTAACCATAAATCAGGTTTCTAATGTTGCATATATGCTTGGTTCAAGGTATATAGATAACGGAACTTTATATCTTTACCATGATGATGTTATTAAACTGTTTGCCAAATTCTTAGATAATATAAAATTCAGAAGACTTCTATCGCTAAGATATCCAATCGTATTAATTGATGAATATCAGGATTCTTTTAAGATATTGACTGATAAATTTATAGAGCACTTTGTAGAAGGCTCGAAAACCATTCAATTTGGTTTCTTTGGTGATTCATGGCAAACTATTTATACATCAAATGGTGCTTGTGGAAAAATAGACAGCAACCAGCTTATTGAAATACAAAAAAAATTGAATTTTCGTTCAAATGTGGCTGTAGTAAATGCCCTAAACGCAATTAGACCTGATTTTCAACAAGAAGCCGTAGATCAGCAAGATGATGGACAAGTTTTCGTGATAACAACACAAGATTACCAAGGCAATAGACAAGGTGGTTATTACAAGTCAGAATTAGCTCAAAATGACCTTGTATGTTACGTTGATAATGTAAAAAAACAATTAGAACGTGATTGGAATGGCAAAGTAAAAACACTAATGATCACCCATAAAATGCTCGCAAATCAACAGCATTATGATAATGTGCTTACATTATTAGGAGATTCGTTGAAAGAGGAAAAAAATGAGTATTTGAAATTCTTTCAGAATATTATCGAACCTCTCTATAAGGCATTATGTGATAATAATATAAATGATTTGTGTGATGCTTTAAAAACACATCGTATGCTTATAGAAAGAAAAAAACAAAAGAAATCATGGCATAAATTGTATGAAGCATTGAAAGAGGCACGAGAAAAAACAATAAGAGACGTAATAAATGTATGTATAGAAAACGCGCAAATAATCCCTATTCCATCTATAATAGTAGAAAACTATAAAGCACATCTGTCAAATCCAGATTATATATACAATAAAGTATCATTATCCGAGTTATATAATATTAGTTATTCGGAAATTGTAAATGCAATTGCTTTCTTTTCACCGCAATCAGACTATTCAACCGAACACGGTGTAAAAGGTGAGGAATATGAAAATGTACTTTTCATTATTGGGCGAGGATGGAATAACTATAAATTTGATGAACAAGTCTATTTAGATCCAACGAATTTATCAGGAAAAGAATATGATGTCTATATTAGAAATAGAAATCTATTCTATGTCTGCTGCTCAAGATCTATTAAAAGATTAGCAATATTTGTAACTGTACCAATTAATGATGAATTTGAAAGCTACTTGGAGAAAATTGTAGGTAAAGATAGTATTTTTACCTACAACCATTTTGTTAAGCAAGATTAGTTAAAACATTAGGTTCGACTTATCAATATTTGGGTGGTGAATAGTTTTTATGAAAGCGAAAATTGTTCAAAAAAGTAATAGTTATAAACCTGAAGATATGATGGTTGCTCATAAAGCGATAAAAGCAAAGTGGGGGCTACTACGTAAAGATCTTCAAGTAGGTAAATATTCATTTGATGATGAATCTGAAGCAACCAAAAGTAAATTTCTATCAGAATTTGATAGTCTCTTTACGACTGATGGTGGAGAAGAATACTTCTCAAAAACTTTAAGCGATGTATGTAATAATGCTTATCTAATCAGAGGTACTATTCTTGGAGAGACTGAACCCACGCCAAATGAAAATCGATTTATTCCAAATTCACAGTACATAAAAGATGATAACAGGTTTAGTCCTAAAGGTGTGGAATGGCTATATTTAGCTTTAGGCTACCCTAAAGCCAAAAACGGAAAAGATAAAGCACGTAGGTGTTCCGAAAAGGAGTGCAGAGTAATAACCGGTAATAGATTTGCTTTGTGTGAATTTGGAGCAACTAAACATGATGCTAAATTAGTTGACTTAACAGTAGGAGATACATGGTCACCCACACAGCAACAGCAAGAGATAAGAAGGCTGATAAAAAGCCAGCGTAAAAAGAACCCATTTATTGTGGAAACCGAAATACTTGAACAACATCCGATTTGCAAAAGAATGATTGTCGCAGCTTATGCAAATATAATATCAAGTGAATTATTTGTTCCACTGAATTCAGATAATAAAAGCTTAATCTACGCACCATTTCATTGCATTGCTCACTATTTTCAGTCATTAGGGTACTGTGGAATTATCTATAAAAGCACAGTATATGATAAAGGTAAGAATCTTGTTTTGTTTAACAAGAATTTGGCTATTCCTATTGAGAAAAGCATCAAAGTCTATACTATATAACAAAGTTTACAGACCATAATAAAAATAAAACGGCTGCACCCGAAGGCACAGCCGTTGATCATCAAATATAAACCATATACTCAAACACTGTTTCTCTCGCCATACTTATGAAGCAGTTTTCAAGACCGAGCATTTTCTCAGCATCATTTGCGAAAACAGCTTTCTGATAACAACTGTCGGTCTGCTTCCAAAGCTCCACCTGACGGGAGATAGCGTCACTAACTTTCCGTTCCATATCATCAAGGTACAGCTCTATCCTACCCTCGTTAACGAGCCTGCGAAGCCTGTCGGGGCAATGGTTGTCAGAATAATGAAGATGATACCTGATGAAGTCGGCGATATAGGTCTTGCTCTCCTCGGTATGCGTATCGGCATTGAAGTGGGTGACGGTCAGTGTGGTGGTGTCCAGTCTCCACAGCGGAACGTATTTCTTTTTCAGTGGGCTGTATGCGGTCTGTTCACTTTTATATCTGCTCATACCGTCCACCTCACTTTATGGGCTTTATCATTTCAAGGACGAGTGTGCGCCGACCTTGAAGCCCTTGCGGAACTCATTGCGGTTGGAGAGATTATGCAGTTCAATATCCGCTGACTGGTACTCATCGAGGATTTCGTCATTAACGGGATAGGCTTTTTTTAGTTTGACTTCTGCCTTGACAAGCCTGTCGATGGCAGCCTTGTATGAACCGTCCATATCTTCGATCTCGGTCAGGTGGAACAGGTCATAATCGTAAAGTTCATCGAGAATATTTCTACTCATAATAGATACCTCCATTTGGTAGGGTGAGGGATAACGCTTCTCCTCGCCACGATTATTATAGTTTTCATTCTCTGAATACCGGCGAGATTGTCAAGTCCGTCAGTTCAACTTCTGTTCAACAAAGTTGAACCAAGCTACGATAAAACTTGGAATTTACAATAAGAGCAGTTGCTCTATATTGCAGATTTTATCGTATTTTCGGCGTTTTCTGAAAATTACTAAAAATATAAAAAATGATGCTGTTTAGCTCGAAGAGATAATTTCAAATTATTGCATATCAAAGATCGCTCTGTTTTTGGCAGGGCGATTTTTTATTTATGCGCTATTGCATTTTCCAATAATTTATGCTAAAATAATAATAAAGGAGCGATGCAAATGACAAGATCAATCTACCCCGTACTTGCACGGCAAACAACTCTTCCCTTCTACCTCGCGGGTATCGGCATTTCCGACCCCGAATATCACGCCGTTCGCGAGAATGGGCTTACGTCACACCAATTTCTTTTTACCGAAAAAGGCAGCGGCGTGCTGAAAATCGGCGGACAAACTTATACACAACAACGCGGCAGTGCTTTTTATCTTGCGCCAAAAACTGCGCATGAGTATTATCCCTCAGACGATGAATGGTGCACGCGCTGGCTGGTTTTTCGCGGAAAATATGCAGACCAGCTTATGCTTGAAATGGGATTTTCAAGTTTCAACAAAACAAACGAACTTGATATGCCGAGATCTATAAATATGTTCAATCGTCTTTATTCATGCGCTGAAAACCCTTTAAATCAAGGTGAAAATGCTTCTGCATTGCTGTACGAGATCATCATGGCAATGCGCACGGCTATGCTGTCAGGCGACAAAAGTACGACAGATCTAGGCGACATAACTTCACGCGCAATAATGTATATTGAGCAAAATTATGCAGAAGATATTCAAGTTGAACAGCTAGCACAGCTTTCGAGAGTGTCGGTGCAGCACTTCTGCCGCGTGTTCAAAATGCGCACGTTTATGCGTCCGCTCGAGTACATTGCCAACCGTCGCATTGCCGCCGCAAAGTCGCTGCTGATAAACACCTCGCTTGAGATCGCCGAGATAGGCAGACAGGTAGGCTACCTCGATCGAAATTATTTCAGCATAGTTTTTCGCCGAATAGAGGGCATATCTCCGCGCGATTATCGGCGCGCCAAAGGCAGCGCAATGCTTTAATGCTAAAATAATAATAATATGCAAAAAATTTCAGCTTGACCAGTCCGCACGCGAGGTGTATAATTAAGAAAAACGGAGGTCATTATGCAGGAAAGAAATGTTTTTATAGATGCTGCCGACGCCGATATGCGCGAAAATATGCGCTGGCGCGGCGCAGGAATGGTCAGCGCGAACAACTCATCGCGGCTGATGCTCGACTACAAAGCGCAGTCCCCCGATTCATATTGGAAGATCATGGAGTTGACGTTCGGCAAAAGCGGCTTGTGTGTGAGCCATTTAAAGGTCGAAATGGGCAGCGATGTTAATTCGTCATCGGGTACCGAGCCTTGCGTTATGCGATCAGCCGAGGAAAAGCCTGACATTACGCGCGGTGCAGGCTTTCAACTAGCCGCCGATGCGAAAAAAATCAACCCAGATCTTACGCTGGATATGCTTTGGTGGAGCGAGCCACGTTGGGTCAGCGATTCCGAAAACGTTTTCAAAGCACGTTATGAGTGGTATAAGTGCACGCTGATCGCGGCTTACGAGACTTACGGGCTTAAATTTGACTATGTTAGCGCTGTACAAAACGAGCGCGGCGCGGATCTTGAGTGGGTGAAGTACCTAGCAGCGAGGCTGCGTGGCGAAAAAAATTGCCCCTACGACTTTTCAAAGATCAAAATAGTAGGCGGTGAAGAGGTCTGCACTTGGAATTTTGCTGACAATATGCTTCAAGACAGTGAACTTATGGAAGTAGTTGACGTTATTGGCAGCCATTATACAAGCCAGTCAACGGAAAATGCGCAGGTAATTGCCAACGAAAAAGGTAAAGAACTTTGGTTCAGCGAAGCCAGCTCACCTATGGCGTATGCTGAGGGCGTGAGGCGCTTTAACAAATCGGGGCTGAGCGGTATAAACGGCGCGCTCGACATCGCAAACCGCGTTATCGCGATGTATCCGCAGGGTAAAATGACCCTGCACGAGTATCAGCCCGTCATTTCCGCCTATTATGATGGTGTTTGTTATTGCCATAAGTCGCTTGTTACAGCATATAAACCATGGAATGGTAATTTTATTCTTGAAAATGGGTTTTATACAGCACTGCATTTTTCACAATTTATTCCTAAAGGATGGAGATTTATCAAAAATGCTTGCTTCTGTGACGGAATTGCAGGCGGCGACGGTCACGCTATGGTCGATGTAAAATTCAGCTATCTGACCACCGTTAGTCCGGATTTTAAGGATTATTCTATCGTTATAACCAATACTTTACAGCAACCGATCAAGTATACTTTTACAGTAAATGGAATGAACACAGAAAATAAGCCCCTAAACGTCTGGGAAACTCGCGGAGAAAGCGATATGTCTAAGTCGTTTGACAGCAGTTTTTTTGAAAGTAAGGGCATTATATCCATACTAACCAATGATAAATTGACTAAGTTTGATGTAACGATACAGCCGATGTCGATCGTAACGATCACAACGCTTGAGCCGAAGTTCACTAAGCCTATTCAAAATTCGTCAAATGATATTTTTGCACTGCCTTATCGAGATGATTTTCGTTATTCTGACAAGCCTGCCAATTTTCTGCAT
>UMLQ01022920.1_pt1 | contig 56828 bp, 49 predicted proteins | sample 1966631 | NCBI WGS metagenome assembly UMLQ01 (sample SAMEA4836206, study PRJEB28245) | human gut metagenome | biome: gut microbiome; material: fecal sample | place: Denmark | collected 2008 | reverse complement strand
GTGGTGGAATAGGCAGACACAAGGGACTTAAAATCCCTCGGTCATTGCGACCGTACCGGTTCAAGTCCGGTCACCGGCACCAAAAAACAGCCATAAGGGCTGTTTTTTTCGTTTCGGTGATTTTTTAATTGTATAGTTGTTGCTGTTCAAGGGGCTGTGAAGAAATGAAGTTTAAGATTTCATTCTTCGCAGTCCCTTTTATAATTTGGTTGGGAACATAAACCTATGTTGAAACAGTTTTTATTCTCGACTATAACCGACGGAACAGCGAGATAGCTTGCGTAGCAAACATAGTTTGCCAACGGCAAATATAACCTGCCAACGGCAGATGTATATGAAAATGACCTACTGAAAAACAGCAGGTCATTTTCGGAGAGAGTATATTTTAAGAAGAAAGATTTATACGATTCTTCGGTGTAAATAAAATTGTATTTATGTATGTTTGGTGGAGAGAAAGGAAATTTGTATCAAAAAAATCTATGAATAGGATCTGCACAAATCCATACTGTAAACCATATTGTCCTTTGAAACCATGGTTATGGGGGTTGTAGGAGAAAGCTCGTTAAACTTTACAAGAAAGCTGTTGTCTTTTCCGTCGTGCATACCCGTTACAATGCGTTCAACATTGTTGTCACTTACAAATTCGGCAGTAACCTTTGGTGCGTCATCCGAAAACATCACGGTCATATCTGCACCCGATTCCTTTGCAATAAGGTAAAGGTAATCAATTTCGTCGCTTACTGCCGAATAGTCTGACATCGGTTTTAAAACGCTCATAACTCTGAGTTCGCAATCAGAGCTGTCGGCAATTTCTTTGGCAATTCGGATAATTCTGTCACAGTTATACTGACTGGTGACGCAGGCAAGAACTGCCGACTTTGTATTTTTCAATTTTTTCACCTCCTTCGTTTACTGTGCCTATATAATAACAGGCGTTTTTGACGGAAAAATATTCATATTGTGAATTTATTGTGAATTTTTGCTTTTTTAATAAATGTGCGCAAAATTGAAAAAATTCAGTATTTATCAGCATTTTCAGAAAATTATTTTAAAAATAGTATGTGAGTATGCGAGAGTATATAAGAGTAAACAAGCGTATTTGAGAGATTGTTCAAAGCTAAATTAAATTTTTTCAAAAAAGTGTTGACAATGGGCATAAATTGTAATATAATCAATCTCACAGTGAAAAAATACAGGAGGATATTGTTATGTCAACTTTTTTAGCTAAACCAAACGAAGTTGAGCGCAACTGGTATGTAATTGATGCAGCCGGCAAGTCACTCGGTCGTGTAGCAGCTCAGGCAGCTACTCTCCTCAGAGGTAAGAACAAGGCTACTTTTACTCCCAATGTTGACTGTGGTGATCATGTAATCATCATCAACTGCAAGGACGCTGTTCTTACAGGTAACAAGCTCACACAGAAGAAGTGGCAGCGCCACACAGGCTATATCGGCCATCTTAAGGAAACTCGTTACGATACACTTATGGCAACAAAGCCAACAAAGGCTATGGAGCTTGCCGTTAAGGGTATGCTTCCTAAAAACACACTCGGCAGAGCAGCTCTTTTAAGATTAAGACTCTTTGAGGGTGCAGAACATAATCATCAGGCTCAGAAGCCTGCAATGATTGAAGACTAATTGAAGGAGGCAAAAGATAATGTACGATAAGACACCTTATTTTTACGGTACAGGCAGAAGAAAAAGTTCTGTTGCTCGTGTAAGACTTTATCAGGGCACAGGCAAAATCACAATCAACGATCGTGACATTGACGATTACTTTGGTCTTGAAACACTCAAGCTCATCGTAAGACAGCCTCTCGCTCTTACAGAAACAGACGAGAAGTTTGACATCGTTTGCAGAGTATCAGGCGGCGGCGTAACAGGCCAGGCCGGTGCTATCCGTCACGGCATTTCAAGAGCACTTCTTCAGTATGACACAGAGAATCTCCGTGGCAAGCTCAAGAAGGCAGGCTTCTTAACTCGTGACCCGAGAATGAAAGAGCGTAAGAAATACGGCCTCAAAGCAGCTCGTAGAGCTCCTCAGTTCTCAAAGAGATAATCAAGTTTATATTGCTTATCAGCTCCGAAGTTTCGACTTCGGAGTTTCTTTTTGTGCTGACTTCGGGTCCTCGAGGCAAAGCCTCTGCGGCGCAGCTAAAAACAGTCCGCAGGACTGTTTTCTTAACGCTGCTACAGTTTTCAAAAAGATAATTGTATATTTGCTATTATCAACCCAAAAGTCAGTTATGGCTTTGGGGATTTATTTGTATGCGGCGGTTTACATTTCTGCTTGAATATAAAAACCATCTTTGATATAATAAGCCTCGTAAGGAAACGGTGGCGGCTGTTTCGACTCCCTTGCGAAAGGGGGTGTATTCCAATGGCAGAGATTACATATTTATTTGTTCTCGCAATTGCTTTTGTGGCTTTTAATGAAGTCATTAAGAATATAAAGAAATAACCGCCCTGTGTAGCAGCACAAGACGGTTAAGTTGAAAAATTTAATCTAATTGTAAGCGAAACAGCTAAAGCCGTTTCCTTACCTATATATTAACATCTAATTTTAAATATGTCAATTGTTTTCAGTGTGTAGTATTTACGCACCGTTTTATTTTGTGCAGATTAGTTGTTAATTGATACATCATAATATGGTAAAAAGTGTGGTTTTGCAATCAAAGTGATTGGCGAACGGAGTTTACCGCTACAGAAATTTTCAATTAACGCGGTTGCATTGCCAACATCAAAATGCCCATAATAATCGGTTGGTGTGCTAAATAAATCCACAGGCTGTATCTGCCGATTTTATCAAGCACGGGGATTTTTAATTCAAAGTATTTCGTAAGATTTTTTTCAACGATGAAATTCCAGAGATAAAAGCCTGCCGCAAAGAGGAAAATCCACGGAATGAGCGGAAAAAAGTCTGTTGAAAAAAAGTCCGAAGAAGGAAATCCCAGAAACGCAAGGTACTTGCACGAATAGAGAAAATCGGGCAATTTTACGATATCCAGCCCGAAAAGTCCGACATAGCCTTTTGGCACATCATACGAAACCGTATACAGCAAAAATGAAATCAACGCTCCCGACAGGGGGCGAATTTTTTTGAGATTATCCGACAGAACGGAAACAATCATCATTGAACAGCCTATCAGATTCAGAACACCGAACCACACCGCCTGATTCGGTTCGGCAATCACAGTAACGCAGGTAACGGCAAAGCCTGCAAGATTCAAAAGAATACCTCTTTTTATGCCGTTTCCCGAAAAGTTAAGGCACATTCCCGAAACAAGTATGAACACCACGCAGATACTGCGTTCCCAGACCGCTGTCATGGGATAAAAATACCAGCTTGTGTTAATGCCGTATATCATAAACAGGTCGTAACACAGGTGAAACGCAATCATACTGATGATTGAAATTCCACGCAGGGAGTCGAGAAGATAATATCTTTTGTTTTCTTTTAACAAGGCTTTACCGTTTGGATTCATCAATTATTTATTCCTTTTCATCATAACGGAAAAGACGACCGCAGCTAAAACAAGCAACACAACCGCATATCCGCAGACGGGGAGAAGCTCGGGCATAATATCAGAATAATTGCCCGAAATTGTATCTCTTGCCGCATTAACTGCATGAGCAAACGGGAGTGCGTTTGCAAAGCTTTTGAACCAACCGCTGATCATTGCGGTGTCAAACCAAATGTTTGAGAACCACGCAGAAAGGTTTGTGAGCAATGCACCGCAGATTCCGCCGACAGCCTTTTCATTCAGAAGCGTGCCGAGCAGAAGTCCGAGCGAGATAAACACAATTGCAATCGGAATGTTTACCGCAAGCATAAGTAAAATGTTTACGCTGACATCAAGCCCGAGGAAGAACGCAACAACAACGCATACGGCACTCTGCAAAATTGCCATTGGCAAAAGCGGAAGTGTGTAGCCGATAATAAATTCATAAGCCTTGAGCGGAGATGTGAACAATCTCATCATAAAGCTTGTAGTTCTGTCCTTTGCAATGAGCATTGACGAGAACAGCGAGATAAAGCTCATTCCGAAAACCGTAATGCCGGGCGTCAGCTTGTCGATGTTGAACATTGTCATTTGAGCCTGTTCGGGGATTGCCGAATTGATTGCCGACAACAAAAGAAGAAGTACAACGGGAAATCCGAGTCCGAAACAGAATGTCAGCGGATCACGGAGAATTTCCTTTGTGTTTCGTGAGGCGAACGCAGTCAATCTCATTACAATGCACCTCCGTTTGTCAGCTTAACAAAAGCCGACTCAAAATCTTTTTCACCCGAAAGGGCAACAAGCTCATCGGCAGTACCCTCTGCCATAAATTTGCTGTGAGCCATAATTCCGATTCTGTCGCAGAGTGCAACAGCCTCTTCAAGATAGTGCGTTGTGAGAATAACGGTGATTTTACCCTTGAGCTTTTCAATCTCAGCCAAAAGGCTGTGTCTTGCAATTACATCAAGTCCGAGCGTGGGTTCGTCAAGAAAGAGAATTTTCGGCTCTGAGATAAGTGCCATTGCAATGCTCAGTCTTCTGACCTCACCGCCCGACAGCCTTTTAGCCCTGCGGTTTTCAAATTCCTGCATGGAAAAGCGTTCAATAATATCGCTTGCCTTGGCTTTGGCAGCTTTCTTTGAAAAGCCGTAAACCTCTGCCATGAGTTCAAGATTTTCTCTTACGGTAAGGTTCATTGCAGCCGCACTTTCCTGCGGTGAAATTCCGATAATCTGTTTTACCGCTGCTCTGTCGGTTTTTATGCTGTGACCGAGAAGCTCTGCCTCACCCGATGTCGGCATAATAAGCGTTGTGAGCATTTTCATTGTTGTTGTTTTTCCTGCACCGTTGACTCCGAGCAAGCCATACATTTCGCCCTCGTTGATTTTAAGGTCAAGGTCGGAAACAGCCGTTTTTTCCTTATATTTTTTTGTGAGTTTTTCTGTTTTTATTGCGTACATATTTTCTCCTCAATTCAGGATAAAAGGGATTCAAGTCAAATTTTACTTCATTAACTTATCAAAGGGATTTTTTATTTTTGCAAGTGCCATACCTTTTTTCTCGTCACCGAGAACCAGAAGTCTGTCGCCTGCCTCAATTCCGAAAACTTTTCTTGCGTGTTTCGGAAGCGTAATCTGTCCTCTTTCGCTGACCTTAACAATGCCGAAAATGTACTTTCCGTCACCGTCTGGAGTAAGTGCGTCAGATTCTTCCTCATAAAAAGGACACACAAGAAGCATTTCTACCGTAGTTTCAAAAATCTGCGCCATCGTCACGCATTTTTCAACATCGGGAATAGATTCTTCATTTTCCCATTTTGCAACAGACTGTCTTGAAACCTCAAGCTTTTCGGCAAGGTCTTCTTGTGAATAGCCGTACTTTTTCCGAAGATACTTCAAATTCATACCAATCATACTTTTCATACCTCCCGATTTAAGTATATTTCATATGTAACGCAATTTCTACCAACCGGATTTTACACTTTATGTAAAAATCGGTTGCATAATCCCTTATATGATTTATGATAGACTTCCTTGCAGATTTTGTCAAACAAAATTGGATTTTGCAGTTTTAACACTATGTTCGTGTTATTTAAATATATATATCATGGTTTTGTTCACAAAACTGTCACATTGCAATGTTAAAATCAAACTAATATCGTATGTACGGAGGACATATTATGAAAAAACCTACTAAAAGAGATACAGTCAATCTGTTTTTCTCAGCATTCCTGATTGTTGCATTTATCGTTTGCGCACATTTCTTTTCACAGTACGCGTCAGCTCTTTCACAGCCGATCGGTTCAATTATCCCGATTCTCGTTTACGCTGTGTTCGGTCTGCTTGTATTCTATGCAACCCGCGTCGGTGACGGCAAAGCGGTAAAGCGTTTTTCACTTGTAACTCTCATTGTAATGGTACTTCCTTCACTCTACATAATCATTGCGTCGCTTGCTCCCGGACTTCCGCTTAACAGCGTGTTTGCAAACGCAAGCGGTTCGGGTCTTAGTGTTATCGTAACGCTTGCAAGTATCGCACTCGGCTATGGTATTCCTTATTCATTCTTAAGCGGTTTTGAGCTTGCGAGAGAAGATGCTGTCGAGGATGAAACAAGTGAGCATGTTCAGGGCGGTATTGAGGCTGATCTTGCAGATGATGAAAATGCCGAGGACACAAGCTTTGAGGAAACAGATGAAGCATCGGAAGACGCTTCCGAAAGCGAATCAACCGATGAAACCGACAACGGCGAAGAGGCTTGATCTGTAAAACAAATTTTAAACAACAGGTACCCACACGGCTTGTGCGGGTACTTTTTGTATGTGCCAAAAGTCTGTGTAACGGAAAAATACGCTCTTAAGCTAATAGTGCTAATATTCAGTTGACAAAATCCCACGGCTGTTTTATTATTTTGGTACAGGGTGCGTGTAATGAAAAGTGCCGTGTTTCTGTTTGAAAAATTTTCTTTTAAGGGAGAATTACATAATGGACGATAACAATAAATATAATAAAAGCAAGGATTATGAGCCTGACAACTTTGATGACGAGGTCGCTTTTCCAACAAGGAGAAGCAACCCTGCAAAAAAGCCTGTTGAGGATTACGGCGACAGCTTTGGCGAGGATATAATGTTTCCGTCGGATTATGACGAAGACGCCGTTCATATGCCTGAGATTGACTTTGATGACGATATGGCAACACCTGTAAAAATGCCGTCGGAAAGAGATGACATTGCACAGGCTCCCGATTACGGTGACAATTTTGATTCACAGACCGGAGAACAGGTGTCAAAGGCTACAAAGGATTTTCAGTATGACCTTTCGGCTGACGACAGGGGCAACTACTATACCAAGTCAACAATCCGCCCGGAGCGTAAAAAGGTTGTGAAAAAGAAGAAGAGAACAAGCCGTAATATGGCTGTTATCCTTACGATTGCGGCGGTAATCTGCCTTATAATTGCTGTTGTTTTTGCGTTTACGCAGTGCAGCTCGCAAAAAAAAGACGAAAAAGCCACAACATCACCGTCAACAGAGCAGGTGACAACGGAACAGCCGACAACCGAATACGGTGACGATAACTATGTTCCCGTTTACACGGAAGAGCCGACATACGAACCCGAAACGGAGTATGTGCCTGAAACAGAAGCCCCCGTGCAGACGACAGAACCGCAGACGGAGTATGTGCCTGAAACAGAGCCGCCGCAGAGCAGTGATATCAGCACCTCCGAATCGTCACAGGTATCCGAAGACCTACGGCCGACTCAGGCACAGAGCGATAACGGCGATGAGCCGTATGTTGAAGAAAACTGATTGTTTTCTTTTAATAACTTAAAAATGAAATTATAGATTATGAAATTGGAGATGTTTTGAATGGGTTGTACCCACGATTGTTCAAGCTGTTCTTCGGACTGCAAAAGTAAAGCTCAGGATTTGCACGAGGAACTCAATAAATACAGCAGTGTAAAAAAAGTAATCGGCGTTGTGTCAGGCAAGGGCGGAGTTGGCAAGAGCCTTGTAACCTCAATGCTTGCCGTAACATTTAACAGACGCGGCAAAAAGACGGCTGTTCTTGACGCCGATATAACAGGTCCGTCAATTCCAAAGGCATTCGGAGTACATGAGAGATGCAGAGGCAACGGCGAGGGGATTTTTCCTGTTGTTACCGAAACAGGAATTAAGATGATTTCCGTAAACCTTCTTCTTGAACACGAAACCGACCCCGTAGTTTGGCGTTCGCCTGTTATTACAGGCACGGTAAAGCAGTTTTGGAAGGATGTTATCTGGGAGGATGTCGATTATATGTTTGTTGATATGCCTCCGGGAACAGGAGATGTTCCGCTCACTGTGTTCCAAAGCTTGCCGATTGACGGCATTGTTATTGTTGCATCGCCGCAGGAACTCGTTTCAATGATAGTTCAAAAGGCGGTTAAAATGGCAAAGATGATGAATGTGCCGATTTTAGGTCTTGTTGAAAATATGAGCTGGTTTATGTGTCCCGATTGCGGAAAGAAACACAGCATTTTCGGTGACAGCCATATTGACGGGATTGCAAAGGAATATGATACTCAGGTGCTTGCAAAGCTTCCGATTGATCCCGAGCTTGCAAAATGTGTTGATGAGGGAAAAATTGAACTTTTCAGCGGAGATTATCTTGATGATGCGGCAGAAATAATTGAAAAAGAGCTTAGCAAATAAGCATTTGCAATATTATGCTTTTTTGCTGTAATTAACAAGCGTAATTTCACAACTGCAAACAGGAGGAGTAAGCAATATGAAATGCCCTAATTGCGGCTTTGAGGCAAACGGAAAATTTTGTGAAAATTGCGGTTCACCGCTTGCCCAAAACAGCTCACGGAAAAACACGGAAGGTGTAAACAGCTTTGAGCAAGATAATCACAATGCAGTGCCCGAACAGCCGAGATATGATTATAACACAGAGAACCGAACCTGCGGTCAGTCGTATCCGAATAATCAGCAGTACGGTCAGCAGAGCCACGGCGGATTCGGTCAAAATCAAAACTGTGCGGGCGGCGGTCAGCAGTTCTCAAGTGCTCCGAACAGCAAAAAAACCGCCGCTATAATAATAAGCGTTATCAGCGGTATAATTATACTTATAATAGTTGTCACAGCTATTTTGATTTGCAATTTACTGCCAAAGTTTATGGATATGGCGAATGAATATGCCGACAGTGCTTTTGACGCAGCGTCAAGCTATGTTTCTGATGAATTTCAACAAGATACTATCGCCCCGACAGAAGATCCTGACGCTTACGATAAGGTCGATGAAAATACTCATCTGAGATACAGAGAGAGCGATAATTATGACGGCATCGTAATTACGGGCGCAGAGTATGAGTTCTATGAAAGCTACATAAACAGTGACGAAAAGAAATTTACAATCAACATTCCGTCGGAGCTGAACGGCAAAAAGGTTGTTGAAGTTGAATATATGACAGTTTATGTTCCGGACAAAGAGATTACAATTGTAATTCCTGATACCGTTAAGATTATCGGAAGTTACGCTTTCTGCTACAGCGATGATGTTGTTGCAGTAGAAATTCCGAACAGCGTAGAAATAATCGGCAGCGGTGCTTTTGTAGGCGATCCAAAACTTAAAAAGATAACCGTTCCCGATTCCGTAAAGGAAATGGACGATTGCGGTCTTGGCTTTAATACTGACGATAATTATAAAAAAGTTAAGATTCAAGACTTTAAAATGTATTGCAAAAAGGGTTCTGCCGCCGAAAATTACGCAAAAGATAACGGCTTTTCGTATGAGATAATTAAATAAAAGTTAATGTAGATTAAAAAACAGCTTTCCGAGTCTATTTCGGAAGGCTGTTTCATTTTTTCGGATATGTATTTGTTTGTAAAAGATTTGTGTAATTATTTATGGGCTTTAACACAAGAAATGTTTTTGTTATAACCATTCGGTAAGGAAATGGCGGCTGTATTTCAGACGGAAGGACACGGCTCACCGCCGACCACAATTTTCAACTTTCAATTTAAAAGTAACGCTCGGGTGATAATGTTTGAATTATCGCAAACTGTCTTCACGAACAGGCAACGGTGGCTCACCGCCGACCACAATTTTCAACTTTCAATTTAAAAGTAACGCTCGGGTGATAATGCTTGAACTATCGCAAACTGTCTTCACGAACAGGCAACGGTGGCTCACCGCCTGCAGTTTTGAAAATATATTTTGATGAGATTATTCGGCTTGTCGGCAATGCCTATGCCTAAAAAATCACCATCATGGGTTTTCATTCTGAAAAGCTGACCGTTCTCGTACCCCGACTTGGCAAGGTATGTTCTGTCGGCACTTAACGCACCGCCGTTTGCAAATCGTTTTGCCTGCGCAGGCGATACGGCAAGATAGCCTAAACTCATAAACAGGCTTTCAACGGAACGCAGTTTTTCTTCAACATTTCCGTTTTCGCAAATGCTTTTCAGCTTGTCAAGCGTTATGCACTCGTCAAGCGAAAATCCGCAAGCCGAGGTTCTGCAAAGTGCCGTCATAACCGCACCGACACCGAGAACCCTGCCTATGTCATCAATTATCGTGCGTACATAAGTACCCTTTGAACAGGAAATTTCAAGCGTGCCTGTCTGCGTTTTTTCGTCAAAATTCGCAAGCGAAAGAGAATAGACAGTAACCTTTCGGCTCTCACGCTCAACCTCGATTCCCTGTCTTGCAAGGTCATAAAGCCTTTGACCGTTCTTTTGTACGGCAGAGTACATCGGCGGAATCTGCTCAATTTCACCCGTGAAATTGGGAATTACTCTGCGGATCTGCTCCTCTGTAACCGAAGATTCGCACTCGCCTGTCACCGTACCCCAGATGTCGAGGGTGTCGGTGGTTTTGCCAAGCTGAAATTCTGCCGTGTATGACTTGTCATGATTGAGAATCAAATCCTGTGTTTTCGTTGCAGTTCCGAGCAAAACAGGCAGAACGCCCGTTGCGTTCGGATCAAGTGTTCCCGTGTGACCGAGCTTTTTCTGCCCTGTCAGTTTGCGGACAACGGCAATAACATCAAACGAGGTAAATTCCTTCGGCTTGTCAATCAGCAGTACACCGTTAAGATTGCTCATGACAAAAACTTCTCCGCAGCTTTTTCAAGCGTTGTCTTTACGGTTTCAAGGTCGCCCTCAATTGAGCATCCTGCCGCCGCAGGATGACCGCCGCCTCCGAACTGCGAACAGAAATCCGAGGCATTGATATTATTGTTTGTACGAACGGAAATCTTGAAGAATCCGCCCTCTTTTTCACGCATTGTGATTCCGATGAGAACACCCTCAATCTGACGGGGAATAGAGGCAAGTCCCTCCATTTCGTCATCACCCGTATTGAGCTTTTTGAGCATATCAAGCGTTGTGTAAATTATTGCGCACCTGCCGTCTGCACAATAGGTCATTGAGTCATAAACGGCTCTTTCAAGCTGAATTTTGTTTTTCGACTTTGTTTCAAACATCGCCTTGTTTATGTATGCGGTGTTACAGCCAAAGTCCATAAGACTTGCGGCAACACGCATGGTTTCGGCGGTTGTGTTTGTGTATCTGAAACAGCCGGTGTCGGTTGAAATGCCTGTGTAGAGGCAGTCGGCAATGTCCTTTGTAAAGTTGATGTGCATTCTGAGGAACAGCTTGTAGAGAATTTCGCAGTTTGCCGCCGCATATTTGTCAACAAACTTCTCCTTGGCGGTAAATGTGTTTGAACCATGGTGGTCAATGCACAAATCAACCTTGCCGATATATTTGTCCATATTTGGACCGAGAAGGCTGTCAGCCGCAACATCAACGCTGACAACCGTTTCGGTTGTAAAATCTTCTTCTTCGATATTTTTTTGAAGATAGGCAAATTTTGTCGGAACACCTGTTGTGATAACTCTTGCTTTTTTGCCGATTTGCCGGAGTGCAAGGCAGAGCGCAAATCCGCTGCCGAGGGTGTCACCGTCAGGATAAGCGTGAGTCAGAATATCATAATTATCGTGTGCCTCAAGAAAACGGGCAACCTCATACAGATTCATCATTTTCTTCCTCGTCTTCCTTAATGTCAAGGCTGTTGAGAATACGGCTGATGTTTGCGCTGTATTCTATGCTGTCTGTTGCGTGGAAAATGAGTTCGGGAACATGGCGAAGATGAAGTCTGTGTCCAAGCTCTCGTCTGATAAAGCCTGATGCAGACTTTAAGCCCTTGACAGCCTCTTTGGCTCTGTCAAGACCTTCAATTGCACTGACCTGTACCGTGCAGTATGAAAGGTCGTTTGTAACCTCAACTCTTACGATAGAGATAAATGCCTGCTGAACCCGTGGGTCTTTTAATTCTCTGAAAATAGCAGTAAGCTCTCTTTTGATGTCCTCTGTTGTTCTTTCAATTCTATGGCTTCCCATGCTATCACATCCTTAGTTTAGTAAAAAAAGTATTTGTGTAGGGGCGGATATCATCCGCCCGCAAGTAACGGTACAAATTATATGTTGAATCAAATTATATAAATACAACAATGTCATTGTTAAACCGTGGGGGCGAACCGCGTTCGCCTGCTGTAATCAAAGTTAGTTGTTTTATAAAAAACTTTGATACGGTGCATACTATGTTGAAATTTGAACGCAATGCGTTCAATCGTGTGCAAAGCACACGAACGGGAGAACACGGTTCTCCCCTACAATTAGGAACGGCGGTTCACCGTGAATCAGTCCCTGTATTCTTCGATTGTATAAACCTCGAACATATCGCCCTCTTTGAGATCGTTGAATCTTTCAAGACCGATACCGCATTCGTAGCCTTCGCTAACTTCCTTGACAGCGTCCTTAAATCTCTGGAGAGATGCAATTGCGTCATCTGCAATAACGATACCGTCACGGATAACTCTTACGCTTGCGCCACGCTGAATCTTACCGCTCTTAACATATGAACCTGCGATTGTGCCGACTGACTTAATCTTGATAACATTACGACACTCAGCCATACCGAGAACAACTTCTCTTGTCTTAGGAGCAAGCATACCCTTCATAGCAGATTCGATTTCGTTGATACAATCGTAGATAATGCTGTAAAGACGCATATCAACGCCCGAACGCTCTGCATTTTCTGCGGCAACTGCATCGGGACGAACATTGAATCCTACGATAATTGCGTTAGATGCCTCTGCAAGCATTACATCGGACTCGTTGATTGCACCTACTGCGCTGTGAATTACATTTACTCTTACCTCGTCATTTGAAAGCTTTTCAAGTGACTGCTTAACAGCCTCGGCAGAACCCTGTACATCGGCTTTAACGATAATCTGAAGTTCCTTGATTTCACCGAGCTTCATCTGGTCAAAGAGATTGTCAAGAGTAACCTTAGTCTGTGCGTTGAAGATTTCTTCCTTCTTAGCGGCCTTTCTCTGGTCAACAAGAGTTCTTGCAAGACGCTCGTCGGAAACTGCGTCAAAGATATCGCCGCCAACCGGAACTTCGTCAAGACCTGTGATTTCAACAGGAACAGAAGGACCTGCCTCGGTAACTCTTTCGCCCTTATCGTTTGTCATAACTCTTACACGGCCAACGCAAGTGCCTGCGATGATTGTATCGCCCTTGTGAAGTGTACCGTTCTGAACGAGTACGGTTGCGATAGGACCTCTGCCCTTATCAAGTCTTGCCTCGATAACAGTACCCTTTGCGGCTCTGTCGGGGTTAGCCTTGAGTTCTTTCATCTCTGCAACAAGAGTAACCATTTCAAGAAGATCGTCAAGACCTTCCTTTGTCTTTGCGGAAACAGGGATACACGGTGTATCGCCGCCCCACTCCTCCGGAATAAGTTCATACTCTGTGAGCTGCTGTTTAACATTTTCGGGATTTGCGCCGACCTTATCCATTTTGTTGATGGCAACAATAACAGATACGCCTGCGGCTTTTGCATGGTGGATAGCCTCAACCGTCTGCGGCATAATACCGTCATCGGCGGCTACAACGAGGATTGCAATATCAGTAACCTGAGCACCTCTTGCACGCATTGTTGTGAATGCCTCATGTCCCGGTGTGTCGAGGAATGTAACAGGCTTGCCGTTTACCATAACTCTGTAAGCACCGATATGCTGAGTGATACCGCCTGCCTCGCCTGCTGTTACATTTGAGTGACGGATAGCGTCGAGGATTGAGGTTTTACCGTGGTCAACATGACCCATAACAACAACAACCGGAGCTCTCTCAACGAGATTTGCCTCATCGTCCTCGCTGTCATCAATAATCTGTTCTTCGATTGTAACAACAACTTCCTTTTCAACCTTTGCATGAAATTCCATGGCGATAAGTGACGCCGTGTCAAAGTCGATTGTATCTGTTGCCGTTACCATTGTACCCATAAGGAATGCCTTTTTAACAACCTCGGCAACGGTAGCCTTGAGTCTGAGAGCAAGCTCCGAAACTACGATTTCGTCAGGAATCTGAACTGTAATCGGTTTCTGCTTACGCTCAAGAGCAATACGGTTCAGACGCTCCTGCTCTGTTTCACGCTTCTGTCGTCTGCCCTTCTGACGCTGGGTACGGTTTGTGAACTTCTGCTTTTTAACGATGTTGTCCGTGCTTCTGCCCTTTGAGCTGTCGCTTGCAAGGTCATCATACTTCTGGTTGTAACGCTCAACATCAACATTTGTTGCACGGGTGTCAATTACTCTGCGCTTGCGGGGAGCAGACTCCTCAACGCTCTTTTCCTGAGTAACTTCAACCTTTTCCTGTTTTGATGCAGGCTTTGCATCCTTGTTGTTAGGCTTTTTGTCGTTTTTATCGGTCTTTTTCTTCTGATTGTCAGCCTTTGCATTCTGCTTTGCAGGCTTATCTTCCTGCTGCGGCTTGCTTTCGTTGTCAAGCTTGTTGTTGCGTGCCGCAAAGTATTCGTCAAAGTTTTCAACCTTGTTCTTCTTTGTGATTACATCAAAAATCACATCGAGTTCGCTTTCCTCGAGTGTTGTCATTGTTTTCTTTGTAACACCGCAATGTTTTTCGAGAATCTCAATAATTTCCTTGTTTGAAACTCCGAGATCTGCTGCTGCGTCCTTTACCTTATATTTTATCATACAATTCTCCTCCCAATTCGTTTTCAATAAGCTGTTCAAGCTTATCTGCAAAGCCTTTGTCTTCGATTGTCATAACTCCGCAGATTTTTCCGAGAGCAAATCCGATTTCTTCTTTGCTTCGGTTCATTGTCAATGTTTTCACATCGCATTCATCAGCGGCTGTCTGCACGCTTTTCTTACTGCTCTTTGAAAAATCATTTGCAAAAATAACAAGCTTTGCCTTATTTTTTCGTATTGAGTCAATCGTCGTGTCGGCACCTGTAATCAGCTTGCCTGCCCTCTTGCAAATGCCAAGCAGCGACAAAATCCTGTCGTTCATAAAAAATCCTTTCGCCTACCTGCCGTCTGCTGCGGCAAGTTCACTTTGCATCTGCTCATATACTTCATCAGGGATTTTACAGCTTAACGAGCGTTCAAAGCGGCGTGCCTTGCGAGCCTTTTCAAAGCAGGCAAGATTTCTGCACACATATGCGCCTCTGCCTGCCTTGCGACCTGTGAGGTCAAGCGAAATTTCGCCTTTTGCAATGATTTCACCGTTTTCATCTTTGGTGTCGGGTGCTTTGACAACACGGATAAGCTCACGCTTTTCTTTCATCTCTCCGCAACCCGTACATTTACGCAGCGGCATTTTTCTTTGCTTCATAAAATCCCTCTCTGTTTAATCTGATTATTCCTCTGTTTCATCCGAAACAACTGTTTCGCCTTCTGTGCTTTCGTCAAGGTCGAGAACATCCTCGGACTTTTCTTCTGCCTTTGGTTCATCGTCCTCATCTTCGCCGTAGAAACCGCTTTCGGGGCGGATGTCAATTCTCCAGCCTGTAAGTCTTGCGGCAAGACGGGCATTCTGTCCCTTGTTGCCGATAGCAAGTGAAAGCTGACCGTCGGGAACTGTTACACGGCAGCTCTTTGTTTCTTCATCCGTAATTTCAACCTTGCAAACGCTTGCAGGAGAGAGAGCTGCTGAAATATACTTTTCGGGATCATCGCTGTAAAGAACAATGTCGATTTTCTCACCGCCGAGTTCTTCAACAATTTTGTTTACACGACTGCCCTTGTTGCCGATACATGAACCGATTGCGTCAACATCGGGATTTGAGCTGTAAACAGCCATCTTTGTACGACTGCCTGCCTCACGGGAGATTGACTTGATTTCAACAACGCCGTCATAGATTTCAGGAACCTCCTGCTCAAACAAACGCTTTACAAGACCGGGATGAGTTCTTGAGATGATTGCGTGAGGACCTCTTTCGTTGTCCTTGACATCTGCAATGTAAACCTTGATATAGTCGCCTTCTTTAAGGTCGTCATGACCGAGCTGTTCGCTCTTTGGCAGAGTAGCCTCGCTCTTGCCGATTTTAATTGTTGCAACGCCCGACTTAGGATCGATTCTTTCAACAGTTGCCGTAACAATCTCGCCGAGCTTGTTCTGAAACTCAATAAGGGACTGACCCTTTTCGCCCTGACGAATGCCCTGACGGATAACATTTCTTGCAGAAGAAACAGATGTCCAGCCGAGGTGCTTGGGATCAATCGGAATTTCAATCTCATCGCCTACAACAAATTTCTTTCTCTTGTTAATCTGCTGAGCCTCCTCAACAGTAACCTCAAAGTTAGGATCAAAAACCTCGTCAACTACTGTTTTGACAAGTTTTGCGTCAAAGCTGTTCTTTTCCGGATCAACCTTGAATACAACATTTTCATTACCGCCGTAGTAGTTCTTGCAGGCAACGGAAATTGCCTTTTCAATGTTCTGAAGCATATAGTCCATAGGAATGCCCTTTTCCTTTTCAAATGTTCTCAATGCCTCAAATAAATCTTTGTTAGTCATTTTCCAAATCATCCTTTTCTTATTTTTCGGTTATATACAAATTGTTATGCTGTTATGTGTATCCGTAGTGGCAAACTGCAATTTTTAATCAAAATCGTCAAGCTTAATCCATGCGGCGTCCTTTTTGCTGATTGTGATTTCATTCTCACCGCTGTGATCCTCAATTGTGACCTTACCGTCGGAATAATCCTTTAAAACCCCTTTAAATTCTCTGCCTATGCCGTCAATGGGGCGGAGCATCTTAACCATAATATCCGCACCGATGAACTGCATAAAATGTTCGTCACGGATAAGCTCACGCTCAATTCCGGGAGAGCAGACCTCAAGACAGTACGCCTCCTCAATCGGATCAAGCTCATCAAGAGGGCCGTTGATTGCACGGGAAACATTTTCGCAATCGTTAATGTCAATGCCTTCGGGCTTGTCAATGTAAACACGCAGAAAACGGTCTGCACCTTCCTTGACATAACGCACATCCCAAAGTGAAAGTCCGAAGCCTTCAACAATCGGCTGACAAAGCTCCCATACTTTTGATACGGTTACACCGCCTTTGCTTTTTGCCATAAATTCACTGCCTTCCTGTCTGCAAAAATACCCTGTGCGAAATATTGCAGACAGATAAACCGCACCGAGGAACAAAGTGAAAACTAATAAATAAGGAGCGGGTTTGTTGCCCACTCCTTTAGCTTTCATTATTTACAAGAAAATTATAGCACCAAAACGGCTTATAATCAAGTGTTTTTCAAATCTTTTCGTATTTTTTACAAAAAAGTTTAAAAAAACATTTGAAATCACCGTGCAAATGTGTTATTATACTTCGTGGACACTTTACATCACGATGTTTTTGTGATATAATCACCATGGTTTTGCGACCGTGTAAAAAATTAAAATTAGTTTTTGATTTTGTTATTGCCGTGTTTTTACTGTTTTTTACAGCAATGATTTGGCTGTTAATGTCCGAAACTTTGCGGGATTAACATTATAAAGGTTGCAACCTTACAATTAAATATGCTGATATAGCTCAGTAGGCAGAGTGCGTCCTTGGTAAGGACGAGGTCACGGGTTCGAATCCCGTTATCAGCTCCATAAAAGGGTATTGGTTAAAAAGACCGATACCTTTTTATTGTTGTTTCAGATTAAGATAAGGGATTCGAAAGCCCGTTTAGAAAACGCTTTAGTAAAACGTTTTTAGGGCGTAGCGTTGATGAGCGTTCAGAATTTGCACCGCAAGCAACAAGCGAGGTATGCACTCTCGCAATGCACAGAATAGTTATCAGCTCCATAAAAAGGTATTGGTTAAAAAGACCGATACCTTTTTTGCAACCCGGACACCGTAGAAAACTGCGGCGTTTTTGCGTTTTGAATAGATAAGAGAATTTTTAAAGTTTATTAAATACGAGGTAATAAATCATTATGATTATCAAACACATTAAGAACGGTAAAGTCAAACATACGACAATTTTGATATTTTTGATAATTTATATTGCGCAGATAGTCTAAATAATGGTATTATTATAGTACAAATTAAGATTAAGTGAAAAAATTTTCAAAATAATTGAACCAAAACATTTTTTAAATTGTCTTATATAGTGAAGGGCAAAAAATTTATATGGGGGATACAGGAATGGAAAATTTTGAAGAAATAACACAGCTTATTAAACAAGCCAAAAATGGCAATATCGATTCGCTGAATATACTTCTTGATACATATAAGGAAAGGGTGTATGCGATTGCATTTGCCGTGTTAAAAAGCAAAGAGGATGCTGAGGATGCGGCTCAACAGACGTTAATCACGGTATGGCGAAACATACACAAGCTCAAAAAGGACGAGGCTTTTGAAAACTGGCTGTACCACATTGCTCATACACGAAGTCTTAACATTTTAAAATCAAGGAACAATTCCGAAGTCATGGCAGATGATACCGATGACCTCTATATGTCGGAGGTTGAGAAAAACGAGTTGTTTTTACCTAATGAATATGCCGAAAGGCAGGATTTAAAGGAACGGCTGTTTAAAATAATAAATTCACTGTCTGCTGTTCAACGTGAAACTATTGTACTTTATTATTTTGACGACAGGAATGTTTCCGAGATTTCGGAGATAATGGATTGTTCCGAGGGTACGGTAAAATCAAGACTTCACCATGCCAGAAACTATATCAGGAACTCAATAACAGAGCAGGAACAGAAGAGCGGAGAAAAGTTCTTTGGTGTTGCTCTCGGCACTCTTCCAATCGAAAAGTTTGTTGAGGAAAATATCAAAGCAAATATGCCTTCTGCAGGCGAATTTGCAAACATTTTTGATTCTGCCCAAAACGGTGCGTTTGAAGTTGACGGAAATGCTGCATTCTCAATTGAGAATGACGCATTTGTCAAAAAAGGAATTGTATCAACAACAAAGAAAGCCGTTCCCATAGGAACCAAAATTGCGGCGGCATTGGCAGGAACTGTGGCTGTTGTTGTTTCGGCGGTTATAGTTGTCAATTCTCTAATACATCCAAGTGATAATCAAATTGTTGAGATGACAAAAATGCCAGAAATTCAGGTTAATACGCAGGCAGAAAGCGAAAGTGCAACAACAATGCCTAGTACAAAGCCTACTGAGAAAGCAACGGAACAGGAAACCGTAAAGCCTGTTTCCAAAAATGATAAACTAAGAAATACTTATCTGAAATATCGTGACATTCTTATTAAAAACAAGAATAAGATAAAAATGTACAATTGGCAGTACAAGGACGATCCGGAACATCCGATTGTTTTTGCTGATGTAATGGGAGATTCAACTCCTGAAATGATATATATTTACAGCGATAATGATGTTCATGATGATGACAGAACCGCAAAACTTGATATTGTGACCTTTAACGGAACTGACGCTGTAACTGCTTGCACTTACGATATGGACGGTTATAGCAATCGTATGGGTGGAGGAGTGTTCGCTTTTCAGATAAAAGGTGAGAAAAATCTTTATACCTATTATAGGCAAAACGGTATGTTCAATAACGAACTGTATTGCCGCTTTATTGAAAAAGACGATTACAAACTTGAAGCAAAAGAAGTTGTTTATTATCAAAATGATAATGGGTTAGGAGTTGAAATGGATGGAAGAGTTTCCGGAAAGACCGTTTCGGAAAAAGAGGCAAAAAATGCTCGTGACAATTTAATTAAAAATGATGATACTCTTCTTCTTAGTTCAAGCAATGGTACGGGTGAAAGTTATCCGAGAACACTCGGAATTACTGCGGAAAACGAGTCAAAGACATATGCCGAGGCAATAAATTTTCTGAGTGATTATATTGACAAAACACAGACGGATGAAAATGATTTCAGCATAATTTCGGGTGCGTATCATTCCGTAAATAACGGTATGCAAACCGAGTATATTAACATTTATTCCGACGGAACATTCAGAAGTGAATTGAGCGGAAATTATGCTGACGGACTTCTTGAAACGATTTGTAACGGCAGAGTTAATGATTTTACACACACGGACGGTACGGAATATACTTTCTATGCAGCCGATACAGAGCTGGAGAATGCTCCCGAAACAACGGATACAAAATATATAAACGGCAATCCTGTTACGGTAACACATACTGACAGCACATTTAATTCGGGGCAAAAATTCAGATTTTATAAAGTCGGTACTAACCCCGATTCCATCAGTAATTTTGACAGTGAGGCTTATACGATGGGAGTTCCTCACAAAGGAGATACAACTTCTTGGAAAATGATTGTAACATCAAGCGGTAGTATTTATATTGATAATTTTAACTGAGGTGATTTTTATGAAAAAGAATAAGATTCTGACATCTATGGTCTTGTCAGTGGCAATAATCTCAATGTGTACAATTAACGCATTTGCTGTTGAAGGTGAACATAAGGACATTTTGTTCGGCGATATGAACCGTGACAACGCAGTAAATATTGCCGATTCAACCGAACTTCAAAAGTATGTTACAAAGATTTCAGACCTTGAAGATTTGAGAAAAGTTGACCTGTCACTTCTTGATATTAATGGTGACGGCGATGTAACGGTTGTAGATGCTACGTACATTCAAAAGTGTATAGTGAAGGCGAGTCAGGACAGTAATATCGGAAAGGCTGTTTATAAATGGCATGAGCCGACATACAAAACTGTTCATCATGAGGCATCCGAAAAAAAGAAATGGGTGGTTGATAAAAAGTCATACACATATGACAAAACTGAGTATGTAGAAACATCATTTAATATATGCAATGATTGCAGGAAAATATTGGATTACGATTTAGGAATGCATTACTTTTTTAAGGGGCACGCCTGCGACGGCAAAACCGAAATAGTGCAGATTAACGAAGGTACAACCGAACAGGTTGCAACTGACAAGCTGGAATATGTGAAGGCGGGATTTCTTCCGAGTGACCTAATCAAACCGATGGCAGCTTATCAAAATAGTGACAAAACTAAAGATGAGGTTGTGTTTAAAAAGACAAATGTAGATATGACAAAGCTCACTGAAGGTGCTCAGTCACCGTACTTTTACTATGCTCCCGCTCCTCGTGTTGATAAAGACGGAGATTGGGATTATTCAGAGTCATATTACAGGTGGTCGGTGGATGCGTGTACCTGCAGTAAATGCGGCGAAAAGGTCGTATCTGATATGATGGCACATCTTGTTTGGGAGATGGAGAAAAACGGCGGACGCGGAAGCTACCATTGTTCAAGAGTAGTTGTTCCGATTACAAAAACTATTACTGTTCCCGAAAAGGGTCATTGGGAAACAGTTAAAGTGCCTGCGTGGAACGAAAAGGTTCTTACGGACGGTTACTGGGAGAAAATATAAAGGAGAAAGAGAATGAAAAATTTAAGAGATATTCTGTTCAGTCAGAATGAAGAAATCGTTGCTGTTCTTGGCAACAATGTTATTCAGAGATTCCTTACAACGGGAATTCTTGGAAACGGATTTGCGGTATTGTCCGATAAAAGACTTTATTTCAGAGGTAAATGCCTTTATAAGAAGGGCAAATTTTACAGAACAAACACAGAAGAAAAGTCTGTCGATTTAAAGGATGTTACAGGTACAGGGTTTGAACATATCAACCCGATTGGAATACTTGTTGCTGCGATTGCATGTATAACCATTGGCGTGATTCTGTTTGTTATAAATATGTCAACAGAATCGTTTTTGTAATAAAAGGAGAGATTGATATGAATACTGTTGCAGGTATGGGCGGATTTGTGAGTTTTGCACAATTTATCGGCATTATAATGATAGTCATAGGAATTGCTTTGATTTTTCTTTACATAAAATGGAAGAGAACTATTTTCAAAATTGATTATGCCGGAGGAAATATCGGTTTTGATCTACGATTTATTACAGAAGAAGAATCTCATGAGTTTCAAAGAGTTCTTCGCATTTACAAAGATCTTGACGAAAGCAATAATCAGACAGTGGAAACTATTGCTCAGAATGTTACGACTTTGAATAAGGCAAGTTCTGTCCCGGAGAAAATAAAAGAATATAATGAATTATATCAGCAGGGAATTCTGACTAAAGAGGAGTTTGAAACTCAAAAGAAGAGATTGCTCAACTCAGATAGCATTTGATATAGTGAACTATTTATAGAAACTTTAACGGCAATCGGTGATTTATTTCGCTGTTGCCGTTTTTGTTTTTACCGCTAAAAAATCAAACGGCAAATTGCCACGGGAAATATTACAATGTGGGGGAATTGTAAAAATTAACGAAAAATGCTTGAAAAATGTCGGGTTAAGCCGTATAATATAGGTGTTTGAGGATTTCGGACTCATACAATTTATTGAAAGGAGAAGTACACATGATTTATTCAAAAGAAGTTGAAAATATGTGCACTGTAGCAAAGGGACCTAAGCACGGTCCTGCACCTATTCCCGAAGAGGGCAAATGGGTAAAATCTTATGACATTAAAGACATTTCAGGTCTTTCACACGGCATTGGCTGGTGTGCTCCTCAGCAGGGTGCCTGCAAGCTTACACTTAATGTTAAAGACGGTATCGTTGAAGAGGCTCTTGTTGAAACAATCGGTTGTTCGGGTATGACTCACTCTGCAGCTATGGCAGCAGAAATTCTTCCTAACAAAACACTCCTTGAGTGCCTTAACACAGACCTCGTTTGTGACGCTATCAACACAGCTATGAAGAACATCTTCGAGCAGCTCGTTTATGGCAGAAGCCAGACAGCTTTCTCAGAGGGCGGTCTTCCAATCGGCGCAGGTATGGAGGATCTCGGTAAGGGTCTTCGCAGCCAGGTTGGTACAATGTACAGCACAAACGCTAAGGGCGTTCGTTACATGGAAATGGCTGAAGGCTATGTTCTCAAGACAGCACTTGACGAGAACGATGAAGTTATCGGCTATCAGTTCGTAAAGCTCGGCAAAATGCTCGAGGACATTCGTCACGGCGTTGAGCCAAACGAAGCATACAAGAACAACATCGGTCAGTACGGTCGTTTTGACGGCGCAGCTAAGTACATTGACCCTCGTGAAGAATAATTCGGTAAGGAGGACACCATAATGGCAGTAACATTTGAAGGTATGGAAAGAAGAATGCCTAAAATTGAGAAGTGCCTTGCCGAATACGGTATTGCAAATCTTGAAGAGGCAAGAAAAATTTGTAACGATCTCGGTTTTGATCCCTACGACATCGTAAAGGGCGTTCAGCCGATCGCATTTGAAAACGCAGGCTGGGCTTACACACTCGGTTGTGCAGTTGCAGTTAAGAAGGGCGCAAAGACTGCTTCGGAGGCAGCAGAAGCTATCGGTATCGGTCTTGAGGCTTTCTGTATTCCCGGCTCAGTAGCTGAGCAGAGAAATGTTGGCCGTGGTCACGGTAACCTCGGCGCAATGCTCCTCAGAGATGAAACAAAGTGCTTTGCATTCCTCGCAGGTCACGAAAGCTTTGCAGCAGCAGAGGGTGCTATCGGTATCGCTCGTAACGCTAACAAAGCAAGAAAAGAGCCGCTCCGTGTTATCCTTAACGGTCTTGGCAAGGACGCTGCTTACATTATTTCAAGAATCAACGGCTTTACATATGTAAAGACTCAGTTTGACTATTTCACATCAGAGCTTAAAATCGTTGAAGAGAGAGCTTTCTCAGACGGTGAAAGAGCTGCAGTTCGCTGCTACGGCGCTGACGATGTTCGTGAAGGTGTTGCAATCATGCAGCATGAGAATGTAGGTGTATCTATCACAGGTAACTCTACTAACCCGACTCGTTTCCAGCACCTCGTTGCAGGTACATACAAGAAGTGGGCAAATGAGAACGGCGTTAAGTATTTCTCAGTTGCATCAGGCGGCGGCACAGGCCGTACACTTCACCCCGATAACATGGGTGCAGGTCCTGCATCATACGGTCTTACAGACTCAATGGGCAGAATGCACGGTGACGCTCAGTTCGCAGGTTCATCTTCTGTTCCTGCTCATGTTGAAATGATGGGCCTTATCGGTATGGGTAACAACCCGATGGTTGGTGCTACAGTTGCTTGCGCAGTTGCAGTTTATGAAGCTGTTAACAAGTAATTACCAATCTTTTCAATAAATTAAAAAGGGATCGGCTCTTTGAGTCGGTCCCTGATTTTTTGCGTGCCTGCACAGACAGCAAGTGATTTGTTCTTAAACGACGAAAACACCAGGCTTGCGGCAACCCGGTGTTTTCTTATGTTCTTTAAAAAATGAGGGGTACAATTACGAGCCTCTGAATAGACCCGTATTGAGGAGGGTAGAACAATTATACTCTGACGGTTGCGGATCCGTCTTTCTGAGTACACCTATATTAAACAACCTGAATATGAAAACTGTGTGAATTTTGTTTGAAATTGTATTGAAAACTGCGGTCATATTTTTTTGTTAAATTCACTTCCGCATTTCGGACAGCGAACAGTGTGATTGCCCTTTTTGTTGCGGACACGAAGCTGCGCCTTGCACACGGGACACTTGATATAACGGTAGTCCTTGCGGTCACGAATTTTCTTGAAGGTCAGTTTGAACCAACCTGTTACCGCATTGTAAATCGGAAGAAATTTTCTGTTTTCGGCACTTCTTGCAACAATGTTGCGTGAGAACATACGAAAACAGATAAGCACGATAATCAAGAGCATTATTCCGTCAATGATGTATCTTGCAACACGGTTCCACACAAAAATATTCACGAACCACAGTATAAGCAACAGCACCCAGAGTGCATTGTTGAGCTTATCCGTGCCGTATCTGCCCCGCATAAAATTGGCGAATCTGTTAAATAATCCTCGCATAAAGTTCATCCTTTCCGCAAAAAGCGGTAATTACAAAAATCATCCTTCCACCATTTTATCACAGGCAGGGCGTACATTCAATAAACATTTGACGATATATGTCACTAAATCAGCCGAGAACGAGCTTTGCCGTGTCAACGCTTTCTTTTGCGTCACGGCAGTAGTAGTCAGCGCCGATTTTCATAGCGTAGTCCTTTGTGAGAACCGCACCGCCGACAAATATTGTACATTTGCTTGAGCCGTCGGGATTCTGAAGTTCCTTACATTCTCTTACAAGCCTTATTGTGTCTTCCATACTCTTGAGAGTTGTTGTCATAAGAGCCGAAAGTCCTATCATTGTAATATTCTGTTCAACGGCAGTATCAACAATAAGCTGAGGATCAACATCTCGACCGAGGTCAACAACTGTGTAGCCGTAGTTATCGAGAAGAACCTTCACAATGTTCTTTCCGATATCGTGAATGTCGCCCTTTACGGTTGCCACAATAATTTTGCCCTTGCTCACGGGAGTTCCGCTTGTCTTTGTGAGGTGCTTTTTGATTACATCAAAGCACTCCTGAGCTGTGTTTGCACTTTGGATAAGCTGTGGAAGGAAGATTTTATTCTTTTCAAAATCTTCACCCACTCTGTCAAGTGCAGGGATAAGCATTTCGTTTACAACCTGCATTGCATCGGTTGTTTCAAGAAGCTTTGCGGTTGCGGCTGCACCTTCGTTTTTAAGTCCGTTATAAACAGCCGCAAAAATATCAACATTGCTGTCTGCCTTTTTAACGGGGGCGGCAGGAACAGCATCGTTATATGCGTTGATAAATTCAAGCGAGTTCTTGTCAATGCCGTTAAGCACACGGAATGCTCTTACAGCGCCTGTCATCGACTCAACATTTGGGTTGATAATCGGCAAATCAAGTCCCTGTTCCATAGCCATTGTAAGGAAAGTTCTGTTGACAAGCTCACGGTTCGGAAGTCCGAACGAAATGTTTGATACACCGAGACAGGTTTTACAGCCGAGTTCCGTTTTTACTCTGTGCAAGGCCTCAAGAGTCTGACGGCAAGCCGCCTGTTCTGCGGAAACCGTAAGAGTAAGACAATCGATATATACATCTTTTCTGTCAATGCCGACAGCCTCGGCTCTTTCAACAATTCGTTTTGCAATCTCAAATCTGCCCTCGGCGGTTTTCGGAATACCGTTTTCGTCAAGTGCAAGTCCGACAACAGACGCACCGTACTTTTTGACAAGAGGAAGAACCGTTGCAAGGCTCTGTTCCTCACCGTTTACGGAGTTCAGAATCGGTTTGCCGTTGTAGTAGCGGAGTCCTGCCTCAATAACCTCGGGCTTTGTGGAGTCAATCTGGAGCGGAACATCACACACACTCTGAATAGCCTTGAGAACACGCACCATCATCTTTTTTTCGTCAATTTCGGGATGACCTACATTGACATCAAGAATTTCCGCACCGCCCTGAACCTGACTGAGAGCCTGAGTGAGGATATAGTCAATATTATTTTCAACAAGCGCCTGCTTGAACAGCTTTTTGCCTGTGGGGTTAATTCTTTCGCCGATAATTCTCGGGCCGTTGATTTCGACAACCGTCGTTGAACTGCAAACGGTTGTGTCAACGCTCTTTGTCTGAGGCTGATATTCTCTGTCGGCAACCTCCGACTTAATTTTTGCAATATAATCGGGATTCGTTCCGCAGCATCCGCCGATAACCTTAACACCGTATTTGAGAAGTGAACAAACGCACTCGGCAAATTTGTCGGGCATAATGTTGTACTCGTTGCTGTTAGGGTCGGGCAAACCTGCGTTAGCCTTGATTACAAGGGGAAGATTTGTGTATTTCGACATCTCGGAAACAACGGGTTCAAGCTCATCCGGACCGAGTGAACAGTTTACACCGAGAGCGTCAACACCGAGTCCCGTAAGAGTGACAGCCGCACAGGCAGGGGATACACCCGTAAATGTTCGTCCGTTTCTCTCAAAGGTCATTGTTGTGAGGATAGGTTTGTCGCAGTTTTCCTTTGCGGCAAGGACGGCGGCTTTAAGCTCATAAAGGTCGGTCATTGTTTCAAAAACTATGACATCGGCATCTTTACCGGCAAGAATCTGCTGTTTGTAATACTCATAAGCCTCGTCAAATTTCATTGAACCGGCAGGTTCAAGCAACTGACCTATCGGACCGATATCAAGGGCAACGAGGGTGTCTGTACCCTCAACGGCTTTTCTTGCAATCTTAACACCGGCGCCGATGATTTCTTCAACGCTGTAACCGCTGTCCTGAAGCTTGTAGGCATTTGCACCGAAGGTGTTTGCGTACACAATGTCAGATCCGGCATCAATATACCTCCTGTGAAAGCTCTCAATAAGCTCGGGGTGAGTAATGTTCAGCACCTCAGGCACATGGTCGTACTTTACACCGCTTTTCTGAATGAGAGTTCCTGTTGCACCGTCAAGCAGAATAAAATTCTTTTGGTTGAGATATTCACTAAAGTTTGAAAAATTCTTAAACACCACAATGTTCCCCATTTCTTCTGAAGCGACATTTGCCTTTCATACTGCAAATTGCACACCCTCGTTTTCTTCGTTCAATCGGATTGTCTGAAATTCCGAGAACCGCCGTAACCGACTTTGACGGCACAAGCAAACAGCTGTCGCCTGTTGTAAGACCTATTTTTCTCGGAGCGTCAAGTATTCTCAGATACTCCTTCTGCATCTCAATAGGATAGTCCCCATAGCCGGGGCTGAAACGGAATGTCATATACTTTCCGCTGTATTTTTCGGCAAGGATTTCGTCAACCTTTTGACACACCTGTTCAACGGCAACGCTTGCAAAGCTGTCAAGCACAACCGCCCTTGCCATATCGGAAATCTGACTTATACGGATAAGCTTATCAATTTCCGAACCGATTGTCGCACACATCATAACGGCTGTGTGGCAGCCCTCAAGGTGCTTTTTTATATCATTGCCGAGTAAAATATCGTCAAACGGAGCTTTGCGTTCAACATAGAGAAATCTCGGCTCAGCTGTTTTCAATATTTCTTTTTCGCATTCATCCATCAGCACATCCATGCGGTAATTAAGGCTGATTCCTGCACCGCCGAGGTAGCGTATAGCCTCTTTGCGGTTTAATCTGTCAAGCGTTATCATAAAAGACTTGACACCGCCTCCGTAATTTTTCTTGCAACATACGGGTTGTTCATTGTGTAGAGGTGGATGCCGTCAACACCATGTGCGATAAGGTCAACAATCTGGTCAACCGCATATGCAATGCCTGCGTCACACAAAGCCTCGGGCCTTGTATCATACTTCTGCATAATCTTTGCAAATTTTGCAGGAAGGCTTGCACCGCACATTGAAACCATTCTTTCAATCTGACTTTTGCTTGTTACAGGCATAATACCTGCCTCAATAGGAACATTCACGCCTGCAATTTTCGCTCTTTCAAGAAAACGATAGTAAACGGAGTTGTCAAAGAAAAGCTGTGAAATAAGGTGGCTTGCACCCGACTCAACCTTTTTGCGAAGATTGTGGATGTCCTCAACCTCATCGGTTGCCTCGCTGTGAACCTCGGGATAACAAGCGCCGGCAATGTCAAAATCACCCTGTGACGCAATATATCTGCACAAATCGCTTGCATAAGTGAAATCCTTCTGCGGTTCAACACCTTCAACTCTGTCACCACGGAGTGCAAGAATATTCTCAATGCCGTTCTCTTTAAAGAGCGCAAGGTTGCGGTCAATATCAGCCTTTGTGCTGTTAATGCAGGTGAGGTGTGCCACGGATTCAACTCCGAAATCTCTCTTGATTTTTGTTGCGATTTCGCAGGTACGGCTCTTTGAACCGCTGCCGCCTGCGCTGTATGTTACGCTGATGAAGTCAGGCTTTAAAGCCGAAATTTCTTCAAGCTTGCCGTAAACCGATTCAATCGGAGAGGTCTTTTTCGGTGGAAATACTTCAAAAGAAAATACTGTTTTTCCTCTGTTAAACAGACTGCTGATTTTCATATATAAAACACCTCGGTAAAAGTACTTGTTAAAATTGATTAACAACCGTTAAACTGCGTTAATTATAACACAAATAAATTTAGCACACAATACTGTTTTGTCAGAGTTTGTCCTTTGGTGCTATCATTTTTTCGGGGATTGCAGTATAAATAAAAGTTATATTCGCAGTTTTTTCGGGTGAGTTCACATTTATAAGCCTTAACAATAAAGGGGCTGTTACAGAATTTTGCATTCTGCAACAGCCCCTCGGATGCTTTACGCACAAATATTTAAAGTAAAATTATTTGATAAATTACTTCTTGTAAGATGTGTGCCAGATTTCCTTAGCATACTGGAGGATTGTACGGTCAGATGAGAACTTACCTGCATTTGCAATGTTGATAAGACACTTCTTACCGAATTCCTTACGGTTAGCATACTCTGTGTTAGCTCTGATCTTTGTATCAACATAATCGGGAAGGTCATAGATGAGGAAGTAGTTATCAGCCTTCTGCCATGAAGAATCCTTGAGGAGTGAATCATGGAGTTCCTTGAAGCTGCCCTCGCCCTGAGCGCCGCCGTCATCAAATGTGCCGTCGATAAGAGTATCAACAACTCTCTTAATTTCAGGATTAGCGTCATAAAGAGCCTTTGGATGGTAGCCTTCCTTCTTCATTCTCTCAATATCCTCAACCTTTGCGCCGAAGATGTACTCGTTCTCAATGCCTGCGCACTCAGCAATTTCAACATTAGCGCCGTCAAGTGTACCGAGTGTAGGAGCACCGTTGAGCATGAACTTCATGTTACCTGTACCCGATGCCTCAAGACCTGCTGTTGATGTCTGCTCAGAAAGGTCAGCAGCAACAACAATCTTCTCAGCGTAAGATACATTGTAGTTAGAAATGAAGTAAACCTGAAGGAGATCCTTTGTTTCGGGATCGTTGTTTACAAGCTTAGCAATCTCGTTGATGTACTTAATGATTGCCTTTGCTCTTGCATAACCCGGAGCAGCCTTTGCACCGAAGATAAATGTTGTAGGAGTCCAGTTCTTAAGCTTCTTATCCTTCAATCTGAAGTAGATTGTCATGATTGAGAAAGCGTTGAGGAGCTGTCTCTTGTACTCGTGAAGTCTCTTAACCTGAATATCATAGATTGAATCGGGATTTACATCGTAGCCGTCCATCTTCTTGATGTAGTCTGCGAGCTGCTGTTTCTTCTTCTTCTTGATATTGTTGAACTTTGTGATTGTTCTTGTGTCAATGCAGTCATTGAGCTTTTCAAGAAGTGAAAGGTCTGTAAGCCATGCATCTGAGCCAACCTTCTCTGTGATAAGAGCAGAAAGCTCAGGGTTGCAAAGACCGAGCCAACGGCGCTGTGTAATACCGTTTGTCTTGTTCTGGAATCTCTCGGGATATACCTGATACCACTCTTTGAGTACATCAGCCTTGAGGATTTCTGTGTGAAGCTCGGCAACACCGTTTACATATGTTGATGCGTATGTTGCAAGTCTTGCCATATGAACAACATTACCGTCGATAATGCGCATCTTAGCCTTTGTATCCTCGTGCACGCCCTTAGCAGTAAGCTCTTCCTGGCACTTGTTGGCGATAAGGCAGATAATGTGATAAATCTCAGGAATAACCTGTGTCATAAGGTCAGCAGGCCACTTCTCGAGAGCCTCGCCGAGAACTGTGTGGTTTGTATAGTTAAATGTCTTTCTTGCAATTTCAAAAGCATCGTCAAAGTTGAAGCCTTCGTTCATAAGAAGTCTTACAAGCTCGGGAACACATGATACAGGATGTGTATCGTTAAGCTGAATTGTGTTTTCCTTAGCAAAGAAGCTGAAATCATTGCCGTGCTTCTTCTTATAACGGCGCATAATGTCCTGAAGTGATGCAGAACAGAAGAAATACTGCTGCTTAAGTCTGAGAACCTTGCCCTCATACTTGTTATCGTTAGGATAAAGAACCTTTGTGATGTTTTCGGCATCGTTCTTTTCCTGAACGGCATTGTTGTACTCTGTGTTGTTGAAAGCAGTAAAATCAAAATCGTTTACTGCCTCAGCCTGCCAAAGACGAAGTGTGTTGATGTTTGTTGTCTTACAGCCGATAACAGCCATATCGTAAGGAACAGCCTTAACTGTCTGACCCTTGAATGATACTGTAACAGTCTCATCTTCAACACGGTTGCACCACGGATCTTCAAATCTCTGCCAGTTATCAGCTGTTTCAACCTGATAACCGTTTTCGATAAGCTGCTTGAAAAGACCGTACTTGTAACGGATTCCGTAGCCGTCAAGCGGTACTTCCTGTGTAGCAGCACTGTCGAGGAAACAAGCGGCAAGTCTGCCGAGACCGCCGTTACCGAGAGCAGCATCGTCGATATCCTCAAATACATTGATGTCAATGCCCTTCTTTTTGAGGAGCTTTGTAACATCTTCAAGAATGCCGAGGCAGTAGAGGTTGTTGTACATCATTCTGCCCATGAGAAATTCTGCAGAAAAATAGTAAGCTCTGCGTTCGCTGTCATGTTTAATCTTGCTTGCTTCCCAGTTGCCTGCGATTTCGCCCATTACTGCTTTACCGAGTGAGTAGTGAAGCTCAGCTGGTGTGAGCTCTTCAATCTTTTTGCAGTACATAGACTGAGCTGTGAGTTCAAGCTTTTCCATAATATTACCCATTTGTTTAGTCCTCCAGTCGTCCGCTTTTTTCAGACATAGTTTTTAATTTATCTGCAAGCTCATCAGTAAGAGCTGCACCATCGAGTCTCCATACCCAGTTTCCGCCGAGTGTTGACGGAATATTCATTCTTGCCTCCTTGCCAAGGCCGAGAATGTCCTGCATAGGTACGATTGCTGTATCTGCCTTGCTTTCATAAGCAACACGGATGAGTCCCCAGTTGAACGGTTCGTCATCAGGCATCTGACAATAACTTCTTGCATAGTTAATGTCTTCGGGTTTAGCTGTTTCAAGCCAGCCCATAACAGTATCGTTATCGTGGGTGCCTGTGTAAACAACACAGTTTTCGGTGTATTTATGGGGAAGATAGTCGTTCTCTTCACCGCTGTCAAAAGCAAATTCAAGAACCTTCATTCCCGGATAGCCTGTCTGCTCCATAAGCTCGGTTACATCGGGGGTGAGTGTTCCGAGGTCTTCGGCAACAATATCAATCTTGCCGAGTGCCTCTTCCATCATCTCAAAGAACTTAATGCGCGGACCTTCAACCCATTCACCGTTGATTGCGTTTTCGGCAGGATAAGGAATTGAATAATAGCTTGCAAAAGCTCTGAAATGGTCAATACGGGTGATGTCATAGAGCTTTGATGCAGCCTTGATACGCTCAAACCACCACTCATAGTCGGTAGCCTCAAGGTAATCCCAGTCGTAGAGAGGGTTGCCCCAAAGCTGACCTGTTGCCGAGAAGTAATCCGGCGGACAGCCTGCAACTGCAATAGGATCACCGTCGTCATAAAGCTGAAATAGCTCGGGGTTAGCCCATGTGTCTGCACTGTCCATGGCAACATAGATCGGCATATCGCCCAAAATCTTGATGCCAAGACCGTTTACATACGCACGGAAGGATTCCCACTGCTCATAAAATTTAAACTGTACAAATTTCCAGAAATCAACATCATCCTTGAGCTTGCGTTCATAACGCTTCACGGCAGCCTCATCACGCATTTTGATTTCCTCGTCCGGCCACTCTGTCCAGGAAACCATGTCAAAGCTCTTTTTAACTGCCATATAAAGGGCGTAGTTTTTGAGCCATGCACTGTTTTTGCGCTTGAAGGATGAAAACGCCTTCTGGTCGCCTTTTTTGAAGTTATTGTAAGCAATTCTCAAAACTTCAAAGCGGCTGTTGTAAATTTTCTCATAATCAACCTCGGCATCGTTTGAGCCCCAGTCGTAGCTCATAATTTCTTCCTTAGTCAAAAGACCTTCTTCACAAAGAGTGTCAAGGTCAATGAGGTAAGGGTTGCCTGCATAGGTTGAAAAGGACTGATACGGTGAATCACCGTAGCTTGTCGGTCCAACGGGGAGAATCTGCCAAATCTTCTGACCTGATTTTTTCAGATAGTCAGCAAACTTGCGAGCCTCTTTGCCGATGGTGCCGATACCGTAGGGGGATGGAAGCGAAGTAATCGAAAGGAGAACACCTGCGCTTCTAGCCATAAAAATCAACTCCATTCTGACGGAATATTAAATTTTTAAATCTGTGGTTTCGGGCGCAATTCGCCCCTGAACCCACAGTATCAAGATAATTCTATCACATAATCTTCATTTTTACAAGTTATTTTTTTGACAATGACAAGTTATTGCAATATACTCAAAATAGTAAGAAAAACTGCGTCAGAAGTTAGTTTTCTTATATAGCTTCTCGAATTTGTCTTGTTTATACTGCCGCCGAGCATAAGCTTTACGGCATAACTTTTGTCTTTTGTGCTGATTCCGCAAAAAACAAGACCAATGGGCTTTTCGGGAGTTCCGCCCGTAGGTCCTGCAATTCCCGTTGTGCTTACGGCTAAATCCGCGCCCGAAATTTTCCTTGCACCCTCTGCCATCTGCATTGCCGTTTCAGCCGAAACTGCTCCAAGCACAGACAGCGTTTCGTTTGAAACGCCGAGAACCTTATGCTTCATTTCATTGGCGTATGTACAAACACCAAAATCAAACACATCGCTTGCGCCGCTGACTGCGGTAATTCTTTCGCTTAAAAGACCGCCTGTACAGCTTTCTGCGGTTGCAAGCCTTACACCTTTTTCACGGAGCTTTGCAACAACATTTTCCTGAAGCGTATCGGCGTTGAGGTTGTTTTTTCTCAAAAGCTTAATCACATCTATATCTGTCAGAGTTATCATTTATAATCATCTCCGATAAATTTTCTATCCATATTTTAACACCGCAATATGAATATTGCAATTGTTTTTATTTTTTGGTATATTAAAAGGGAGCGTGTCCTATGCAATTCTTAAAACAAAAGAGGTAATAAATATTATGGCTTGGTTTTTTACCGAAGAAAATATATCCGGCAGTAACTACACCCTTGTCGGAGAGAGCGCAAAGCATATTTCAAAGGTTCTGCGTATGCGTACAGGCGAGGACATCACCCTTGTTTCTCCCGATAAAACTCAGTATGAATGTAAAATTTCGCTCATCACGCAGGGTGAAGTCACGGTTGACATCATCTCAAAAAAGCCGTGTGAAAATGAACCCGATGTTTTTGTAACCCTCTATCAGGCTCTGCCTAAGGGTGATAAAATGGATTTCATCGTTCAAAAGTGTACGGAGCTTGGAATCAGCAGAATTGTGCCGATGATTTCGGCAAGATGCGTTTCCCGTCCCGATGAAAAGTCGCTGAAAAAGAAGTGCGAACGCTGGCAGAAAATTGCCCTTCAGGCGGCAATGCAGAGTCGCAGGGGCATTATCCCCGAAGTAACCCCATGCATTTCGTTTAAAGAGGCGGCAGAACAGACAAAGCAAAATGAAAAGACCGTATTTTTTTACGAAATGGGCGGAGAATCCGTCAGAAAAATTCTGAATGGCACAAAGCCTAAAACCGTCGGAATGTTCATCGGCAGTGAAGGCGGATTTGAACAATCGGAGGTTGACAGCGTAACCGCAATCGGCGGTCAGACGGCAACCCTCGGCAAACGAATTCTCCGTGCCGAAACCGCCCCCCTCGCCGCCCTATCCATTATTATGTACGAAACCGACAATTTTAGTTCGTGAAGACAGTTTGTGCAATGCACGACAAATGATGCCCGAGCGTAGCATAGTAGTTGCCTATACAAATTACATTAACTCAACACCAAAATCGGAGGAAAATTTATGACAGGAATTATATGTGCCATGCAGATTGAGGCCGACGGAATTATCGCCCTTTCTCAGAACACACAAACCGAAGAAATCGCAGGAATGAAATTCACCACAGGTACTCTTAACGGCAAGGACATAGCCGTTGTAGTCTGCGGAGTCGGCAAGGTTAATGCCGCCATGTGTGCCGTTGTGCTTATTGAAAAGTTCAATCCCGATGTTGTAATCAACAGCGGTGTGGGTGGTTCACTCTCCCCTCTTGTATCAATCGGAGATATTGTTGTTGCAACAAAATCCGTTCAGCACGATATGAACACGACCGCTCTCGGCGACAAGCGGGGCGAGGTTTCGTTTCCTGACGGTACAAAGATCTTTTTTGACTGCGACAAAACAGTTGTTGAAAAGCTTACGCAGGCTTGCAAAACACTTCCCGACACCAAGGTTGCGCAGGGCGTTATCGCAAGCGGCGACATATTCATTTCAGACCGTAAAAAGCGCAAGAGAATTGCCGACACATTCGGCGCTCTCGTCTGTGAAATGGAGGGGGCGGCAATCGGTTATGTTTGCTACGCACTCAAAACTCCTTACGGAATCATCAGGGCAATCTCCGATGACCTTGATGAAAACAAGGGTGTTGATTATGCAAAATTCTGCGAGCTTGCAAGCAAAAAAACCGTAGGCGCAATATGTGAATATCTCAAAAATGAATAATTATGACAGACTCAAAACGGGGAACGCTTTTGTTTCCCGTTTTTTCTTTTGTAATGAGTTGTCTTTTTCGATTTCTATTGACAATATAATCACATTTGGATAAAATAAAAGGTAGCATTATTTTATGGAATAACACTACATATATAAGGGAGAGATTTATATGCAGCTTACAGGTGCAGAAATCATTTGCGAGTGTCTTCTTGAACAGGGTGTTGACACGGTTTTCGGTTATCCGGGCGGTGCGGCACTCAACACATATGACGCACTCTATAAATACAGCGACAAAATCCGTCACATCCTCACAGCACACGAACAGGGTGCATCTCATGCGGCTGACGGCTACGCAAGAGCAACAGGCAAAACAGGCGTTGTTATGACAACATCGGGTCCCGGTGCAACAAACATTGTAACAGGCCTGGCAACAGCCAATATCGACAGTATTCCGCTCGTTGCAATCACAGGCAATGTAACAACCGATCAGCTTGGCAGAGACAGCTTTCAGGAGGTTGACATTGTAAACATCGTAAAGCCCGTTACAAAGGCAAGCTTCCTTGTTGAAAAGGTTGAGGATCTTGCCGACACCATACGCAAGGCATTTGCACTTGCACAGCACGGCAGAAAAGGTCCTGTTCTTGTTGATGTTCCTAAGGATGTTACAGCCAACAAGACGGAATTTGTACAGACAATCCCCGAAAGACCGAAGATATTTGAAATTAAGAATCCCGAAAAAATTCGTGTTGTTCAGGAAATGATTAAGAATGCAAAGCGTCCTATGATTTACGCAGGCGGCGGTATCATAAGCGCAGATGCGAGCGAAGAATTTAAAGCATTTGCAGAGCTTATTGACGCTCCGGTTTGCTGTTCACTTATGGGACTCGGCTGTATTCCTGCCGATCACCCGCTCTGCGTCGGTAACATCGGTATGCACGGCGGTTACGAAACAGGTATGGCAACAGCTGAATGTGACCTTATGATTGCGTGCGGTGCAAGATTTTCCGACCGTGTTGCAGGCGACCGTGAAAGGTTCGGCGAACAGGCAAAAATTGTCCAGCTTGAAATTGACGAAAAAGAAATCAACAAGAATGTAAAGGTTGACGAGTACATTCTCGGCGATATAAAAGAAATTCTCATTGCACTCACAATCGGTCTTGACCGACAGGATCATCCCGACTGGCTCGCAAAGATTGAAGAATGGAAGCATCATTTTGATGATAAAAAGCTTCCCGAGTGCGACCTTCCGCTCCCACAGCAGGTTCTTGATGTAATCAACGAAATCAAGTGTCCGTCGGACATCATCGCAACAGATGTAGGTCAGCACCAAATGTGGGTTGCACAGTTCAGCAAGATTATGGAAAGCAGAACGCTCCTCACATCAGGCGGTATGGGTACTATGGGTTACGGCATGGGTGCCGCAATCGGTGCACAGTGTGCCCGTCCCAATGATAGGGTTTGCCTCATCACAGGTGACGGCAGTTTCCACATGAACTTAAACGAACTCGTAACACTGAAGTCCTATGAACTCCCCGTTGTTGTAGTTGTTATGAACAACACGGTTCTCGGCATGGTTCGTCAGTGGCAGAAGCTTTTCTACGGCAGTCGTTTTTCACAGACCGATCCGCACAGAGTAACCGACTTTGTAAAGCTTGCAAACGCTTTCGGCGTTGACGGTTTAAGAATCACAAAGCCCGAGGAAATCAAGCCGATTCTCACAAAGGCTTTTGAGATGAACAAGCCCGTTGTTGTTGACTGCCGCATCAGTCCCGATGCAAATGTTCTCCCGATGATTCCTCCGGGAAAAACAATCAACGAAATCATTACCGAAATGTAACGGGGCTGCCCCGTGGCATGTTCGTGTAGGCAGTTTGTGTTTGAAACAGCTTTCAGTTCCCGAGCACGGCAAACCGCTGTTCCTTGTTCGTGTAGGTAGTTTGATTAAATAACATCTGCATATTTCCGAATACTGCTAACTTAATAATAAACATATATAGGGTACTCGTTCGAGTACCCTGTTTTTTATGCCATTCCGTAGCGGAATTCAACTTTGAATACATAGTTTTAAACAAAGCGTAAAAAAACAGCCGTATTTTTACGGCTGTTTTCTGTTACGACTATTAAAGTAAAATTACTTCTTTTCTTTCTTTTCCTTTGGTTTAACTTCTTTTTCAAAATTTACGGCATCGGCAACATCTTCCGTATCGAACTTATAATCCTTACCGGGGAAAACTGCGTTTAGAACGATACCTGCGATTGAAGCAACTGCAAGCGGTGAAAGTGTGATTTCAGCACTGCCGATTGCAAAGCTTACCGTGTTGCTTGAAAGACCGAGCGCACAAACAAGAATAACTGCGGCAACGATAAGGTTACGGCTCTTTGTGAAGTCAACCTTGTTTTCAACAACATTTCTGACGCCGATAGCGGAAATCATACCGTAAAGGACAAACGAAATACCGCCGATGATACAGCTTGGAATTGAACCGATAATTACCGAAACAATCGGGAAGAATGATACTGCAACGGCAAAGTAAGCGGCAATTCTTATTACTCTCGGGTCATAAACTCTCGTAAGAGCGAGAACGCCTGTGTTTTCACCGTATGTTGTGTTTGCAGGGCCGCCGAAAAGTGATGCAAGTGTTGTTGCAAGGCCGTCACCGACAAGAGTTCTGTGGAGTCCCGGATCTTTGATGTAGTTATTGCCTGTTGTTGAACTGATGGCGCAAATATCGCCGATATGCTCCATCATTGTAGCAAAAGCAATCGGAACAATGGCAATGATTGAAGATGCGATAAGCGCACCGTTTGAGTAATCAATACCGCCGAATACCGTTTTATCCCAGTGAATAGGAATTCCGATAAGCCCCTCACTGCCGAAAATGTGACCTTTTGAGATATTGTCACAAATTGTGTTCAGGCTTGTAAAGTCAAAAATCGGCTGATAAACACCGTTTGCGTCAGCACCGCCCGAGAAAAGCCACGGAACATTCTGAATAAGGTCGGGATTTGCCTGTGAAATGAAGTAAAGCACAAGACCTGTACCGTAGGAGATGAGCAAGCCGAGTATAATCGGAATGATTTTAGCCATTCCCTTGCCCCAGATGTTGAATACAACAATTACCGCAAGTGCAACAACAGCCAAAAACCAGTTTGTTGTGCAGTTTGAAACAGCCGACGGAGCAAGTCCAAGACCGATTGCAATGATAATAGGTCCCGTTACAACAGGCGGAAAAAATCTCATAACCTTTTCAATGCCCACCGCTTTGATAATTGCGGCAAGGATAAAGTAGATAAGACCTGCACACGCAACACCAAGACACGCATACGGGAGCATACTGTTAGGGTCATTGGGTGAAAAAGCCTTGATTGCGGCATAACCGCCCAAGAATGCAAAGGACGAGCCGAGGAAGGCAGGTACTTTAAATTTTGTAATGCAGTGGAACAAAAGTGTTCCCAAACCTGCCATAAGCAAAGTTGTTGAAATGTCAAGTCCCGTTAAAATCGGAACAAGGATTGTTGCGCCGAACATTGCAAACATATGCTGAACACCGAGAATTATCATCTTCGGTTTTCCGAGCTTGCGGGCATCATAAATTGCACCGTTGTTTTTGTCCATTAGAATTCCCTCTTTCTCATTTTCGGGTTTAAAATCTGTAAAAAACCCATTCCTGTTAATTATACCCTTGCAAAGATATAAAAGCAATAACTTATTTTTACAAAAACGAATTTCTTCTCTCTATTTACGTCCTTATCCGCTTTTCTGTCATTGCTTTTCGGATGAATTTTTGATATAATGAATACTGCTTTTAAATGCATAAGAATGCATAAGTAAAATAATTTGTATTATTAGTTGTATTTTTAATACCTGTAATATTCATTACATTGTTTTGAACAACTATGTTTCAGGAGATATTATTGAAGTGAATTATAAAGAAAAAAACAAAAACTTTTCTGCAATTGAATTGTTCGCAGGTGCAGGCGGACTTGCTTTGGGAATATCAAAAGCGGGATTTAATACCTTAGGACTTGTTGAATTAAATAAAGATGCCGCAGACTTGGTTATCTGAAAAAATTACAAATAATTACAAATGGTTACAATTTACAAAATTCAGATTTATTTCAGATGAATATTATACACATTTTCAACATAGTTTTCAACAATTGTTGAAAACAGAACGGCAACGACTGCCGCAGTCACTGCGAAAAAGAACAAAAAGAAAAATAATCATTGAATAACAGCACGATAATATGTTATACTTTGGTAAACAATAACTTTTACGGAGGATAAAATGAATAAAATTATAAATAAAAAGTCGCTCAAGGGTATGCTTGCTGTTATGCTGTGTGCCGTTATGGCGTTTTCTGTCTGTGCCTGTGATGTTGACTCTGACGCCGAACCGACAAAAACAGACGCACAAATTCAGTTTGACAAATATTGTGACGATTTGTTTACGGAAGAACTTGAGGATGACGCTCTTACCGCACATTTTGATATTTCAAATCCGTCGGACTACGGTCTGAAATATGACGAGGAGGACTACACCCTCGGTCATGTGTCCGATGAAGATACAAAGGAATCCTTTGATGAGCTGAAACAGGCAAAAAAGGATTTGGAGGAGTTTGATCGTTCGGGACTTACTTCCTCTCAAAAGCAAACCTATGACACACTTGCAAGCTACTTTGAAATTCAGCTTTCATATGAGGGTACAACAGAATTGCAGAGTATATTTGCACCGCAGTCGGGAATTGTTGCAAGCCTCTTTACAACTTTGTCAGAGTTTACTTTCTATGAAAAGGATGATACCGACCTCTACCTTGCTGTTTTGAAGGACACAAAACGCTATATGGACGAGTGCATTGCGTTCACAAAGAAACAGGCTGAGGACGGCTACTTTATGACAGAAGAAATTGCGAAGCAGTCAATTGATGAGTGTGAAAAGCATATCAAGAACGACAAGTCCGCGCTTGTTGACGAGTTCGAGTCGAGAATAAAGTCACTCGGTCTTAGCGATTCCGAGAAAAAAACCGTTGTCGATACCAACAAAAAGTATTTTGAAGAATACTACATTCCTGCTTTGAAATCAGCAAATTCAGCACTTGAAAGTCTCAAAAAATCAGGCAAAAACGAAGAAGGTCTTTGCGGTTACGGCAAAATCGGCAAAAAATATTATGAGGCAATTGTCAGGGACAAAACAAGCAGCAGTATGACTCCGAAAGAGCTTACTTCATATCTTACAAACAGCTTTACAAAGGTCGGAATGAGCATGAGCAATGTTTCACAGGATGACTTGAGCAAATTTCAGGACTACAATCCCGACTTTAAGGATGCCGACGAGGTGCTTGAATTTTTGATTGAGAATATCGAGGAGGACTTTCCGACTCCCGTTACAACCTCTTACACGGCAGATTATATGAGCGATTCCGCAAAGAGCGACAATGTGGTAGCGTACTATGTTCAGGGACGAATTGACGATACAAGCGTTAATATCATCAAAATCAACCCCGACTTTGCAAATAAGGGTATGACTAAGGTGTACACAACCCTTGCCCATGAAGGCTATCCGGGTCATCTTTATCAGCTTACCGCATCAAATGCAAACAAGGATATCCCGAATGTACGCAAGATTTTAAGCTTTATGGGCGCAACCGAGGGTTGGGCGCAGTATGCCTCGAAATGTACGCTTGATTACCTTGATACAAGCGAAGGCATTAAGAAACTTATCTACGCAAATGATATTCTCGGCTATATTCTCTACTCAATGGTCGATGTCGGTGTGAACTACAACGGCTGGGATTATGAAAAAGTCAAGGAGTATATGTCAACGGCACTCGGTTCGGCTGACGATGAGAGTGTTACAGCCGCAACAAAAGAGGCGTATGACCTTGCCCGTTCAAATCCGGGTTATTTTCTCCCCTATACCGTAGGATACCTCAAGATGATTGATATGCGTGAAACAGCCGAAAGCGAGCTTGGCTCAAGCTTTGACGCAAAGGATTATCACACCTTCATTATGAACCTCGGAATCACAAGCATTGATGTCTACGAAAAAGCCCTTGATATGTGGCTTGAAAGCAAAAAGTAAATTTTTGGTGATAATCTTGAATATTTTTTACAGGTATGATATACTTAACTCATTGATATGATAAATCTAAATTGGTATGGATTTTTCTAAGATGTGATTCTTATTTTCGCCATACACTCATTATGGGTGTATGGCGATTTTTATTTTACGCAAGGGGTGTTAATATGGGCGTTAAAACGGAAAACAAAATGGCTTATGAACCTGTCAACAAACTTATAATTCAAATGTCGGCACCGCCGCTGATTTCAATGTTCTTTCAGTATTCATACAACCTTGTTGACAGTATGTTTGTTGCGGGGATAAATGAACAGGCACTTGCGGCAGTATCGCTTGCATTCCCGATTACAACGCTTATGAATGCGTTGTCCGTGTGGATAGGTGTGGGTGTTAATGTTTTGATTGCAGGTTATTTGGGACAGAAAAATCAGCAAAAGGCAAATTCTGCAGCGGCTCTCGGAGTGGTAATTTCGGTAGTTGTCGGAGTGCTGATAAATTTCCTTTCGCTTTTCATAATAAATCCCTACTATTCGGCTTTTACGCAAAACAAAGAGATTTTTGAATACGGAATTGCGTATATGAGCGTCTGCGTTTTTATGCAGATACCAAATATGGTGCATATTGTAATTCAAAAAATACTTCAGGCAACAGGCAATATGATTGCTCCGATGTGGTTTCAAATTGCAGGTGTTGTATTCAATTTTGTGTTTGACCCTTTGCTCATTTTCGGCATAGGTCCGTTTCCGAAAATGGGTGTGGTCGGAGCTGCAGTTGCCACGGTTTTAGGTTATGTTGTTTCAACAATCATTGCGTTGATACAGCTGTTTCTTACAAAACAAAAGGTTAAGCCGGTGTTTAAAAACTGCCTTGAACCGCAGATGATAAAGCTGATATTTTCCTACGGATTGCCCTCGTTTGTTATGAATGCGTTGGGAGCATTCACCGTGAATTTTGCAAATATGTTTTTGGTGCGATATTCGGACACGGCGGTTGCATTTTTCGGAGCATATTTCAAGGTTCAGCAGTTGATTTTTATGACGGTGAACGGACTGATTCAAGGCTGTTTGCCTATAATGCGGTTTAATTACAGAGCAAAAGAGTACGGTCGCCTTAAACAAGCAAATAAGAGCGGAACAATTATCGCGACTGTTATGATGATTGTCGGTATGCTCTTGGTGCTGATTTTCCCGAAAGAGATATTGTTTTTGTTTTCGGCATCGGAAGAAATGTGTGCTTTTGGAGTGCCGGCAATGAGAATTATGTCACTCGGATTTGTGTTCAGCGGCTTTTCTGCAATGATTGCAACCTATGAACAGGCAACAGACAGTATTATGCCCGGCGTTGTAGTTCAACTGTTGCGACAGGGCGTGCTGTTAGTCCCCGTAATTTGGCTTTTAAACAGCGCTGTTCAAATGACAGGCATATGGCTTGCGTTCCCAATTACAGAATTTGTCACATTCCTTGTTGCTGTTGTATTTGCAAAAATTAAAAATCATTGAATAAATAAAAATAACAACCGCCAAAACCCGATATAATGGATTTTGGCGGTTGTTTGTTATTTAAAATATGTTTAATTTTAAATTGTTTTTGCAAAAACATCATCAGATGATTTTGCTCTGAAAATTGTTTTTACGAGCAGGAATGTTATATAAACATAAAGTGCGGTGCAGATGATTGCGGTCACCTTGAGGCTTACAAGCTCGTAGGAGAACAGATAGTAACAGTAGCCTCTCAGGCTTATAAGCGTTGACACAATCGGAAGCCACAAATGCTTTGCACTTACCGCCGCATAGACAATTAAAATAATGTCAAGCAGATAGCCGTAGCGTTCGTGCATTGACGAAAGGAACATAATGCAGGTGAAGACGGTCCACGCTGTTGTCAGAAGAAAAACTTCAATGTTCTTCAAATCAACCTTTTTATAGATGATAATGCACATCATAATTCCGAGTACGGCAATTGTGAAAAAGACCGAAAACTGCTTGAACAGATAATAATATGTCATATCGTTTCCGTCACACATAAGTGCGTAGAAGTTCGGACAGTTCATCTGAATAAGCTTTCCGTAGTCGGTCTGTTCAGCGTAGATTGTGATGATATCAATAAATGGTCTGCCCATAATAATTGCAGGCAGGCACATTATCACATCAACCGCAGGGATTATAAAGAAATGCAGAATCGAAATTTTCTTTGTCGAAATCCAGTAATAAAGCAGAACAGGGATGATGAATACGGTTTGCAGCTTGAATGCAAACGCAATGCCGGTGAACACAAACGATGCAATCGGCTTGTCTTTGTGCAAAAACAGGATTGCAAGGATTATAAACGAGGTGTAAATTGAATCGCATTGCGCCCAAAACGATGAGTTAAAAATAACGGTTGCCGAAAGAAGTACGGCTGAGTAGGTGAGTATCGCTTTGAGCCGTCGGTTATTCTTTGCAAACGAATAAACAAGCATTGCGGTTGAAATTGCAAGTACAAAATCGAATATTATTGATACGATTTTGTACGCATACAGAGCATTTAGCGGCAAAAGAGTCATAAGATAGATTATGACTTGATACGGAATGTTGTAGTTGCCCACCTGAGCTGCAAGCCCCGTAAAATCATTATACTTGATAATGCCCCACCAAGGATTCAGAAAGCTGTTAAAATCATCGCTTTGAAAATCTATTCCGCAAATTCTGATAAAAACAGCCAAAATTGTAATTGCACCGAGCAGGAATAAAAGAATATATTTCTTGATAAAGCCGATTGCCTTACTTTCGATTTTTGTCATTAAGATAACTTCTCCCGATTAAATAAATCCGATTTTCTTCATAACCTTGCCCATTGTGCGGCTGCTGATTTTAAGAGCGATTTCATCGGCTTTTCTGTAACAGCTTTCAAGGTATGCCTTGTCTGCAACAAGCTTTTCGTAACGTTCGCGAATCGGACGGAGTTCTTCAACAACTGCCTCGCCTACCGCAGTCTTGAAGTCGCCGTAGCCCTTGCCGTCAAAATCCCTTTCAATCTGCTCGTATGAAAGACCTGTAACTGCGCTGTAAATTGCCATAAGGTTATTTACGCCGTCTTTGCCCTCCGCATAGCGAACCTTTGCCTCGCTGTCCGTAACGGCTCTCTTGAACTTCTTCATTATAACCTCGGGTGCATCAAGAAGATGTACACAGCCGTTTACATTTTCATCGGACTTGCTCATCTTTCTTGTCGGGTCCTGAAGACTCATAACCCTTGCGCCGTTCTTCGGAATGAAACCGTCCGGAATCTTGAACACATTGCCATAAAGACCATTAAAACGCTCTGCAATGTTTCTTGTAATCTCAATGTGCTGCTTTTGGTCTGCGCCTACAGGCACTTTGTCAGCCTGATAGAGAAGAATGTCGGCAGCCATAAGTACGGGATATGTGAAAAGACCTGCGTTGATGTTGTCTGCGTGCTTTGCGGACTTGTCCTTAAACTGGGTCATTCTTGAAAGCTCACCGAACTGAGTGTAACAGCTGAGCGCCCATGCAAGCTCTGCGTGGGTATGAACATGGCTCTGAATGAAGAAAAGACTTTTTTCAACATCAATGCCGCAAGCCATAATTGAAGCATAAGCGTCAATTATATTCTTACGCATAACGGCAGGGGTCTGTCTTACCGTGATTGTGTGCAGGTCTGCAAGAGCGTAAATACAGTCGTATTCGTTCTGCATTGTAACCCAGTTGCGAACCGCACCGAGATAGTTTCCGAGTGTAATTGTTCCGCTGGGCTGTATTGCGCTGAATACAACCTCTTTTTTTGTCTGATTTTCCATTATTCCCCTCCGTGATTAAAGACTGTTTGCATACTCGCCGAGGATTTTAATTCCTCTTTCAAGCTGTTCGTCAGTCGGTGTTGAAAAGTTTATTCTGAAACTGTGACAGGTTTCGTTTTCGTCAGTTAAAAATGCATTGCCCGGAACTACGCAAACCTTTTTGAGAACGAGTTCCCTGCAGAATTTCGGCATATCAATATCCTCGGGCAGGTCGCACCATATGAAAAGACCGCCGTCAATTTTATGATAGGTTATTTTCGGTGCGCAGTATTTGTCAAGAAGCTCCATACAGAAGCTTGCTTTCTTTGTGTAGATTTCACGCAGCCTTGCAAGGTGAGCGTTGAAGTCGTACTTTGTGATAAATTCATCGCATACATACTGCGACCAAATATTAGTGTGAACATCGTTGCCCTGCTTGCACACAACAAGCTTTTGGAAAATCGGCTTTGGTGCAATTGTGTAGGCAACACGCATACCCGGTGAAATTACCTTTGAGAACGAGCCTGCATAGATTACAATGCCGTCAGTATCAAGGCTTTTTATGTTCGGAACATATTCGCCACTGTAACGCAAATCGCCGTACGGGTTGTCCTCAATGATGAGAACGCCGTATTTTTTGGCAAGCTCATAAACTTTCTTACGCTTTTCAAGGCTCATTGTAACACCCGAAGGATTTTGAAAATTTGGAATTGTGTAAATAAGCCTTGCGTTCGGATTGGCTTTTAAAGCCTCTTCAAGCTTTTCTGTGCTCATACCGTCAGGCTCAACCGGAACGCCCACGAGCTTTGCGTTATAGCTTCTGAAGGTGTTGAGTGAACCGATGAACGACGGTGCCTCACAGATTACAACCTCGCCTTCGTTTACAAGAGCCTTTGAGCATAAATCCATAATCTGCTGTGCGCCTGTTGTGATGAGAATGTCGTCATTGTCAGAGCCTGTGTTATGCTCTTTTTTCATATATTCCGCAAGGTGCTTTCTCAGCGGAGCGTAACCCTCCGAAACGCTGTACTGCAAAACCGAAATAGGGTCTTCCGCAAGAACCTTTGCCGATATTTCCGCAATCTCCTTTGTCGGAAAAGCATCGGGAGAAGGGTTGCCTGCCGAAAGCGAAACAACGCTTGGGTCAGCCGCATATTTAAAGATTTCTCTTATTGCACTCGGCTTGAGGTTTGAAACCCTGTCGGAAAATTTGTATTCCATAGTATATCTCCTTTAAAAATGATAAGGCTTTAAAAACTTCATACCACACAATTTTATCACGAATTGCCTATATATTCAAGAAATTTAACGGCATATTTGCAATTTTGTTTTATTTGTTCCGATAAACTTTTTTAAAGGATTTTTTGATGTGAGAGAATTATCCTCCTCGAAAATTGTATTTTTTGTGCTTTTTGTATTGTTTTTAATGACTTTCTGTTGTATAATCTAAGTGATAATGTCCTTGTGCATCCAAAGCGTGGCTGAGGCAGACTTAAATACAATATTTGCCGTGAGTAACCGGCAGCTTTATATAATTATTCTTCATTCGGGAGAGTTGGGAGAGAACACTATGAGCAGACGAAACGATTACGATTATTTTGATCTTGATAATTTTGATGACAGCATAGACAGCCGCGAATATCGCCGCAGACAGCAGCGCCGTCCTGCAAGCTATGCCGCAAGGCCGTCTTCTCAGCGTTCCTCAAGAAGACCTGTCAGAAGAAAAAATAAGAGAAGAACAAGAAACAGAATTATCATTGTTACAAGCGCAATTGTAATTTTGCTTGTTATCATATTGATTTTGTCATCTATTATAAAGGGCTGTTCAAAGGACGACTCGCTTTCAAAAATTCCGACAGGAACAGTCGGAACAACAGCACCTGCCGTTCAGACTGCAACAACCGCCGATAAATCCGGCGGCGCCGCAGATGAGCTTTCGCCAACCTATTTTATGACGCCTAACATAAAGGATGACAATACTAACGGTACTCTTGCCTACAGTATTTATGTGTGGAACAAGACCGGCTATGAACTGTTCTCAAGCGATAACGCAAGAGCGCAGAACTATGCGAAGACAATCAACGGCTTTGCCGACAAGTTCGGCAGTTCCGTAAAGGTTTACGATATGATTGTTCCCAACCATACGGAAATGGGGCTTCCACAAAGACTTAAGGACAGCGACGCTCCGTCAACCTCACAGGCAGACAACATCAAGGCTGCTTATGCGGCTCTTTCGGACAAGGTGACTCCGATTAACTGCTACAACCGTCTTGCAGAACATAACACGGATTACATCTACTTCAAGAGCGATCATCACTGGACAGGTCTTGGTTCTTACTATGCCTACACAGCGTTTGCCGATACAAATGATTTGCCTGTTCTTTCACTTGACGACTGTGAGGAACAGAAGATTAACGGCTTTACCGGCTCGTTTACAAACTCGGCAGACGGACTTGACAGCGACACGGTAAGTTACTGGAAACTACCATACAATGTGACAATGGATATTACTCAGGCCGACGGTTCTTCGGCAAGCTATGACAGCCCTTACTATGAAGCCGCAGAAGGCGGTTCAAACACCTACGGTGTGTTTATTATGGGCGATAATGCCCTCACGGTTCTGAAATCAGCTTCGGAAAATGCGGCGGCAGGCAAGAAGATTGCCGTTGTAAAAGAAAGCTACGGCAACGCCCTTGTTCCGTATCTTACAAACAACTATGAAGAGGTTCATGTTGTCGATTTTAGATATTTCAATCAAAATCTTGTTAATTACTGCAAAACGAACGGTATTAACGAGGTGCTGTTTATTAACGGCGTAATGAGTGCAAACACTCAGGTTCAGCTTGACAGTATGAGCAATCTTTTTAACTGACAGTTCAAATTTATCGCAGAAAAGGAGGTGTATGCCGATGATAGCGGACAATGTAAAAGTGAATGTTTTCGGAAAAATCAGTGACAGGCTTTATTCGGCACAGATTACCTCCGGCTCTGTGACGAGCAGGAGTGCGTATGTCATTTCGCACAAGCCTGTTACAGAGTATTTTGAAGGCGTTGTTGTTGCGGTGGCTGAATTTGACGGTTTGGACGGCGAGCGCCCGATTGTTTCACAGTTCGGCGAGGTGTTTTACGAACCGGAGCTTCGACAGGTGCTTTCAAGGCTGAAAAATATTAAGCTGAAAAGTATTGTTTGCCTTTACGAAAAGTCCTGCGGCGCTGTTATCTTTTATAAGAGCAGACAGAATACGAAAATTTTGCTTGTAAAGAACAGCAACGGCAGGTATTGGAGCTTTCCGAAGGGGCATATCGAAGAAGGCGAAAACGAACATCAGACGGCTATCCGTGAAATTAAAGAGGAAACAGGGCTTGATGTTGTGATTGAAAACGACTTTCGTGAAATCAGCGAGTACTGTCCTTTCGGCAAAATCCGCAAAAGGGTTGTCTTTTTTCTTGCACAGGCATTTACGGATAATGTGACGATTCAGGAAGAGGAAATTGACAGTTATATTTGGGTTGACTTGCAGCAGGCACGGAAAATGTGCTCATACGATAACGATTTGAGAATTATTGATAAAGCCGAAACGGCTATTCATCTGCTCAGAAACTAAAAATTGATAAATAACCTTGAAATTTGCAGGTACACGGCTGTGTACCTGTTTTTTGATTTTTATGGGTTTTATGGGTATTTTCTGTGGAATAAAAATGTTGAAAAAACATAAAAAATAACCCTTGACACACATATTATACAGTTAGTAATAGAACTGTAATGTTAAATTTCTTTATGAGAAATGTGGAAAACTCGGTTTTTGGATGTTAAAAGTTACAGGTTTGTAAACTTCGTGTAATATCAGCTTTTCATAACACGACTTTTAACACTTTCAACATAGTTTTCCACATTGTTGTTGAAAATGTTGAATTATACAGAATGTAAATGTGCCAATTTGGAAAAATAAATCGCAAATTTGCAAACAGAAATAACAGGGATTACTGTTTTTGAAAACCTTAAAGGGTAATATTTGACAATTGCGGCTCATAGAATACAACGGCGAGGTGTGTTTTATGAAAAAAGAAACCGTAAAAATGCAGATATGGGGAATTATCGTTGTGCCGCTGATGATAATTTTGTTTAAAAATCTGTATTCGCTCACAAACGGCGCTTTGCTGGGGATTTTCTTCGGCTCGGTAAACAACAGTATGTGGGAACAGACCAAGGTTGTAATGCTGTCATATTTTATATGGAGTCTTGTTGAGGCTGTGGGCAAAAGGTCGGGATTCCACCGCTTTGCCGTGTCGCGAATGATATCAATTTGGCTTGTCGGTGCGTTTTGTATTTTGTCATATCTCTTAATCTATGCCCTCGGAATTGAAAACGCAAATCTGCCAAGGTTTATCTGTGCGGTTACAGCGTGCCTGTGTGCGTTTGCATTCGGTACATGGCTTGAGTATGGAGATAAAAAAACGGAATGTCTGTTTGTGCCGTGTATATTTTTGACTCTGCTGTTGATTGCCGTGTACTGCAGCTTTACGGTGTTTCCGCCGCATATGGTGATTTTTGAGGATACGGCTATGGGAATGTACGGCATTATTCCCGAATACATCGACTCCGGAGCGATTGCTCTTGATACATTGTACAGAGTTTGATTTTTTAAGATAAAAGGTATTTTACAATTTTTTGTTTTGTGTTATAATTAACGCTATAAAGAAAATGAAAGAGTGTGTCCGATGTGGACACGAAAAATCTTAACAAGGCTGATTTATGATGAAAAACGAAAAAATTGAAAATACAGAGCAAAAGCCCGATGTAATTGCAGGACGAAATCCTGTAAGCGAGGCTGTTCGCAGCAACCGCCCGATTGACAAAATTCTTGTTGCAAGGGGCGAAAAGAGCGGTGCGATTGTGGGAATACTTGCAAAAGCCCGTGACAAAAAAATCCCCGTTAAAGAAGTTGACCGCACAAAGCTCGACTATGTCAGCGGCGGAGCAACTCATCAGGGCATTGTCGCATTTGCGGCGGCAAAGGATTATTCAACGGTTGAAGATATCCTTGAATATGCCGAAAGCAGAGGCGAAGCACCGTTTGTTGTTGTGCTTGATGAGGTTGAAGACCCTCACAACCTCGGTGCAATAATAAGAACTGCGGAATGTGCCGGAGTTCACGGAATTATTATTCCCAAACGCAGAAGTGCCGGCTTAAGCTACACGGTTGCCAAGGCATCGGCAGGGGCAATTGAATATATGCGTGTTGCAAGGGTGACCAATATCGCAGTTACGCTTGATGAACTCAAAGAAAAAGGCGTGTGGGTCTACGGCGCAGATATGGACGGCACGGATTATGACAAGTGTGATTTTTCGGGTGCGTGCGCAATTGTTATCGGCAACGAGGGCAAGGGCATTTCAAGGCTTGTTCGTGAAAAGTGTGATGTAATCGTGTCGTTGCCGATGAAAGGTCAGATAAATTCCCTCAACGCGTCGGTTGCCGCAGGAATTTTGATGTACAAGGCGATGAAAAACCGCTGATGTCAAATTGAAAGTTGAAAATTGAAAATGGAAAATTGAGGTCGGGAAGACAGTTTGCAAAGCGAAAAAGCATATTATGCCCGAGCGTAAAATTGCAACTGTTTGCACGATTCTGTAGGGGCGGATATTATCCGCCCGTTTTGAAGAAATTTAATGTTTAAATAAAATCATTTGATGTTATCAAAGTTGTGTGTTTAAATGTCAAAGATTGTAAAAACAGAGAGTACAGCTCGGGCGGCATAGTTTCCGATAAATCTAACTATCTGCCCGAGAGTAAATAAAAAGGAGTGAATGCTTTGGCTGGTATGGATAAGGACAGGCTCAAAGAGCTTGAAATTGAGAGCATACTCGAAGAAACCCACTATCTTGCCGATCAGGAGCGAATGGAGCAGACGGCTGAAAAGTACCGTGTAAAACCAAAGGTTGAGGAAATTTTCAGCAATGCAGATAAAAAGCCAAGATTGAAAAATGTAAGTCCGCTCGATGAGTCCGAACCCGACACCTCAAATTCAATAGTCGGAGATAAAACAGCCGCCACGATGCAGGCAGAGCTGATAATGGACGGAAATGACGATGAACTTGTAACTCCCGAACAGCTCAAAGCAGAAGCCGAAAAAAAGGCGGCAGAAAGAGCCGAAAAGGCTAAGCGTGAGTACGAAGAGGCAAAGAAAAAAGCCGCAGAGGAAGAAAATAAGATAGTGACCCTCACACCTGAGTATGATGAAAATACAGAATTTTCGGGCGAAGTACTCGGCGAGGTTGAGCAGTTTCGCGAGGATGCCGAAATCAAAAGCTACCATACAATTGATATTGATATTCCCGACGGTAAGACTGAAAAAAAGGAAGAAAAAAAAGAGGACTCCGCCGAGGCGCTTAATACTCCTGTCCATCAGCTTCAACCCCCCGAAAAGCCGCCGCGCAAGGTGGTTGCAAAGGTTCCTGTTTACCGTCCCGATGAACCGAGGAACATTCTCAATGTCAAGGCAGGCAGATTTTCCGATGCCGTAGCTAACGAGTATGAGGAATATGTCCGTTCCAAAAATCCTTCGGTAATTGCTCATGTGCTTCGTCCCGAAACAGCTGTTGCCGATGAAGGAGCTGCCCCTGCCGAGCAAAATCACAAGGACAGTCGTCCTTTGGGCGAAAAAGTGATTTCTGCACTTGTAGGAATTTTCTCAAAGGATGAGTCGGATGACAGCGATACCGTCAAAGACGAAAATGCCGAGCCTGTTGAGGATTATACGGGCGAAGAGGACGAAAGAAGCATATTTTATGAGCTTAACCATAATATAAAAAAGCTGTTTATGAGAAGTCTGCTTTCGGGAATTATTGCGGCTATAGTTGTTGTGCTTACGGTTGTGACAAGACTTTTCCCGAGTGGAATCTGTTCCGCAATACCGTTTGCGCCTGCGGCATATGCAATTTTACTGTTTGTTCTTATGGCGGCGTCACTTGTGCTTAACCGTGTTGCAATGCTGAGCGGACTTTCACCGCTTGTCCGTGTAAAGGGCAATTCAGACACGGCTGTTGCAGTTGCCGGTGCGGCAGGAATGATTCAGATAATAGTGTCGTTTTTCTGCCTCGGCGATTTAAACGGCTTCTATGTAAATTATTACACGGTAATTCCGTTGATTGCTTTTTTTGCGAACAATGTCGGCAAGCTTCTGATGGTTCTTCGTGTAAAGGACAATTTCCGCTTTGTGTCGTCAAAGGGTCAGAAGTATGCTTCAAAAATTTATAATAATGAATCTGTTGCAAGACAGATGATGAGCGGCACCGCCGCCGACCGTCCCATTATTGCCTATCAGCATAAGACCAAATTTCCGGCAAACTTTCTGAAAATATCTTATGCGCCCGACCCGAGTGAGGATCTGGCGTCAAAGCTTGCCCCGATAACAACGGTTGCGTCAGTGATAATCGCGATTATATACGGTATTGTTAAAATGTCGTTTGCAGACGCATTGAACGCATTTGCGCTTGTAGCGGCGGTATCTGTTCCGGTGGCAACGCTTTTGTCGGTAAATGCGCCTGTAAGAAAGCTCTGCAAAACTTTGCTTTCTTACGGTGCAATGCTTTCGGGCTATCCGTCGGTAAAGCAGTTCTGCGACAGCACTGCAGTTATGATAGATGCAACCGAGCTGTTTCCTGCTGAGTCAATCTCACTTGAGGGAATTAAAACCTTTGAGGAGTACGCAATTGACGAGTCGCTTTTGTGCGGCATAGCAATTCTTAAAGAAGCTCAGAACCCAATTGCAAATGCGTTTGATTCGGTTGTTGCCGAAACAAACGAAACTCTTCCCGAGGTTGAAAGTGTGCTGTACGAGGACGAAATCGGTCTTGTCGGCTGGATTAACAGCGAGAGAATCCTTGTCGGCTCACGCACCCTTATGGAAAAATACAGCGTTGAAGTTCCGAATATGGAATATGAGGAGAAATATACTTCTCAGGGCAGACAGGTTACATATCTTTCGAGAGCGGGCAGACTCGTTGCAATGTTCGTTACAAAATATACCGCCGACCCTCAGCTTAAGGCTGAAATGCAAAGAGCCGAAACCAACGGCGTCAGTTTTCTTATCAGAACAACCGATTATAATGTTACAAATGACCTTATTGCAAATCTTTACGATTTGTTCTACCGCAGTATCAAGGTGCTTCCGACAGGACTCGGAAATGTTCTCAAGGAGGCGGAGGATACGGTTGAGGAAACCTCCCGTTCCTACCTCATTACAAACGGCGAGGCCGCTTCGCTTGCCCGTGCCGTAACAGGCTGTGTGAAGATTAAGCATAATATTTCTCTTTCAATTATAATTCAGCTGATTGCCGTAATTCTCGGATTGCTTGTGGCGTCAACCCTTTCACTGTATGCCGGGGTGAGCGTTATGGGTTCGCTTGAAGTCTTGATTTATGCGTTGTTCTGGGGTGCCGCCGCTGTGTTTGCCCCCGCACTTCAAAAACCGTAGAAAGGATGTAAAGTATGAAAATAGCTCCGTCACTTTTATCTTGTGACTTTTCAAAAATGGGTGAAGAAATAGAAAGAATGGATCAGGCCGGTGCAGATTGGATGCACCTTGATGTTATGGACGGTCACTTTGTTCCCAACATAACCTTCGGCGCACCGATTATCAAGGCGGTAAGAAAGCTTTCAAACCGTCCGTTTGATGTTCATCTTATGATAAGTGAGCCGCTTAAGTATATTGATGATTTTGCCGACGCAGGCGCTGATATCATCACATTTCATGTTGAGTGTGATTCCGATATTGACAGTACGATTGATAAAATCAAGTCAAGAGGAGTAAAGCCGGGGCTTGTGCTAAAGCCAAACACTCCTGCATGGACAGTGTTCCCGTATCTTGAAAAGCTTGACGTCGTACTTGTTATGACAGTTGAACCCGGATTCGGCGGTCAAAGCTTTATGCCGAATATGATGCCGAAAGTTAAGGAAATCAAGAGAGAATGTCACCGCAGAGGTCTGGACAATATCCTGATTGAGGCTGACGGGGGAATCGGAAGAGATACAATTGAACAGGCTGCCGACGCAGGCGTTGATGTGTGCGTTGCGGGAACGGCTGTTTTCAGAGCCGCAGATCCGGCAAAGGCAATTGAACTGTTTAAAACTTTTTGACGCTTTTATAAAACGGACAATCGGATTAAATTGCCGACAGCAATACTGTCCGCACCGAAATTGCTCTTGACACAGACTTTTTCTTACAAAACAATTGCTGATAAAATTAAATACTATACTATTGTATTATTATCGGTTATTTCTTTACTGTGAAACGAAAAGAAGACGATGTTCACAATAATTAGACATTAAATTTGTGCATAATAGCAAATGTACCGTTATTTTGCACATATTTTAAGGCGAAAAATTTTCGTTAAAAGAATAACACTTTTGTTGTATGAACGACAACATTGTGCTATAATTTTAATTGAGCTCGGTAATTCGGAACGATTGAAATACCGAGGTTTGGAAGTTAGTCACAATTTGTGACACAAGTATATTTTATTTTTAAGGAGTAATTAGCATGAAAAAAATCCAGAAAAAGCTTTCTGTGGTTCTTGCGGTTATGATGGTGCTGTGTATGTTCACCGCCCTCCCATTTTCTGCAAGTGCTGCCGAAAAAACTTCTACAAACAAAATCAGTGTTACATCAAATGTAACAGATCCTGTTTCGTATGAGTATAATGCAAATACAAAACAGGTTGTTGTTACATACAATCTTCAGGCTAAGAATATGATTCTTAACACACAGGGCACACTCTCATATGACAGCTCTGTACTTAAGCTTGCTTCAACAAACACAAGAAACACTGATTTCCCTGTATTCAAGGACACAATCGTTTGGAACAAAACTCTTAAGAATGAAGTGCTCTTCAACTGCTCAAGCCTTGATCTTTACAACTTCAAACAGAAGAGTGTTTATTGTACATTCACATTTGATGTTGTAGGCAGCGGCGACACAACAGTTGACCTCGATGTTGAGGTTCTTACAGGTACAATGGCTGACTCATATGACGATCTTTTTAACGGTAAGGATGTTGATATCACATATATCAATAAGTTTGGCAGCGAAAAGGCAGACGGCGCTGTATTTACTGCTGAGGCAGTTCTCGTTCAGGGCGAAGAGCCAACAACAGCTCCTCAGCCCACAACAGCAACACAGCCTACAACTGTAACACAGCCGACAACAGCTCCCGCAACAAAGCCGACTCAGCCTGCAACACAGCCGACTCAGCCTGCAACAGAGCCGACAAAGCCGGTTGGTGAAACGACACTTAACTTTGTTGTACCAAAGACAGTATCCAGCCCGAAATGTTGGGATGACGGTATCTATCTTGCATACAGCAATAAGTATGCCATTAACACATTTACAAAGATTCAGCTTACAAAGACAACAGATTTCCTTACACCTGATTTAAAGACAGACAAGCTTACAGCAGGTACATATGCTCTCTACACTGTAACACTTTCAAAAGAGCAGGCAGAGGCTGTTAGCAAGGCAATTTATGTAGTACTTGTAAACAAATCGAATACATACAAGACTTATGTAAGTTCAAAGTACAATCTTCTTAAAGCTCCGACAGGAACATATAGTGCAGATTACAACACAGCTAAAACATCTCTTGCAAATCTTAATGATTGCACATTCATTATGAATGGTGAAGTAACAACAGGAACAAGCATAGACGGTTACGGCACATATACAGGATACTGGACAAAGTGTACTACAGTATACGCAGTGGCACCGGCATCAACAAAGTGGAAGAACTGTTGGAATCAGGGTGTATATATTGGATACAGCAATGATTACAAGATTGGTTCATTCAATAAGATTAAGATGACAAGAACAAGCACATATGCAGATGTAGATTCAAAGACTAGTCAGCTTGTATCAGGTACATATCCGGTATATACTGTGACTCTTACAGAGGATCAGGTGGCAGCAATTGATGCATCAGCATATGTAATCTTTGAGAATGCTTCAGGTACATACAGAACTTACATCAACGGCAAGTACAGCGTAATGAAAGCTCCTGCCGGAAAAGAGTATTCATCAGAATACACAAAAACAAAAGCTAAGCTTGCCGACAGAGCAAAGAACACATTTGTAATCTGTGACGGTATTAGCACCGGTTCAAGTATTGAGGGTTACGGCACATTCACAGGATATTGGTCAACATCAGAAGTTAAAATCGTAGAAAGCACAGCAACACTCTACTGCGTATTCCCGGCACCTGTAAAGGGCAAGACAGCAATGGACAAGGGAGTATATCTTGCGTATGGTTCAAGTAACTCACCGGCTGATCTTACTAAGATTGAAATGAAGAAGACAGCCGATAAGTATACTCCATCGTTAAAAACTAAGGCTCTCGTAGGTGGTAAGTATTCTGTATACTCGGTAACACTTAACAGTGATCAGATTGAGGCAATTGATAATGCTAAGAATGTTGTATTCTGCAACAGTAAAGGTAATTTCAGAACGCTCCTTTCACCCGGATACAATGTATTAAATGCTAAGAGCGGTAGTTATAGCGCAACATACAATAAGGGTACATTTACAACAGCAGACCACAATGGTGAAACATTTGTTGTATGCGACTCAAAGGTAACAGGTTCTAGTACTGATGGTTACGGTATGTTCCTTGGCTATTGGAATCTCGGTGAGAAATAATTGCTAAATTGCAATTGATAACAAATATTAGTGCATAAGAGAAGATCCGATGTCTTTGGTGACATCGGATCTTTTATTAGTATGAGGGATTATATATTAATGCTCTAAGGTGAAAGTTCACTGAGAGGTAGTTGCCAACGAAGT
>UMLQ01061862.1_pt1 | contig 63516 bp, 75 predicted proteins | sample 1966631 | NCBI WGS metagenome assembly UMLQ01 (sample SAMEA4836206, study PRJEB28245) | human gut metagenome | biome: gut microbiome; material: fecal sample | place: Denmark | collected 2008 | reverse complement strand
CGTTCGTCAAATTTTTACATTTTTCGACAAACGATTTTTTCCATTTTATAAGTTATACTTAATTTAATCTTAGTAAAAAAAGATTTCTATACATATATTTTTTTGTTTAATTATGCCCAATAACTCTCTTAGTCATCGCAAAAATTATTATTAAAGATGAGTTCATCTCCATCTTCTAGTATATATTCATTCTCTTTTGATAACACACTGCTACTATGCGTACCTATATACACTAACACGGCTTGTTCTGTGGACAAGTTCATTGTTTCTCCGCATGTTGAACATTTCTTCGTTGTTGGTAGTGGATTTTTCTTATACGTATCAGTTTCTAGAAATTGTCCAAGTCGAATTCCCAATTTTCCGTTCAATTGCTGTCTCGTAAACTCACTTCCATTAACATGATACGTCATTCCATCAATTGAAAAAGTTATCCCTTTGCTTACACTCATATATTCATCTATTGAATTATATATTTTGCCATCTATTTCGATTGAATCAGTTTTAGATTCCTCCTCTGCTACTGTGTTATATTTCTTTGTTGCTTTTTCTGCTATTCCTAATAAATTACTTTTTATTATTACATTCACACTTACTGCTACTAATATTAGCATTACTACTATTGTTATTATTAACGCAACCAGCGTTATACCTTTGTTTTTTCTCATTTTCAATCTTTTCCTCCTATGTTTTTTCTTAAATTTACTCCACAAGTATATATCATTTTTAGTTTTCTTGTCAACTGTTTTTATTTAAAATTTTCGAAAAAATAGGAACCCTAAAAAAGGTTCCTATTACTTTTACTCTGCCTTTACTATACACTTCTGTTTGCGATTTCTATTGCCTTCGCAACCATCGAACCGCACTTTTTAGCAGACACATTTCCCCAACTCCCATCACGTTTAACTACATCATATACTCCCAGTTCTTTTGCTATTTCTGTTTTTAGATTTTCAGACATTAAGTTTTTGTTCCCTGACATCTTAAAAATCCTCCTTAATTTTAAGAAAAATGAAAAATCACTTTTCTTAAAATTAGTTTGCACAAAAACACATAAAATACACTAGAAAAATTTTCAAATAAAGAACACTAAAATGTTTAAAAAACGAAGTGAGGGGTTCTAGGAAATGGAGCATAGAATTTCTTAATAAATTTTATGGAAATAGTTCAATTTTACATTGAAAGGGTGCCATAAAAGGTATTTAGAAATTCTGCGAACATTTGCTAGACAACTGAACCGAGTTTTTTAAAGCATTTAGTGTTCTTTTAGTTAAGGTTTTCTTTATTGTGTTAAAATTCCATCAGGTGTATCTATTATAACCAAGATGTTTTCTTCTTTTCCAGTCTGTGCATTAACATACACTAGAAAATCTGTATCGTCCACTCTGCCTTTAAATTCATAGCAGAATATTTCTGTATTCCATTCTGTTGGAATTATTGCTAAGTCTTCGCTTGTAATGCTAAGTTTTTTATTCAAAGATGCTTTTGCTTTTTCTAAACTAATGCTTGGTGTTTCGATAGTTCTTTGTGTGTGATTATTTAAATATCCTGTTGTTTCCATTCCTAAAACTTCTCCATTATCTAGTGCTATTTTAACTTTTATTAAATCTGGATATATAGTTACATTGTCTTGAAGATATGCATAGTTTATAGTTACTGTTCCACCTTGTTTTAAATAATAAGTTGGTTTCATATCTGGTATTCCAAGGTTGTATAAGAAATTTTTGCCAATTTCGTTTGCCTCATCTATTCCGGATTTTTTCTTCTGTAATATTTCTGTTGTGATTTGCTACTACTATATGCCCACCTTTTTTAGAAACTGATATTGTAAGTGGGTTATTGTAATCTTCATTTTTAATTCTAATTGTAAAATCATAAACAGCAATATTTCCATTTTCTATTAAACCATTTGATTGAACATTTTCCACTCTATCTTGTCCGTACAAAGCTTATGGCTTTTTGTTTTGCTTGTTCTTCTGTTACATCATCTCCTACTAAGCCTTTTTTCTCTATGCTTTCCATGTGTTCAGAATATGCACCATCATAAATCAATCCTTCATAATCGCCAAAATTTTCGTTAATATTGCTAAAACTTGTTGCAGACAAATTATCAACTTGTTGTGCAAAACTTGTATCTACATTTTCCGTTAATTCTTTCCAACTAATTTTGCCACTACCCATTTCTGATGATAGTTGCTCCAATGTGCTATTTAAATTTTTTGAATATTCATATAACTTTTTTAAATTATCTAATTCTTCTTGTGTTAAATCTTCTCCATCAATTGTTTTTATAGCTAAACTATGGCTATAATCACTTACTTGGTTTAAAAACTTTGCTGTACTACTAAGTTCGTTTGTTGAAATAGGTAGCTGAGATAAATACACTTGAGCTAAATTTGCTTCTCTCCACACATGCATTAATGTTTCTGACCCTTGCTCTGCTGAACTTGATATCATTGACTTTGCCAAATAATTTTCCACATCATTTATATAATCTACTAACTCATAAAGTGCAAGGTTATATGTGTTTTCGGTTGTAATTGCATATTTATTTCTTTGGTTATATAGCATTACTCCCATTACAACTATTGCAATAACTAAAACTATAGTTATTCCATACATATAATTCTTTTTCATTGTTTTTAAAATGTTATTTTTCATAATTCCTCCTAAAAATTATTCTGTACAAAAATTGTGCTTTCCTATTGTTTTTATTATAGGCTTTGACCATATCCATTTATTGGTTGCAGTATTTGGGTTGAAATAGTATATACAACCATTTGTTGGATCCCAGCCATTCATTGCGTCTCTTGCTGCTTTATACACTGTTGAATTTTCGTCTATTGGGTGATTTATTTGCCCATCTGATACAGCTGTAAAAGCCCCTGGCTCGTATATTACTCCTGCTATCGTATTTGGGAAACTTGGGTGCTTTACTCTGTTCAAAATTACAGCTCCTACTGCAACTTGCCCCTCGTAACTTTCGCCTCTTGCTTCTCCATTTATTGCTCTTGCGAGCAACTGAATATCTGAGGTCTGCCCTGAGCCTTGTGCATAATCTTTGTGTTCTACAAATATAAAACTTAAAACTATTAGGACTAAAATTAATAAAATTAAAAGAAATGTCTTTTTCATAATTCTCCTCTTTACTTTAATTCTTGATTTATTTTTTCCTAAATTTATTAAAATATTCTTTTTTTGTAAATTTTATGGTATAATATTTTTGGTGATTTTTATGAAGAAGATATTAATCTTTTACGGTTCTTATGGTGGTGGACATTTATCTGCTGCTAAAAGTATTCGTGATTATATAGAAAAAAATTATTCCGATTCACAAGTTGAATTAGTAGATTGTGTTGAATATGTTAATAAGCTTTTTAATAAGCTTACAACAAAGGCATATAAAGACTTTTCAAAAAATGCAAGATGGATTTGGAAACATCTATATTATGACTCTGAAAGTGGTAGTCTTTCTAGAATTTGTAACACAATTAATAGGTTAATGGCTATAAAATTAAATAGATTAATTCAAGAATTTCAGCCAGATTTGATTATTTCGACACACCCTTTTAGTAGCCAAATGTGTGCTATTTTAAAGGAAAAGGGGAAATTAAATTGCAAAGTTGCAACTATTTTAACCGATTATGCTCCACATAATCAATGGCTTGTTAAAAGTGAATTTATTGACTACTACTTCGTTGCCCAACAAGGAATGGTAGATGACTTAGTTTCAAGAGGTGTTAATAGAGATAAAATTCATGTAACAGGTATTCCTTTATCTAGTAGATTTTTGCAAAGCTACAACAAACAAAAAATTTTAGAAGATTATGGCTTAACCTCTGATAAAAATACAATTTTGTTCTTCGCTGGTGGAGAATTTGGTTTTGGAAAAGATAAAACATTTAATAGATTAAAAGCAATTATTGATAACTTACCAAACTTGCAAGTTGTCGCAGTTGCCGGTAGAAATGAAAAAATGAAAGAACGTTTCGATGAACTTGTAAAGACAACTAGAACTGAAAGTAATGTTAAAATTTTATCATTTACAAATCAAGTTCCAGAACTTATGAGTGTTTCTGACTTAGTTATTACAAAACCTGGTGGACTTACAACTACTGAGAGTTTAGCCTCTGGTTTACCACTTATTATAATTGACCCACTTCCTGGTCAGGAAGAAGAAAACGCTGAATTTATTGAAAATAGTGGTGCTGGAATTTGGGTAAAAGATTCTGATAATATAGAAACTATTTTACTAAACATATTTAATAACCCAGATAAACTTGAAAATATGAAATCAAAAGCTAGATTAATTGCAAAAAAGAATTCTACACAAAATATTGTAGAAACATTATTAGGATAAAACAAAAACTCGCTTCATATATTTACATGAGGTGAGTTTTTTGTGTATTTCTGACTTTTCTAATTGTGAACTATTAGCATTAGCTAATACTCTCTCTATTGCTTTTTCAAAGGAATTAAGCAAAGATGACTTACTTGTTTTATCTGCTTTTTTTACAGTACTAGGTGATAATTTAGCACTTTTAGCTTTATAACTCTCTTCTTCCTTCAAGAGCTTTGCTTAAAGTTACTTCATCTGTATATTCTAGGTCTCCACCAACTGGAATTCCATGTGCTATTCTTGTAACTTTTATTCCTATTGGTTTTATAAGTTTTGATAAATATATAGCCGTTGCTTCTCCTTCTACTCTAGGGTTTGTTGCTATTATTATTTCTTTAACATCAGTATCTCTTAATCTTTCTAACAATTCTTTTATTTTTATATCCTCTGGTCCAATTCCATTCATTGGGGAAATTGAACCATGAAGTACATGGTATACTCCCTTAAATTCATGAGTTTTCTCCATTGCTACTACATCTTTTACATCTTCTACAACGCAAATTGTACTTTGATCTCTCTTTGGACTTGAGCATATTGGGCATGGATCTGTTTCTGTAATGTTAAAGCATTTTGAACAATATCTTAAGTTTTTCTTTGCTTCAATTATTGAGTTTATAAATTCCTTAGTTGATTCCTCATTTAGATTAAGCATATGAAATGCAAGTCTTGTTGCTGTTTTATGCCCAATACTTGGCAATTTTTCAAAACTTTCTATTAATTTTTCTATTGATGGTGAATAGTATGACACGAAGGCTTCCTCCTACATTAGTCCTGGTATATTGTATTTTCCAAATCCTGCAGATTGAGCACTATCTACTTTTCTCATTGCATCATTTATACATGTAATGATTAAATCTTGTAACATTTCAACATCATCTGGGTCAACAACATCTTTGTTTAATTTTAATTCTAATATTTGTTTTGAACCTGAAACTTTTACACTAACTGCTCCTCCACCTGCTGTTGATTCAAATTCTTTTGCTTGTAATTCCTCTTGTGTTTTTTCCATATCTGCTTGCATCTTTTTTGCTTCTTTCATTAATTGGTTGATGTTCATTCCACCAAATCCTCCCATTCCTGGGAATCCTCCTCTTTTAGACATAATCTAATCAATCCTTTCTTATTCATCTATAACATTAAATGGTAAATCTTGGTCTTCTGCAAACCCTTCTATACCTTGTTTTACAGGTTCTTTTGGTTCGTTTGTTTTATCTATTATTCTAACCTGCATATTTGTTCCTTGTTCCATTGATACTAGCTTTTCTATCAATGCCTTATTCTCATGTTCCTCTAAAACTCTTCTTGCAAAATCTGTAATTTTGCCTGGGAATTCTATGCCAACTATTAAGTCATTTACCAAAACTCCTCTTGTTCCTAGTAGGTTAGCATACATTGTCATCTTTCCACTTTGTTTTATTTTATCTAAAACAGTTTGCCAATATCCTACATATTTTCCTGAAGTTTTTGGGCTACCTGCTTGTTGTCTTGGTGCTTCCTGGGTGGCTACTGGCCTTGATTCTGTCTGTTTTGCAGTTCTTGCATAAGAAGCTGTTTCTTGAGCTTTAGGTGGTGCGTCTTGAGGTACTTTTGTCGTAGCTTTTATTTCCATGCAAGCTTTTATAATTCCCGCTTGAAAAATTATATTTTTCTGTGTTGAAATTTTCATTTCATTTGCAAGTTCTGATAGTTCATAAATAAGCTCTAATAAACGCTCTTTTGTTGTTTCATTTGCTAAACCATTTATGAATTCTATATCCTCTTTGCTATATAACTCTAGTTTATTTGTTGTTTTGTATATTAATGTATCTTTTATGTATTTTATAACTTCCCAAAGGAAATTATCTAAATCTTTTCCTTCACCAATTACTGAGCTTGTTATTTCTATTGCTTTTTCTGGCTGTTTTTCTATCATGCTTTTTACTATTTGCTTTATTAGCTCTAACTTTGGCATTCCAACTAATTCACGTATTTTATCTTCATCTATAACGCCTTCTGTATCTTGGCTACATCTTTCAAGTATGCTTATTCCATCTCTTAAAGCTCCTTCTGCTAATATTGCTATCATTTTAAGGGCTTCATCTGTTATTTGAATATTGCTTTCTTTGCATATTATTTTTAGTCTTTTTTCAATATTTTCAACTGTAATTCTTTTAAAATCAAATCTTTGACATCTTGAAAGTATTGTTGCTGGTAGTTTTTGTGGTTCTGTTGTTGCCAAAATAAATTTTACATGTTCTGGTGGTTCTTCTAGTGTTTTAAGAAGAGCATTGAAAGCTCCTGTTGATAACATATGAACCTCATCTATAATATATACTCTGTATTTTGCAACTGTTGGTAGGAAATTCACTTCATCTCTTATTGCTCTTATATCTTCTACACTATTGTTTGAAGCAGCGTCCATTTCTACAACATCTGTTAAAGAACCGTCTAATATGGCTTTGCAAATCTCGCATTCGTTACAAGGCTCGCCATCTTCTTTTGGGTGTAAACAGTTAATTGCTCTTGCCATAATTTTAGCTGCTGAAGTTTTTCCTGTTCCTCTTCCACCACTAAAAAGGTATGCATGTCCAACTCTGCCTGCAACTATTTGGTTTTTTAGTGTTTTTGTTATATGTTCCTGACCTACCATTTCGCTAAAACTTATAGGTCTGAATTTTCTATACAAAGCAGTATATGCCATATTTTCCTCCTATAACCTAAGTTAACCTCTCTATGGAAAGCAACTCACATAAATATTACCATTTATCGCTGCTTCCTTCCGGACCTGACGAGGTTCATAGCTCTTTATTGAATTACTTTCCATACAAAGGTTAACTTCATAGATATTATTATATAATGTGATTTGAAATTTGGCAAGTGTTTTTGTGAAATTTCTATATTCTTTTGAATACAGTTTTCATGTTTGTTTCTTCTATTGTTTCTATTCCATTTTCTAAAATGTTTCCTGCTGGTAGGTTTAAATTGATTTTTGTTTTAAGTTTTACATTGTTTTCAAGTTCTATTATTAAATCAAATGAAACTTGATATTTTAATCTATCTTCTCCTATTTGTTTAAGCAAAGTTCCATCAACTTTTATTGCTTCATTTTCATTGTATTGTAATTTCTTTAAGTTATTTAATATTACTGAAAACTCAATGATTCCACCTTGGTTTGAAATTGCCAAAGTTTCACCTTTTAAATATGTTTCTTGTGCCCCTACATACTCTATGCTATCTTGTATTTTGTATTGTTCTTTATATTCGTATAACTTGGTTCCCATTGATGGTCTATATATTTCTATGTTTCCTACTGATTGCATTTTATCAATTTGAATATTATTTATTGTAACTTTTTTAATTATTGCTTCCTTTTTGTATTTAGGATTTTTTTGTATTGATATTTTTATGTCGTTTGTTTGAACAATATCTGCATTGTATATTCCTTCTACTAGTTCTAGGTTTTCTGTTTTAGCTGAACTTACAACTACCATTTTAGAAATGTTAAATGGTGGAATTGCTTCTCCTTCAACTTGGTATTTATACATTATGAAGAAAACAACTATTAGCATAAACACTACTACTAGACTTAATATATATGCACCCACATTCATTTTTTTGTTTCTGTTTAATATCATTTTATCCCCCATTTTTTCTTAAATCTTTGAAAAATTCTTTTAAAATGCTTTCACATTCTGCTCCACATATTCCGTATTTTATATTTACATCATATTCTTCCTTGTACTTTTGAATGTCTATTTTTTCTTCTTTCTTTTGGTCTAATGTTCCTATATATATGTTTTTAATTCTTGAAGAAACTATTGCTCCCATGCACATACTGCATGGTTCTAGTGTTACGTACATGTCGCAATCAATTAGTCTCCAGTTATTTAATTTTTTATTTGCCTTTTGAATTGCTAGTATTTCCGCATGTGCAGTTGCTGTTTGCTTTGTTTCTTTTAAATTATGTGCTTTAGAAATTATTTTTCCGTTCTTTACAATTACTGCACCTACTGGTATTTCAAGCTTTTCATAAGCCTTTCTTGCTTCCTTTAAAGCTTCATTCATGAATTTTTCTTCCATAAATTCTTCCTTATTCAATCTTGTTTTTGGTGCACTTAGCTGGATTCGAACCAGCGGCCTCTCCCTTAGGAGGGGAGCGCTCTATCCACCTGAGCTATAAGTGCATACGAAAATATTATACATCATATTTTAAATCAATGCAAGAACCAGAGCTTGATTTTGTTCAAACTCTGGTTTAATTATTTTCGTTCTCATCTACTTGCTTTTTAATTTTATTCGCTTTTCTTCTAATTCTAGTCATTGCTGTATCTACTGATTTTGTTTTACAGTTTAATTTGTTTGCAATTTCTTCATATGTTTTATTTTGTTGGTAATATTTTAAAACATTTCTTTCATGTTCACTTAAATTTTCATTTATTGTTTTATTTATGTATTTGAAGTATTCTCTCTTAGCTATTTCCTCTGAAGGATCTTCCACAACATGTGTGTTTAAAATATCTATTACTTCTTTGTCATTCTCATCATTCTCGTCATAAACTTGAGCGTTTATTGAAAATGCAGAGTTTAGTGGAATATTTTTTTGCCTATTGGCTGTTTTTATCGCAGTAATTATTTGACGTTCTATACACATATTTGCAAATGTTTTAAAGGAGTTTTTTTTATCGTTATTAAAGGCTTTTGTTGCTTTATATAAACCAATTAGTCCTTCTTGAACTATATCTCCTTTTTCTGCCCCAACTATAAAAAATTTACTTGCTTTCATGTTAACAAGTTCAGCATATTTATTCATTATATAGTCTAAAGCATTGTTATCTCCAGCTTTAACCTGTTCTATAATTCCTTCATCTGTCATATTGTTATAATTTGTTGCTAATCCATTCTCAATTGTCATTTCTTTTTCAGTAACCTCCTACAAACATAAATTTTCACATCTATGCTTTGCTACATATAAGCATTTTATCATAAATTTTGAGGTTTAACAAGGGGTTTGGGGGAAGTTTTGTGATTTATTTAGATTACTATTTAAATATACTATCAAATACAACAAGCATACCAGGTGTTTATATTCTACTTTATTTAAATTACTACTTAGGTCTCCTTTTTCTAGTTCTGATAAAGCCAGCTCTCTTCCATATGGTCCTGCTGTTTTGTTGTTTACTAAAAATTTATACAAATATTCTACTCAAGACCATGATGCTGATTTGTTATTTCCGTTTTTGTAATACAAGCCATATTGGATGTAATTCATTACCTTTGCTCCTGCATATATACATTGTGATACAAATGATGTGCAGTCTCCTCCTACTGAATCAAAGTTATAATACTTGGGATTTCGGCTGTATGCCCATGTTTTTGTGTATTGTACCGCTTCTTCTCTATTATATTTCCTCATAAAAAAACACCTTTTACAATAATATGCTTTATTATTGTAAAAGGCTTTATTTTATTTATATTTCTTTATCTCAACTATTCTTTTTCCTTTTTTATTTTCTCCTAAATCAGCTCCTACTATGAATTTTCCCTTTCCTCGTATTATTAAAACATCTCCTATATTTACTATTTTTGATTGCTTTGTTTCTATCTTGCAATTTATTGAAACCTTTTCACTTTCAATGAGTTTTGCTGTTTCGTTTCTTGAAAGTTTTGTTATTTCTGATACTATGTTGTCAAGCCTCATTGAGTTTGATGTTATTTTAAATATATCAAATTCTGGTTCTTTTACTTCTATGTTGTCTATGTCTATTATTGATATTTTAGATTTTTTAAACTTAGTAGTTGTAATTAAGCTGTTTTTTATGTACTCTGCGTTTTCGGCTAGGATTATTATATATGCTTTATCTTCATATACTAAAATGTCTCCCATTCGTTCTCTTATTATTCCAAATTGCATTACTGTTCCTAAATAATCTCTATGTTGATATTTGCCTTTTTGCTCGTTTGGTAAGATTATTTCAATTACTTTTATTATGTTCTTAATGTTAGATGTTGATATTTCTTCTGTTAGTTTTTCTGGATACATTAAGAGTATTTTGCTTTCCGCCTCTTCGTATCCACCTGTAAATATATAGTTTTTAAACTTTTGTCTTTCTAATTCTTTTTGAATGATGTTCTTTTCATTCAAGTTTAAAAAGTCTGTGTATGTAATTTTATTTCTTGTTTTGCAAGACTGTAATTTATCGTTTAGCTTTGCTATTATTAGTTTTTCTTCTCGATTTGTTTCCATTATTGCTCCTTCTCCACTATTATACACATGAATTGCTTATTTATCAAGTCTTTGCTGGTTTTATTTTAAAAGTGGAGCTGACATATGCTCCACTTAAACTATATATTTAATCTCGTTATTTGGAAAATACTGTTTCATTTTTTCCAAGAAAAATCTTGTGCCTTCCTCTCTTATTTGTGGCTTATACATATATTTTCCTTTGCCTCTTCCTGTCATTTTTGTTTCATCAAAAAGATTTATTGCGTTTGGAAAAGCCTCTTTGTTTATCATTTTGTGAACATAACTGTATGTCATAAAAATCAATTCAAAAAAAGCACTTTTCTTAACAGCTGAGCTTAAATTTTCTTGCAAAAAGATTAATAAATTTTCATATTCTTCTTTCCAGTTATCTACAAAAATTATTGGTGCAATAAGAATTCCTACTTTGTAACCCGCTTCTTGTAGCTTGTTTATTGCTTTTACTCTGTTTTCTAAATCCGATGTTCCAAATTCTACCCTTCGAATTATATTCTCTGGGTTAACACTCATTCTTACAATTACTCTGCCTTTATGATCTAAATTTAAAATAGGTTCCACCATATCAAACTTTGTTGGAAATGTTAAATATCCTCTATTGTTATTGGCAAAATTGGGAATTGTCCATTCTAAATTGTTTGTTATTGTGTTTTCTAAAATCAAATCACTATTGCTTCCTATCTCAAAAGTTAGCTCTTTTTCACTTTGATTTGATGTTTTAATTATCTTGTTTAGCATTTCTTCCCTATTTACAAAAAGCCTCAAATATGAGCATTTGTTGTAATTGCACACTAAATAACAGTACATACACATTGCTGTACAACCAGATGAAGTATATGGCACAAGAAAGTCGGAAGTTTTGTGGTTTGGAACGAATTTATGCGTTTTTCTAATTCCAATTATTAAGTCTTTCTTCATATCTGTAAAGTCGCAATTTCCTCTACATCTCATTTCAGGTATGTTGTTGTGGTTATCAATTATCATTTTGGGAACATCTTTATATTTTTCTAAAAGCTCTTGTCCAAGTTTATAGTTTGTTATATTTTCTTCATACAAAATCTCTTTTGGCATAAACATTTTGCTTTCACCTCAAGAATATTTTGGTTGATTTTTAATTTAATTATGTAATTCATAAGCAAAAAATGCAGTCTAAACTGCATTTTTTTACACTCTTTTTATTCTAAATGTAGGTATTCCTGTTGAATATGGTGCTATATCATAGTGTTGGTAATAAATATATACTGCATCTTTTGTTAGATAAAAACTATTTGGGTTAAATGTACTTATAACAAGCTGGCAGCTGTCTTCAAAAAATACTCGTGGATTTGCTGTAATTTGTCTGTTTATTTCTTTGAATATGTCTACCATAAAATATGGATTATTCTTAAATACATCTTCTAGTTTTATCATTTTACCTGTTATCATATTCCAGTTTTGTGATGTTCTAACAGTATCTCCATGTGCTCCACCTGAGTAGATGTATTCATCTGCATATAAGCTTATAACATTATTTGCATTTAATGTTACTTCATAATTTCGAACAATTTCGTATGCCCTTTGTGGGTAACCATTCTTTTTGTTATACTTATAATGTTCTACTGCTTGCTTAAATAGCTCGTTTTCGCTTCTTTTTTGCAAATCTAAAGCCTGTTTCTTGTTATACATGTTGAAATTTACCATACCAAAATTATGTGCTTTTGCTTCTATTGATGGATAGTTAATTTTGTAAGTTAGAACCACTGTACCTTCATACATCATTTTTCTTTCTAAAACATTATTATCAATTTTATACATAAAAATCCCCCTCAAGTAAATATATGCTTAAGGGGTGAGTTTTGTTATTCTATTTCAAACTATCTACAATCATCACAAACTTAACTTCTCCGCTATTTCCTTCACTTATCATTCCAAAGTTATTATACTCATTGCTCAATTCATTTAGTTTTTCAGCTCTTTTTGAAATGGTCTTTACATCTCCATTTATTAAGTTACATACTTTTTGTATTCCTTCTGTATCGAATTTTGTTGCTCCTTCTGCTAAGCTTTGTGTTCCGTTTTTTAGGGTTTGTAGTGAGCTTGTAAGTTCTACTTGCTTTAATTCGATTTTATATAAAGATCCGCTTCCTATTGATGAGTTTAAACCGTTTTTGTATGAAGCTATTAGAAATATGATAAAGACATAAAAAAATTCCCCAAAACTGGGGAATTTTTTATTCGCCTATTTCTATATATTTTTTACCTTCATCTAGTTTTTTTACATCTTCTTTAGGGAATGTAATTTCTAGAGTTCCGTTTCTAAAGCTTGCTTTGATGTCTTCTTCTTTTACGTTTTCTCCTGCATAATAACTTCTTGAACATTCTCCGAAGAATCTTTCTTTGTGAATATAATTTCCATGATGCTCATTTTCTTCTTTGTGTTCTTCTCTTTTTGCTGTTACTGTTAAATATCCATCTGTTAAATCAATTTTAATGTCTTCTTTGTTATATCCAGGCAAGTCAATATCTAGCACATAATTGCCATCCTTTTCTCTTACATCAGTTTTCATCAATTTGCTTTCTTTTTTTGTAAAAAATGGTTCATTGAAAACCTCATCAAAAATATCAAAACCATTTCTTCTTGGTACCATCATCATAAGTCATTCCTCCTTTATAAATTTTTTATGTGTTGATACCACACATCTTCTATTGTTATATTTCCCACTTGCGATTATATTATACACCTTTTTTTTAGCAATGTCAATAGTAGAGTGCTAATTTTTTTAAAATTTTTTATCACTCTTTTTCAGGATTTTTTCAGGTTTGTGTTATAATATATATTATGAATTTTTATGTTTAAAGAAAGTAGGTTTTTTATATGTCTTACATTGAGTTTAAAGATGTTGTTAAGGAATATAAAATGGGAGATGTTGTAATTAAGGCTTTGGATAATACTAATTTTAGTATTGATAAGGGCGAATTGGTTGCTATTGTTGGTCCTAGTGGGGCTGGGAAGACTACTACTCTTAATATTTTAGGTGGTATGGATAGGGCAACTTCTGGGTCTGTTTTGGTAAATGAGAAGGAAATTACTTCTCTTACAAATAAGCAATTAATTCAATATAGAAGAAATGATATTGGGTTTGTTTTTCAATTTTATAATTTAGTTCAAAATTTAACTGCTAAAGAGAATGTTGAGCTTGCGACTCAGCTTTGCTCAGATGCTTTAAATGTTGATGAGATTTTGGATAAAGTTGGTTTAAAGGATAGAAAAGATAATTTTCCTGCACAACTTTCTGGTGGTGAACAACAAAGAGTTGCTATTGCAAGGGCTATTGCTAAAAACCCTAAACTTTTACTTTGTGATGAACCAACTGGTGCATTAGATTATAAAACTGGTAAACAAATTTTAAAATTACTTCAAGATACTTGCAGGCGAGAAAAAATGACTGTTGTTATAATTACTCATAATACTGCAATTGCGCCAATGGCTGATAAAGTTATTCATTTTAAGAATGGTACTGCTGAAAATATTGTTATAAACGAAAAACCAATTTCAATTGATAAAATAGAATGGTAGGAGTATGCAAAATGATAAAAAAATCTTTGTTAAAGAATAATTTAAAATCAATTTATAAAACAAGAAGAAGGTTTCTTTCTATACTTGTTATGGCTTTTTTAGGAGTTGGCTTTTTTGCAGGTCTTGTGGCTACAAGCCCTGATATGCTAGATAGCCTAGATAAATACGCAGATTCTAGCAATTTATATGATATAAATATTATCTCTACTTTAGGGTTAACTGATGATGATATTACAGCCTTACAAGCTCTAGATGGAGTTGAAAACGCTTATGGAATTCAAACAAAAGATTCTATATCTAAAATTGATGATAAAGAAAGTATTTGTAAGGTAATTGAATATAACGAAAACATTAATACCCCAGTTATAGTTGCAGGAAGAAATATTGAAAATGAAAACGAATGCTTAATAGACCCTGCTATTGTTCGTACAGGAGAAGGTGCAGAGAGATACATTGGTAAAAAAATAGTATTAGAAAATAATGATTTAGATTCTGATGACAAACCAATTTTTACAAAAAAAGAATTTGAAATTGTAGGAATTGCAGAAACACCTATATATATATCCAGTGAAAGAGGAAATACAAATATTGGTAATGGAACAGTTTCATTCTATATTTTTACCAAAGATATAATTAATATGGACTATTACACAGGCGTTTATGTAACTGCAAAAGGCGCTAAAGAAACTATTACAAATAGTGATGAATATTTATCTATTATAAACTCTGTAACAAGCGAAATTGAAGCTATTAAAGAAACCAGAGAAAATGCTAGATATCAGTCTTTAGTAGATGAAGCGACTAAAAAAGTTAATGATGCTCAAAAAGAATTTGATGATAAAAAACAAGATGTTGAAGCTGAATTACAAGATGCAGAAAGCCAAATTAAAAATGCTGAAAATCAAATTGCATCATCTGAGAGAAAAATTCAAAATGGTGAAAAAGAATTAAATACTCAAATAGAGCAAGCAAATGCACAATTTGCAAGTGCTAAAGCACAACTTGAAAATGCAGAAAATCAGCTTGAAGTAGCTCCTTTAGAAGATGCTGTAAAAGAAGCTCAAAAAGCTGAACTTTTAAAGCAAAAGCAATCATTAGAAGCTTCTCAAAAAGAAGCTGAAGCTAAGTTTGAACAAGCAAGAACTGAAATAGCAAATAACAAAGCTGAAATTAGAAAGGCAAAGTCTAAATTATCTAGCAGTAAGGCTGAATTTAAGGATAAAAAGCAAGAAGCTCAAGATAAATTAGATGAAGCCCAATCAAAAATTGATGATGCAAAAAATGAGATTTCTAAAATTGAAAAATGCAAATGGTATATTCAAGACAGGCTTGATAACTCTGGATACAACAACATTTTTGATGCAATAAAAACAATGTCTAATATTTCAAAATTGTTCCCAGTTATTTTCTATCTTGTTGCTGTTTTAATAAGCTTAACATCAATGACAAGAATGATTGAAGAAGAAAGAATAGAAATTGGAACATTAAAAGCACTTGGTTATACTAATACTCAAATTATTTTAAAATATATCATCTATTCACTTTTTGCATGTATCTTAGGTGGAGCTTTAGGTATGATTGTTGGTTTATATTTAATACCTAATATAGTATGGATTATGTATTCAATGATTTATAGTATACCAAAATTTTACTCAAGTTTCAGATTTGATATTGGTTTACTTGGAACAATAATTTCGTTTATTTGTATTGGTGGTGCTACAATTTTAGTTGCAGTAAAAGAACTTAAACAGATGCCATCAGTTTTAATGAGACCAAAACCACCAAAAAAGCGGTAAGAAAATATTGCTTGAAAAAATACCATTTATCTGGAAAAGATTTAATTTTTCCCATAAAGTTACTGCTAGAAATATTTTTAGATACAAGAAAAGAGCATTAATGACAATTATAGGAATTGCAGGCTGTACAGGACTTATGCTTACTGGGTTTGGAATACGAGATTCTGTAGATGATATACCTAATGCAGAATTTAAAGAAATTTTCAAATATGATGCAACAATTACACTTTCAAACACTGATAACTTACCAGAAATTGAAGAATACTTACAAGACAATGAAAATATAGAAAGCTATGTAACAGTATGTGCAACGACCGCAAAGCTTAGCAATGGTTCTAAAAACTACAATGTAACAGTTTTTGTGCCAGAAGCTTTAGATAATTATACTACAGTTTATAATTTAATGGATTTTAAAACAGGAGAAAATGTTAGTATTGGAAATGATGGAATAATCATAACAGATAAAGTTGCAGATATGCTTGGTATTTCTGCTGGAGATAATATAAAATTTATAGATTCAGAAGATAAGGAATATCAATTTAATGTAAGCAACATTGTTAAAAATCATGTTAGTCATTATGTGTATATGTCTAAAGAATTTTATGAAAGTAATTTGAAACAATATCAAACAAACATTATATATTTTAATACAAAAGACATCAGCGAAGATGAACAAAATAAGATTTCTGAAGATATCCTAGGTTATGATGGAGTAGCCTCAGTATCACTAATTAGCACTCTTATGAATTCAGTTAGCGATATGCTAAACACCATGAACTATGTAGTTGTAATTTTAATAGTAGCCTCTGCAATGCTTGATTTTGTGGTGTTATACAACTTAGCAAATATAAATATAGCAGAACGCCAAAGAGAAATTGCTACACTTAAAGTTTTAGGATTTTATGATAAAGAGGTTGATAATTATATAAATAAGGAAAACATTATATTTACTATAGTTGGTGTGGCTTTAGGGTTAGTATTTGGAACATTTTTAACCTCTGCTATAATATCAAGCATAGAGATAGATACGCTTAAATTTATGAGGAATATAAAGCCAATAAGCTATGTTTACTCTAGTATAATTACTATTTTCTTCTCGTTTATTGTTAATTTTATAATTCATTTCGTTTTGAAGAAAATTGATATGATTGAGAGTTTGAAGAGTGTGGAATAAAGTTAAAGCCCCAGCTACAACTGGGGCTTATTTAATTTTATTGTATGTCTTCTTGAACTTGAGATATATCTGAAATTTGTGCTGCAAAGTATGGTAAGTCTCTTCCTTCTTCTTTTAGGAATATTGTAAACGTGTCATCTACTAAGAAATCTCTTGGTTTTTCTGTTGGCATTATTGCCGCTTCTTTTAAACTTATACCTGCTTCGCTTTTGATTTTTCCACCTTTTTCGTCTAGCTCAAATTGTATTGTTTGTAGTGCTTTTTCAATACAGTACTCTTTTCCATTTGAAAATGTGAATGGTTTGTTTTCAACTTCTGTTATTTCTTCTTTTAGGTTGAATTTTATGTTTGGTATTTTTAATTTATCTGTTTCATTAAATGATGTGCTTCCATTATATTTACTTGATTTTTCAGTTATACTTTTAAATACATCTCCAAAATTAGTTTCTGTATTTCCTCTTGAGATTATTACTTCATCATTTTGTTTTGTTTTTAGTTTTATTGCAAAATCGCTACTTGAGTTGTAATATAATACTTCTACTTGGTTTCTTACGGCTTCATCTGTACTTGAATCAATTCCAAAGTATTTTACATTCTTGTATTTTCCAAAATCTCCATTTTCTAATTTTGTGAACACTTTTGGAAATTCAAATTCTTTCTTTAACATTACATATAGGAAATAATTATCACTTTCCTCTTCTTCCCAACTAAAATCGTCTAGGATATCGCTTGTTTCATTGAATTTTTCTTTGATAGCTTTTTCAATTTGTTTTTTTAGCGCAGGAGTTGGATTTCCATATACTTTGTAATAACTATCTTCTGATAAGCATGATGTGTTAAATGTTCCTTTGTTTAAGTTATCTACTACTGTTGGTTGAGGATTAAAAACTATGTCTTTTTTTGCCAAGTCATTTTTTAAATCATTCCAGATTAAATTAAACGTACCACACCAAGCTGTGTTTGATGTTATTTCATCTTCTAAGGATGTTACTATATTTAGCTTTGTATTAACTTTTGTTGTGGGTGCATACTTTCTTCCCCATGTGTTGAATAGCACTGGTTTGCTGTTTTTCATTCTGTTTAAGTCAATTAAAAACATTATGCCTATTACGATTGCGACTATAATCAAGATTGCAAGTATGATTTTTGTGAATTTCTTCATATAAATCACCTTTTACCTTTCTCTTATTTTTCTAATTTTCTTTTACATCCTCTTGAACTTGTGATATATCTGAAATTTGTGCTGCAAAGTATGGTAAGTCTTTTCCCTTTTCTTTTAAGAATATTGTGAATGTGTCATCTACCATAAATTCTCTTGGTTCTTCTGGCATTGCTGCACTTAAATTAGTCATCATTCCTGCTTCGCTTTTAATTCTACCACCCTTTTCATCTAAGTCAAATTCAATTGTTTGTAGAGCTTTTTCAATGTAGTATATATCTCCATTTGAAAAAGTATATGGTTTGTTTTCAACTTCTGTTATTTCTTGTTTTAAGTTGAAGCTAATTTTTGGTATTTTTAATTTATCTGTTTCATTAAATGATTTGCTTCCATCATATTTACTTGATTTTTCAGTTATACCTTTAAATATATCACCAAAATTGTTTTCTGTGTTTCCTCTTGAAATTATTACTTCATCATTTTGTTTTGTATTTAGCTTAACTGCAAAATTGCTATCTGAGTTGTAATACAATACTTCTACCTGTTCTCTTACATCCTTTTTTGTGTTTGAATCAATTCCAAAATATTTTACATTTTTATATTTTCCAAAATTTCCATTATCTAAGTTTGTAAATACTTTTGGAAATTCGAATTCTTTTTTAAGCATTGTATATAAAAAATAGTCTTTTTCTGTTGCTCCATCCCAATTAAAGTCATCTAAAATGCTACTTGTTTCGTTAAATTTTTCCTTAATAGCTTTTTCAATTTGTTTTTTTAATTCTGGTGTTGGAGTTCCATAAACTTTGTAATAACTATCTTCTGATAAATATGATGTGTTAAATGTTCCTTTATTTAAGTTATCTACCATCTTTGGTTGTGGAGAAAAAATGATATCTTGTTTTGCTAGGTCATTTTTTAAATCGTTCCAAATTAAGTTAAACGTACCACACCAAGCTGTGTTTGATGTTATTTCATCTTCTAAAGATGTTACTATATTTAGCTTTGTATTAACTTTTGCTGGTGGTACATATTTTCTGCCCCATGTACTAAATATTACTGGTTTGTTATGCTTCATTCTGTTTAAATCAATTAAAAACATTATGCCAATTATGATTGCAATTATAATTAAAACTGCAAGTATGATTTTTGTGGATTTCTTCATATAAATCACCTTTTACCTTTCTCTTATAATACTTTTTTTGAGTTTCAGAAGTTTCATTTGTATTTACCTTTTAAATATTCTCCTTATCCAACTAAATAATTTGTATATTATTCCATGTTTTTCATATTTTATCAATTCTTTTGTATCTTCATTTTCTAGCACTTTGGTGTTTTTTTCAAATAGTTTATTTGGATTATATTTTTTCCTAAGTTCATCTTCGTATTTTTTATCATTTTCAAGTAATTGTTTGTCTAATATTTGCTTTTCTTCTTCTGTGCACCAATAGTTTCTATATATAACTGTTATTAAATCTTTTGTTTTTTCCTTTAAATCTTGCTCTTCCAAAGGTTTTCGAGGGTCAATTCTTACACTATAGTTTGGTTTTGAAACATCTTCAAAAAAAGCTCTTAGTTTTAATGGTATCTTTTCAACTTCTGTTTTTGGTATGTATTTTAGTATTTCAATTAATTCTGCTGATGCTTCAGCAAACTCATTTGTAACCAATTTTATTCTCCTTTTCTATTCTTTTTCTTCTTCGTTATCTTGAATAAGATTTTCTCTTTTCGTATATTCTTCTTTAACTTCATGACTTGCTTTTCTTACTTCGCTTACTTTCCTTGTAGCTGCTATATTTCTTACAGATTGCATACAGTTTTCTGTAATAGGTTGCTTTTTTGTTTCTTGCTCTAGTTCCATGGCAAGTTTTTCCGGATTTTCTATTTCTTTAAATCTATCTCTAAAATATAGTTCTCTAACTATTGGAGAAGTAGTTATTGATATATCTTCTGTTTCTTTGGGTCCGCTTATATCCATTTTTGTAAAGTAGTCTTTCATAATTTGGTCTATTACTTCTTTATCATCAAACTCCACTTTTGCAATTTTGGAGAATTCTGATAGTCTTCCTCGTGATAACTCATCTTGCATTCCATAGCTAATTCCGCATAAGTTTTTGGGCTGATTGTGTTTTAAAACCGGAATTTTAATTCACTAGGTGAATTATATTCTGCTCGTTTAACAAATTGTGTAGTATCTAGTGCTACGGCATCTCTAATGCATTCTGCCATCTTCATTACCTTTTGAACTTCTATACTATCTATTTGGTATTTCCTCATTAATTCTTCCGTTTTTTCTTCTACTGCTTGTGAAGCTTCTTTATATCTAGTTTGTCCATATCGGTCCCTATATATTTCTATTTTGATTTGCGCATCTTCTATTGTTGCTTGTATTAATCTTATTTCATTGTCTGGAAGTTGTCCCTGTAAATCTTCTCCAGCTATTTTTGCACTATATTTTTCATGTTCCTCGTAAGCATCTAACTGCCTTCCACATGAATAGTATTTACTTGCTTCAAGAATTATTTTCTTTGTTTGTGCATCAAAGCCTTCTAAATTAGCAATCATATTTGAATACATTAATACTCTAGAAATGTGTTCTTCTCCAAATTTCTTATGTTTGCTATAATATCCGTTTTTCTTGTATTTCTGAAAAAGCTTTTTTAACTTCTTGTAAATCTAGATATGCTTTAGCTTCATCTAAGGATAACTGCTTTCCTTGCTCCGCAGGATATTGTTTTGTTTTAAAAATTGCTTCAAACGTAGTACTCTCTAAGCTTGAAGATTGTTCTAGTATTTCAATGCTTTTGCTTGGTTTTCCTTGTATTTCAGTCTTTGAGCCATATTGTCTTTGAATTTCATCTATTGAATAGTCTATATCTAAACTAATACCTGCCATCATTTGCTTTTCATACATACTTGGTAGCAATTCATATTTTTCTCTTTCTGCATTTATGCTTTGTTTTATTTGTTTTAATGCTTTTAATCCTTCTTCTCTATTGCCTTCTTGTATTTGTTTTTTTACTGTTTCTATTGTATCATGAAGAATTTCATTTAGGTGTACATTATTAAATATCGCATCTGGATTTGCAAATTTACCAGTTCCTTCGCCTACTAACTCCTGAAATAAATCAGATGTGAAGTGAGCATTTCTAACATTGTTAAATTTTGTTATTATTTGTTCTATGAGTTCTGGTTGTATTGTTTTTTTTGTTTTAAATTTTTCTAGAAGTTTATCTATCTGGTCTCTCTGTACTTTTGCTAATTCTCTTCTGTCTATTAATTCAATTGGAATTTTTCTTCCTGATTTTTCACTTAGAGAAATTGCAGCTTGTATGCTTTCAGGGTCTACTTCTTCAAAACAAATTATACTCGCAGGTTGAATTTTTTTATATTCTCCTGTTTCTTTAGATGTATCTTGAATTTCTATATCTACTTCAGAATAAAGTCCTCTTGTATAGTCTGGCAATTTTTTTGCTGTATAATATTTTTCTGGTCTTCCTGCATATGTTTCAATTTCATTATTGTCTGAGCATATATCATATGGTGCCATTGCAACAATTGCCTGTTCATTAAAGCCTTTTATTGATATCATTAATTTTTTAGTGTTATCTCTTTGTGCTGTGCCTATATTTTCTTCTGTTATATAACTATAGCATAATGCATGTCTTTCTGCCATTTTTGTTGTATTCCATTTATCATACATATCTCCTTCGGCTGTACTTGTTTTGTAAGCATCCATTACGCTTATCATTTTGCTAAATGGTCCATTCATCTTTCTTACTACATATTCATGACCATCTTCTGTATATTGAGTTTGTTCTGTAAAATTCTCATTTTTTGAACTATTCAATTCTTGAACCATATCTTGGGTATAAGCCATCTTTATAGTAGTTTCGAGAGATATTGCTTGCTTGTATCTAGCAATTATTTGTGCTTTACTTTCTTCTACATTTTTTTCTCTGTATTCGTTTCTTATTTGTTTAATATCTTCTTGTTTAATTATTTCTTGTATTTTTGCTAGTGCCTCAAGGGCTTGTATCTTTGCTCTATCCTTATCTGTAATTTGTTCTTGCATTTGAATTTTTTCTAATAGTTCTTGAACATTACTTCCATATTTTCTTGTTAATTCAACTGCTTTATCGTAATTTATTCCTAGTGTTCTTTCAAGATAAGCATTTTTAACTTCTATGAATGTTGATTGTTTATTTTCTATAATTCCATCTAGTTCTATATTTTTCTTTTGATTAAAGTTTTCTATATCAGAATAATTAGTTATTTGGTTTGCCTCTTCTGGGTTTAAAACTAAATATGAAATAATTGTCTTTTCATATTCTGTCATTGGCTCTTGATTATTCTGTATTTTACTTGAAACCAGCTTTAAAAATTCATTTGGTTCCATTATTGATTTATATATATTGTTTTCAGTATGGTGACTTCCTTCTTTATCTATAGACTCTACTAATTCTTGTATTAGTGGTGCAAGATATTTACTATCTTGTTTTAAATATTGTATTGTAAAGTTTAAAACATTTAAAGCTTCTTTACTATGTGATATTGTTTCTAGTCTTGCTTGTATGTTGGGATATCTTACAATTATTTCTAAGTTGCCTTTTCCTAAAATATTTACAATATCTGGTTTTAAAGAACTAAACCTTAAAGTTGTAAATAGTGTTGCATTTTTTTCTGAAAACTTTTTCATTAGCTCTATTTCTTGTTTGGTTAATTCTGTTCTTCCTTGTTCTTCAAGCTCTTTTTTATATCCTATTTCTGCTAATTTTTTAAATGTTTCTTTATTTTTATCTGCATAGTTTAAGTATAGTGGTTGTTTTTTTATTGCTTCTAATAAGACCTTTTCTGTAATGCATTCTTTTGGAAAACCTTCAAATCTATCAGTATTATCAAATTCTCCTATTCCACTAATTACTCTCAAAGCAAGTTTTTCGAAAATTTTTGCTTCTTTTTCATTTTGTGGTACAGGAACTATTCCAAGATTAGATGTGCTTTTCCACATTTCTTCTGTCCATATTTCTCTTGGAACATTTAGAACATTCTCGTAGCCTTTTTTTATAAGTTCTTCCATTGTTTTTACATACCATTTTCTATATTCTTCTTTTTGTTCTTCCGAAAATTGTGCTTTCCATTTTTTGTATTCTTCTCTTTCCTGTTCACTTTGTATTTGTTCTATATCTTTATCTATATATGGAATGTTCTGTGTTTCAGTTGCTAGACTCATATTATGTTCTAGAAGCTTATCATATAATTCCATTGTTCTTTTATATATTGGCAAAAGTCCAGTTGTTGGTTGTTTTTCTACCCAGCCACGATTTGGTGAGTTATAAAGAGATTCATTTATTTGGAATAGTATATTTTCGCTCATTCTTTCTCTTGGTATGCTATCTATTACTAAATCGCTATATTCTTCTGTTTTTATTTTATTAATTATTAGTTGTTCTGCCCATTTTTCATATTCTTCATCAGTGATATTAGGGTTAATGTTTTCTAGTGGAATAGTCTTTATCATTCTAATATCTTTATTTACTAAGATTTCGTATATTTCTTGGGTTTTACTTTCTTTTGGAAGTATTTTTAAAAAGCTCTCTACATTTGATATGTTTACAATTTCTTCTGCACAGATTTTACATAAGTTTGGAGTAATGTGTTTTTTACTAAGGTTGCCTAGCATGTTCATTATGTATTCACTACTTTTATTATTCATTATGGACATTACTTGTTTTTCATACCATTCTTGGTATTCTTCATCTGTCATTTGTTGAAAAGCATTATCTTCTGGTAAATCATAAATTGCATCTTTTTGTTTTTCTATAGCTAATTCATAAATTTCTTTTGTTTTTGCTTCTCTTGGCATTAATCTCAATATTTTGCTAACACTATCTTCTTCAGCTTTATCTATTAATTCTTTACTAAATTTTTCATCAAATAATTCTGGTTGCATTCTCTCAAACCATTCATTATTTACATCGCTTAAGCTTATTGAATTGGTTTTTTGTATTAGGTCTTTTACCGTTTGCCCATCTATTGCTTTGATTGGTGTTTCACTTATAAAATCTTCTATTTCATTAAAAGGAATTGTTCCTTCTTGTTTTGCTATAAAATTTCTTACTATCTCTGGTTTTATAAATTCTGGTTTTGTATCTAATAGTATATTTGTAAGTTCTCTAAAATCTCTAGCACTTTCACATTTTCTTTCAAGTGCATTTTGGTAAAACTCTTTATATTTTGCAGATGGCTCACCTTCTAGAATTCCATTAATATTAGACATACTATTTCCATCACAGTTTATAATATCATAGGCATTTTCTCCATATATGTCTATAATATTTTGCAACAACTCATTTCCTTCTTTTGGTCCTAGTATTGTGTCTCTAGTTTCCTTATCTTCTTTAACACACATAATTATTTTTAGTGCTTCTATATCTATATCATATTTATCTAGGATATCCTTTGCCGTTCTACTAAGATGATTATAGATTTTTTCGATAACTAATTTTGGTTCTTGAAGTTCGTCTACTGTAAATTCACTTTCTTGTGGGAACTTTGGTTCTAGTTCTTTGTTTATTTGCTCTAAATTATCAATATAAATTTTGAGTTTTTCTTTTCTCACTTGTTTTACCTCTTTATTTAACGTTTTTTCTTCTTTTTGTTTTATATTTTTCTACATGATATTATATCATAAAGTTTTATTTTTTGAACAAGTTTTATTTATTTTTATAAAAAAGTGGTAGAAGTCTTGCTTCTACCACTTTACCTATCCTATCATTTTTTGCAAAAGTGCAATTCGTTTTTGCTTTTCTTCATCATCTTTTTCGTAGATGATGCTTGCATTTTCTCCATCATGTTCAATTACCAAAATGTCTCCTTCTTGAATTTCTCCAACTGATTCAATTATTTTGTTAAGAGAAATATCAATCATTTCAGTTTCTTTGCTGAAGAAGTCGCATACATTACTTTCCTCTACTGGAATCATCTCGACTTCGCATACTGCCCATTCGTTTTCAACCCTGTCTATGGATGCATAGCTTTTCATTGCTTGCTCCTTTCTTCAAGTTCGGGGCCACTTAAGTAGTCACCTGGGGACGTGCTGAATGTAACACTATCTGTTGTTATAGTTGCAACTACAGTTCCACATTCGTCTGTTCTGTAGACTTCAATGTTTCTGTCTTCTAAGTTTTGCATTGTTTCTGCTGTTGGGTGGTTATATTTGTTCCCAACTTTTGCCGAAATTAAAGCATATTGCGGGTTTATTGCATCTAAAAATGCTGTGCTTGTTGAAGTATCACTACCGTGATGCCCAACTTTTAAGATTTCTGCATTTAGGTCTATGCCTGTCCGCAGAATATCTGCTTCAACATCTTTTTCTGCATCGCCTGTCATTATTACATCCATTTCTCCAAAGGATACTTTTATAACAGTTGAGTAGTTATTTAAGTTTCCTGTTGGTGCATTAATTGGCCCAATTATTTCAAAGGTTGCATCACCAATGTTATAAGTTGTTCCAACTTCAGCATATTCGGTTGTGTAATTGCCTGTACTTATCTCGTTCATGAGTTTTAAGTACCAGTTTGTGGTTATTGTGTCTGTAACATCTGGTAGAACTATTGTGCCTACTTCAAAGTTTGTAATTACATCATACATTCCACCCATGTGGTCGTCGTGTGGATGTGTTCCAAACACATAGTCAATTTTGGTTATGCCTTGGTCTTTTAGGTATTGAACAACGTCTTTACCTGTGGACCGTGTGCCACAGTCGATTAATGCTGTGCTGTCCCCTTGTTCAAAGAAAAAGGAATCTGCTTGGCCAACATCTATCATTGTTAGCTCTAAAGTTCCTTCAACTGATTGAATTGTTTCGGTTGACTTTTCTTGTTCCTCTGCATTCTGTTTTGGATCTTCTTTTGGCTTACTTTCCTCTTGAACATCTGGTTTTGAATATTCTTTTGGTTTGCTTTCTTCTTGAATATATGGCTTTGAGTCTTCTTTTGGGCTTGTTTCATTTGGAATTAAGTCTTTTGCGTTAATTCCAAGCACTGTTGCTAATGCTAGGATAATTATTGTTGCAAGTATTTTACCTTGCTTCTTTCGATCGTTCTTGTCATTTGACATGTACGATACCTCCTTAAAAGTTTTACTGTTTTATTATAGCACAAATTATGGGCTCGTGCAATGTTATGTTGACTCCTGTTATATATTTTCTTCTACTACAACTTGTCCTTCTAAATTCTTTAAGTAGATTTTGTTTTCGTCTATAAGTAGATATGTGTGCTCTGAACCGTTTCTTGGTCTTGAGATTGAACCTGGATTTGCAAATATTTTGCCATCTTGTTTTGTTATCATTCCATAATGTGTGTGACCACTTAGGAATATGTCTCCACAGTATTCTGGTAGGTGATATTTATCATACAAATGGCCATGTGTTAGTGTTATAACTTTTCCGTTTAGGTTGATGTGCCTTACGTCTAGCAGTGCAAATTGTAGTAGGTCTTCTATTCTTTCATTATCGCAGTTTCCTCTTACTGCTGATATTTCTTTTGAGTATTTGTTTAATAGGTCTGCGACTTCATCGTCGTTTATTGTACTGAAATATCCGGCAGAAATCACCTAAGATTAGCAGTCGGCTTGCACCTTCTTTATTATATATTTCTAATATTTGTTTTAAGTGGTCGACATCTCCATGGATGTCGGAAATTACTAAGGCTTTCATTGTGGTCACCTTTCTTTATTTTTTAATTTTTTATTCTCTTTGTTGACTTATGTAAACTTTTGTGTTATAATATGTTTTGTTCTAAGACCAGTGGTCTTAAATTTTTTTAGGAGGTCTTCTTATGGCGCGCAAAGATTTCTTACCTACTGATGGAAAAATGTCGAACAACCACAATCAGAACAAAATGATTCGTGAGGCAGCAAAGGAATTCGGGATTCCTGAAATGGAACTTTCCAAGGAAATTCATGCGCAAAAGAACGAATGGTATGGCGGCGACTTTACCTACCAGGAACTCCGGGAAATCGCAAAGGAACTTAAGGAGCGTCTGGAGAAAAAGAAGCGGTGATAATGACCTCGGGAGAAAGGCAATAGCCTTTCTCCTTTTTTATTCGTCATATAAGATCATGCCTGCTCCCATTTTTTCCTTGGTATTCTGGAATTATCATTATGTCTCGTATATATAACTTCCGTGAGGTTGTTAAATTCCTCTGATGTTGGGGTGTGTTCTTTTTTGGCCTCCCTTTTATTAGGGGATTATATCATAAAAGGAGGAGGATGTATAGGACCTTCGGGTTATGAGAATTCAATTAGCCATTTTTGAAGTTTATTGAAATGTTTAGTTTTTATTGAAATATAAGTGTTTATAGCACTTTTCTTTTACTGAACTCTTGTGTGATTTTTGGACAGTTTTGAGAGCTTTTGTCCCCTTTCTGTCCCCAAGATTTTAAAAGTCTTGTCACACAAGATGTTCAAATATACTTTTGCAAATTGGGGACATTTGAATTTTATATAATTTGGAGGTTTATTTATGAATAATTTTAGAGAAGTTAATGATGATATTATCAAGGAATGGTTAGAATTTAGGGAAGAAACCGCATTCTGCAATATGACTCCTCAAGATAAAAAATATTGTATATATTTTGATGAATTAGCTGAAAAAATAATGAATAATGTACCAAAACAAAATAAGAAATATGTTCAAAAACAACTAGATCAGCTTGATAAAAATTTTATGGATTATCTTTGCTACTGGAATGAGAAATATTATAGAAACGGATTTGTAGATGGTTCTCAGTTAGTTATGGGGTGCTCAGAAAAATAGTAAAAGACGAGATTAATTCTCGCCTTTTTTCTTATAGCCATTTATTTATTTCTTCTAATATTTCCTTTCTTTGCACTAAAAATTTATCAAGTTTAGTTCCCACTTCTTCTATACATTTACTATAATTATTATTAAAATAAAGAGTAAATCTTTTACTTATTGAATCCTTATATAATTCTAACCATAGATTTGTTTCAATAACCACTCCTAATTTATTTTCAATTCCAAATATATCTATTCTGTCTTTAATTAAATCGTCTGGATTTAGCATAAATTGAAATAAATCTACTGGAATATATATAGTCTTCTCACCTTTAGCTTTACGCAACGATATTTTATAATCATTAAGTGCTATTTTTTTTCTAATTGAAACATGCGATGTTTCAAATTCCAATTTACTTCCTAATAAATCCATCTTTTTATTTTTTATCATATATAAATAATTATTTTGTTCAAATTCACTTTCTATTATAAAAAATAAAACCCAAATAATACTCCATACTTTTTCTTCATCTAACAATTGTTTCTCTATTAAATACTTTCTAATTAATAAATATCTAAAAAATACTTTTTTTAATTTTCTTGGATTTATAAAATTAATTTCTGTTAAAAATTTTTCTATTTCATTAATTTTATTTTCATCTAATCCTTGAAAAATTGTCTTTAAAAATAAGCTTAAATTAAGTGCCTTATTAGGCATATTGAACGATATTGGAAATATTTTATCTAAGAAACTTTCAGCTTTATTTATTTCGTTATTATATTTATTCATTAAAGCTAATGAAACTGCATTTTTATCAATTCCAAAAATAAATATAACATCTTGTACAGAAAGCAATAATTTAATATTATAAATTATATTAAGCATATTATCACTATTGCATCTATCCAAATCATCTATAAAAACTATAATTTTTTTATTTTTCTTTTCTATATATTTTTTCACTTTTTCTTGAAATGTTTTAATAAAATTATCCATATTATTACTTGGATCTATTTCTTTTTCTAATTGTTCAAAAGCCTTTTCCATATCATATGATACAAGTGGAATATTTACATTTATTCCTTTTCCTAATATAATAAATGCTTGTAATAATCCTTTTCGTGTTGTATCATCCAATTTTATTTTTTCAAGAATTTTATTTAATATTTTTATACTTAAATTGCTATAATCGCTTTCTTCTTTCCACATATCTATCCATATTTTTTCATATTTATCATTTTCTAGTTTTTCAGCAATAGTCTTCATTAGAGAAGATTTTCCATTTCCCCATTCTCCATAAATTGCAATCATATTATTTTTTGATAATAATTCACTATCAGCTTTAATAAATTTTGCTATTGAATTAGCTTTCTCTAAGCTTCCTAAAAAGTCATTAGTCTCATTTAAAATAATTGGTTCTTCTGTTAAATTCATGTTCTTTCTCCTTTTTTTATACTTTTAATTATTTTATCTATTTTCTCTAATTGTTTTTGAGTAAAATATTTTTTAAAAAATATTTTACAATAGTTATTTACTATTTCCTTTTGTACATTGATGCTTTCTATTTCTGTTTTTATGCCTTCTATAAAAAAAGTACTTAATTCTTTTTCTTTTTCAATTCTAATTTTAAATAAATCGTCTGGCTCTCCTAGTATCTTTTTACTGTACTCTTTTATATCTTCAATTTTACTTTTTAATATGGTCAAAACATTTATTGTATTAAAAAAAATGATGCCACTAACCAAAAATATTTCATTATTTAATTTTTCTAAGTTTAATTTTGTACAAACTGCATCTATATATAACAATACAATTTGATAAACAAGAAAAAGACTCAAATATAAATTAAATAATCCTTTTAAATCATCTTCTTTTTCTATTAAATATACAAACTCACTTGCTTTAGTGGCATGAGAATATCTGCATAAACATTTATAAATATATGTTAAAATGCCTTCCCCGAGTGTATTTTCAAATATTTCATCTTTTTCTATGATGCTGAAATATTTATTAAAGTTTTTGCTAACATATTTTCTAACCTCACTCATTCTATCTTTTTCTATATCTTTAATTATCTTATTATATGATTCCATCATATCCTGATTATCTTCTAAAATAATTGCCTTTAATAACATTTCATAAACATTTCTCAAACATGGTAATGCAACATTGACATGATTTGTCTCTATCATTTTCATAATACTAATAAGTAATTCTCCTGATGCATAAAGATTATTTTTACATGAATTAACCATATTATCTTGTTCTTCTAAAACCTTTAGTATCTTTTTTATTTGTTTTATATACATTTTATCATATATTTTTATAATTTCATTTATCTTGTCCATCTTTCCTCCAACAAAAAAGCAAAATACAATGTTCAAATATACATTAATATTTTGCTTTTCTTTAGTTTAATTATCTAGTTCTTCGTCTTCATTTTCAAATTCTACATCATTATCATGTTTTTCTCTATTACAATGTCTATGTAGCAATTGTGCATTTTCTTTAATTGTTTCTCCTCCAAATACAAATGCTTCAATATGATCAACCTCAGCATCATCTATACTTAGTATTTCATTTCCACAATATGAACAAACATATCCTTCATGCCATAATTCTTCTTTTGTTTCTTTAGAAAATGTTCTTTCTACGCCATAATCACCTTTTTTACCAATAATTTTAGAAAGTAATTCATAAACTTTCATTATTCTTCCAATAACTCTTACCTTTGATCCTGTTGCAGCATAAGTATAATCTTGATATTCTGGATCAGTCATTTTCATTTCTTTAATTTTTTTTCTTATTTCATCTGAATGCACCATAATATCATGATTGTTAAACATAGAAAATCCAATAATAATTGAATCATAAGTTGAGCCACTAAATTTATTCATCATTTTTCCTTTTGCTCTGTCATATCCAAAAAAAGCATCTTCTCCAAGTACTTGTTTAATAATATCTATATTAGAATTATATTCTTTCTTAAACTGTTCAATTTCTTCTTTTGAATCGTTTTGATGTTTTTTCATATACAAGTTTAATGTTTTAGATATTGAACTACTATATTCTTGAAAATTCTTTAATGCAAAATATCTTAATATTGTTTCCTGATAGTTTTTTCTCTTATTCTCAGTTCCTATAAGAAATGCTAGTGTCTTATTGCTTTCTGCAATATCTTCTAGCAAACTATTAAAACTACCTCTATATATACAATTTCTTAATTCTTGTGGTTTTAAACTTGTAGAACCCTGATTTAACCTTGCAAATATTTCATATTTTAATTCTTGTGATTCTTTTTTTATAACTATTGAATGAATACTTGTGTTTTTAATTGTTCTTTGAACTGCTTTATCTAAATCTGCAAATCTTTTTCCATTAAAGTCAGTATATTCTTCTAAGTTTTTTAATGCAAATTCATTTTTTAAAAATTTCACAAATGAAGTTAGTCTTTGTTGTCCATCTATTATAGAAAGTGTACCATCACTCTCTTCACAAAGGTAAACTGTAGGAATTGGTATTTGTAATAAAACAGATTCTATTAATTTTGAAGCTTTTTTCTCATCCATAATATAATCTCTTTGATAATCTGGTTGTGGAATTATATCTCCGTCATCAAACATTTCTTTAATTATACTTAAAGGATAGTCCTTTGTATCTGTAAATACTTTTTTTATATCTAATTCTTCCATTTATTTCTCTCCTTTAGTTTTTTATTATTTTATCACTTTTTATTATAAAGTTAAACTAATTTCAACTTTTATATATAAAATTTTGACAAAAATATTGAAATTTATTATAATTTAATTGTTATAGGGGGGCTTATTTATGGGATATAGTATAAATTTACCAAAAATATTATATTTAACATTGCTAATTTCAAAATTTGCAAGAAATGAAAAATATTACAATACAAATGATTTAATAAAAATTGCTAATGAATTACAACCTGAATTAGTTAGATTAAGAAAAGATAAAAATGATTATAAATTTTTAGATGATACAAATTTTGGTGGTCTAAGGGGAAACTTCTCAACCGCATTAACATTTAGAGGATTTATTAATAGAAACAATAAATACGTAGCATATTATGGACTTGGCAATAACGATAGATTATTTAATGCTTTTCAAAAAGGTGAAATAATATTAGACCCACAAAAGTATTGTGCTTATACAAATAATGCTGAATTATTAAAACTTTTAGAAAAAGAAAGTAATAATTATAATATACGAGAAAATCAAGCTCATATTAAAATATTTTTAGAAAGGAATGAAGGTTTTCCTTTAAAAAGAGACAACATTAACTTTCCCAAAATAGCAGCATTAAAATCTGAAAGCAACCAATATTTTTTAAGAATATTATTTAATACTTTTAAAAATGATAATGTTGTTGAGTTTAATATGTTTAATTATTTGGCAGGTGCTAAAATTAAGCAATTTAACATTAACCCTTTATTTGTAATACCAACTTATGAAAATTCTTGGGATTCATTTTATGTTATAGATAGTAAAGAAATATTAATAAATACTCCTTTATTTATGTACTATGATAAAAAATCGAAGAAATTTTATGATAATAACAACAATATATATACTTATTATACATTAAGTGAAGCATTAGACAAAGTTCAAAATCAAAGTGGAAATATTAGTGAAAGACTATCTTATGACTGGAAAAAAGTTAAAGAACAATTAGTTGAAGATTATATTGAAAAGAAATCAGAAGTTCAAAAAGATGAATTTTCTTTATTCTTAGAAAACTTCTTGCATTGGAAAAAATCATTTTCTATATATCAAAAAGATGTGGTTGATATAACAGTTTCTTCTTCAGGTGGGCCTGATGTTATTATATCTTATTCTGGAGGAACAAAACAAAAAATAGAATTAGAACATAAATGGGAAAATTATATTCGACATAGACACTATACAAGTCAATCTTGGAAAGATGTATGGTTATTTGCAGATGAAAAATGGGATTTTGATAAAATTGTGCAAATATTTAGCCCTTATTTATCAAAACATATTGATAGTATTCCAAAAGTTTTCTTGTGTTCAAATGAAGAAACAGGTGCAAAAGAAGCATATGAAATTGATTGGAATAATTTCACTTATAAAGAAATAGAAATTCATGATTAGTTTATTTAAGGAGAAGTTTTAACTTCTCCTTAAAATATATAAATATTCCAGTAATTTATTGTTCCCTTTTCCTTGTGTAGAATGCTTATAATCATAAGTTTTGATTTCTACATTGTCATAATATTTCCTACATAACCCTTCCAATTTTTCGCAACTAATCACTCCTTTATTTGAATAGCTAATTACTAAATTAGAATTGTTCGTTTTGCAGTATTTTATTATATTTTCAAATTCGTTACTTACCTTATTTTTATAACAAAAGTCTGACATAAATCTATCGTTTCTATATTTTGCTTTATATGATACATCTGGATTATCATATTTTACTACTGTTTCTAGAATATGATAAAATCTAGAATACTGCTCTCCAGAATATGGTGAATCCAAATAAAACGTTTCTACATTTTTCATTTCTTCAAGTTTTATAAGTTTTTTATAATCAAGATTAAATGATTTATTATTCATTTTATTATTGATTATTATCTTAAAATCTTCGCATTTATCTATAAATTCATTCCATACATTCATGTTCCTTAGTGGAATAATCCTTTTATGATCTTTTGGCATAAATTGTGCAAAATGCCCTGTGGTAGATTGTACTTTACACATAACACTCATCAAAGCTGTTAAATATAAGTTCCTTTTATTTTCATCATTTATTTTCTCTATAGCAAATCTTATTGAGTCGATATCTTTACATTGTAAATCAGAAAAATATGTATCTGAATATGTTTTATAAAAAAAGTTATATTCCATTTCTTTTAAGTTTTTCTTATAATTCTCTTCTAAATCTTCTTTACAACTCTTTTTATTTATAATAACTAAATTATTTTCAATTAATGCCTTAGCTATGCATTCACTATACTTTTGAACATCATTTGCATATATGGTATATCTGCTTTTCAAAGCATAACCTATGCAATTTGTGCCACTCATCAAATCACATACTATTGATTTTTGTGTTGTAATTTTTTCAATTTCTGGTATAATAAAGTCTAATAATTTGTGTTTATTTCCCATATACCTTATTGTTTGAATATTATCATACATTATATTTTCTCCCATATTATTATATAATCATGTGTTATTATATCACTATATGTATTTCTAGCTGTTGTTAAAGATCTACTATTATTGTTAATTTCATCTAAAAATACATCCTTCAATTTAAATCCATTCTTTTCTGCTATTAATGTTAGAAATTCTCCTGTAGAGATCTTTTTCTTTTTCATTTTACTGTCTGATATTTTCATAACAAGATATTTATTTCTCTTTAATAACTTTGACATTTTAATTATGACTTTTTCCATTTTATTAAAGAATTCTCCTATTATTTTTGCACTTTTTATATCAATAGCATACATATCATATATTACTTCATTTATCTCTTTATAATTTGTTAATTCTATATCCTTGTATTCTTCTTTTTTCAACTTGTCATTTCCTATCATTTCATGAGCCAAATTATTATACTCTTCCAATGTTTTTATAACTTCCATCCAGTACATTTCTAGTTTTAGTGTTTCAATATAGCGTACTGATGATATATATGGAGGATTTGTAACAATTAAATCTATTTTGTTTCTGTATTTGCTTAAATCTATTTCTGTAGAATCCCCTTCTAATATATCTGTATAATTTTTATTGTTTTCATAAATTGAGTATGCTTTTGCTCTTGATTTTACAGCTCTTTTAAAAGAAGCTTTTACGTCTGTATGTATTTTTCCCTCTTCTTCTAATTGATGCATTCTTTTACTAAATCCAGGAAAAACATGTCTTGTATCTGCATTACTTACATTTTTTATGATAGCCGACAAAGTTAATAGATAAAACTTTTTATACTCTATACTATATTCTTTATTTTTGTCAAAATACTTATCTATATCTCTCTTTATTCTAATTAAATCATCCTGTACAAAATTCTTAAACCAGTGATCCCTATTCATAATATAAGGTTTTTCACCTTCTTTAACCTTTGTTTTATCTTTTTCTATCATATCTAATAATTCATTATTAATCTTATCTAAAATGCCTACATCTAAATTGTATGTTTTTGTTCTAGCAATTTGAACAGATAAAGGATTTATCTCTACACCAGCAAAATTTCTATTTAATCTTTTTGCTTCTACTGCAACAGTTCCAGATCCCGAAAATGGATCGAATACAATATCATTTTCTTTTGTGAATTCTTTTATAAAATAGCCTGGAATAGCTGGAATAAGTTTCCCATAATATCTATGAAAAGAATGTATATCTGCTCTATCAAGCTTTTTCTCTTCATCCAAGCCTTTTGAAAAGTTACTATTATCATTTATTTTAAACATTTTTATTATCTCCTTCATAATTCTCTATTATTTTTAAAAGCTCTTGCTTCATTTCCTTTTTCGATTTTTCAATCAAATGTTGTTCATTATTGTTTTCTAATATTAAGTCCATACCAACATTTTGTTTTATAAAGAAAGTCAGATTTTCTAACCTTTTTATACTTATTTTTTCATACATTTTTTTATTAACAAAATTTTTTAAATTTGTATAATCAATTTTTTCTGATGGATATTTTTCATTGTATAAAGAACATATAGACCATACATTTAAATAATCAGATATATTTTCTAAATACCTTCTATAAACTTCTTTTTCCATTATTTCTCCCCCAAAAATTATTTCACGAGATAATTCTACTATAATTTTATGGTAATGTCAAATATATTACTATATATTTATAGTAATATATTTTATAAAATATTTCATTTAAAGCCTAAGCTTTAAATGAAATATTTGTTTTATCTATTTATCCTCTCTTTCTTTTTCTTTTGCCTTTGCTCCTTTTCTTGTTCCTTATCCTCTACTTCCTTAATCTGTTGTTTCATTTCTGGAACATTATTATAAATTACATCACAAAGTTTTATTTCCTTCTTAACCTTTTTAAGCATATCTGTAACAAGAATAATATCTTTAGTAATAGAATCCTTATCTTCTTCATTATTGCATTTATTTCTGTGGTAATATAACTTGTTTCTTTTATTAAGTATTATTTGTTTTTCTCTAAGTTTCTGAATTTTTAACTCATCTACTGCATCCGTTGTTTCTAATTTATATTTACACATAAATCTAATTTGTTCTGAGTAGAAATCCATTTTCTTAATAGCTTTTTGCATTTCTGGTGTTAGCTTGTATTCTATATTATTCTTTTTATGAAATCCTAATAAGAACTTATAATAGTAATATAATGCAATTATTCCTTTAGGCTTATATTTTTTCTTTACACTAAATTTGCTTGAATAAAACTTTGATTTTGTAACTCTATAAGGAACTATATCTGCTCTTCATACATAATCGTTTTGTAGAATTCTTTTTGTTATATTATCAACAGAATATTCTTCTCCAAAAGCTCTTTCAACTCTTATATTTCTTTTATAAGGTTCTCTCCTTACTGATAGTTTTCCAGCTCTGTAATAATATTTATATCCCATTGATTCTAATATTCTGCGAAAGTCTTTTGTTGTATAAGAATTCTTAATTGCATAATCTAAGTCTTCTTTAACTTCTTTATGATAATCACTTTCTTGTATATGCTTTTTATAGAAGTTTTCAAAGTTTATTCCAGATTTGCATTTCTTTTCTTCTAATACACTTAAACCATATTCCTCACAAAGTTCATCTGATGTTTTTCTCAATAATGCGGTGTTTTCAAAATTACTATAATATTTATATCCATCTTTAAATGAAACTGAATTAATTACAAAATGATTATGAAGATGTTTAGTATTTAAGTGAGTAGATACTACTACTTGAAATCTATCTCCCCACATTTCTTCTGCAAGCCTTACTCCAATTTCATGAGCAATTTCTGGTGTCACTTCATTTTCCTTAAACGATTGTTCTGCATGAAATGCTAATATGCCATCTGTTTTGTGCCAGAAATCTTTTGCATTTCTCATCTCTTCTACTGCTGAATCCACATCACAATTTATACCTGTTGTATAAAATTGTTTTTCTGTTTTATCTGCATTAGTTGCATACATCATTACTTGTCTTATGCTATCATAATCATCTACCACATTTTCTAAATAATCATTTTTTGTTTTTTTCTCATTAGTTGTATAATCCATCACATGATCTAATCTATTTTCTACTTTCCATATTTTTGTTGTAGCCATAATTTTCTCCTTTCTAAAAATAAAAAGGGGCTTGGGGAATTTCCCCATTTTGAATTTCGAGCTACAGAAATTCATTGCTTGCTGATACATAACTTATAACTAAAATATGGAAGGAAATGCCCAAATTCTTTTCCAAAATTCAGGCTTTATTCCTTAAGTTTAATCATCATAAATGCATTCTTTTAGTACAATTTCTTCTACACAATTGCTTATATTATTCATTAGTCCTACCCACTTCATTTGGTCTTTTTGTTTTAATTCTTCAGTAATCATTTCTCTCTTTTTGAACTCTTCCATAAGCTGATTGTATCTTTTATTTGCTAACTCTTGTACTTCTTTTAAATGATCTATTAAAGTATCTTCGCACTTCATAATTTCATATTGTATATGCTTATTTTCCTTTAAGTAATTAAGTCTTAACCTTCCATATTTATCTAATCTAAAATCCTTATATTTTTTTGGTAATTCCAATTCAGGATAATAATAATCTCCTACTTTTTTATAAGTTATATCCATAACTCTCCTCCTTTTTATTTACTTTTCTAAAATTTTATATTAAAATATATTTATAAACATTTGGGTTAGTATTTAGTTTTGCGGCTTATACTAACTCTTTTCTTTTGTCTTTTCCAAAGATGATTATTCCTCTACACATTTCATAAAGTCTTGATATTATAGAATCTACTATTTCTTCATTGTTATTACATAAAAGTCTTTTTCTTAGCTTTTCCTTGTTATAATTTGTTGTAATTATTATTGGTAAATTGTTTTCGTATCTATTATTTATTATTGTAAATAGCTTTTCTAATGTCCATTCACTAGGTCTTTCTTTACCCAAATCATCAATTATTAACAATGGAATCTTTGAATATTTTTCAATAACATCACTCTCACAATTGCCATCAATTTTGTAAGTATCCTTTATATCATTTAGTAAAGTAATTAGTGTTCCAAATATAACTGGTATTTCATTTTCTATTAAGTAATTTGCAATACTTGCTGCTAAATGTGTTTTACCTGTTCCAACTCCTCCAGTTATAAATAAACTTCCTTTGTTATCACCTTTTACAAAATTCTCTGCATACCTTTTTGACTTTTCATAAGCCATTCTATTGTCATTATTAGTCATATAATTTTCAAAATTATATTCCATTAATCTTTTGTTCATTTTGCTATTTAAGTAATATCTCTTTCTTAGCATCATTTTTCTGTTATACTCCCTTTTATATTCTATTGCAGCTCTTCTATCATCAACCTTTTTCCAATATATCTTTGCTTTCATACAGTCACATCTTACAGGTTCTCCTGATAGAACGAACTCTCTATCTCCTACTATAAAACTCATTGTCTTTTGTTCTAATTCCTTTCCACAGAATTTACATTTTTCTCTTTTAATTGTTCTTGTACTTATCATATAAATTTCTCCTTTCATAATTAAAAATTGCTTTTTTATTCTTTAAATCCACTATCATTTTCTATTCTAATCTTTTCTTCTCTATTCTTATCTTCTGCGTTATCTAACGTTACAGTAACGTTATTTATCATTTGTTTATCTCTAAATCTTTGCTGTCTTTTCCTGTTGTCTTCCTTGATTTTTTCGAGCTTATCAAAATTTTGGTAAACATCCCAATTTTTAATATAGATTGTTCCATCTTCTACGAATATCATGTGAAGATTCACTAGTTGTTGCATGATCGTTGCAAGCTTGTTTACTGTCTTGTTCATAATTCTTGCAAGATCATCTATTGTTATTGGAATATTCTCACCAAGTAGAACTGCTCCATGTGCATTACACTTCGCAGCTAACGCTAATAGTTGAAACCATACTCTACAATAGGTGTCCCCATCCCTACTATTAAGTAGTTTTTTAATTTTTTCATTGTCAAATATATCTGCCTGTATCTTAAACCAATGAACTTCAACCATTTTTCTTCCTCCTTTGCTATCTTACTGAAGCTCGTTCTTTTTCACATAGATATTCATCCAGTGCTTTTACTCTAAATAAGAACTTGCCGCCTACTTTTGAATATGGTATTTGTTTTTTCTTAACCAGTTGATTTATTAACCAATATGATATTCCTAAATAATCTGCTGCTTCTCTCATTGTTAGAGTTATTCTTTTGACTTCCTGAAATTCCATATACATTCCTCCTTTCTTTTGAAATTTTATCTTCTTTGTTGACAACTTATCTTTTGTGTGGTAAGCTATTATTATAAGTAATCAATTACTTGTTTTATGTTGTAATTTTACTTAAAAATCAAGTCCTGACTGGTTTTGTCTCTGTAATCGATTTTGTGCAATAATCACTTACTATGGCAGGAGTATATCAGTAATCTATTATGTTTGTCAAGGGCTTACTGTAAATTTTTTATAATTTTTTAGGAGGTATTCGTATGAGCCTTAATTTTAGTGCATTTGAAGGAAAAAATATTTTTAAATTTACTAAATATGAAATTAAAGAAATAAGCAAAACTAAATATATAGTTCCAGATAGTATAAATAAAAAGCACTCTAGTGGTGCTCCATTAATTGATATAGAAAAAGACTTTGAAGAATCTATTTTAATAGATTTATTAAATATAGGTAAATTAGCTTTTTATAATGAGAACGATATAGAAAATAGCATTTTAGACTTTGTAAATAAATATTCTACATTAGGATTAATAAATGATTTACCTTTAAATAAATACTTTTTCTTAAATGATAAAATAGTTTTAAAAGATTATAACTATATTGGAAATTCTGATTTAACAACAGTAGTAGATAGAAAGAAATATTTTAAATTGTTCTTTCCTATTTGTGATGATAGTCAGATAAAAGAATTAATAAATGACGCAATTAAATTAGCAGAAACTCCTGCAATGGAGAAATATATATTATCTGATGTAAATAAATTATTAGCAGGATCTAATTTATATTGTGAACCTTTAGATATGTTTATTCAATATGCTAAATACTTATATAGTTTATTAAATAATATTTCTAATGAAGATAATTACAATATAGATGAATTATTAAAACAATTTGAAATTAACAATATTAAAATAAGTTTATCTAGAAAAGAAACTATATCTGTTGAATTTCAAATCACTTGTTTAAAACAATATATTGATTATTACTTTGCTAAAACAGTATCACAAGATATTAATCTATTAAAAATATGTAAATTCTGTAATAAAGCTTTTCTTGCAGTTAATCCTAAAGCTGAATATCATACTCCTCAATGCAAGAATAAAGCTAATGTTTATAAAAATAGAGCAAAAAATAAAACGGATTAATTTTCCGTTTTATTTTCTTCACTTTTAACTTTATCTACTCGTTTTACTATAATACCCGTTTGTTTTTTAAAAGATAATAAATATAATATAAATCCAAATATAATTACTATTGTATATATAATGCCCGTTTGTAGATTAAAGTAATTTACTAATTCTTTTACACCTTTTATTATTAAAATTAGTAAAAAACCTGCACATAATGTTCTATATGTATTGTTACTTATTAATAATTTTTTTATAAAATCATCTTTTTTCACAGCATTAATATAATCATTATAATTTGAATATTTGATAAATTTGATTTTCTTTAGTATTTCTTCTATTACTACAGATCCAAATCTACTAATTACTGATCCTATAAAATAAAAAATAAATGCCATCTCTATAACATTGGATTGAAAAATATCTATTCCCACGTAATACTTTAAAAGATATGTAAAAATAATTCCTGGTAGTAAATAATTAAATATTTCATATTCTTCTAATTTTTCTATAAACTTATCCATTTTTAACCTCCTATATAGATTTTATAAACCACGCCTTAAATCTTTCTTCATAATACGTATCACTATTATAATCCCTTGCAAATTTCTCATATGTAACATATACATTCATTTTTTCGTTTTTAGTTTCAATTATAATACAATCTGCTTGATTATTTGTTATTTTTTCTAAACCTCTATTATTCCATGATGAATAATCTAAGTATTCACTCTTTGCATTTCCGAACAATGTTAATTTTGGTTTTAAAACATCCAAATATTCATCATTACCACCTGTCTTTCTTCCATGGTGTGGAGCTATTAATAGATCAACATTTTCTACTTCTTTTCTATGATTTTCTAAAATATAGTCCCATGTTTTTTTTGCAGAATCACCAGCAAAAATGATCTTTTTATTTCTAGTTCTATATAATATTACATATGAGCAGTCATTATAATCTTCAGTTTCATTTGCTTCTTTTACCAGTTGTTTAGTAGGTGCTAAAACTGATAATCCATCTCCTCCATTTGTCCCATTTTCATCAGAATTATAGTATTTTCCTTTTGCACCTGCATATAATGTTAATGTTTTTGGATTATTATCACTATTTCTTATAGATTGATAAAAATCCCAATCTTCCTTGTTAAATTGCCCCCAATCCGAATCATCATCCATAATTTTTTCATTCTCAGTATCCCAAAAATTAGTAACTTGTAATTCATCAAATAGGGCTTTTATACCATCCATATGATCCATATCAGGATGCGTTAAAATAAATCTAAATATATCTGTTTCATTATAACTGCTTAAATATTCAATTGGATTTACTGGATACTCTTTTCTATTATAGTTTCCTCTTAAATTTTCCATTTTACTTTCAGTAATTTTATTTATGGTTTTTGCATTTGAAACATCAATAATTGTATTGTGTTCAGAATTGTGTTTAATCCAAATACAATCTCCTTCCTTTACATTTAAAAAATGTATTACACTCATCTTTTACCTCCTTTGAAAAGTATTGCTTAACATTATTTCTATATGTTCGTTTCTATTTCTATAAAGAATAACTTCTTCATCTGTAATATTAAAATTAAATCCGTAATTCATCCCATCGTAAAAATCAATTATTCCACCATTTTTAGGTGTAAATACATTTTTGTTTTTTAACAGTTTTAAACTAGAAAAACTCGATGTATTACATGCAATAATAACAATATTTTTTTCTTTAATGCTTTTATAGTTTGCTCGTAAATATTCGTCTGTTCTTCTATCATGACCTACAATCATAAATAAATCTACTGCGTTTTCTGGTATAGTAATTAGAATTGTAATATCTTTATTGGAATTTACAGTATCTACTAAAGTATATATATGAAATAAATCATATATATACTTCATTCTTGCTTCTATTTCTGCATTACTTACATTGCTCTTTGTTATTAAATATTTCACTCAATGTTCCTCTACTTTCTCTATTTCTAGTTATAGAATTATAATCTAGTAAAATCATTCCAGAATTCTTAGTATTTCTTACATCATATCCTTTTGTTTCTAAACCATCTGAACCACCATTAGAATTACCTGTGTTATCTGAAACAATGTAAACTTCATCTACTATATTTTTTAATTCTCCCATTATTGCTTCACCTGTGTCTTTTTTCCCATGGTGTGGAAGTTGAATAACATTAAAATTTTGAAGATTTTCTTGGGTAACTGATTCGAAAGTTGAATCACCTGTCAAAAGAAGATACTTATCCATTATTTTTACACTTAAATGTATGCTAGTTGCATTTGTAATTGTTTCTCCATCTATATGATCACTTTCTGTTGTATCTAAACCTTTAGCTACTGCATTTAATATGTAATCTTTTTCTGGTCCTGATATAGTAATTCCTTCGGCAATTTCAGTGTGTTCAAACGCATCTTGCAAATTATTACCAGAAAGTTGATAAATGTTATCATATATTTCAGTAATTTGCCTCTTTATAGATTCTCTATTTTTTCTTCCATCATCTATTATATCAATTAATTCATCCACATATTTTAATAATAGTACTGTAGTTATCTCTGACACTTTACCATTTTCTACTAAAATTGGTATTCCTTTAAAATGATCATCATCATTATGTGATAAAACAACTTTAACTTTTTCATAACCATTTTCATCCATATATTTCATTACATATTGTGCATATTCTTCACATCCACAATCATATAAAACTAATTCTTGCCCATTATCTATAATAAAACAATCTCCATTATTTGCATCTTTATTTTCACATTGTTGTGAACTTAAAACTATAATTTTCATATTATTCCTCCTTGTATTTTATCATCAAAAGCAAGACCTAAAAGGTCCTGCTTTTATTTTCTATCTCTTGGTGGGAAAGGGTCGTTCCCATATGAATTCTTATTTTGAATTCTACCATTAAGCCCATGAATAATATGTTCTGAATTGTTTTGTATTGCTTTTTTTCTTCCTGCTGCTTGTGCTTCTGCTTTTGTGTCATAGTATCCCAATGCTCTATTTGAGTTTTCATATCTGTTTGTCCATCCATTTTCACTATGCACTGTATGAACATTTCTATTTGGCATTTTTCTTCACCTCCTGTAATATTTTTGTATAAAAGCTTGCAATGCCAAATTAAAAATGTTATAATTTTTTTATCCAATTTAAAATTAAGCTGCAAGTCTATACATGCCTGATTTTAAGAGCTAGCCGCAAACTAGGCTCTTTTTTTATGCATTTATCTTACAACAAAATTTATAAAAAGTCAAGTCTTGTTGTGATTTTTTTCTCGTTTATTTGTTTTTTATGGAATTTTGTGTCTTGTTTTGTCGAAAAATGTAAAAAACTGAGTGATTTTTTTCTCACTCAATTCTAATTATTCTAATATATATTTTTTTAATATTCCTCTACTTTGTATAGAATTCACAAATGAATCTATTTTTTCATTACTTGGTTGAAAACCTTTACATATAGTTTTCTTTTTGAATTTCTTTCTTATTGTTTCATCATTTCTAACTTTATTTTTTTCATCTCTTATGCTCTCTGAAAATCTTTTCAAGTCTGTTTTGCCTTTATCATCTTTCTCTAGATAATACATTTGATCTATTCTCATTATTTCTTCATCCATAGTATATTGATCATTTGTTGTAAAAATAATTTGTGAACTAGAATTCTTTATAGTAACTAATTTTAAAATAAATTTTACTAAATCATTATGTAAAGAATTTTCAATTTCGTCTATTAATATTAATCCATTCGTATTTAAAGTTATAAACAACAAATATATATAGCTTAAAAATTTTCTAGTTCCATTTGATAAGTCTGAAAAAGTAAGCTTTTGATTATTTTTATTATAATAATATATTCTTTTTTGTCTAAATCCTTCTACTGTTTCCACTTCAAATTTTTCAACTGATTTATCTATTAATTTTACCACTTCTTCAAGTGTAGTTTTATCTTCTTCAATCCAATTTAAAATTAGCCAATATTGCATCCCCAAATTATCTATTGACTCTTCTGCATAAATCAAATCATTATTAATATATTCATAAAAGCATTTATAATACTCTAATTTCTCTTCAAAGCTATTTTTTGCTTTTTCATCTATAAGATCCTGTATAAAGCTATCTTTGTAATTATATTTTAAACCAATTTCACTTTCTAATCTTTTCTTTTCAATATAAAGTTTTATTTTTTCTTCAGAAGTAAAGTTTGACTTATACGCTAATCTTTCTTTTGTCTTAATGTCAATATCAGGATTTAATGTATATTCTAATCTATATGTATAAATACCAGGTTTTGAACAATCAGAAATATAAGCAGATATCTCTATTAATGAATATTCATCTTTTCTATTAACATTTGCCTTAGGCATAATATCTTCTATTCTTCTATAATGTCTTCTCTCTTTTTCTTCACCTTGACTTTTTTCAGAATTCGAATTATATTTCAAAAACATATCTACAGCCATAATTGCCTTTACAATACTACTTTTTCCACTTGCATTACATCCTAAAATTCCAGTTAATTTATTTATGTTTTTACCACTTTCAATTTCAACAACAGTCTCTTTTTTATTTCTTTTTCTAGGTTCAGCTAAAAAATCAATTTTTATTTCTTTATCGATTCCACATATATTATCCATTTTTATATAAATATACATTTTAACCACCTTAATTTTAATTCTATCGTATATATTTTAGTTCAAAAATCATAAAAAGTCAACACTTATTGTGATTTTTTTCACGTTAATTTATAAATATTACATTTTATCTAGTTTTTTATTGTTCTATATTAGTTATTTTTTGAATTATATTGTAATCTTTGTAACACTTGAAAATTAAGCAAAATCCACTAGTAATCATCAATATTTTGATATATAATAATCTCAATTAAATATGAAACTCTCACCCATGGTTATGCCTGAAAGGAGGTGAAAAAGGCAATGGCTGGGAGTATTGAAAAAAGAGGTGAAAATACTTATAGGTTAGTAGTATCTACTGGTAAAAATCTTGATGGATCTAGAGCAAGAAGAACAAAAACTATCCATGGAACTCGTAAAGATGCTGAAATTGCACTTGCAGAGTTTGTTACAGAAGCCAATCGTGGATTAGTACCTGAAGGAAAACCAGTAACTTTTGAAGAATTCTATCATATTTGGCAAGTAAACTATGGTACAAAAGATTTAGCACCATCTACTTATAACAGATATGTTGGAATGTTAGAGAGCAGAATTCTTCCATATTTAGGTTCTTTTACTTTAGAAAAAATCAAACCTACAGATCTTATGAAATTATATGATATGCTAGAACAAGATACACAAATAAAAAGACTTGCTAAAAATAATGGTGAACGTACTTTGAAGCCATTATCTAAAAAGACTATTCTAGAACATCATAGATTAATAAGTGCAATGCTACACAAGGCTGTATATTGGCAACTTATACCTTATAATCCTGCAGATAGAGTTCAACCACCAAGAGCACCAAAAGCTCAACGAAGATTCTATGATGATGAACAATGTAAACTTCTTCTAAAAGGATTAAATGAACTTGAAGAAAATGAAATGAAGTATAAGGTCGCTATTATTCTTACAGTATTTACTGGAGTCAGATTAGGTGAATTAATGGGACTTGACTGGGAAAATATTGATTTCAAGAACAAAGAAATAACTGTAAACAAATCAAGCCAGTATTTAGCAAGTACAGGAGTTTATACAAAACCACCTAAAACCCCTAGTTCTTTTAGACATATTTCTATACCTGATTCTGTCATCGAAATACTCGAGGAATATAAATTATGGTATGATAGTCAAAAAGAGCTTTGTGGTGAATTCTGGGAAGAATCTAATAGGTTATTTGTACAAGATAATGGCAAACCTATGCATCCTGATACGGTAAGTAAATGGTTTGTTAAATTTGTTCAGAAGATAGGACTACCTTATTTGAATTTTCATGGTATCAGACATACAAATGCTACTCTACTTATTTCTCAAAATGTTGATGTAGCAGTTGTAGCTGCAAGATTAGGACATGCACAAATTAGTACGACATTTAATTTCTATGTGCATCCACTTGCTTCTCACAATAGAAGTGCAGGTATAGTCTTGCAAAATTTATTAGTCGATAAAAACTAATATACTTATCAGCTAAAACTCTTAATTTCAATAAATTCAAAAATTGCTTTTTTTAAGATTGTAAATGAGGATTTATGCTATTTTATGAGCTTTATAAAAGCTTGTGTCCCCAAGCTGTCCCCATTTATGTCAAAATTATGTCAGAGACAAAAAAATAAGAGTCTGCAATCTCTTGCGACTCTAGTTAAATTCTTGGTTGCGGGGGATAGACTCGAACTATCGACCTTCGGGTTATGAGCCCGACGAGCTGCCAACTGCTCTACCCCGCGATGTGACAACAGAATTATTATACTACTATATATATTCAAATGTCAATACTTTATGCATAAATTTATCAAAAAAATTGCATTTTTTATAAATTTAGTATTGTAATATTATGTCGTTTTATGTTATAATCTATACGTAAATTTTTTAAAAGATAGGTGTGTGGTCTTTATGGCTGAATTACGATTCATTGAAGATTTTCCTGTAAAAGGAGTAAGATTCATAGACATATCTCCAAAACTTGCAGATAAAAATGATTTTGCAAAAATTATTGAAGAAATGTGTATGGTAGTACCAAAAAATACTGATTATGTTATAGCTCCAGAATCAAGAGGATATATCTTTGGAACAGCTGTTGCAAACAAATTGAATATAGGATTTGTTCCTATTAGAAAACCTGGCAAATTACCAGAAGATTTAGTTTTAACAGTTGATTATTATAAAGAATATGGAAAAGATTCTTTATGCTTACCAACAAACGAAAATTACAAAGGAAAGAACTTCTACTTTATAGATGATGTTCTTGCAACAGGTGGAACACTTGAAGCTTCTAAAAAACTAATTGAAAAATGTGGTGGAAACTTTGTAGGTGCTGGTGTATATATTAATATAAAAGCACTAAATAATTTAGATGTAAACCATGTAGAAAATGTATAAAAATTTCCCTAGAATTTAACAATTCTAGGGTATTTTTATTATAATTTTATAGCTGTTTCTAAACCAAGTTTAATCATATTAACTAAAGCTGTTTGTCTTTCTTGTGGTGTTAATTGTTCTGGTTTTACAAGTGAATCTGTAACGGATAATATACAAGCTGCTTTTTTATTTAAATGGTTTGCTATTTCAAATAAAGCAAATGATTCCATTTCAGCTGCTATACAACCATGTTTTTCATATAATTCTTTTAAATCTGCTGTTTCTGAATAGAAAGCATCTGTACTATGTACATTTCCTTGAACTACATTTAAATTCATTTCTTGAGCAGTTTCAAGAATTACATCATTGCAAGAATTCTTTGCTGCAATTGAATGTTCTTTGTTTCCATCATAAACTTCAGCAAATGTAGACTCACTGTAACCTTCGTTTACTACAATTATATCCTTTAAATTTAAATCTTGAATATAGCCACCGCAGCTTCCAATTCTTATAATGCAATCTACATCATAGAATTTAAATAATTCATGTGTATAAATTCCTACGCTTGGAATTCCCATTCCGTGTCCCATAACAGTTATTTCTTTTCCTTTGTATGTACCTGTGTAAGCAAACATTCCTCTAACAGAATTTACAAGTCTTACATTCTCCATAAAGTTTTCAGCAATATACTTTGCTCTTAGTGGATCTCCTGGCATTAAAACTATTTTTGCAATATCTTCTTTTTTAGCTTCATTATGTGGTGTCATATTATTACCTCCATTTTTTATTATTCTACAAGTAAGTATATCAAAATTTTTCCTTTTATTCAAGCTTTTTACTATATTTGTTTTTTCTAAATCGCATTATTTTTATTCTGCCACTCTTTTTTATATAAAAAGCCATAATTCCAAACACAAAAACTATCATGAACAATATTAAAACAATATCTGAATATCCTCCAACATACATTGCAATTACGTTCCACGAATCACCAGCAATTCTTCCTAATACAACAAGAACTGTGTTCCAAATTAAACTTCCTATAGTTGTAAGAATTAAAAATGGAAGCATAGCCATTTTAGCCATACCTGCAGGTACAGAAACAAGACTTCTTATTATTGGTATAAATCTACCAAAGAAAACTGCATATTTTCCTTTACTATCAAACCAATTAACAGATTTTTCAATATCTGCTTTTTCTAGTCCTAAAATCTTTCCAAATTTACTTTCTGAAAATTTCTCTAGTTTTTCAACACTTAACACTCTACCAAGTAGATATAAGATAACTGCTCCTATGACTGAGCCTACTGTTGATGCTATAATTACACCAATAACTGTGATATTTGAAATAGTTGTTGCAAACCCTCCAAAAGTTAAAATCACTTCTGATGGTATTGGAGGAAATAAATTTTCTATTGTAATTAATGATACTATTCCTAAATATCCAAATTTGTTTATTATTTCAATAATTGCAGTTTGCATTATTTCCTCCTTCTTCCTAATTATTCATACGAATTAATTGTAGGTATTCTTAAAACCTGACCTACATAAATTAAGTTTGGATTTGCAATATTGTTTAGCCTTACAAGTCCTTCTATTGTTACTCCATATTCTTCAGAAATTTTGGTTAAAGTGTCTCCCCATTTTACAATATATAATTTATGGCTAGAATCGTGAATTTCGTTGCTACTTAATATTGGTACTATCAATGTTTGACCTGCATATATCAAGTTTGGGTTTGCAATACCATTTATTTTTGCCAAATATTCATAAGAGGTATTATATTCCACTGCAATTTGACTTAAGGTATCTCCCCACTCTATTGTTATTGATTTGGTTGTTGCTTTTGGCTCTTTTGTTGCTTCTTTTGGAATTGGTGTATTATCAGCAAGTAATACTCCACTTGTAAAGTAATCTCTATCTACATAATCTTTTATTCCCGCAATTCTTCCTTCATCTGTATATTGAAATCCATCCCAAATTTGCCATCTTCCATTTCCTGGCTCTTGTACGTAATAATCTGCAACCCATATAGGATACTTTTCTGCTAATCTACTTGAAAAAGTATATGCAGCATTGTATGCATCACTATATATTATTACCTCTTTTCCACTTAATCTTTCAACTTCTTCTAAAAAAGTTTCTGAAATTAAATTGATTTCATATGTTCCAAGGTCTCCAAAGCTTTCAAAATCCATTGCTAGTCTGCAATCTATCTCAAGTTCCTTAATAACTGAAACGAAAAATTCTGCTTGTTCAATCGCCTCACTTTGGTTTCTTGCCGTTAAATAATGGTAAAAGCCAACTTTAATGCCATTTGCTTTTGCTCCATTATAGTTTCTAATTGCATCTGCATCTATGTATCCGCTTCCCTCACTAGAACGAATATACACAACTTGAATTCCTGCATTCTTAACCTCTTGCCAGTCAATATCGCCTTGCCATTCACTAACATCTATTCCAGTATACAAGCTAGAACTAGATGGTGGAAATGCTGATACCTTAGTAGAAAGCAAACACACAAAAACAAAAGCAAAAATCGAAATAAGTTTTACAAATTTCTTCATCCACATACCTCCTGCTTAAATTCTATGTAATTGATTTATAAATATTCTAGACAAAAAAATAAAGGCATTATCAAAATGCCTTTAAATTCATTATCATTTTTGTTTACTACATACTTTCAACGATTTGTGTATTTTCCGCTGTATCAGTTGCATTTTCATATATTGTTATAACATTTCCTTGCTCTGGTATTTTATCTGTTAAAGTTACTATTGGGCGAACTCTGTTTTTAATTGGTTGTATGTTTTCCCCTCCTATAGAAACAGCCATCTGTTGAACACTCTTGTTAGCATTAATTTCAAATAAAGTTGTTGGTCTTATTGTATATGTTGCATTTTTATTTTCAAATTTTGAAAGTATGCTAAGAACATTACTTACAATTTTTTCCCTTCCTATTTTTCCTCCGAAAACTGTTGCTATTCCTATCCCCAATCCATATGTGGGTTCACTGTTATCATTAACAGACCTCATTGCGGTACCTATTATACTACTCCCATTATCTTGCATTAGATAAGAAGTATCACAACCAATTGTAAGCATTTTTGACGCGATATAATAAATATAATTATTCTCCGTTCCAAGAATCATATCCCTCATAACACTTGAAACACTACCAACTGAATTTGAATTTATAGGTTCTATAATGTTTCCATTTGCATCAACACTATAAAAATATCCATTATACGTATATTCAGCATACTTTTCTGCTGTATCTCCATTTGTACCAACCGTGCAATTTTTTATTTTGTCCCAAACTTCTAATTCTTTTAATTTTGTTGTAAAATTTCCTGTTGTACAATTCTTAATTTCAGAACTATGTCTAATTTGCATAACTTTTTTTATTTTTCCATTATTTTCTAATTTTCCAGTAACCTCAACAGCCTTTTTATATATTGCTCCTTCTGGTCTGTACCCTAATGTGGAATTTATATCATCCATTGTTATACTTCTTGCATCACTTCCATATAATTCTCTACAGATTCTATTTAATTCTGTTTCTCCATTATTATATTCTAAAATTGAATCTGACCATATAACCCCTGTTGTTGTTGGTTCCACTGTTGTAAGTAGTAGCGATTCATTTATTCCATCTTTGTTTGTATCCTCAACACCAAACACTACCCATTGCACATCTGTTCCCTTTTCTATTGTTTGATCTTCACTATATCCAGTTTTTTCAGTTGTGATTGTTGCTGTATCTGCTCCAGTATCTTTATATTTTATTTCTTGTCCAATTTTTAAGTATAACCCACAGTGATCACAGCTAACATTATCTCCGCTTTTCACCCAATTATGAACTTGAACTCTATCTAACTCTCCCATTAGCTCATCTACTCTTGATTGCTCTTGCCCAACTTTTGCATTTGTTCCATCTACCGCCTTTTGGGCACTGCCAAACAAGTCTCCTTTTATAGCCAAATTTATACTTACTCCTACTAAAATTAATAAAATTATTATAGTTATAATTAGAGCTATTAATGTTATTCCTTTACATTTTTTCATTTTTCTTTTCCTTTCTTTTAAACCTAAATTTTCATAGTATAGCTGTCAAATTCAATAAGTTTGACATACCATACAGTATTTTTTAACTCCAACACATATAACAAAAAAAGACGGACTTATTATCCATCTCTTGCATATATGTTTAATAAAGCATATGTAAATATGCTTGTTTTATTTTCTAATAAACATAATGTGTGTGTGTGTGTGTGTGTGTGTGTGTGTGTACAGCTTCAAGGCTTTCAGCTACTATGTTCATATTCTTTCCTCCTTCGTTACTTTTCTTAATTATTGTGTTTAGTATATACCATTTTCATTCTCCTTGTCAACTATTTTTTTCTTTTTTATTAGAATATAAGCAAAAAAATAAAGGCATTATCAAAATGCCTTTTAAAAATTATTATTATTTTTGTTTACTTTCTATAACATATGTATTATTTGTTGCCTCTGGTGTGTGAGTTTGGTTAAAAGAATGGGCCATATAACCAGCAAAGAATCCTAATAAAAATACTACAATTCCTACAACTATTGTTTTAATACTTTCTTGTTTATTATAAATTTCCTTATCATATACTTTCATTCTTATCACTTCTCTCTTTTTTAATATATATCTATTTTACTTCATTATATGATTTTTTGCAAGTAGTTGTGTTTCTTTTTTTTGAAAATTATCCGTGTCTTGCTCATTATGTCTTTTTTCATTTTGTTCATTATCTTTTTCTCAAGCCTTGATATGTAACTTTGTGATATTCCGAAGCATGTCTGCTACTTCTTTTTGTGTTTTTTCAACTCCTGTTTTGAAGCCGAACCTAAGTTCCATTATGTGTTTTTCTCTGTCTGTAAGTTTAAGTATAGCAGATTTTAAAAGTACTCTATCTACTTCATCTTCCATTGCTCTTGATGTTACATCATCATCTGTTCCGAAGTATATCTGATAGCAAAAGCTCGTTTCCATCTCCATCTTGATTTAAAGGTTCATCTATAGATATTTCCCCTTTTGTTTTGTTACTACGTCTTAAATACATTAAAATTTCGTTTTCTATACATCTTGAAGCATATGTTGCAAGCTTAATGTTTTTCCCATTATTAAACGTATTTATAGCCTTCATAAGACCTATTGTTCCTATTGATATTAAGTCCTCTATTCCTATTCCCGTATTTTCAAATTTCTTAGCAATGTATACAACTAACCTTAAATTATGTTCAACCAATACTTGTCTAGCCTCGAAATCGTTTGCCTCTAGTCTTTTAAGCATTTGTTCTTCCTCATCTGGTGGCAATGGTGGTGGCAGGGTTTGACTTCCTGCAATATAGAAAATGCCATCATTTTCAAAATTTCCTCCACCAAAATATTTTTTAATTTTACACCTCAAAACTTCAAGAATATCCATATCTTCACACCCTTTCTAAAAATTATTCATCTAAAATATCTAACCCCACTAAAGCGTTATATTTTCCGCTTCTACTTAATTTCCCATTATATATTCCTATAATTACATTTTTTGCCCTATATCCTATGTCTTGATATTCAATAAGAGCATTATTTAATTTGAAACCTAATATTAGTCCATTCTCTTTTCCTAACGATTTAAATGGAATTGCCCTAATTCGTTGCGAGAATGCTCCTAATTCTACATTTTTCCCATTAATGATATCATGTGTGTTGTCTACTATCTCGGCTGGCAAAAAGCCTTTTAACGTTTCCTTTTCAACGATAATTACTGGTGCCTTACTTATTGGGTCTCTTAAGAAATTTCCTGTGTCTATAATTGCCTTGAAGCTTAATGTTTTTTCTTCTAACTTTAGCTTTACATCACAAAACATATCTTGCTTACTAAGTTTGCTTTTTATATTTTTAAAAGCAATCGTTATAATAATAAACCCAAGTATTCCTCCTGCAAGTATCATCTTTATTGGATATGTACCAATTAAAACTCCATTTTGATACAAGATGTCTTCCGGCCTTACAAAATACAGCAAGGCAAATGCCACTCCACCAAATGTAAATGATGTTAAATAAAAAATTACAACATGTTTAAAAAATGATTTTAGATTGGCTGGTTTAAAAGATATATATACTATTACAAATGATAATAAGATTTTTAATATAATATTTGAATAAATTGCTATATTTGATACATAAATAATTATTGCATAAAGTGCCCCAATTGTGCTTCCTATAAGGTTTCTAACTATCTTCATGCTGTCTTTTAAAATTATCCCAGTTGCAAGTAGTATAATAGAATTCATGAATACATTTTCCATAAAAATTATATCTACATATAGGGTCATTTCCTTACCTCTTAAACATTGTACTACTTGTATTGTAAAAAGTCTGTCAATTCTTGGGCACGAAAAAAAGAAATAATCTACCTTTGTAGACTATTTCTTTTATTTTCCATTATTTTTCTATGTACTTATATTTTATTTCCTTTTTTTCTTAGGAAAGATGGTATATCTAAATCATTTGGATTATCAGATTTATTATCTGGTGTTGATGGTATTGAATTTATTTTTTTGTTCCAAGTATTGTTTACTAAATTTTCAACACCTATTGTTGATATATTTTCATCTTTTTCAAAACCTGTTGCAATAACTGTAATTTGAATTTCGTCTCCAAGACTTTCATCAGTTACAACACCAAATATGATGTTTGCTTCAGGATCTACACTGCGTTGAACAAGTTCAGCTGCTGTATTTGCTTCTTGTAAACCAAGATCTGGTCCACCAGTAATGTTTATAATTACTCCTCTTGCACCTTCTATTGATGTTTCTAGTAATGGACTTTGTATAGCTTGTTTTGCAGCATCTTCTGCTCTATTTTCTCCGCTTGCTCTACCAATACCCATATGTGCCATACCTGTATTTAACATTACAGTTTTAACATCTGCAAAGTCTAGGTTTATTAGTCCTGGTACTGAGATTAAATCTGAAATACCTTGAACACCTTGTCTTAAAACATCATCAGCCATTTTGAAAGCTTCAACAATTGATGTTTTTCTATCTATAATTTGTAATAATTTATCATTTGGAATTACTACTAATGTATCAACTTTTTCTTTTAAGTTGATTATTCCTTTTTCAGCTTGGTTAAGTCTTTTCTTTCCTTCAAAAGTAAATGGTTTTGTAACAACGCCTATTGTTAAAATTCCTAATTCTTTAGCTGTTGCTGCAACTATTGGAGCGGCTCCTGTACCAGTTCCTCCTCCCATACCTGCTGTAACGAAAACCATATCTGCACCACGTAGAACCTCTGCTATTTCAGATTTGCTTTCTTCTGCTGCTTGAGCTCCGATATCTGGATTTGCACCAGCTCCTAGACCTCTTGTTAGTTTTTCTCCTATTTGAATTCTTGTACTTGCTTTTGATATTTGAAGAGCTTGTCTATCTGTATTTACTGCAATAAATTCTACACCTTTTATTCCAGATTCTATCATTCTATTTATTGCGTTGTTTCCTGCTCCTCCTACTCCTATTACTTTTATTAATGCTGTTCCGTCCATCATGTTATTGTTTTCTTCATATTCTGATTCCCTCATAATGCAAATTCCTCCCTTTTATATATATTTAAAATTAAAAACTTAGGTATAAAAGAATTCTTTAATTCTTTCTAATATTGTTTTGAAAAAGTTTTCGTTTGATTTAACATCAATTTTGCTTGCAACATTTTTAGCATATGGTCTGCTAGATACATATCTAACTAATGCATAACTTGATCTATATGCAGGTTTTACTGTACTTATCATTCTGCCTGTTGCAATTTTTACTGGTATATTTAAAACAATTTTTCCTGCAACATCACTTTTGCTAATACATGTAATACCTTGTCCTGTAAGGATTACATTGTTTATGTTTGATTTTATTCCAAGGCTTGTTATTTGCTTGTTTACAAGTGAGAATATTTCCTCAACTCTTGCTTCTATAACCTCTATTAGTTCTGAGCTCTTTATTACTTTGTTTCGCTCATCACCTTTATATGTAGTTAGCATTATATCTGTGTCGTTATCTATGAATGATTTTAGAGCTAAAGCATATTGTTTTTTTAATCTATCAGCTTCTTCTTCAGATATGTAAAATACTTGTGCAATATCATTTGTAATATTGTCTCCACCTAGTGGAATTGTATTTGCATATACAAAGTTTGAACCATTAAATACACCAATATCTGTGTTTCCTGCCCCTATATCTAATATCATTACATTGTCGTTCATTTCATTTACATCTAAGATTAAAGATCTTTCTGCTAAAACATTTGGTATAATTCCATCTATTTCTATATTTGCCTTTTTAAATATGCTTGTTAATTGTCTTACATAGTCTTTATCAGCAAGAATAACTTGTCCTGTAACTGTAACTGTTGAACTAAGTGCCCCAACAGGGTCTTCAACAGTTCTTCCATTGTCTAATATAAATTGATTTTTGATTAAATCAATTACTACTTTATCATCTGGAAGGTCTATGTCTCTTAGCTGTAACATGGCTGAATTTATATCCTTTGAAGTAATTCCAGCAAATTTATCTCTAGCCTCTTTTACTATACTATTTTGAACTATTTGCACATACTTACCTGGTATAGTAACATAAGCTGAGTTTATTTTTATATTTCCTTGAGCTTCTACTTCTGAAATTGTTTTTCCTATTGCAGAGGCTATTTCATCTTCATCTGTTATCTTAGTTTTTTTCATTCCAAAGCACTTACACTCTGCTATCGCAATTATTTCTAATTGATTAAAATTATTAATCTCAGCAATAACACTTGAGACTTTGGAGGTTCCAATATCTATACCTACTATTACATCCCCTATAGCCAAAATACTTCCTCCATTTATTAAAATTACCGCTATTATAATATTATGTTTTTTGGAAAAAGTCAAGAGTATTTGTAATATTTTTGTAATATTTTTGTAATAAAGTTGTAATGTTTTTTGGTATTATTTTCTGTTTTGCTTATGGTTGTAGTATTACATAGAATTATGTGTTTTTATATAAAATTTTGATATATTTTTTTTACACATTAAATGCAATTATTCCTAAAACAAAACCAATAATATTTCCAACAAAACCAATTCGTCCTTTATATAATTTATTAGATTCTGGTATAAGCTCTCCTGAAACTATGTATAGCATAGCCCCTGCTGCAATTGCTAAACAAGTGCTTATCATTCCATCTGATATTTGACCTGCAAGTGCTCCAAAAAATGCACCTATTCCTGTGGTAACACCTGATAAGAATGTATAGTTTAAAGCCTTTATTTTGCTCATTCCACCGTTTTTCATAGGAACTGACATAGATAATCCTTCTGGAATATCATGAAGCAAAATTGCAATAGCTAGTGAATACCCGAAGTTTAATTGAAGCTCCAAACCCAGAACCTATTGCTAATCCCTCTGGAAAGTTATGAAGTGCTAACCCTATGCCAACAATTATTCCAGTATTTAAAAGTGAATTACTATTTTTTTCATTATGTTTTTTCTTAACAATGTTATCACAAAATAGCATTAGTGCAACTCCTGCTAATGTTCCTATAATTGTGTTTCCAAGTCCTGCCATTTCTATTGCCTCTGGAATTAAATCAAAACATATAATTGCCATCATAAGCCCGAGCTGCAAGTTGCAATATAAAACTTAGAAACCTATTGGAGTTTCTTTTCCATGTAACGCCAATAATTCCTCCTATTGTGGTTCCAAAAGTGCCAAAAAATAAACCTATCAATGTAGTTTTAAGTAAATAGTTCATATTTTCCTCCTAAACTTACATTAATAGGCTATTCAAGTACGCTTGTACTTATAACTTTTATTATTCTTTTACTTCTGTTGTAGTTTCTTCTGTTACTGTATCTACAGTTTCTTCTACAACTGGAGCTTCTGTTTCAACTGCAGGAGCTTCTTCTGGAGCTGCTTCTACTGCTTCTTCTTTTAAAACGATTTCGTTTGTTTGAATTCTTGCTCCAACTTTTTCTTTAGTCTTAGCTGATTTACCAACTCTATCTCTTAAGTAGAATAATTTAGCTCTTCTTGCTTTACCTACTCTTGTTACTTCTACTTTTTCAACTGCTGGTGAGTGAACTAAGAATGTTTTTTCAACACCTACACCTGAAGCTATTCTTCTAACTGTAAATGTTTGGTTTACTCCTCCACCTTGTACTTTTATTATTGTTCCTTCGAAAACTTGGATTCTTTCTCTGTTTCCTTCTTTTACTCTAACATGAACTTTTACTGTGTTACCAACTCTTAGTTCTGGTATTTTGTTTTTCATTTGTTCATGCTCAATTGATTTTATGATATCCATTTGATATCCTCCCTTCTTACTTATTTATTAAATCTGGTCTTTTTTGTTTTGTTATTTCTAACGATTTTGCTAATCTCCATTCATCAATTTTTTGATGATTTCCGAGATTTTAGTACCTCTGGTACTTCTCTTCCTAAGAATATTTCTGGTCTTGTATACTGTGGATATTCAAGTAAGTTATTGGTAAAAGATTCTTCCTCTATTGAAGCTTCATTTAAAACCCCTTCTACATATCTTGAAACTGAATCTACAAGTACCATTGCTGGAAGCTCTCCACCTGTTAGTACATAATCTCCAATTGATATTTCTTCTGGGTTTATTTCATCAATAACTCTCTGGTCTATTCCTTCATAGTGTCCACAAAGTAGAATTAAATGTTCTTCTTTGCTTAAACTTTGAACTATATTCTGGTTTAAAGTTTTGCCTTGAGGTGATAAATATATTACCTTTGCATTTGGTTCATAAACACTTTTATAAGCATCATATACAACATCTGGTCTTATTACCATTCCGGCTCCTCCGCCATATGGTGTATCATCTACTTTTTTGTGCTTATCTTTTGAAAAGTCTCTAATATTTATTAAATTAATATCTATTATATTCTTTTCTACTGCTTTTCCTATAATACTTTGTTTTAATGGTTCAAAGCTTTCTGGGAAAAGAGTTAATATATCTATTCTCATATTAAACCTTCCATTAAATGAATTACTATTTTCTTATTTTCAATATCAACGTTTTTTATAACATCTTCTATTGCTGGAAGTAGAATTTCTTTACCTTCTAAAGTTTTTACCGTGTAAACATCATTACTTCCTGTTTGAAGCACATCTACAACTTTACCTAAATCTTCTCCTTCTTCTGTAAATACTTCTGAACCGATAATATCTACAATAAAGTAAGAATCTTCTTCAAGTTCTACTGCGTCTTCTCTATTTATTTTGATATAGCAATTTTTATATTTTTCAGCTTCTGTTATATCGTCTATTCCTTCAAGTTTTAAAAGTACCATATTCTTATTATACTTAACATCTTGAATTTTAAACTCTATAAGTTCTTTAGCTTTTTGAATATATATTGTTTCTAAATCTTCAAATCTAGTAATATCATCTGTTAAAGGGCTAACCTTTAATAAACCTTTTAGACCACTTGTATTAACAATTTTTCCAACTTCTAAATATTCTTTCATATCTTATCCTATAAATTCTACAGAAACTCTTTTTTGTTCCTTGCTAGCTAGAGCTTTCATAACTGTTCTAATAGCAGCAGCTATTTTTCCCTCTCTACCAATTACTTTTCCCATATCTGTTTCTGCAACTTTAACTTCAAAAACAACTGATTTTTCTCCATCAATTTCATTTATTGAAACTTGTTCTGGAAATTCTGTTAAGCTTTTGATTATTGTTTCTAATGTTTCTTTCATATTTGCCTCCTTTATTTAAAGCCTTTTCTTATTTTGTTTCAATTAAACGTCTTACTGTATCTGTTGGTTTTGCTCCATTTTTAATCCATTGTTCAACTTTCTCTTTGTCAAAGTTAACTTCAGATGGATCTGTCATTGGGTTGTATGTTCCAATTTGTTCAATTATTTTTCCATCTCTTGGAGACTTAGAATCAGCAACAACTATGTGATAGAATGGTGCTTTTTTCTTTCCTACTCTTTGTAATCTTATTTTTACCATTTTAAAATCCTCCTCTTTTATTTTTTATATTAAATTTAAAAAATTAATAACTATTTTAAGTTTTTAAGGCTGTTCATATCAAAGCCTTTTAGAGCATTTTTCATGCCACCTTTACTATTTTGCATTTTCTTCATAAGCTTTTGTGTTGTTTCATATGAGTTTATAAATTTATTGATATCTTGTACTGTTGTACCACTTCCTTTTGCAATTCTTTGTCTTCTGCTTGCATTAAGAAGTCTTGTATTTTTCTTTTCCTTTGCTGTCATTGAGCATATTATAGCTTCAATTTTTACAAATTCTTTGTCATCTACTTTTATATCTCCAAATTTATTCATACCTGGTATCATTTTAAGTATTGATGAGAATGAACCCATTTTCTTTACTTGTCTTAGTTGTGTTAAGTAATCATCTAAATCAAATTCTTGTTTTTTAAGTTTTTTCTCGAGTTTCAGTGCTTCTTCTTCATCAAAAGCTTCTTCAGCTTTTTCTATAATTGAAAGCATATCTCCCATACCTAAAATTCTTGATGTCATTCTATCTGGGTGGAATTCTTCAATATCGCTAAGCTTTTCTCCGGTTAGCAATAAACTTTATTGGTCTTCCTGTAATTTTCTTAACAGAAAGAGCTGCACCACCACGAGTATCGCCATCTAACTTTGTTAAAATAACTCCATCTATTCCTAAATTTTCATTAAATGTTTGAGCTACATTTACAGCATCTTGACCAGTCATAGAATCTACTACTAATAGTATTTCATGTGGTTTAACATTTGCTTTAACATTTTTTAGCTCTTGCATTAGTTCTTCATCTATATGAAGTCGTCCTGCGGTATCTAGTATAATTACATCATTTAATTTTGAATAAGCTTCAGATATTGCTTGTTTTGCTATACGCACTACATCTTTTGAATTTTCATTTGCAAATACCGGAATATTTAATTGGCTACCTACTACTTGTAATTGCTTTATAGCTGCTGGTCTGTATACGTCGCATGCTACAAGTAATGGTTTTTTGCCTTGTTTTCTTAAAAGATTTGCAAGCTTACCACAAGTTGTAGTTTTACCAGAACCTTGTAGGCCTACTAGCATTATGATTGTAGGTGGGTTTGGAGTGAAGTTTATTTTACTTGCTACTCCTCCCAAAAGTTCTGTCATCTCGTCTCTTACAATCCTTACAACTTGTTGTCCTGGTGTTAAAGATTTTAAAACATTTTGACCTAAGGCTTTTCTCTCGACCTCAGCAATAAACTCTTTTACAATTTTATAATTAACATCTGCTTCTAGTAAAGCTAACTTTACCTCTCGCATTACTTCTTTTAAATCATTTTCGGTAATTCTTGCTTTACCTCCGAAGTTTTCTTGTTATTGCTTGTAATCTTGAAGATAATCCCTCAAAAGCCATATGTTTTCCTCCTTACACTACACAATTAAGTTCTGTTTTAATATGTTCTAGTATTTCAGCTATTTGTTCGTCTGTAAACTTTGTTTGAATTTTTGTCAGCTCAGATAAAATATTTGCTATTTTTTCTTCTTGCTTCATAGTTTTTTTCATAATTCCTAGCTTTTCTTCAAATTCGAAAAGTTTATTTTCCCCCTTTTTTATTATATCTCTTACAGCTTGCCTTGTAATGCCTTCGTTCTCTGCTATTTCTGAAAGAGACAAGTCTAGGTTATAATAGTTATCCATAATATCTAATTGTTTTTCAGTTAAAAGCTTGCCATAAATTTCGCAAAGCATACTAATTTCAACTTTCTTATCCATAACTATCATCACCTTTTAAAAATTGTAATGCTATTCTACTTTACACTATTTTTAGCCATTTGTCAAGGGTTTTTAAAAAAATTGCCTAAAAACTAGGCAATTTTTAAGGAAAAAGTATTAAATTAATATAACCCATTGTGCCTTCCTTTTAGTATTCTACAAGTTTCTGTGTAGCTCCACGTATTGTACATGTAGCATGCTTTGTTACTTTTCTCTTATCTTTAAATCTATTTTATAATAAAAAATACAAATTGCAATATAATTTTGCAATTTGTAATATAAATGTAATTTAGTATATGTCTCCCGTTATTTTAGCTTTTTTATTTCTTCTACACTCAAGCCTGTTACTTCTGCAATATCCTTGGTAGACATTTGTTTTTTCAAAAGCTTTTTAGCTATTTCCATGTTTCGCTCATTTTTTCCTTCTACTTTTCCTTTTTCTTCTCCTTGTTTATATCCCTCATTTTGTGCATATGCTATTGAGGCTTGTTCATCTCTTATGTACTTTTCTTTCAGCTCTGCTATTCTTCTTAGTTTTTCATTTCCACTTACTTGTTCTAATTCATCTATAGCTTTATTTATATCCTTATTTTCTTTCATAATTTGAACAACCTCCTTCTGGTTTGGGTTATCTAAAAATAACATCCATTGGCATATGGCATTATTCGGCTCTATTTTATACATCCTCCTTGCCTTCGGCAATTCAATTATAATCAATTCTAGTCTATCTGTCAATATTCTCTTTCCTGTTATTTCATCTCTTATTTGCCATTTTACTCCTATTTCCTCCATTCCTCTTAATTCTTCTAATTCGTGATCTAGTATTGCTATACTTATTGTTTTTTCTAATCTTCCAAATCTATCTCCTCGTTTAATTTGTCTTGAATATGCATCTGCCCAGTAGTACAGTATTCTTTCTGGTTCATTTTCACAATGTTTTAATTGTATTTCTATTATACAATGTGCTCCGGTTTTCTAGCTCTGCTCTTAAATCCATTACGCCTAACTTATCATCTGCCTCTTTTATATCTACATATCTATTCTTATCTGTTGTTTTAATCTTTACCTCCTCTCTTAAAATGTCTGATGTTAAAGCACCTAATAAATCTTTATTATCTTCTCTAAAAAGTGCATGGAACACCACATCTAGCTTAGGTTCTAATAGTTTCCCTTGAGCTAGTAAACTTTGTTTTTCATTCATAAAGTCTCCTCTCTAAATGGGCTTATTATGGGTTAAACCCATTTTTAAAATTAAATTTTAATCTTATTTTGGATTTGTTAAGACATAAATCTTTTAGAAAATAAAGAATTAATTTAAAATCCATTTTTGACCTTTAAGAAATTGGGTCAAGATTAATATGTGAATACTATACCACACAAACCACTAAATTGCAACAAAAATCGTTCGTCAAATTTTTACATTTTTCGACAAACGATTTTTTTGTTGAATTAATAAATTCTTATCCCCCAATTGTATATCCGCTTGAACTATCATAAGACAATTGGATATCAAATTTTAGATAAACTACTGGACGAACACCGTAGTTGATGCTGGTACCGACACCACGAGAGTTGTACAAAGCGCTGCCGTAATTTCTGCCAGCGGTATCAACATTGAGCGCGCCACAGCCTACATCGCCATAGCCATAGTAAAGACAACGCGAAGCCAGCCAATAGTGCGTATCCGCCTTACTTACCTCTGTTGACAAAGTTCGACTTCCGCTATATGTATATTGGTACATTGTTACATATGAATTTGCAGTTGTTGATAATGATTTCCATGTATGGCTTGATGAAGTTTCATCTGTTGAATTACTTGCATCTAATGCCATATAATTAAAGGTCGTATAACTTCCTCCTGTTGTGCTTGTCCCATCTACCGTTGCATTTGCTGCATATCTATATACTTTTCCATCTGAATGTCTTGCATATTTATAACTTGCTGTTCTGGTTAATGCTCCATAGCCTAAGTCTTCCATCTTAAAGCTTCTGCCTCC
>UMLQ01049964.1_pt1 | contig 69639 bp, 71 predicted proteins | sample 1966631 | NCBI WGS metagenome assembly UMLQ01 (sample SAMEA4836206, study PRJEB28245) | human gut metagenome | biome: gut microbiome; material: fecal sample | place: Denmark | collected 2008 | reverse complement strand
GTCACCCGGCAAGGAGATGGAGGTCTATAACGACTTCAATCCCAACCTCGCCAACCTTTTCCGATGCGTCAGAGATCACCCAAATGAACTTTGCGACGAACTGAGATACACGCTGAACTCCCGTCTGGACTTCGACTATGTGAGAGAAATTCTCCATACCAAAACCGAACTGCCGGATATCAGGAGAGCCGCGTATTTCTATCAGATCATCCGCGAGAGCTACGCATCGGGACTCGATTCCTTCGGAGCACAGCCGCATTCGATGTGGAACAACTTTCCGCTGATTCACGATGCTTGCGGACGTCTCCAAAAGGTAGTCATTGAGAACAAAGACTTTGAAAAGCTCATCAAGCAGTATGACCGACCGGAAGCCTTCTTCTACTGCGATCCTCCGTACTACAACACCGAGGATTATTACGAAGACGTCGGCTTTACCCGCGCCGATCATGAGAGACTTGCGAATGCGCTCCTCTCGATCAACGGCTTTTTCCTTCTGTCCTACAATGACTGCCCCGAAATCCGCGAACTGTATTCCAAGCCCGGAATCACCATTGAGGGAACCACAAGACTTTCCAATATCGCGCAGCGGTATGAGGGCGGTAAGCAGTACGCGGAACTCATCATCTCAAACTACGACACGATGGCAAGATTGAACGCTTGCAAGCAACTGACTCTGTTCGACATCGTTGACGAACCCGAACAGATACTGAAAGAAAGGAAATTACTATGGAAGTAAAAATGGAAATGCACTTTGAACTGCCCGAAAACTTTGCGGAAGCCCACGGATTCGGTGAAAACTCCAGATTTATCGCAAGATACGATTCCATCGCCGACAAGATCGTCGTCACTCCCGTCGAGGAAGACGATTTCGACACCGAGATCGAAGACGCTTTCGACGAAGGATACGACGAGGGCTTCGACGAAGGATTCTACGACGGATTCTATGAGGGCTACCGTGCCGGATTCGACGATTCCAAGAACGGCGAGAAGTACGATCCCGACAAGCGCTTCGACGAATTCGATGAAGAATCCGAGGAAACCGAAGATACCGGCAAGGAAACCGAACCCGAATACCGCAAACGCAGCTACCTCGACTAAGAAAGGACGTGATTCTATGAACAACAACAAAATCTACAGAATTCTCGGCAGACGCGGAAACACCACCATCCCCTATGAGATCAGAAAGAAATGCGGCTTTTCCCGCAACGACCTCATCTCCTTCGAGGAACACGATCAGAACACCGTCATCATCCGCCACGAAAAGGTCTGTGACGGGTGCGGCAAGCTCAATCTGAACGAAAAGAAAGCGGTCGCCAAGCCCACCAACGAGGAAACGCTCCTCGATTTCGTCGACAGCCTTTCCCGCGATGAGCAGGCCGCGATGCTTCAGCATCTCTGTAAACTGTGGCTGGCGGCGGGTGAGACGAATGCGTAAACCTCTTTACCGCTATCCGCTCCGTCAGGCAGCGGCAAACGATGAGGTGAAAGCATGGCGCGAAAGCCACCGCGAAAACATCCGTTGCCGTGACGCGATGGATATCTCCATCCGGCATCATTTCGACGGAATGCATCTCGATGACTGCGCCGAAGAACTTTGCGATGAATTCGGCGCGGACCGTGTGGCATGGGTGCTCGCATCCACCATTCAGCACGCGGATTGGGACGGCAGATACCGTCCGAACAACCGCGAATGGGCGGCGAAGTACGCCATTCCCACCGATCCCGAGGACAAGACCTCCGACTTCTGTCTTACTACGCACCCGGAGATCGTCAACGGCTTCGTGAATCAGTACAGACAGTATTTCGCCGAACACGGCATCCACGGAAACGAGGCGGTCATAAAGGATTCGCATTACGGAAGCTACGAGAACAAGCTCCTCATTCTCAATCTGAGCGTTCTCGCCGAGGAATACCGGGACGGTGATTATCAGTATTTCTTCGCCCGCTCCGGTTTCGGATGCGATCCTTCAAAGCTCGGGACTTCTGTTTACGGAGAATTTCTCATCGACGGTGAACACACGCATTTTGCCCGTGGAGACTTTCTCGGCGTTGCCGACGAAGAACAGCTTCCCGAATGGGCAAAAGAAAGACTCGCGGAGATTACTTCTCCCGAAGAAAATCAGAACGAAGGGATGGGTGAAATCCAATGATTGTAACAATCGAAAGAAACGGCAAAACCGCCGAACTCAAGATGCCGTGCTCCGAGATGACGATGATCAAGGCACAGGAAAAGTGCAATGTCTACGATATCACCGACACGGCGTTCCACGTCGTGGATATCGAAGCGTGCTTCCCGGAAACCCGCCGTCTCATCGGCGGCGTATACGATCTTGACCATCTGAACCTTCTCGCAAGAGTCGCAGACGGACTCTGCGTCGGAGAGGACGATCAGTATCAGGCGGGCGTGTATATCGGCAACGTGAACGATCTGCCCGGTATGATCAATACGATGATGAATCACTCCCGTTTTTCCATCGCCAAGCCGGATATGACGCTCAAACAGATCGGCGAGGACCACTATATGAACGTCCACGGCGGCTACCCGATGGGCTCCATTTCCGATGAGGAATTCGAGAAAATGGGCGAAGACCTTCTGAAAACCGAAGGATACGACACGCCTTACGGAAAGGCATTCATCAACGAATCTCCCGAACAGACCTTCTTCGACGGGAAGCATATTCCCGCCTATTACGACAAGCCGAATATGGTATTCGGTGTCTTCCTTCAGGCAAACGGTGCTGAAGAATTTCTGCAGCTTCCCGAACCCAATTCGGCGATCACGAAAGCGATGAAACGGCTCGGAGTAAGCGACGCAAGTGAATGCACAATTCAATGCGATTATATCAATTCCGTCACCGATTCTCTGACGAAGTATCTCGATAACTGCGCCGACAGGAACATCTTCGATCTGAACCGTCTGTCTGCCGCTCTCATTCTGATGAGCGAGGATGACGAAAACAAGTTCTACCGTGCGCTCGATTTCGTTCAGCACCGAATGAACATCGATACCGTCGAAATGCTCGCGGATATCGCACAGCACAACTCCGATTTCGTTTTCGGTCCCGGATGCGATGACGAATACGACTACGGTCATTACCTCATCGAAGATTCCGGCAGATATGATTACGACGAGAATCTCGCCGACTACTACGATTACGCCGGACTCGGTGCGGATACCGCCAGAATGGAGCACGGTCTGTTCATCTGCGGTGACTACGTCGGTATCGCGGAAGATTCCGAGCTGAACGAACTGCTCGGTCTTAACGGTCAGGGAATGGGGGGAATGGAATGAAAATCAAGATTCACCAGATCAATATGGATCTCGACAGACACCGCATCAAGTTCGATGATTATGACTCCGCCGTAAAACGTGCCGGACGAATCGATCCGAGTATTTACAAAACCGTATTCGACGGTGACGTGGACTGCGGAAATCTCGAGGAAATCTACGAGAAATTCAACATCGATCATCCGGTCACGCATCAGGGACATTCGCTGTCCTTAAGCGACGTTGTCGAAGTATGCGACAGCTCGGAGCATTGCTCTATGGGCAAATACTACTGCGACACGGTCGGCTTCCACACGCTGACCGAATTCGATTCCTCCAAATGTCAGCCGCTCGAAGGACACCGCATGGTGATCGTCGAACCCGGCAAACCCGCATACGGGGGCATCATCGGAGACGGACTCGAATCGCTTCAAAGAGCCGTGCGCGGCATGATCGAATGCACCTATCCTTTTGAGGATAACGCATTCGTGATCGGAAACGAAGAATCGAAGCTCGAAGGTCTCCCCGGAAACAGAAGGATCAATGGCGGAACCTCCGCCGGAACCATTCTCATCGCAGCCGATGACGGATGCGGCGGTACTACCGACCTCACCGAAGAACAGGTCGATAAGTACACCGCGATGTTTGCCGAACCAGAGGAAATCTCGGACGAAGAAGTTCAGGCAGACTGCTGGATCGCGATCACCGGCTACGATGACTGAACACTAATAAGAAAAAGGGATTGTGCGGTATGACACAGTCCCTTTTCGCTTTTGAGAATATTAAAGAATCATATCTTTGCCGTAATCGGAGGTGCTTCTGAAAAACATGGCGAAGTAAATCGGATAGTAGGTGATTTTTCCAACGTCTCTGATCTCTCTGTCATTTGACAGCACAACGCCTCTTTTCACAGGATAGTCGGGATTATTCAGGAATTTGTCGATTGCACTGTGAACCGTGTAATCGCGTCCGCTCTTGACCTCAATAGGAAGTACGGCAAGGTTTTCGTAATCATCAATCAAAAAATCCACTTCGCCGTTGTTTCTGTTGTCGTAGTAAAAAAGACTGTGTCCGAGTGCTTTCAGTTCACTGGCAACGACAGTTTCGTACAAGGCACCGAGGTTGATTGAACGGACGGTTTCCAATATCGGCTTTGTGTTATAGCGGAACAGAAGATTGGAAAGAAGACCGACATCGTTCATATACAGCTTCAAAAGGTTTTTGTCCTGACTCTGACAAAGGGGATACACGGGAGTGGAAACCGATTTCACTTCGTTTGTTATGCCGCTGTTGATCAGATAATCGAACTCATCGTCATAGTTGCTGTAACGTTTTCCCTTTATGCCTTCAATGTCCTTGACTACAATGCGCTTCTTGACATTCTGCATGACAGACGGAAGCATTTCGTAAATCCTTCGGATTTTGAGCTTACGCTCTTCATCTCTTTTGCTTGCGTCGGCTTTATAGAAATTCGTGATATCGGTCTGAATCTGACGGATATCCATGACATTTCGGGTCGAAATGAAGGTGTTTACGCAATCGGGAAGACCGCCGACAATCAGATATTTCTTGAAAAGGTCCAGCATTTTCTCATGCATAGCCTCATCAAGAGAAGTCTTGGAGCGGAATTTTTCTTCCAGAGAGTCAATTGCCGACTGTGAAAAACCGTTTGCAATCAGAAATTCCTCAAAGTCAAGCTGGAACATTCTCTTGTGAAGAACAGAGCCGATTGGAATTGATGTGGTTTCTGCAAGCGTGACACCAAGCAGAGAACCGCTCGCAATATACTCGAAACGGTTGTCTTCTCTCAGAAATTTCAGCAAGGTGATGAACTGAGGGTATTCCTGTATCTCATCAAGAAAAACGATGGTACTGTCTCTGTCCTTCATCTTATCACCAGCGACGGTGCTGAGAGCGAAATAGAAGTCTTCAACCGACCTGACGTTTTCAAAGATCTTAGCCCCGGCAGCATCCGTAACAAAGTTGATTTCGATGTAATTAGGAAACAACTCCTTGGATACCTTGCGGATAATATAGGTTTTTCCTATCTGGCGGGCTCCTTCAATCAAAAGAATTTTGTTGTTCTTTGACTCCAAATGGTTTCTGATAAACGATTCTATTTTTCGATAAAGCATAGTGTTCTCTCCCATCTGCATTGTTCGCACCTATTATAGCATATATTCTTACACTTTTCAATAGAAATCATTCAAATAAAATACACTTTTCATATTTTATTTGAAGCTGAAATTACACTTTTGTATTCGGCGGTATGAAATGACGTGAATCCGTAAATCGCCGACGAAGATATTATCACGAAGAAAGGAGGCAGATGCAAATGACCTTTACCGCACGGATCGTCAAGAAGGATGTGTCCCCGACGATCAAGGCAATTGTCGATGTGACCGCAGACGGCAGTCTCGCTATCCACGGACTGAAGCTCATCGAGGGCAAGAACGGTCTTTTCCTTTCCATGCCCGCAGATAAGTGGAAAGACACTTCAACCGGCGAAACCAAGCACATCGACATCGTCCATCCCACGAACGCGGATACCCGCGCCGAACTGTTCAAAGCCGTCAAGGACGCTTACGAACAGTCCCAGACCCAGTCCTCGGCAGCTCCTACCGATGACGCACAGCCCTTCGACATCGGCTGATGTCACAATCAAAACCAAATCCAAAACAAAAAACAAAAAAGAAAGAACGAGGTATTTTCCATGAAAAAGCTCATCAACTCCATCCGTAACAAGATCAACTCCGTCGCTGTCCGCACCAAGTGCGCCGTCGACAACGTCCGTGCCGAAGGTTATGTCGATTCCGGCGTAAAGATTCTGATCTCCGTAGTCATCGGTGCGCTCCTGCTCGCCGGTCTCTACACTCTCTTCAATGGCACGATTCTCCCGACCGTCACTTCCAAAATCCAGGCGCTCTTTAATTACAAGGGCTGATCCACCACCAACAAAAAGAAAGAACGAGGTAATAAAAGTATGAAAAAGCTCATCAACTCCATCCGCAACAAGGTCAACTCCATCGCCGTCCGCACCAAGACTGCCGTCGATAACGCCCGTGCCGAGGGTTATGTGGACTCCGGCGTAAAGATTCTGATCGCCGTAGTCATCGGTGCGCTTTTGCTCGCCGGTCTCTATACGCTGTTCAACTCCTCCATCCTTCCCACCGTCACCGCGAAGGTTCAGGCACTCTTCAATTACAAGGGTTAATCCCAAACAAAAGAAAGAACGAGGTAATAAAAATATGAAAAAGCTCATCAACTCCATTCGCAACAAGGTCAACTCCGTCGCCATCCGCACCAAGTGCGCCATCGACAACGCCCGTGCCGAGGGTTATGTGGACTCCGGCGTCAAAATCCTGATTGCCGTCGTCATCGGTGCGCTCCTGCTCGCCGGTCTCTACGCGCTCTTCAACGACACCATCATGCCGACCGTCACCCAGAAGGTCAAGGACCTCTTCAATTACAAGGTCTGATGCTCTTGATTCTCTGCGGGGCGGTGCCTTCGGGCATCGCCCCGGTTATCCTAAAATCTAATCGGAGGAAAACTGAATGAAAACGAAATTTATCGCACTTGCCCTCGCCGCGATCACTCTCTGTATGGCGCTGACCGGGTGTATGCACACCGACATCGGCATCAAGATGAACAAAGATGAAACCGGCAGCATCTCCGCCACCTTCGGTATCGAAAAAGACTTCTACGAAGAAATCAAGGCTTCCGGTGACGATCCCTTCGAGGGAAAGACCACCGTGACCTATGAGCTCGGTGACGAAACCTATATCGGCTACACCGAAACGAAGGAATACGGCTCCTATGCGGATATGGAAAAAGCTCTCCTCGAGATGACCTATCAGACCGATATGCTTGACGAAATGAACGACGAGGAAGACGCAGAACCCGATGACAGCGAATACACGCTTTATACTCCCGTCGAAGAAAAAGAAGACAATCATATCTTCTCGGCGGTTGAAATCGAGAAAAACGGCGGTATCTTCTACAGCTCCTACACCTTCCACGCCACTCTCAATCCCCAGACCGGCGATTACAACGGGACCGCTTTCAAGGATATCTTCAAGGTGACGATTTCGCTTGAAATGCCCGAAAAGATCAGTCAGAGTCAGGGCGGTGCCGTGGACGGAAATAAGATCACCTTTGACGTGACCGACGTTTCCGAGGGCGGTGAGCTTGCCGCATTCTGCGACGCAAACAACACCGGACTCATCGTCGGCATTATCGCCGTGTTCGTGGTGCTTGCCGTGATCGGTGCAATCGTCGCCAAAAAGCATCAGCAGTAAGGAGAAAACACGATGATAAGACCGATCATTAAACCCATCGGACCGATCATGCCCGTCCGCCCGGTCCCGCTTCCTTGCATCAAGGTGGACGTTTTTTCCGCGATCATTGCACCTCTTCTGCTCCTCGCCGTCTTCGTGCTTGCCGTATGGCTGATGCTGAAGATGAACGAAGACAAATTCAAGGGCGTCAATAAGCTCGCTTCTCTTATGTCAGCCGCAGGGATCGGTCTTATCTTTCTTGTGCTTTTCGGCAGCACTCTTGCCGCAGTCAAAGGGATGATCCTCTGTATGATTCTGATGTACGCGAGCATTTCGGACATCTGGCGTCGTGAAGTCCCGGACTATGTCTGGGCGATGATCGCCATTCTTGCCTTTGTGGGATTCGATGCTTCAAACCTCCCGGCGATGATCGTCGGGGCGCTTGTGGTCTTCGTCCCTCAGTTGGCGGTATCGGTCATGCGTCCGTCAAGAGCCATCGGCGGCGCGGATATCAAGATTTCCACGGCACTCGCGTTTCTGCTCGGTGCCGAGAAGGGACTCTGCGCTATGATCATCGGGCTGACTGCGGCGGTGATCACGATGCTCATCGTCCGCAAAGTAAAGAAAACCGGGAAGGGCGAAGCGTTCCCGCTGGTGCCTTTCCTTGCCGCCGGTGCTATGGCGGTATTCATGATATAATCGGAGGAAAAACAGAATGAAAAACAGAACTATCATCGGAATCATCTGTATCGTCCTTGCACTCGTTGTCACGTTTGCCGTCGCGCCTCTCGTCAACAAACTCGCCGACAACAGGACCGACATCGTAAGACTCACTGGCGATGTGGTGCAGGGACACATGATTTCCGATACAGACATCGAAGTCGTGACGGTTGGCTCATACAACCTCCCGACCGATGTGATCACAAAGAAAGAAGATGTCCTCGGCAAGTTCGCCGCCGTGGATCTGAAGAAGGGCGACTATCTGCTTCCGGGCAAGGTCACCTCGGTGTTCGACAGCGCGGATGACGTGTTCCGCACACTCGACGGCACAAAACAGGCGATCAGCGTCACGATTCAGTCCTTCGCCGGAGGTCTTTCCGGCAAACTCGAAAACGGAGATATCGTACAGCTCGCGGTCTATGACAACGATACGGGCAAGGCGATCCTTCCGGGCGCGTTCACGTATATGCGGGTGATCACGACTACAACCGACGGCGGCTTCGATAAAGACGAGGTCCCGGTCAACGATGACGGAACCGTCGAACTCCCGTCCACGATTACGCTCTTAGCCAACTCCGCACAGATCAAACTCCTTGTCGAGTACGAAAACAGCGGAAAGATTCACGCCGACCTTGTTTACAGAGGCGATGCGGAAACCGCGCAGAAATTCCTTGACGCGCAGGACGAATACTTCAAAAATCTTGCCGAAACGGAAAAGGAGGACTCTGAAACCGAAGAAGATGAAGACGAGGGCGGCTTCGACATTGTCAAGTACGCAAACGACATCATCAACGGCAAGGTTCCCGCTTATGTTCCCGGAGGCGAGGTGAGCGACGATGAGTAAGCTGATCGCAATCTGGGGTTCTCCCAACAGTGGCAAAACCACCTTCGCCACCAAGCTCGCAAGAAGCATCTACGAGGAATACCAGAGTACGGTCATCGTAGTGTATGCCGACAATGAAACACCGACTCTTCCAATCATCTTCCCGAACTACAAAAAGGAAGATATGTTCTCCGTGGGCGCGGCACTTGCAAAGACCGATGTCGCTCAGGAAGACGTGGTAAAGCAGCTTGTCACGGTAAAGGACAAGCAAAATTTCGGCTTCCTCGGCTTCACGGACAGAGAAAACAGATACACCTATCCTTCGTTCGATCTCGGCAAGGTCAGAAGCCTCTATGCAGTGCTTCAGACGCTCGCGGATTTCGTCGTTGTCGACTGTACGAGCAACCTGAAAAATCCTCTTTCGAGGGTGGCTGTTATGGAAGCCGAAACGGTGATCCGTCTTGCCACACCCGATCTCAAGTCCATGAGTTATCTTTCTTCTCAGCTTCAGCTTTACGCCGAACCATGCTTCCGTCTCGGCGAGCAGATTCAGGGACTTAACGTCCCCGACGCGGATCTGTATATGCCCATCGACGAAGCAAAAACGCATCTTCCCGATGTCCGCTTCACGGTCCCGTACAGCCGACTCGTCAAACAGCAGATGCTCGATGGAAAGCTGTATGAGAAGGTCAATGACAAGAAATTCAACGAAAAGTTCAAGGCGATTGTCGAGAAGATCGTCTGAGGAAGGAGGCAATACCAATGGCAAAACAGATTGAATTCTGGACGCTTCTGAGACTGACTCAGGAGTATATTTCACAGCACTACGCCTCGGTCCTTACCGACAAAAACAAGTTGAATCAGCTCAAGTCGTATATCGACAAGTATCTCCGCGACAACGACTACCACGTTGAAAACCTCACCACAAAGGAACTCATTGACAAGCTCTACTGCGAGATGGCAGAATACAGCGTCTTGACTCCTTTTCTCGGGTCTCCCGATCTCGAGGAAATCAACGTGAACGGATGGGACGATATCGCCTTGACGTATCTTGACGGTTCCATCGTCAAGCTCAAGGATCACTTCCATTCCCCGCAGCACGCGGTGGATATCATCAAGCGTCTGCTCCATCACAGCGGAATGATCATCGACAACGCCACGCCTACCGCGCAGGGACATCTTCCCGGGAACACGAGAATTACTGCGCTCAAGGACCCCATTGTGGACGAGGATCGCGGTGTGTCGGTTTCCATCCGACTCCTGCACCCGTCCCGCGTCACACGAGAAAACCTCGTCGAAACGGGATTTGCGACGCAGGAGATGGTGGACTTCCTCTGTATGTGCATCAGGTACGGTGTCCCGTTCGTTGTCGCCGGAGCCACAAGCTCGGGTAAAACAACTCTGCTGAACGCGATCATGACGTCGATCCCCGACAACAAGCGTGTGTTCACGATTGAAACGGGATCGAGAGAGCTGAGCCTCGTCAGACGCGATGAGAACGGCGCGGTCATCAATAACATCGTCCACACCTTGTCCCGTCCTTCGGATAACCCCGCATACGACATCACACAGGAAGACCTCGTGGTGTCCTCGCTCCGTTTTAATCCGGACGTGGTGTGCGTGGGCGAGATGAGAGATGTGGAATGCTATTCGGCTGTCGAGGCATCCCTGACAGGGCATACCGTTGTCAGCACCGTTCACGCGGGACCGGCATCGGCGGCCCATATGAGAATCGCGCTTCTGTGTCAGAAACGCTTTCCAATCAACTTCTCGACCTCGCTGATGCAGGCCGGTCAGGCGTTTCCTGTTGTCGTGTACGCACACAAGCTCGAAAACAACAGCAGAAAACTGATGGACATTTCCGAATGCATCATAAGCTCTGCGGGCGAGCGTGAGTACAATTGCCTCTACAACTATCAGATTGACAAGAATACCGTAGAAAACGGAACGTTTGTCATCGAAGGACACTTCGATAAGCCGAACATCATGTCGGACAGCCTCAGACAGCGGCTGATCCAGTACGGTGTTCCGCAGAACGAACTCAACAGATTTCTCATGAAAGGAGTTGAATCCGAATGGTTGTGATATACCTTCTTTGCTTTATTCTCATCTGCATCGGCATCGTCCTTCTGCTCGGACTCACTCCCGAGATCGTCACAAACGACCTCATGAAGCTGATCAGCCCGAAGCAGACGCTCCGCGACAAAGCGCAGATCGCCAAAGGCAGAAAGAAATCCCGCCGACTGACAAAGGAAATCCTCCACATCAGAGACGCACTCGAAGCTACCGGCAAAAGCAAGCAGTTCACGCTGTCCTGCGCCGCCTCCGTTGTGCTCCTCGTGGTAGGATGCATTCTCGCTGTGGTCATCGACAACTATTTCTTGATTCCCGTGTTCGCCGTGGCTTTCGCGGCTCTGCCGTTCTTTGTGGCTCGCTCCACGATCTCGGCATACGACAAGCACATCAAGGAAGAAATGGAAACGGCTCTGTCGATCATTACGACCTCGTATATCCGTTCCGACGATATCGTGGCGGCGGTTCAGGAGAACATCCCGCAGCTCAAGCCTCCGATCCGCGAGATCTTTCAGGGCTTTGTCGGCGAAACCATGATGATATCCTCGAATATGAAGGACGCACTCAGAAATCTGAAAGACAAGATCGACAACGATATCTATGCCGAATGGTGCGATACGCTGATCGCGTGTCAGGATGACCGAACCCTCAAGGATACACTCCTTCCCATCGTGGCGAAGCTGACCGACGTCCGAATCGTGAACAACGAACTGAAGACGCTCCTCGGCGAGGTCAAGAAGGAATACTGGATGATGGTTTGCCTTGTGGTATGCAACATCCCACTCCTTTACGTCCTCAATAAGGATTGGTACGATGCGCTGATGTTTACGCTCCCCGGAAAGATCGTCCTTGCCATCTGCGGTGTGGTGATCCTTATCACGGCGGTGCTGATGATGAAGTACACCCGTCCCGTCGAGTATAAGAGATAAGGGGGTGCGGATATGTTACAGGCAATCATCGGCGCTATTGTAGGCGTCGGTCTCTATCTGATCCTTGCGGATGCACTCCGCGTTCCTTTTCTCGCAACGGTCACTGCAAGCAACAATCTTGCCAAGAGACAGGAAAAGAAGACTTCGTCCATCGAAATTTGGCTCGAAAGCCTTGCGATGTGGATCTCCAAAAAGCTCCGTCTGAACGAGTACAAGCGTCTGCAGCTTGAGACTGACTTGCGTTCGGCGGGCATGAATATCTCCCCGGAGATGCACACCGCGAACAGTATCGTCAAGGCACTCCTCGTCGGCATTTTCACCGTCCCCGTGTTCTTCATCTTTCCGCTTCTGACTCCCGTCGTGATCGCGCTTGCCATTACGATGTATTTCAAAGAGGCGAAAGGCGTGGCGAACAAGATCAAGGAGAAGCGTACCGCTATCGAGTACGAACTCCCGAGACTCGTCAGTCATACCGCGCACCGTCGAAGCAGTCTGCAATGGTCCTGCGTGAACTGAAGCGAATCGAAACGATCCTCGAACAGATCAAGCGGTCGGAGAGCGATGACGATGTCTACAATCTCATCGGTGAAACCCAAGCCATTTACGCAATCGTACTGAACGAGATCGGCGGCAAGGAGGTCTGCAGCTATAATGACTAAACCCGTAGAATACAAAGATGTGAAAGAATACCCGAACGCATTGAGCGTTTCCGAGGTTGCCGAAATCCTCCGCATCTGCAAGAAAACCGTCTATAAGCTGATCCACAAGGGCGAAATTCATGCCGTGCGTATCGGCTCGGAATTCCGCGTCCCCAAGAGATCACTTCACAGATATATGAACGGGAACTGATATTCGAACCCCGAAATGTGTTGTGATTGAAAACTCTCTCGATTATCTCTGGACTTTACGATTTTTTGTGATATTGTGTGTGTTGCCATAAGGCGAAACCACAAAACATAAGGAGAAAAAACGAAATGACATCCACACCGAATCTGAGCGCGAGCGTTCAGGCAAAGAAAGGCAGACTCTACGCCGTTATTCAAGTCAAGAAGAATGGCAAGATGACCGGCGTATGGCGCTCCCTCGAGCTTCCCGAAGGATCGCCGAAGACCAAAATCAACAAGGCGTTCCGCGACGTGGTCGGACGGTACGAGGAAGAATGCGCCGAGGAAATCGAGCGCAACAGCCGCCCGATATCACAGCTTCCCATCTACGACTATATGCACATCTACCTCGAAAAAGCACGCGGATCGCTTCAACTCAACACGATCAGAAGTTATCAGAACATGATCGAGTGTAAAATCAAAGCATACTTCTCGGACCGACCGGAGCTCACGGTAAGCACGCTGAAAGCGGCAGACATCAACCGCTTCTACGAATACCTTTTCAGCTACGATGTCTCAGCCAATACGGTGATCCACTACCATGTAGTCCTCCACAGGGCATTCAAGCAAGCCTTCAAGGACGAGCAGATCGACTCAAACCCCTTCGACAGAATCGACCGCCCGAAGAAAGAAAAGTTTGAGGGCGACCACTACTCGAAAGAAGAATTGCACGCGCTCCTTGAAGTGGCACGCGATGATCCCATATATCCTGCAATCATCCTCGCCGGATGCATGGGACTGCGTCGCAGCGAAGCAATCGGAGCAAAATGGTCGAACATCGATTGGGAAACCCGCCATATCCTGCTGGACTCAAAGGTGGTGGAAGTAACCATCGACGATCAGCACATGGTCGAGGTGGTATCCAAGATGAAAAACGAATCGAGCCACCGAACCATCGTCATCCCCAATGAAATGGTAGAAGCTCTCCTTGAAATAAAGGAACGCCAGGAACTGAACAAAAAGATGTTCAAAGGCAGCTACAACAGAAAGAACGATGACTTCATCTGCACCGACCAGTTCGGTGAGCTCCTCAGACCGAATTATGTGACACAGCACTACAGACTCCTGCTCGAAAAGAACGGACTGCGCCACATTAGGTTCCATGATCTTCGCCATACCTTCGCAAGCATCCTTCTCAGCAATAGAACTGAACTGATTGAGGTGTCAAAATTCCTCGGGCACTCGACCATCGCGACCACCGCCAACATTTATGCACACCTTGACATGAGCAACAAAGAACATACCGCAAGCGTCATGTCAGACATTCTCGCCGGTATGAATACGACAAAGGCACCCAAATAAACGGGTGCCTTTATCTATATGACGGAGGAAAAAGCAATGGCTAAAGAAGGATACATGACGGGCAATCAGCTACGCCAATACTTACATATCTCAACGAGGAAATTGAAATTCCTCATGGACAACGACTATATCCCGCATGAGAACACCGGTCATCCAACACATAAGTATCTTGTCAAAATCGAGGATGCGGAAGCATTCAACAAACGGCAGCATACAGACAAGAAACTGATCGCAGACCTTGCCGGACTGTTTACAAGTCGGACGGAACATCATCCGCTACCGAAAGCTGAAGTATCCGAAGAAACGCTCTGCGAATATAGGAGATTCGTCGAGGAACGATTCAGAACCGAACCGGAAGCGTTATCGGTAACACGGATCTGCGAACTGACCTCAATGGTCGGGATGACGGTCCACAGACTGATTGCAAGCGGGATCTTGTACGGAACAAAAGTACAGGGAAAAACCTTCTGCTCAAAATCAACACTCATCGATTACCTTGCATCAGAGGACACCTTCAGGAACCCCACGTGTGAGGGCTGTAAAGAGCTTGTAAGGACGTTCAAGAGAAGAAAGAGTAATGATACCTACAACGAACAGCGGCGCGAGAGACGCAAGCTTGAGCGCGAGAAGAAGGGCTCCGGTACATAACATCCTCCCATAATTTCTTCAATATAACCTCGAAAACGCCCGTAGAAATGCGGGCGTACATATTTGAATCCCAAATGAAAAAGACTTGGATGATCCCAAGTCATTTTTCGTATGGCGGAGAGTGTGGGATTCGAACCCACGTGCCCAAAGGGCAAACGCATTTCGAGTCTTTTCAACAAACATAACTTTATCGGTTTTTTCAGTAACTTTCAGGTCGTCTTGTCCCCGTAAAAAACCCAGTCACATCAAGGCTTTTTGGCGTTCAACTTCAAAAAACGCTGATTTTCCAATGGGTTCTAATAAATAGCGAAAATGAGCGACATTCGGCACTTTTGTTAGAAATTTGTTAGAATTGTTAGAACAATATTAGAACGACACGGCATACACAGGCAGTCTCCTACCGAAATAATTATGAGGTGTATGCTATGAAAATTCATGACATAAACTGGGCGACGGTTCCAGATTATATTACTAAGGAACAGGTTCGTTTGATTTGCCATTGTAGTAAACGTACGGCACTGTACTACCTGAAAAGCGGAAAGTTGCCTTGCGTCTATTCCGGCAAGAAGACTCGCTGCTACAAGATTAGGAAGGAAGACCTAATGGCTTTCATAGAAGATCTGGAGAAAAGTCCGGAATATTATACTGTTCCCGATGGATGGTACGGCAGTACCGGAGCAACGATCCGGCGACAGTATTCATCAATAGTAAGACTCGATGACGAGGATCTGTACGAATATTATCAGTATCTTCTCAGGGAATATCCAGATGTGCTGGAAGCTAAGAAAATCAGCGAGATCACTGGATACTCACTGTCAGTGGTCAATCGATGGTGCAACAATGGAAAGCTGAAGCATTTTGTGGTCGGATCGAGAAATCTGATCCCCAAGGTATATCTTATAGACTTTTTCTGTTCACTTCAATTTAGGAAGATTTGCCGAAAAAGCGAGTGGCATATCAGCATTCTTGAGAACTACCGACGCTGGAAGTATTCTACTATTCAAAGGTCGTCCAAATGAAATAAGGAAGAGCTCTCCTGATGGGGTGGCTCTTCCTTTGATTTTAATGATTACCTTTCTTCTAATCCAAAGGCTGTTCATTCGATCCGCTGTCTTCAAAGATAAAGTCAATTATACGGATTCACACGATTCTAAAGCGCTAGTAACCTATTGCATATTAGCACCCGTCAAGGGTGCTTCAGACTGTCGAAAAAGTCCAGTTTTTACTGGGCTTTTTCTGTTATATGTGGTACAATGGCGTGGGGTGATTTAGATGCTGGAACGAAACAAAATGGAACGGGGAATATATGAAATTGTAGACACCGAAAGTCTGGTGCCTGCGGAGCATCTGCTGCGCAAAATTGATGCGGCAATCAACTGGGACAAGCTCTACGATATGGTGGAGCCGCTGTACTGTGAGGACAACGGCCGACCCAGCATTGACCCGGTTGTGCTGTTCAAAATGGTTCTTATTCAGCATCTGTATGGTCTGCCCTCTCTGCGCCGGACAGCAGAAGAAGTGCGGGCAAATATCTATTACCGCTGGTTTCTTGGCTACCGTCTGCAAGAAGAAACACCTCACTTTTCTACGGTGAGCTATAATTTCAAGCACCGGTTCACCCCCGAAACCGCAAACCAGATTTTCGACTGGATTCTCAGCGAGATAGCAGAAGCCGGTTATCTTTACACCTACACCGTCTTTATTGATGGCACCCACATCAAAGCCAATGCCAACAACAAGAAAGTGGTCAAGGAAGAGGTTGAGGTGGAAGCGAAACGGTATGCCAAGGAGCTTATGGAGGAAGTAAACGCCGACCGGGAAGCCCACGGAAAGAAGCCCTTTGACACAGAAGATGACGAGGATGACAACAATACGCCTGAACCCTCTAAGAAGAAACGAGATAACACTTCCAAAAAGAAGCTGAAAAAGCGCAAAAAGGAAGCCAAGAAGAAAACAGTCACCAAAAGCACGACGGATCCGGATGCGGGAATGTTTGTCAAAGGTGACCATAAGAAACAGATGGCCTATGAAGCCCACACCGCCTGCAACCAGCACGGCTATGTTTTGGAAGTAGAAGTAACCCCCGGCAATGTACATGACAGCGTAGCGTTTGACGATGTATATGACAGATTGGTAGAAAAGCACCCCGAAGTCAAGACCGTGGTAGCGGACAGCGCTTACAAGACCCCGCACATCTGCAAGAAAGTTTTTGAAGACGGAAGAGTTTTATATGCACCCTACACGCGGCCGAAGACCATGGAGGGTGGGCATGAATGGTGGAAGTATGTGTATGACGAATATTATGACTGTATCATCTGCCCGGAATACCAGATACTGAATTATTCCACAACCAACCGTGAAGGCTACCGGGAATACAAAAGTAATCCACAGGTCTGTGCGAACTGCCCCACCAGAGAAAAGTGTACCAGGAACAAGGACTTCATTAAGACGGTGACGCAGCACATCTGGAAGCCGTATGTGGATATGGCGGAGGAGCTTCGATATACGGAGCGGCACAGGAGATACTATAAGATGCGCAAGGAAACCATTGAACGGGTCTTTGCGGACGCCAAGGAAAAGCATGGCATGAGATATACGAGATACACAGGCCTGGCCCAGGTAACGAATTGGGTGAGGCTTAAATTTGCTACCATGAACTTGAAAAAGTTCGCAATTAGGAAGTGGGAGGATACCCACAACCTTTTGCAAATCCTTATATTTTGGCCCAAATACGCTCAAAACCCCAGTCTTGCCTAAAGTAAAACTGGGGTTTCTCGACAGTCTGTAGCACCCGTCAAGGGTGCTTTTTTTATTAACTCAGACCACCGAGTAGATTTGCAAATCTTCGATCTCAGTATTTTTTTGAAGAATTTTTCGGAAGGGGGTTAATTTTTGCTCGTTTTCGTTGCCTACCAAGTGAGGGCACAACACTTCACCCTCGCGAAACTTGAAAACTGAATATACAGCACACAGGTACGTTACCTGCATCGGAGCAATCCGAGCTGAGAAGTGAGTGCGCCACGATCTTCCGTAACGGGAGGGAGCGATAAAACTTACACTTCTTTAATTTGTCGGCAGACAGAGACGGCAATGACAGATGCAGGCGATAATGATACTTCCGTAATTCGCGGTCGGGCCATAAAGAAGGCGCGAGGGTGAGACTCCCATGGAGCTGCTTGCAACAGCCGCCTGTGTTGTTCCCTTTACATCCGGGGTGTTGAGAACAAATAGGATGTACGACCTAAGCATATAAAAATGATTTATATGTTTAGGTGGATCATTATAGATTCAAATAAAAAGGAAAGGAGCATTATTAGATGAGTTGCAAAGTAATTGCAATCGAAAATCAAAAAGGAGGCACGGGAAAATCCACAACGGCATTGAATCTCGGAGTCGGGCTTCATAACTCAGGTAAAAAGGTTTTGCTTATCGATGCTGACCCGCAGGGTTCATTGTCGATCAGTCTCGGTATTAAGCGACCCGACGAGCTGGACATTTCCCTTGCAACGGTTATGGGGAATGTTATCGACAACAAATCCTTTGAGGATGATTTGGGTATCATACATTGCGACGAGGGCATTGACCTTATGCCCTGTAATGTGGAGCTGTCCGGTATCGAAAGCTATCTGTTTACGGTGATGAGCCGAGAGTGCATTATGAGAACCTATGTCAATCAAATAAAAAAGAACTACGACTATATTCTCATCGATTGTACTCCGTCTCTCGGACTTCTGCCAATCAATGCTTTTGTTGCGGCAGACAGTATCATTGTCCCTTCTCAGCCGAGAATCTTGTCAACCAAAGGTCTTGACCTGCTCTTGCGTACCTATTCTCAGGTTAAGCGAGGGATAAATCCCGATCTTAAAATCGACGGTATCCTCTTTACAATGGTAGACGCACGAACCGTCAACGACAGATCGGTTATTGAGTCAATGCGTGAAAACTTTGGAATGAAAATCAATGTATTTGACACCTTTATCCCCGCATCCGTCCGTGTGACCGAAGCCAATATGGAGGGTAAGAGTATCTTTGCCTATGACAATAAGTGCAAGGTTGCGGACGCATACAGAAACTTGACGAAGGAGGTGCTGGACATTGCCGCGCGTGAAAAAGCTCGATTTAGGGATGACGGCTCTCGATGAGCTGTTTATGAATGACAAGGAGCGAGCCGAAAACAAGCTCCCCAAAATCTTTGATATTCCGCTTTCGGAGATTGATGATTTCCCCGACCATCCATACCGCGTCCTTGATGATGAGGATATGCAAAACCTAATGGAAAGTATCCGAGACCGAGGTGTAATCACACCGGCTATGGTACGCAAAAAGGACGACGGCAGATATGAAATGATTTCGGGACACCGAAGAAAGCACGCATCCGAACGGCTCGGGCTTGAAACCTTGCGCTGTGAGGTTGTGGAGGTCAGCCGTGATGAAGCCATTATCCTGATGGTAGACAGCAATGCACAAAGGTCAGAGATATTGCCTTGCGACAAAGGACGAGCCTACAAAATGAAGTTGGACGCAATAAAAAGACAGGGACAGAGAACGGATTTAACTTCTACCCCACTGGGGGAGAAGTTGCAAGGAAAGGATGCGTTGTCTGTTACTCAAGTGAGTAATGAAGCCGGAGAAAGTCAAACCCAAATCCAACGATATATCCGTCTTACCTACCTTGTTCCCGAGCTTCAGGAGTTTGTGGATAAAGGTCAGATGAAAATGCGTCCTGCGGTAGAGCTTTCGTATCTTGATGAAGAAACTCAGCGAGATATTGTTGACCGTATTGACGAAACCGAAGCATTTCCGTCACACGACCAGGCAATCCGTATCCGCAAGGCGTTTGAAGCCGGAGAAATCAACTACGATAAGGTTCAGGACATTATGGCAGAGGAAAAACCCAACCAAAAGCCGAAATTTAAGTTTTCCTTTGACCGGCTGAAACCGTATATCCCCAAGGACTATAACGACAGAATGGCAGAAGATTATGTTATTAAGGCACTGGAACACTATCAGAAATTTTTAAGGAAACAACGGGAGCAGGCAAGGTAATAAAGAGTGCGCACAAGGCTGAGAAAGCATAAGCTTTCCCGGTCTTTTTTGTTGCCCTGCCTGCAATTTCACTCATATAAAAATCTACACGGAAAGGAGGAATAAACAGTATGCAGTTTGATGTTAAAATCCGCAAGGTCATCGAGAACGGCAAGCCCCTCAAGGCAGTGGCTTCTGTCACTGTGGACGGCGCTTTTGTTATCCACAATGTCAGAGTGATCGAGACCGAGAACGCAAAGTTCGTTGCAATGCCTTACGCAACCTATCAGGATGCCGAAGGCAAGGATGTACGCAATGATATCGTTCATCCCATCAAGTCCGAAGTCCGCAAGGCTTTGGAGACCGCTGTGTTTGCTGCCTACGAGCAGAAGATCAGCGAAAAGGCTGAATAATGACAGCCAAAAAAAAGAATACCCAACTAAAAAATAAGGAAAGAATGAGGTAAAATTTATGTTCAAGAAAATCAGAAACAAGGTTAATTCCATGGTTGCAACTGCTAAGGCAACCGTCGCCACAAAGAAGGCTGAGGGTTATGTTGACTCCGGTGTAAAGATTCTTATCGCCGTTGTTATCGGTGCGCTTTTGCTTGCCGGTTTGTACGCACTGTTCAACACCACAATCATGCCCACTGTGACCACCAAGATCACCGAGCTTTTCTCGTATAACGGTTAATCCGTAATACACCCCAAAATTAAAAAAGAAAGAACGAGGTAAAAGAATATGTTTAAGAAAATCAGAAACAAGGTTAATTCCGCAGTAGCTGCGGTCAAAGCAACTGTCGCTTGCAAGAAGGCTGAGGGATATGTTGATTCCGGCGTAAAGATTCTCATCGCTGTAGTTATCGGTGCACTCCTGCTCGGCGGACTGTATTTGCTGTTCAACGGCACCATCATGCCCACCGTGACCACCAAGATTCAGGGACTTTTCAACTACGCAGGCTAAACACGGACGGCGGGGTGTCAATGGCGGCCCCCCGCCGCCTATTTTACTTTGAAAGGGGCGCATTGAATGCATTTGATGATTCGACCTATTATGCCGTATGATATACCGAAGCTTGCGGAAAACCCGTTTGTCCTCATAAGCGGCTTTGTGCTGGTGATTACGGCTGTGCTGATTGCCGTTGTTCTCAGTCGGTATGCTGCCGAAGCATATAAAGGCAACAGGAAAAAAGCAACGCTTTTCTTTGCCGGTATTACGGCATTTGTAACCCTTATGCTGTTCTGTTTTTTTGGATGTGCTGCAACCACATTCAAGGGCATTATTTTCTGCCTGCTCCTCCTATTCTCCTCTTATGAGGATATACGGGTAAGAGAGTGCGAGGACTATGTCCATTTAATGATCGTGATTGCAGCGTTTATCGGAACGGATATGGCGGCTTTGCCGAATATGATTTTGTCGGCTCTGCTTGTAGGCGGTATTATGCTCATGACAACAGTAATAACCAAAAGTCAAATCGGCGGTGCGGATATTAAGCTTTCTGCCGCCTGTGCTTTTATGCTCGGAACCGTACAGGGCTTTGCCGGACTAATGCTCGGACTTACCGCTGCTATTATTGTAAACATCATTAAAAACAGAAAAAAGAAAACAGAGGGATTCCCCTTAATCCCATACCTTGCCGTCGGGTTTATGGCGGCATATTTTATGTAGAAACAGGAGGTTCAATATGAAGAACAGAACAATTATCGGTATTGTCTGTATGATTCTTGCGGTTGCCATGACCTTTGCTGTCGCACCACTTGTAAACCGTCTGACAAGCGATACAACTACGGTCGTTCGGCTCAAACAGGAAGTCGGCAGAGGCGCAAAGATTACAGCAGAACAGGTTGAAACCGTCAAGGTTAAGACAGATACCATGCCGCAGGGCGTGTATGTTAATACCGCTGATGTTATCGGTAAGTATGCTTCTTCTACCCTTTACGCCGGAGATATTCTCACAAAGGCAAAGCTTACGAAGGAGGCCAACAGCGCAGATGATGTCTTTGCAACGCTTGACGGCAGTAAGGTGGCGGTCAGCGTAACCATAGATACCTTTGCGGCAGGACTTTCGGGCAAGCTTCAGAACGGAGATATTATCTCCCTTATCGTTGTAGATAAAAATGCCGGTACTTCCTCTATTCCCGGTGAGCTTAAATATATGAAGGTTATTACGACCACAACTGCGGGCGGTATTGACCAGGACTCTATTGTGAAGAACGAAGACGGTAGTTTTGAGATTCCGAGCACTATCACCGTGCTTTGTAATACCGAACAGGCAAAGCTCCTTGCAAAGTATGAAGCGGACATTACGCTCCAAGCGGCACTTGTTTACCGTGGCGATACAGAGACGGCAAATAAGTTCATTGAAAAACAAGACGCTTTCTTTGCGGGAGGTGGCAACAATGGGTAAGATGATTGCCGTTTGCGGTGCTCCCGGCAGCGGGAAAACCACCGCCGCACTGAAAATTGCGGAGGAAATCTATTACGCAAAAAAAGGCTCGGTAATATTTCTTTCTCCCGATTTGAACGTGCCCTGCCTTGCGTTTGTATTTCCGAACTGTAAGGAGGAAGAACTGTATTCTGTCGGCGTTGCGCTGGACCGCACGGATATTTACCGTGAGGACGTGCTCCGCCAGATGAACCATGTGAAAACAATGGAGAACTTCGGCTTTCTCGGATATAAAGCCGGGGAAAACAAGTATTCCTATCCGCGACCGACTGAGGATAAAATCCTAAATCTGTTCTCTATTTTGAGAGAACTTGCAGACTATGTAATCGTAGACTGTGCGGACGGGCTTATCTCATCTATGGCAAAGAGCCACGCAGATATGCTCGTTCAGCTAATCACCCCCGATCTAAAATGTATGGCGTACCATTCGTCTAATTCGGGGATGTTTGAGCTTGGTGCCGAAAATCGCATTAAGGTCATGAACATTTCGGATAAGGATTTGTTCTTGCCTATTACAGAAGTGGCAAATCACTTTAAGGGCGTGGATTTTACTCTGCCCTATTCAAAGGCACTAAAACAGCAGACCATAACGGGAACGCTCTCCGAACGGCTTCCCGATGCTAAGTACAGGAGCGTGGCGGCGGGAATTGCAAAGGCGGTGATTTAATGGCACAGAAAATCGACTTCGTATCGTTGCTTCACAAGTCACAAGAATATATTTCGGAAAACTATGCGGCGGCACTTTCCGACCGCAGTAAGGTTGTGCAGCTTCGCTCATATATTGAGAAATATCTGCACGACAGCGGCTTCGAAGTGGAAGGTATGACCTTTCGTGAGCTATCGGACAGACTCTACTGCGAAATGGCGGAGTATTCGGTGCTTACAAAATATCTCGGTCGTGATGAAATTGAGGAAATCAATATCAACGGCTGGGACGATATTGCCGTTACCTACACAGACGGTCATATTGAGAAAGCAAAGGAGCATTTCTACAATCCACAGCACGCCGTTGATGTGGTAAAGAGATTACTTCATCATTCGGGTATGATTATTGATAACGCTACGCCAATGTCACAGGGACATTTGCCGGGAAATACCCGTATTACGGCACTGAAAGAGCCGCTTGTTGATGATGACAGAGGAATCAGCGTGTCTATCCGACTTCTGCACCCGTCAAGAGTGGATATGAAGGCGCTTGTTAAAGGCGGTAATGCTACACAGAAAATGATCGACTTTTTATGTATGTGTCTTCGTTACGGTATTTCTTTTGTGGTAGCCGGTGCAACATCCTCCGGTAAAACTACATTGCTTAACGCACTGCTCACTTCCATTCCGGATAACAAGCGTATCTTTACCATTGAGTCAGGCTCCCGCGAGCTGTCGCTTGTAAAGGTGAAGGACGGCGAAGTTATCAACAATGTGGTGCATACCCTTTCCCGTCCATCGGATAACCCGGCGTATGATATCACACAAGAGGACTTGGTGGTAGCATCCCTCCGATTCAACCCCGACATTGTTGTAGTCGGAGAAATGAGAGACACCGAAGCCTATTCTGCGGTGGAAGCAAGTCTTACCGGACACACGGTAGTATCGACTATTCATGCGTCGGCGGCAGACGCGGCTCATATGCGTTTGGCTTTGCTATGTCAGAAGCGCTTTCCGATAAACTTTGCAACCTCACTTATGCAGGCAGGACAGGCGTTTCCGCTTGTTGTGTACGCTCATAAGCTTGAAGATAATTCCCGTAAAATTATGGACATCTCCGAGTGTGTTATTACGCCCTCCGGAGAACGGGAGTATCACACGCTTTTCCGTTTTCGCATCACAAAAAACGAGCTGAAGCGCGGCAAATACAAAATTGACGGTTACTTTGAACAGCCTGAGATTATGAGTGACCACCTAAAGGCGAAGCTCCTGCAGTTCGGCGTACCGCAGAAAACCTTAGAGCAGTTTTTAGTAAAGGACGGTGATTTCAAATGATTTTTTCGGTCATAAGCTCGGTTCTCATAATTATATCAATCGTGTGTCTTTTCGGGCTAACCCCCGAACAAGTCACCGACGATTTAATGAAACTTATCACTCCGAACGATACCATGCGGAACAAATCCCGTAATCTTCGTGGAAACAAGAAAAAGCACCGATTGTACCGTACTCTTGTAAAGATGAAAACCGCCCTTGCCGTTACGGGCAAATCAAAGCAGTTTACGATTGTCTGCTGTGCGTCGCTCGTCCTCTTTGCGGCGGGCATTATCCTGTCGGTGCTCATAGATAACATCTTCCTTATGCCGGTTCTGTCGGTGGCGTTTGCCCTGATACCGTTTTTCTATACCACAAGCACCCTTTCCTATTACGAAAAGAATACCAAAGAAGAACTGGAAACGGCGCTTTCTATCATCACAACCTCGTATGTGCGCTCGGACGATATCGTGGCGGCGGTCAGAGAAAACATCAAGTATATCAAACCGCCCCTTCGTGATGTGTTCAAATCCTTTGAGGGCGAAGCCACCGCCATTTCCTCTAATATCAAACGCGCACTTTACAAACTTAAAAGTATGGTGGACAATGAAATATTTTGGGAATGGTGCGACACGCTCATTCAGTGTCAGGATGACCGAACCTTGAAAGACACGCTTTTGCCTATTGTGGCAAAGCTAACCGATGTTCGTATCGTAAACTCGGAGCTGAAAACCATGCTTTCCTCAGCCCGTAATGAATATTGGTTTATGGTGGCGCTGGTTGTCGGTAATATCCCGCTTTTGTATTTGCTCAATAAGGATTGGTTCCACACGCTGCTTTTTACCACGCCCGGTAAACTTGTGTGCGGCGTTTGCGGTATGGTAATTCTGATTACGGCTTTGTTTATGATGAAATTCACAAAGCCCGTTGAGTACAAGAGATAAGGAGGTTTGAAAGTATGTTGCAGGCAATTATCGGCGCACTTTGCGGCGTCGGACTATTCTTTGTACTTGCGGATGTGTACCGTATTCCGTATCTGAAAACCTCCAAGGCGGTGGAAAGCCTTTCAAAGAAGCAGAAGGTCAAGACTTCAACTTTGAATGTATGGCTCGGAAACCTTGCGGATTTTCTCGCAAAGCACATGAAGCTCAACGAGTTCAAAAAGGCTCAGCTTGAAGCCGATCTCAAAACGGCGCAGATGGACATTACCCCCGAAAAGTTCAAAGCAAATGCCATTGTTAAAGCGCTGCTTATCGGTATATTTGCCATTCCGATGGCGTTCATCTTTCCCATTCTCTCTCCCGTGGTTCTGTTCCTTGCGGTATTTCTTTACCGCCGAGAACTAAAAAGCGTGTCTGTAAGGATACGACATAAGCGAGAAAAAATCGAAAGCGAACTGCCGAGACTGGTCTTTACGATAGATAAGACCTTAAAGCACAGCCGCGATGTGCTGTATATGCTTGAAAGCTATGCAAAGAACGCCGGTCGTGAAATGAAACACGAACTGGATATTACGGTGGCGGATATGAAGTCGGGCAACTATGAGGCGGCGATCACAAGACTTGAAGCAAGAGTCGGCTCTGCCATGATGAGCGATGTGTGTCGCGGTCTTATCGGTATTCTCCGTGGAGACGATACCGAGATGTATTGGGCGTCGCTGTCCCTTAAATTCAACGATATTCAGCGTCAGCAGTTAAGACTTCAGGCGCAGAAGGTACCGAGAAAAGTCAAACGCCTTTCCATGTGTCTGCTTATCTGCTTTATGCTCGTTTATGTGGTCGTAATTTTATCTCAAATCATGGACTCTATCGGTGTCCTGTTCGGATAAGGAGGGGTTGTATGATAAGGAAGATATTACACTCTAAAAAGGGCGAAGGCTATGTGGATATGTGCGTCGGCGTGGTCGTTTTCGTGATGATTCTCGTTATCGCCATTAACATTTTCAGTTTTATCACCCTGCGTATTGAGATGGATCAGATTGCCGATGAGCTTATAGAAGCAGCAACCTATGCCGGTTGTTTTGACGATGATTTTTGGCACGCCGACAGCGATATGCTGGATCAGTATTACTACTATGGTATTGATTACGGAGCAGACAGGTATTTCAACAGTACCTATCGCCGTGTTCAGCTTGGCGAGCGAATGTGGGTAGAGATTTCAAAGCACACATATGTCAAAGGACTCGGCGTGTTCAAAATTCCTGTCACCGTAACGGTCAGAAAGTCGGGACTTTCGGAAAGATACTGGAAGTAGGTGCAGACATGAGGAATAAAAAAGGCGAAGGCTATGTTTCTACCTGTGTTATGATTGTGGTCATCTGTATGCTGCTTTCGGTATTCGTCACCTTTGCGGTTGCAGTCAATACGGTGAAAACGGTTGAACGCAATTCTCGGGTGGTGCTGGACAGCTTTGTTATGCAAAACTCCATTGAGATATATGATTCCATCAAGCAAGGTAACAATGGAACGAATGAGATTGACGCGGATGAATACAGAGAGGCGCTGAGCGACTTTTGCACACTTGTGAAATCAGGCAGTCGATATTACAATTATGATAGCGACGGAGATACAAACTTCTATATCTCAAATCCGTATGTTGGCTTCACCGAACAAAACAAACTAAAGATTTATGCTTCATATCGGGTATATATCCCTATTCGATTCGCCGGTGTGTGGGTAACAACGGCAGTTGTGCCTATAACCGTAGAATCAAAATTCAACGAGAGATTTTAAGGAGGTACAGACACATGAAAAACAAGAAAAAACTCTTTATTATCGGTGGCTCTGCCATATCCATTATCCTTGCCGTTGTCCTCTGTATCGTGCTGATACCGAAACACGGTGAGGAAAAACCGACTGAGAGCGATCCGACGGAAAGTTCAAACACCACCGTTGTGATTGACGAGCCGGTAAGCGAAACGCAGAGCACCGAAACAAACAGCATTAACGAGTCAGAAAAGATTGATGATGACGGCAACGGACTTTTGAAGCCGGAGGTTGAGGACGATACCGCCGAAAAAAGCGAAACTACCGGTGAAAAGGCAAAGGAGCCGAATAAGGTTATAACCGGACAACCTGTATCAAAGGACGAAGGAGATACCGGAGTAATTCAAATCGGCGGCGGTGAATCGGCGGCATATAGCTGCGGTGACGCTAATCATCACTGTGAGAACGCTGAGTATCACGCCTATATCAAAAACCTTGAGCTTGCCGGCTGCCCCTATTGCGGTTCCCATAACTGTAAAAGCTTCTATGCGACAAACGAATGGGGGTATACCGAATACACGCCTACCAAATGCCCCGAGTATAACAAAGAGAAAGACGACACCGAAGTATGTCCCCGTTGCGGACTTGCTTATTGGTCGGCAGACAATCCGACCGGGTGCTTTTCTTACTTGCAGGATACGGTATGCGAGTGCGGCGAAACGGTTAAGGGAAACACCTGCCATCATCACTGAAATATTAAAATCCACAGGAGTCTGATTGAAAAAGTCAGGCTCCTTATTTTATGTGAAGGAGGACTTTGATGAAGAAAAAATATATTCGTATCCTATCGGTTTTCCTTGCTCTTATTACGACCTTCTTGTCCCTGGCGATAACTGCTTATGCGTTGAGCTGGGACGGTTCTTCAGCAGGTGGAGGCGGTGCCGGAACCTCTGCCGGACCGAACGGATACGCCATTATGACAACCGACGACAATTGTATGCTCGGTTACCGTTTCAGCGTCGTAGATAAGAACGGAAATACCAAGAACGGCAAGGTCATTGATGTTTACAGAAACACCAGTTATGCAAATCAGGGCTTTAACTGGTATAAGTTTTCAACCAAATGCAACAAGAAGCAACTGAAGGACAATCAGAACGGCGGCTTTTCCACAAGCAAAACAACGGCAAACTGCTATAAGGAAGCGGATATGGGCTTTGCTCAAAGCTTGCCCGTGACAAGCGGTATGAGCAGTTGGCAGAACGATACGCGAAACTTAAACCCGATTCTTTCAAAGCTCGGCATCGGTGGTATTTCGAATCTAAAAAACGGTGATAAGGTGCTTGTTGAGCCGATTTACGATGTGCGTCTGGAAAGCGTATGGCACAGCCTCACCGTAACCGAAATCGCCCTGTACGGAAAGCATATATTGGGGGCGAACAGTGACGGTGGCGCAAGTAAAACATCCGAAAGCTGGGGCTTTATTTCAAACTATACAAACAAGCATTTCCCCAACGCCTTATATACGCCCGACGGTCAGGGATTGTGGACGGGAGTCGGTGCGCTGTCGAAAAGGGCAACCTTCTATACAATTATCAACTCAGGTTACGGAGTTGGCATTGCCTATACCGAAACAAAACCGGATTTTACGCCGAATCTCTCGGTTTACTGCTGCGAAGCATGGCCGGGTGATTTGAGTGTCAGGAACAAGAACCACTACGGTATCAGCTATGGCAGCAGTTTTGCCAACTGGACTTACGGTAACGGCTACCCGAAAACCGACAGTTCAATATGGTATGCGGTACACTTTCCCGCCGAAACCGAAAACTGCTATGTTAAACAGTCGGTATGGGTTGTTGGAGGCGGTTCAACCTCTCGCAATGTATGGTCGAACAGCAACACTTGGTATGATGTAAAGCTGAACCCAACGACTATCGGCAACGGAACAAGCTATATTACCGTAAAAGCAAGAGAAGATTGGATCGAATCAAACGGTACGGTTAAGAAATACGGTGCCGAAAAGACCTTCTATATCCCCATAAAGCCCGTCGTTACAAGAGAAAGTATTACGGCTTATGGAGTTGACGGAGCAGTTCAGGCAAAGGCGGATGCAAACGGTACGACTGGGGCCATGTATTTCGGTCAGAAAGTAACCTTTAAGTATAAGTTTGGCGGAACAAATTCTTGGGTATCAAGCAACCACCTAAGAGGACAAAGCTACCGATGGAACGGCACCGCTTGGGATTTGATTTACAAATCCGGTGCCGGTGAAGATGTGTATGTTGACAATGCACAGCTCGGCAATTCCAAAACCTATACGGCAAACAGTTCGGTCGGAAGCTATGTTATACCGCTGAACAGCAACGAAAACGCCAATTCATATAAGATGAGATTCCGTTTCAGAACCTATTGGGCAAGTGATACAACCCATACAGGCGAAGAAACCAACTATTATATGCCTATTCTGAAACCCGATGTTGAGCTTTACGACATTAAGCTCGTAAATGAGTATGGTGAATATGTCGATCAGCAGAAGTTAGAGGTAGCGGATACTATTACCGTGCGCTATGTGTATAAGAACAATACGGATTGCACGGTTTATGTTAAGGGATATAACAACGACGGAACACAGATTCCGGGCACATTTGCTATTCCTGCCGGCGAAACAATTGAGGTTGACGGATACTCCTTCGTTGTGCCTAATAATCGTGTCTTTGGTATTTGGGGCGGTGTTTATCTTGATACGGTTTCACGCGGTAATACCGAATACGAAACGGATGGCAATAACAATGCGTGGGTGATAATCTGCAAATCAAATCACCCGGTCAAAATCACGCCCATTATCCCCAACGCTCCTTACCGCGAAAAGACGAGAGTGATTTCCAGCTTTTATATCAAAAATCAGTCTTATGACGATTACACTCCGTCTTCAGAACTGCAAATGCGTTTTATTGTGTATAACTTAACGACAGGCAATCAAGTATATACCGAAACCAAGACTGTTATCGTCCCCGCAAGGGACAAAAATCTTGTAGCGTTCAGTTGGTATGTACCGCAGGGACTTAACAGCGAGTATGTTAAGGTGTATGCGGAGATCATTGACGGCACTAAAGTATACAATCCGAATACGCGATACCGGCGAACTACGCCGTTTGTATATTACAACACACCGGATACCACCTATGAGCGTGAAGCGCCAAGCGGATTTACTAAGCCGGACGAGCCGCAGTCAACTAAGGCTTATACGACATGGTGGGAGTACAAATATGAGGATTCCGCATTCAAAAAAGTAAACTACGGTATCGGTATCTACCAAGGCTTCAAAAAAGAAACCACACCCGCCACCGGAGCGACCGCAACGCAAAACGGAAGCAACTGGACTATGAAATCGGGTTACGGCATTTCAGTAATGGATTGCAGTATCATGACAAGCGTTACAAATTATGAGACACCCTCATACGGTACAGGGTTTACTGTGCCGCAGTATGCGTATTCACTGTTCCCGGAATATAACTATCAGAATGCCTCGGGAAAGATCACTACCATGAAAACAAAGTCCGAGAATTATATGTCACATTGGGTTTTCCCGAAAATCGGCGACGTGGACAATGTGCATTACACGCCGGTATGGTATCCGGACGGTAAGTATTCGGTAGTAATCGTTCAGTCGGACGCATGGACTCCGATGGGTATGCTCAGTTGCAAGGATGTCATAAGTAATATCACTCTTTCAGGTAATATGTACGACGATTGGTATATCGGGAGAAAATAAGGAGGAAAAGAGATGAAAACAGCAATTCTCATCGCCCTCGTGGTATTCATTATCGGCGGTATCGTCTTTATGAATATCCGGGGTAAACGGAAGAAATAAATGAACGGGGCGGCATCGACAACGGTGCCGCCCTAATATTTAGGAGGTGGAAACCTTGTCGAATGAAAAAAGAAAAGTCGGCAATTACGAGGTGATTGCCTGTCAGCGAATCGGCGGCGAGGAAATCATTGTCGCTGAAGATAAGAATGCTGTGCCGTCTGAGCGGTATCTTTGTTGTTATGTGGAACGCAACGAGCTGATGGAGCTTTACACACACGGCTTGGCAAGCGACGGCTATGCTGAAATTTTTGAAATATATGGTCAGCGCATTACCACGGCGGCAAAGAATGCCATCGAAAAAACCGATGAAGAAAAAGCGGTTATCGGCGGCGAGGACAGAGTTATCACCGTAGATAAATGCCGCCGTATCTCCAGTGAAGACAACCTTATAAACAAAGTGGTTGTAATCGACAGCGATGTTTTCAGCCCCGAATATCAGCTTGCCACACATCAGCTTATGCTTTGCACAGGCGGCTTCGGCTCTTATCCGAACGCCAGAGGCCGAACCTGCTTTTGTACCTCTCTGTATGATGGGCACAAAGCGAATTTTTACAGGCAGGATGTAATCGGCGTTTTAGATTCGGACTCACTTCCCAAATGGGCAAAGCCGGGTTACGAAAAGGCTTTGCAAGCCGCAAAAAGAGAAGAAAGGAATGAAAGATAATGAGTTTTGATTTGAAGGTAATGAAAGAACCGGAACAAAAGTATACCTATCGGCAAAGCACACAGATTTCCATGCAGTGCGGACTCGTTGGGTATCTTCGTGCGGACATGGATACAAACGGAAAAGGATTCTTCAGTTCTTGGAACGATTACCGCACGGATCTGAAAACGGACGAGTTCAAAGCGGAATTTGACGATCTGATTAACACCTACCGCCAAAAAGACAATTTTCTTGCGGACAGAAACACGCTGAGTAAGTTCTGTTACAAGGAAGCTTTGCAGTACGACAGCGACGAACGCTCCTTCGGCGTTCGTATAGACTCCGATGATTACGCATATCTTTGCAGGCTCAATCCCCATCAGGGCGAATATAACCTTTACTGCTACTGCTACAAAAAGGAATGGCTTGACGACCATATCCGTAATGCCGAGAAAGGTATCCGTTTCATTACGCCGGAATACAAAGAAAAGTTCCGCATTAAGGACGGCGACCGCATTCGCATTACCTACTCTGACGGAAAGACTTGCGACATGGTGTGCAGATATATCGACGAATACCATGTTGAGGTGGGAGATAATCTCTATCATATTTGCGAATTTGCCGAGCGGATAGAGCAAAACGGCGCAAAGGTCATCCCGCTTCGCTCGGATTTGCCCGAAACTTGTTATGCGACTTTGCCGGGGACTGATGAAGTAATCATCATCAAGCGTGGAGAAAGCGGATATTACACTTGTGAGTATTCGACCGATGATAAAACATTTAACCGAGCGTTGGTTGATGACCGAAATTCAAACCTCGGAGTCAGCAAAGCACAGGTAGAAGCAATGCTTGCAGGCTCTATGTTCGGTTGGGACGTCCCTGCCGCTGATCCGAAAAGCTATGACGAAAACGGTAAATTGCTTCATAACCCGAAGGATCGAGGTGACGCACGATGAAATATTCAGTAAAAGTCAAAGAAATCAGTTACGGTGTTGTTGAAGTCGAGGCAGCTTCCGCTGAGGAAGCCGAAGAAAAAGCCGAGTCTGTTTATTATGACGGCAATGTTATGTGGGGCAATTCCGAGGTGGATTGCACCGCTGAACCTGTAAAAGAGAGAAAGCGAGATGAAGCACGATGAGCGAAACTTGTGTATGCTGCAGCAGAGAAATCCCGGAGGGCAGACAGGTTTGCCCTATCTGTGAATATGAAGCCGAGCACGGAAAGGAGGATGTGAATGTATCAGGAAGGCACAGACCATCTGATATGGTCGAACTATGACCTTGATTTAGAGGACTGGCGTGAATCATTGGAAGAGCTTTATCCCCATTATTCTGAGGATGAGTTATACGAGAAAATGTACGATTCCAATGCCGCCAATCTTGACGATGAACGCTGTAACTTGGATATACAGTTATCCTCCCCGATTTTGGTTGTCGGCGATCTCGGACTTTGGTACGGCAGACGCACCGGATATAAGGAGATCGACAGCGGCAATATCCGTGATTGTCTGTATTCGGATACGGACTATACCACTTGGTATGTTGACAAGTGCGGTGAGCTCCGTTGCGACGCCGTGCATCATGACGGAACGAATCATTACCGATACCGTGCTTATCGGGACGGTGTGACCGATGAGCAGATTGAGGATTTGAAGGAAAAACTCTACTGCGGTGAAGCGACTGAAAAAGACATTGAAAAGGTCACGCGCAGGCTTGGTGATGAAATCGGCGCAGTGTACGGCTGGGAATTTCCCGGTGAAAAGCCGAAAGTTAAAGTATACGAAAGATAAATCCGTCTGTGGCAGATGAGAAAAAAGAAAGGAGAACACTTATGCAAAAAGACAAAAGAGCGTTATACAGATACCTTAAGAAATATCATACCGGCAGAGATAACGCGATAATTTGCAAGCAGTTGAAGATGAGATTTAAGGTCAGCGAAGAAGCAATTCGGTATTATGTATCTTGCCTTAGAAAAGACGGTATTCCGATTTGCAGTTGTATGGATGGATACTATTACCCCGAAACTCATTCTGAAATTGTTGAGACAGTAGCAAGGTTTAACAAGTATCTTTTGACCTTGTCTGCCACAAACGCAAATTTATTGAGAGCAAAACTAAAGTAAAGAAGGAGGATGAAAATGCCGAGTAAATTTCAAACTACCGTGGAAATGGTGGCGCATACGGCAAAGGACATTACCTCACATCCGGAAACCTTTATGAGCTTTCTTGAAACGGCGGCGAATAACTACAAATACAGCTTCCGTGACCAAATGCTTATCTTTGCACAAAAGCCGAGTGCTACTGCCTGTGCCGAAATTGAGGTGTGGAACAAGCTCGGTCGGTATGTAAACAGAGGCACGAAAGGTATCGCCCTTTTGGTGGATCGCAATATGCCGTATAAGCTGCGCCATGTATTCGATATTTCCGATACCAACAGTTATTACGGCAATGAAGTAAGGCTTTGGTCAATGAAGCCGGAGTATGAGGAGCTTGTGACCGAAGCCTTGGAAAACAGCTTCGGCGAGGTGGAAAACAAAAACACCTTTACCGATGTGCTGTTCAAGATCGCCGACCTTGCCGTAACAGACAACCTTACCGATTATTGCGAGCAGTTAAACTCAGTAAGGGACGGCAGTTTTCTTGAGGAAATCGACAGTTTCAATGCCGAAGTGTATTTCAGGGGGCTTCTTAAAAACAGCGTTCAGTATATGCTTCTTACCCGATGCGGATATAACGCAGAGGAATTTTTTGATGTCGAAGATTTCCGTGATATATACAATTTCAACACAATAGAAACATTGAATATTCTCGGTTGTGCCGGAAGTGATATATCCGAAATGGTTCTGCAAGAGATTGCCGAAACAGTTAAAGCCGCCGAGCGAGAAAGCAAAAAGAAGAATCGCACATTTGCAAGTCCGAATAAAACTGAGGATAATATAAGCGAAAATAAAACAACCGAAAGGAGTACCCAAAATGGAACTGACCTACAGACAGGCGGGAGATTATCTTCTGCCGAACATCCAAGTACCGGACAGCCCGAAGATCGGGAAATATGGAATGCTGCGCCACACATTTCTAAAGAATCACAGGAAAACGATGTTATCGGGGCTTCAACTGACGGGCAAGCTGAACGGACATCTGGAACAGATAGACCGTCAAGCGACCGAGATGATGGAGAAGCTGACAACAGAAATGGCGAAAGCGCAGGGCGTGAACGAAACCCTGAAAGCGACCGACCAAATGAAGTGGGTGCAGATGATGAACAACATCAAGGCATCAGCGGAGGAAATCGTGCTGAAGGAAATCGTCTACAGCTAAGCGGTCACGATTACGACGCCCGCAGTGAAATCCCGTATTATCACGAGGATGATGAAAAAGCCGAGCTGCTTCGCAACTGTATTGCCTTAAAAGACCATCGAAAAGAAATTGCCACGTTTTTTGCGGAACATGAGGACCGCAGGGAGCGTGGTAATTTTATTAAAGGCTTCTTTGACAACACCTATGTAGAGCATATTCTTGAGAGCGGTCAGCGTGTAGGCTACCGTGCCTATGAAGATTTGCTTACCATGTGGCGCGGCAGTTATCTCACCCGTGAAAAAGAGGATTTTATGAGCTGGGAGCGCATTGCAAACAAGATCTACGGACTGATGCTTTTGCACGAATGGCTCAGCCCGGATGAACAGTCCCTACCCACTGTCGGCGAACAGATAAGGCTCATTGAAGAAGCTAAAAACGAAAAGAATAAGAAGTTTGTGCTGCCCCAAGAGGCAATCGACTATGTGCTTTGCCGAGGTAGCGACTATTCGCAAAGTAAACTCCGTATTTATGAGCAGTTTTCAAAACAGGAAAGCAAAGAGAAAAACATTGCTTTTTTGAAATCCGAATACGGAACAGGCGGACATTCAAACGCATTACCCGAAAGCGGATATTGGGAGCAACACGACGGAAAGGGCATTGAAATATCAAAGGGTATTACCGGAAACTCCGACAGAGTTGAATACCAAATCACATGGAATGCCGCCGAAAAGCGTATCGGTGAGCTTATAAAGGTCGATAGGTATTTAACACCGGCTGAAAGAGAAGCGTATCCTGCGTATAAGCGCGAAGCGGATAACAGGAGTAAGCGTTCTGAGCTTATGAAGGAATTTCGCTCTATTTTTGAGGACTACAATGATTTTGAACGGCAGCTCGGTAATGAGAGTGCCGTTCTTTCTATGTTCGAGCTTGGCGATTGTGCGTCAAAGTTTACTGCCGGAGAAAAGCGTTGTGAGTATGTTTCCGGCAAGCCGTTTATCTTGCCGTTAATGCGTGAGTCACTTCAAAAGATTATTGACTCAAAAACCCACCTGACCGAACGGGCTGAAAGAATGCTTGAAGCCTTAGCCGGCGATATAGCAAAACCCTTTGAGCCAACCTATGACGAGCTGAACCCGCCGCCCGAACCGCCGAAAGAATACCGCTTTTCGCTCGGTGATTCGGTATATATAGGAATAAAGGAATATTCTATCCTATCCCTTGATGGCGACACCGTCACGCTCAACGACAGCGAGTTCCCGTTGTTTTGCGAAGATATGTCACGGGCGGAATTTGACCGCAAGGTAAGCGAAAACCCAATGAACGACAAGTATCTTCATGTTGTTGAAAGCGTTATTTCCGATTCGGAAGAAACCCCGGACAACACGAAAGTGAGAATATCCCTGGATAGCGGAAACGATCTCGTTCATTGGATATATTTCAATCCCGATGCAGATGCCGGAGGTCAGTATGTTTCGGGCGATTTGAGCTTTTCTGTTTTTGAGGAACTTATCGAGCAGTATGACATTGCAAATCAACCCGAAAATACCGAGAAGTTCGTTAGTGACCTTGAAGAAATGTCGGATCAGTTTTTAGCCGACATCAACACGCCGTTCTTTATGGAAGCGGAAAACGACTATGAGATGGACTGCGACTATATTCAGTTCACACCCGAAAACATTCTGGGTATTCACAAGGATATTCAGCAATTTGAATCGGAACATCAAGCAGAACTTAACAGAATGGCTGGGCAAAATGAGCCGGTATCCCTGCCTGTTTATGACCGTGAAACAGAAATTCTTTATGCCGTTTTGGATAAGCTGAACATCGATGATATCAAGCTCAGCTTTGATGACGATGGGTTGGTCGCAACAGACGGTTACAACAATGTTTGGCGAGGAAAACAGTTCTATGAGTTTCTTGTAGAGGATGCTGTCAGTTATGACGAATACGGCAAACCAAATGAGATTTCGGGTGAATTGCTCAAAGACTTTACTGAGCTTTGCGGGCATAACGGCGTAGAGATAAAGGATTACCGTGCTCCGTCCCCATGGGATGAGTATGAGCAAGCCAAGAAGGAAAACCCCGATGCGGTTGTCATACAAAGGGTCGGCGATTTCTTTGAAATCTTCGGTGAACAAGATACGAAAATTGCACACGAAGTGCTTGATTTGACCATTACAAAGAGAACATTTGAAAATAAATCAATCAGCACACCGATGTGCGGCTTTCCCGTATTCAAAACCGAGGAATATACCCAAAAGCTATTGGACGCCGGTTATGATGTAGTAGCTGTAACCCATGAACCCGGGGATAAGCTTCAGATAAGACGGATTGTTTCATCGGTTAAAGAAAAAACTGAAGATACGCTTGCGCCTCCGCCCGAACAAAAGAAGCAAGGGAAACTGTCTCCGAGCATCATATTCCCCGAAATCAAGAGCGATTACCGTACAAATTTTCGCATAGAGGACGATAACATCGGCGTAGGTACTCCGCTTGACCGATTCTATAACAATGTCCACGCCATTCAGCTTTTACGAAAGCTTGAAGCAGAACACCGACTTGCTAACGGCACCGAACAGAGCATCTTATCCGCTTATGTGGGTTGGGGCGGTCTGCCGCAGTTCTTTGAAGAAACCAATCCCCATTATGCAGAGCTGAAGGAACTGCTTTCGGAGGACGAATATGCGTCGGCAAGGGAGTCTGCATTGACCGCCTTTTATACGCCGCCCGTTGTTATCAAGGCAATATACAAGGCTTTTGAAAATATGAATTTCAAGAGCGGCAATGTGTTGGAGCCTTCCTGCGGTATCGGCAACTTTATGGGACTTGTCCCCGACAGTATGAAGGACGCTAAATTCTACGGTATTGAGCTTGACGCAGTTTCGGGAAGAATCGCACAGCAGCTTTATCAGAAAAACAGTATTGCCGTGCAGGGCTTTGAGGACACAAAGCTGCCGGACAGCTTCTTTGATGCGGCGGTTGGCAACGTCCCGTTCGGACAGTTCAAAGTGCCTGACAAGCGGTATGACAAGCATAATTTCCTGATTCATGACTACTTTTTTGCCCGAACGCTTGATAAGGTGCGACCGGGAGGTCTCATTGCTTTTATTACTTCTAAGGGTACGATGGATAAAGAAAATCCGGCAATCCGAAAGTATATTGCACAAAGAGCCGACCTGCTCGGTGCTATAAGGCTGCCGAACAATACCTTTAAGGACGCCGCAGGAACGGAAGTTACTTCGGACATTATCTTTCTGCAAAAGCGTGACAGGCTTATTGACATTGAACCCGATTGGGTGCATCTCGGCACCGATGAAAACGGTATCAAGATGAACAGCTACTTTGTGGATAATCCCGATATGATTATGGGCGAAATGAAAATGATAACCGGTCCGCACAGTATGCAGTCAGCCTGTATCGCCTATGAGGATCAAAGCCTTGCGGAGCAGTTGACGCAAGCCATAGAAAACATCCATGCGGAGGTTACGGAATATGAATACGAAGATCTGACCGATGAGGATGAAGACCTGTCTATCCCTGCCGATCCCGAGGTTCGTAATTTCAGCTACACGGTAGTTGACGGCAAAATCTATTACCGTGAAAACAGCCGCATGAAGCCCGTTGATGTATCCGTAACCGCCGAAAACCGCATTAAGGGTATGATCGGGATTCGGGACTGTGTGAGAACACTTATTGAATACCAAACCGAAGATTATCCCGAATCGGACATTAAAGCAGAACAGGAAAAGCTCAACGAGCTGTATGACGCTTTCAGCAAAAAATACGGACTTATCAATTCAAGGGCGAACAATTCTGCTTTCAATTCCGACAGTTCTTACAGTTTACTTTCTTCCCTTGAAGTGCTTGACGATGAGGGCAACTTTGTCCGTAAAGCGGATATGTTCTCAAAGCGAACCATAAAGCAAAAGGTTACGGTGACAAGCGTGGATACGGCATCCGAAGCCTTGGCTTTATCCCTTGCGGAGAAAACAAAGATAGATATCCTGTATATGTGCGGGCTGACAGGAAAAAGCGAGGAAGAAATTGCCGAAGACCTTTCGGGGGTTATCTTCCTTAACCCGTTTTATGCCGAAGGTTCTTCTGAGCCGAAATATATACCCGCCGATGAGTATCTGTCGGGTAATGTCCGAGAGAAGCTTGCAGTTGCAAAGACGGCGGCTGAGAGCGATGCTACTTTTGAAGTCAATGTAAGGGCACTATCCGAGGTTATGCCGAAAGACCTTACTGCAAGTGAAATATCCGTCAGGCTCGGCGCTACTTGGCTGCCGCCGGAGGATGTTGAGCAGTTTATGTTCGAGCTTTTCAGCACGGCAAGGTATATCTCTTGGAACATCCATGTGCACTATTCGGAGTACACGGGTGAATGGAATATTGAGGGCAAGTCCTACGACAGAGGAAATATCAAGGTATATAACACCTACGGCACAAGCAGAATCAACGGCTACAAAATCATTGAAGAAACGCTTAACCTCCGTGATGTGCGTATCTTTGATTATGTGGAGGACGAAAACGGAAACAAAAAGCCGGTGCTTAATAAAAAAGAGACTGCCATTGCACAGGGCAAACAGCAGCTTATCAAGGACGCTTTTGCCGACTGGATATGGAAGGATCAGGAGCGACGGGACAGGCTTTGCAAGCTGTATAACGAAAAGTTTAACAGCATTCGTCCCCGTGAGTATAACGGCGAGCATTTGAACTTTGTCGGTATTAACCCCGAAATCACACTGCGCCCCCATCAGGTCAACGCCATCGCCCATATTCTTTACGGAGGTAATACCTTGCTTGCTCATGTGGTAGGTGCCGGCAAGACATTTGAAATGGTTGCGGCGGCACAAGAGAGCAAACGCCTGGGGCTTTGTCAAAAGAGCCTATTTGTAGTACCGAACCACCTGACCGAGCAGTGGGCGGCGGAGTACCTTCAGCTTTACCCGTCTGCCAATATTCTTGTGGCAAGCAAAAAGGACTTTGAAACCAAGAACCGTAAGAAATTCTGCGGCAGAATTGCCACCGGTGATTACGATGCTATTATTATCGGGCACAGCCAGTTTGAAAAGATACCTATGTCGATTGAACGACAGCAGGCTATTCTCAGCCAACAGCTTGAGGAAATCATGAACGGTATTGCGGAGCTTAAAAAGAATCGCGGCGAAAACTTCTCAATCAAACAGCTTGAAAAGTCAAAAAAGACGGTCAAACAAAAGCTCGATAAGTTAAATGACCAAACCCGAAAGGACGATGTCGTGACCTTTGAAGAACTTGGCGTTGACCGTTTATTTATTGATGAAGCGCATTACTACAAAAACCTCGCCGCATTTACGAAAATGCGTAATGTGGGCGGTATCTCTCAAACTGAGGCTCAAAAGTCAAGTGACCTTTATATGAAGTGCCGTTATCTTGACGAGCTAACGGGCGGAAAAGGTGTTGTGTTCGCAACCGGTACGCCCATTTCCAACTCTATGGTAGAGCTTTATACTATGCAGAAGTATTTGCAGTACAACCTGCTGAAACGGAACAACCTAATTCACTTTGACAGTTGGGCGTCTACCTTCGGTGAGACGGTGACGGCAATCGAGCTTGCGCCCGAAGGCAGCGGATACCGTGCAAAAACACGATTTGCTAAGTTCTACAACCTGCCGGAGCTGATGTCCTTGTTTAAGGAAACAGCGGATATTCAAACGGCGGATATGTTAAACTTACCCGTCCCGAAAGCAAATTATCATAATGTGGTCTTAAAACCGTCCGAGCAGCAAAAGGAAATGGTGAAGTCACTATCCGAGCGAGCCGAGAAAGTACGCAACAAGATGGTGGACTCAAGCGTTGATAATATGCTTCTTATCACAAACGACGGACGAAAGCTTGCACTCGACCAGCGTATGATAAATGAAATGCTCCCCGACAGCGAAACGAGCAAGGTGTCTGCCTGTGCCGATAATGTATTTGACATCTGGCAGAAAACTGCGGATGAGCGGTCTACACAGATGGTATTCTGTGACCTATCCACGCCGCACGGCGACGGTAGTTTTAATGTATACGATGATTTGCGGGATAAACTTATTGCAAAAGGAGTACCCAAGGAAGAAATCGCCTATATCCATTCCGCAAACACAGAAATGCAGAAAAAAGAGCTTTTCGGCAAGGTGCGAAGCGGTCAGGTCAGAGTACTGATCGGTTCCACTCAAAAAATGGGTGCAGGCACAAATGTGCAGAAAAAGCTGATTGCCCTGCATCACCTTGACTGCCCTTGGAGACCGTCGGATTTGCAGCAGCGTGAGGGACGCATTATCCGACAAGGCAACGATAACCCCGAAGTCGAGATATTCACCTATGTCACCGAAAACACCTTTGACAGTTATCTGTATCAGTTGGTAGAGAGTAAGCAGAAGTTTATCGGGCAGATTATGACATCAAAAAGTCCTGTGCGCTCTGCGGAGGATGTGGACGAACAGGCTCTCTCCTATGCCGAAATAAAGGCACTTTGTACGGGTAATCCGTATATTAAAGAGAAAATGGACTTGGATATTGATGTGTCCAGGCTTAAACTTCTCAAAGCCAACCACCTTAGTCAGATTTATTCGTTAGAGGATAAAATCCATAAGGAGTTCCCACAGAAAATTGCGGCTTTGGAAGAACGCATCAAGGGCTATGATAAGGATATCGCCACTGCCGAAAATCACCCCGTTGGAGACAAAGACAGCTTTTGCGGTATGGATATTAAGGGCTTTAATTTCACCGACAAAAAAGAAGCCGGCGAAGCAATTATTGCCGCCTGCAAAGCAATGACCAATCCCGACCCGATTAGGCTCGGCTCTTACCGTGGCTTTTATATGGAACTGTCCTTTGACACCTTCAGCAAAGAATACAAGATAGTTCTTATCGGTGAGCTTCGGCACACCGTTGTTCTCGGCACAGATATTTTCGGTAATATTCTGCGACTGGATAATGCGATCGGTGCAATGCCGGAGAGACAAATTTCCTGCAAGGAGCAGCTTGAAGATACCAAGGTTCAGCTTGAAAATGCAAAGGTGGAGTCCCAAAAGCCCTTTCCGCATGAGGAGGAGCTAAAGACAAAGTCCACCCGTCTTGCAGAACTGAACACGCTTCTCGATATGGATAAGAAGGACAATGAAATCGTTGACAGTGAACGCAGTGAAGAAGCAGAAGAACCGGACCGAGCAGACAGCCGTGATGCGAGATAATGTGTCTATTTTTATTGATTTTTTTACTAAAACAGTGTATAATACTTTCGTCTGATTTGGTAGCGTTGAGTGAACATAAATTCTACTAAATCATACTCCTACCATAGATAATGATGAATGCAATAGATTCTTGCTATTTTCGTTGTTCAAAGGAAAGCGAGACATTGATATGTGGCTTAAAAAGGGCTCTCGGTAGTCGGCTATTCTTAATTGCATTATCAAGCACAAGAACGGTCACGCTTTGGCGGTTTGCCTAAAAGCAATAGAAACTTCAGCGTGTTAGCTTTCTATGGAGAAAGGAGCAAAGAGATGGCAAAAAAAGGCGGAGTGTCAAGTAAGACACACACTAAGCAACAGTTGGACAATCATGCAAATCAGCATAATCCGAACAACAAAGCTTATATAGCCAACAAGACCAACGAGGTAAAGCAGCGTTCTTCAAAAAAGAAAGAACGTATCGATACCGTCGCCGATCTTGAATGGTTTTGCTACGGTTGGTGTGATGACTGACAAAGGTGGGAGAGCATCGAAATACGGTGCTCTCTCGTTTTCTTATCGCACATTTGAACAAAATCATTAACCTCCGTATAATTGTTGTAGATAACAAGAGTATGGAGGTTTTTCTTATGAAATTCAAAGATGTAAAACGGTATCTTACCATAAATTGCAGTGAAATAAACGCATATATCAGCTTGGTAATGAAAGCACGGAACGCATATATTGACGAGCGTAAGCCCACCGAGGATGTTGACGAACTGCTCTGCAAGCTGATGAAAATCAAGAAAAAGCTACGGGCGTAGCGGAAAGGAACGAAATGAATTACTATATATCCGACCTGCATATCGGTCACGCCAATGCGATTAAGTTTGATAACAGACCGTTCGCAGATGTTATTGAAATGAATAACGCAATTATCGAAAATTGGAACAGCCGTGTAAAGTCGAATGATACCGTATATATCCTCGGAGACTTCATTTGGGCAAAGGAAAGTGAATGGCCGTACTTTGTCGGTCCGCTTGCCGGCAACAAGGTTCTGATTCGCGGCAATCACGATCCGAGAGAGTTCAGCAGAACGGTACGAAATATGTTTCAGGATATAACGAACCTAAAGGAAATCAAGGAAGATGGCAAGCACATTGTAATGTGCCATTACCCCATTCCGTTCTTCCGTGCGGGTTTTTCCGACACAGCATATATGCTCTACGGTCATGTTCACCGAACAAAGGAATATGAGTATTTGACCGAGATGCGTAAAGCAATCAAGGCAAATGCTACCGGATACGGTACACCAAGCGGTAACTTTATCAATGTCGGTTGTATGATGCCGTATATGGACTACACACCGAGAACACTTGCTGAAATCATTGCCGGTGATGCGGCACATTTTTAAAACAACTGAATACTTGTACTCACGCCGGATAGGAATTAAAACTGTCCGGCTATTTTTATGCCCATTTACATACCTGTTCTCCTGCTTGGACGGGTAAACCAAAAAAGAATCGAGGTGAAAGGATTTGAAAAACGATGTCAAAAAGGTGAATGAAATCACTACTGAAATGCGTATTAACGACCTAATATATAAAATCATTGATGACGAGCTTGACGATATGATTTACGACTGCGACGAGCTTGATGAAGAATTTGAAAAACTCTACTTTGCAAAGCGAGTTTTGTCGGTGTTTCAAAACAATGATATGCCTATTCGTGCCGCCGTTGGGCTGCTTGATAATGTAGACATTATCGAAGCACTCTATGAGGACAAAGACGAATATATCGGCGATTCCGACAACGATACAGATATTTGGAACTATGTCGTTGAGCACGGCTACCGTCATTACGATGAAATCGTGTTGCAGGGAGAATACCCCGAAATGGTCTATTTACGAATTGCAAGATGTATTTTGAAAAAAGGAGAATACGCTTATGACGAATGAAGAACTGAACACAAAATTGTATCAGCAGATGAGCGAGGAACTTGATGAATACAAGGACGAGCTGTTATCAATGCCTTCAGCCGAAGCCCTGGAACACGCTTATGCATATACCGTAAAACAAGATATCGTGCTTGCGATGGAAGAACTGAATTTGTCGGACAAACAGTGCAAAGCACTTCTGCGGGAGAGCAATCCTCTTGAAAAGGTGTTTGAGCGATGGGAAAATCATGAATCGCATTATATGGATGATATTCGAGATATGATTGAATGCACAGCAAACGAAAAGTGCAGAGACGATTTTCTAAAGTCCGAAAGAGATTCCCGATAAGGTGGTGCCCTTATGTGGGTAACTCCCGAACAAATAGAAAAGGCAAAGCAGATGGATCTCTTGACCTATTTGCAAAGCTATGAGCCGGGAAATCTCAAAAAGATTTCACATGATACTTGGTGTACCAAGGAGCATGATTCCCTAAAGATTTCAAACGGCAAATGGCATTGGTTTTCTCGGCATATAGGCGGTAAAACAGCTCTTGACTACCTCATAAAAGTCAAGGGCATTTCTTTTGTTAAGGCGGTGGAAATCATTACGGGCTATGCGGCGGTGCTGCCACCGGTCTACACCGGAATCGAAAAGCCGATTGAGCCGAAGAAACTGGAACTTCCCCTATACAACGAAGATATTTGTGAGGTTCGGCGTTATCTCAAAGGCAGAGGGATATCGGATACGGTTATCAACTTTTGCCATGAGAACAAAATGCTCTATGAGGACGCAAAGTATCATAATTGCGTGTTCTTGGGGTACGACGGCAATACGCCGAAATACGGTGCTGTACGCAGTACGGTGTCAGATTTCAAAAGGGATTTGACGGGGAGTGACAAACGCTTCTCGTTTTTCATTCCGGCTGAAAGAGACACTGGGACGGTGCATTTATTTGAGGCGGCTATCGACTTACTCAGCTACGCAAGCCTTGAAATAAGAATCAAGCGGAACTGGCGCAGAGACGATCTGCTGTCCCTTGCAGGCGTATATAAAACGGATAACAAGCAGGATATTCCGTTAGCGCTGAGAACCTATCTTGAACGCCATACCGGTACAAAAGTTGTCTATCTTCATTTGGATAACGATGAAATCGGCAGAACGGCAACAAAGCAGATCACCGAGGCGTTGTCCTCTCAATACACTGTCATTGACCAGCCGCCGCAAAGCGGCAAAGACTTTAATGACTATCTGAAAAACGAAATACAAAAAGAAAAAAGAAAGGAGCAGGTGCGATGAAAATTAAAATCTATCAAATCAATATGGACAGAGATAACGGCAGCTACAGCTTTACCAATTATGAAAACACGATAAGACGAACCGGCGGAGACATACGAAGTGGAATTTACGACTGCGTATTTGACGGTGAGGTTGCCTGTAAGGGTCTGGAGGAGGTCTATGAGAAATTCAACATTGACAGTCCGCCCGGATTTAAGGGACATTCGCTTTCGGTATCCGATATTGTGGAAATAGCGGAGTCCGATTCGGTCTTAAAGGGCTATTACTTTTGCGACAGTATCGGCTTTAAGAAGATTGACTTTGAACCGGAAAAAGCTGAGAAGAATATGGACAACAAAATTACGGTTGTACTCGTCGAGCCGGGCAAGCTTGCCCGTATCGCTCATATCGGGACAAGTCTTTCCGAATTACAGGCGTCTGTAGAAGGCAATATTGAAACCTTTTACCCTTATGAGGAACAAGTCTGTATCGTATGCGATGATGAGGGTAAGATTTGTGGGAAGCCGCTGAACCGTGCTATCTACAACGAGGACGGCACAATCATGGATATTATGGCGGGCACCTTTTTCATCTGTGATTGCAGTAAGCCGAGCTTCGGAAGTCTCAGCGAAGAACAGCAACAAAGGTTCCTTAAGCAGTTTAAGTATCCCGAACAATTTTGCAGAATAAACGGTGAAATTACAGCAATAAAGTACAAACCGGAAAGAAATGAGGCGAGATAAATGCCGAAGGAATTTGATGTAACGATTGTCGAAACCCTCAAAATGAAGGTAACTGTCGAAGCGGACAGCATGGAAGAAGCAGAGCAGTTAGTCAGCGACGGTTGGTACAGGGGTGAATATATCCTTGACGCGGAATGTTTTGAAGGCGTGGAGTTTGAATCGGCAGAGCCGATAATTGACCTCAGTTACCGTGAGATGTCCGATGTATTCCATCATGTCAACGATAAGCATAAGGAACCTGTTTGCGGATATATCGTATTCTCCCCCGATAGCTTTGATAAGCCCTATTCAGAGCAGTCCCGAACCTATGCGGTGTCAAGCAACAACAAGGCGTTTATCAGCGGAGCCGGTGGCTATTCTATCTACGGTTCTTGCCTTGACGGAACCGACCAATGTATCCGTCTTGAGGGATATATGCGTGGAGAAAACGCTTGGAAAATCGACCGCTGCTATATGAAAAGAGACGATTATGAACGTGCTGTTTCTCAGCCTGTAAAGAACAAAGACATCCGTGAGGAAAGATGAAATAAACAGCGGGGTTAGAGTACGGCATTGTCTTAGCAAGCACTGAATTTGGCTATCCAAATTCGCTTGTTAGAGGCTCGCCGCCCCTAAAACCCCGCAGAAAGGTTGTGCTAATGAGAAGTAGAAACATTCAAATTCCACTCCGTTTGTCAGAAGAAGAATATGCTGTGCTTATGAAAAAAGTCGGCAAATGCAAATGCTCAAGAGAAAGCTATATCCGCAGTCTGATAAACGGATTCTCGCCTAAAGAAGCGCCGCCTGCCGACTATTATAAAATGCTTTCAAAGATCAGTCGTGAAAGCGCAAATCTGAATCAATTACTTGTTGTTGCAAGAACTAAAAATTTCATTGACACACCCGAATTGCGAAAACTCATGGAGGAAATCCGAGCGACAAACAAAATGCTCTGGAAGGCGTTTTCAGAGGAATACAATGGCAACGACTAAAATTTGGGATATTCGTGGACGTGTGGATAAACTGATTCGGTATGTTGTCAATCCCGAAAAGACGGCGGATCTTGAATATGCGGCGGCAATGCACAGCATTGAAAATGTTATTGAATATGACGCGGACGCAATGAAAACAGAACAACAATTATTTGTGACCGGTATAAACTGTGATGAAAATAATGCTGTGGTTGAATTTATGGATGCAAAACGGTTATGGAAAAAAAACGGTGGGATTGTTGCATATCACGGTTATCAGTCCTTTGCGGCTGGTGAAGTGGATGCAAAGACGGCACATGAAATCGGAGTAAAGCTTGCGAAAAAACTCTGGGAAGATAGATTCCAAGTTGTTGTTACCACACACTGTAATACGGGGCATTATCATAATCACTTTGCTCTGAATTCAATCTCGTATGTCGACGGCAAGCGATATTATGACAACAAAGAAACTTACAATCTAATGCGTGAAGAATCGGACCGGCTCTGTAAAGAGTACGGTCTTTCTGTTATCAGGAATCCGAAAGCAAAAGGCAAAAGCTATGCCGAATGGCGAGCGGAGTTTGAAGGCAGACCGACTGTACGGGGAACGATTCGCGAAGCAATCGATATTGCTGTCTGCGGCTCCGGTAGTAGGCTTGAATTTCTTGAAGCGATGGATCAGATGGGCTTTATCATCGACCAAAGCGGTAAATATCCGAAAATCAAGCACGTCGGCGGAGAACGCTTTGTGCGTTTTAGTTCTCTCGGTCCCGGATATACGCCGGAAGAAATTCTCGAACGCATACGGTATAACGATTATCCCGAGTTCCCCGAAGTCCCGCCGCAGGAGTCACCGCAGCAGATTTTTGACGGACAGGACCGACCGGTTGCGTCTATGAATTACACGGCGGTTTACCATTGCTTTGTTACGGCTCTGAAAATCACGACGGAAAGACCGAACACAAATAAAAAAATGTGCTTTCTTGTTCGTGAGGACCAGGGCAAAATGCGAAGCTATTCCGACCAGCTTTTGATGCTTACGGAGCATAAAATCGAAAACCGCGAACAGTTATTGGCTTACCGTGCTGAGGCAACGGCACAAATACCGGAAGTAATAAAACTAAGGCAGGATATGAGAAATGCCTTAAAGCGGGCAATTCGTGCCGGCGACGAAGCCATGATAAGCAAGACAAAGTACAACATTGACATTTACACAAGGCAGCTCAAAAAGCTACGCCGTGAGATAGGCGCTTGCGACGGAGTTTTAGAGCGCATGGAATCGGTGCGGGAAAAGCTGACCCGTATCGAAAGCGAAAAATTCAGAGGAAAGGATAGGTTGAAGAATGAACACATCAGCAGAAGCGGCAGATCAAGTAGTGAGAATGTCACTTAACGGAGCCGAAGCCGCATTAAAAATTACAGGCTCCGGAGCAAAAGAAGTTGCAAAGCTTCTTTTCAAAGCCCTAAAGGATTTGTCCAAGCAATCCAAGAAAACCAAAGGTCAGATGCGGCTTTCCAACCTTGTGAAGTCCGGCAAGAAACTGGACATTTATCAGGTGTCGGATGCAAACCTGAAAAGGTTCTGCGAGCAGGCAAAGAAATACGGTATGCTCTATACTGTGCTTAAGGACAGAAATAAAAACGACGGATTAACTGAGGTTATGGTTAAAGCGGAGGACAAAGCAAAAATAGACCGCATTTTTGAAAAGTTGGGTCTTGTCCCCGAAAATGTCGCCGATGTATATCCGGAAAAAGCAAAAGAGAAGGACGCTCCCGAGCGTGCTTCAAAGGAAAAGGGTGAAGCGGAAAAGTTTCTTGACGAGGTTATGGCAAAACCCAACCCCACAAAGGAGGAACCGCATACCGTAAACCCCACAGAGGCACGGACTGCGAAACAAAGTCAGTCCGTGCCTTCTTCAAAGAACAGTCCAGATTCAAAGGACCGTTCGGCGGATGAACGCACATTAGCGGAACGCCGTCCGTCTGTGCGGAAGGAACTAAAGGAAATCCGCGAGGAAATGGACAGAGAGAAAAAAACGAAAGGCAAATCCAAAAACAGCCCGAACAAAACCGCAGAGCACAAAGCTCCACCAAAAAAGAAAAAATCTAAGGAGAGATGATGTATGAATAATTATGATGATCTTTTTACCGCAAACGGTGAGAAAAAGGAGTCTAAAACCGAGCGCCCGTTTAACAAAGAGGAATGGGCCGCAAAGAAACAGCAGGAACGCGCCGAAGCATTTGAAATGCTCGATGCTGCTACCGAGGAGGCGGTCGCTAATCCCGAAACCTTCCGCGACTATCTGCTCATCCAAAGCAGATTCGGAAAATACTCTGTCAGCAATGCCTTGCTCATTTCGTATCAGAATAACGAAGCAACCTATCTTGCCGACTTTGAAACATGGAAAGAAAAAGGCGTGTTTGTTCAGAAAGGCGAGCGTGGCATTACCTTGCTCGAACCCGGCAATGAGTTTACCCGTGAAGACGGCTCAACCGGCTTTTCTATCAATGTGAAAAAGGTATTTGACATTTCACAGACCAACAGTGAGCGAAACTATTCCCGCAGAACGCCGGATGAACGCCGAGTGTTAAAGGCTTTGATTTCTTCTTCCCCGTGTGATATTCGCATGACGAACGAGCTTGACGGCAATGTGTGTGCAAGATATGTGCCGAAGGACGACGCCATTTATATCCGCCAGGGACTTGACGGTGAGGATATTTTCAGAAGTCTTTCGCAGGAAATCGTAATTGCCAACTTTGCAAAGAACGGCGTTGCCCGAGAGGACTGCGTGTTCACTGCTTATTGTGCAACCTATGTGCTGTGCGAGCGCAACGGCTTTGATACCGGTGACTTTGACTTTGAAAAGGTTCCCGAAATGTTCAAGGACGCAGATCCGAAAGAAATTCGCGGTCAGCTCGACAAGATTCGTGATTCTGCCAATGAATTATCTCAGGATATGAACCGTATTATGGAGGAACAGCAGAAGTCTAAGCGTTCCAGAGATGACGGTGCAAGATAAAGGAGGAATTCGCTATGACAGAAGCAAAGCGAATTATGACGATGGACGATTTTGAGCACCGTTTGCTTGTTGGCTGTATCAATAAAGCAAGAACGGAATATATGGAGGAAGGTAAACCTACCGAAGATATTGACGATTTGCTCATAAAAGCCATTGACGCCCCGACAAAGAAAGAAAAGCGAAAGGCAGACCGTGCGGGAAGATAAATTCTCCCGGGCGAATATTATTCTCTATCTGTTAGGTTTGCTCCCGACCGTATGGCTCGGACTTCTTGTTGCTCCTGCCATCGGTTTGGGACTTCCAAACCTCATCACAAATCTTGCGGCAATATTCGGCAATCCGTTTCATATTGTATGGTGCGAGGACAGCTTAAAAACTGTCCTCGTTTTTCTATGCGCATATGTTATCGGTATTATCGTTTATGTATCCACCGCAAGAAATTATCGCCGCCGTGAAGAACACGGTTCGGCACATTGGGGCAATGCCGGACAGGTAAACAAAAAGTATGAGAATAAAGCAAAGCCCGAAGAAAACAAGATTCTGACGCAGAAAACGAAAATCGGTCTTGACGGTCATAAACACCGACGAAATTTGAATGTACTTGTGTGCGGCGGTTCAGGTGCCGGCAAAACAAGGTTCTATGCCAAACCGAACATTATGCAGGCAAATACAAGCTTTGTCATTCTCGATCCGAAGGGAGAGAATGTGCGGGATACAGGAAGTCTCTTGAAAGCAAAAGGTTATGACATCAAAGTTCTTGATCTCATCAATATGGATAAGAGTTATTGCTATAACCCATTTGTTTATCTTCATTCGGATAATGATATTCAAAAGCTTGTCACGAACATTTTTAAGAACACCACGCCAAAAGGCAGTCAGTCGCAGGACCCGTTTTGGGATCAAGCGGCAATGATGCTGCTGTTGGCACTTGTTTTCTATTTGCACTACGAAGCGCCGCCCGAAGAGCAAAATTTCCCGATGGTTATGGAGATGATACGCTCCGGTGAAGTTAAGGAGGATGACGATGGATTTATGTCGCCGCTTGACCGACTGTTTTCCCGTCTTGCCGAAAGAAGTCCCGACCATATTGCACTGAAATATTACCGCAACTATCGTTCGGGTTCCGGTAAAACTCTGAAATCCATTCAGATAACCCTTGTAGCCCGACTGGAAAAATTCAACCTTGACAGCCTTGCCGCCATCACCCAATCGGACGAAATGGAGCTTGACAGACTCGGAGAAGAAAAGATCGCTATTTATGCGGTTATCCCTGATAACGATTCAAGCTACAACTTTATTGTCGGTATGCTTTATACCCAGCTTTTCCAACAGCTCTATTACAGTGCGGATGTAAAGCACGGCGGCAGACTACCGGTTCATGTGCATTTTGTAATGGACGAGTTTGCGAATGTCGCCCTGCCGGATGAGTTTGATAAGCTCCTTTCCACAATGCGAAGCCGTGAAATATCTGTTTCAATTATCATACAGAATTTGGCTCAGCTCAAAAAGCTCTTTGAAAAAGAATGGGAATCCATTGTCGGTAACTGCGACGAATTTTTGTACTTGGGCGGCAACGAACAGTCCACCCATGAGTATGTGTCTAAACTACTCGGCAAAGAAACCATTGATATGAATACCTACGGGCAATCGAAAGGACGGAACGGCAACTATTCTACCAACTGGCAGATAACCGGGCGTGAGTTGATGACCCCGGATGAGGTTCGGATGCTGGATAACAAATATGCCCTACTCTTTATCCGAGGTGAACGACCGATTATGGATTTGAAGTATGACATATTGAAGCACCCGAATATCAAACTCTCGGTAGACGGCAGAGCCGAACCTTATGACCATACCCGACCGAATTACAGTATCGGCAGTTTCCGGTTTGACAGGGATGTTTTGAAGCTGGAACCGTTTGAGGTCACCGATGAAGTCGGAGACTTTGCTATTTTGACCGAAGAAGAAATTGAAGAAATCTTAAAAAAAGAAAAAATGGAGGAAAAAAATCATGAAGAAAACACATCCCAAAAAGAACACCACTAAGCTCCCGATGACCGGCAAGGTCAGAAAGGGCTTTAGTATTTACTGTGCCATTGTGCTTGTGGTAGCACTTATGTTTACCATGTCTATGACGGCATTTGCCGCAAATGATGATCCGCTTACCGTAGTCAACAACTTGTCCGATTTCATTTTCGGACTTATCCGAGCAATCGGTCTTATTATGCTCGGCTTCGGTATCGTGCAGGTGGGACTTTCGCTTAAATCCCACGATCCGTCGCAGAGAGCCAACGGCTTTTTGACGGTTGCGGGCGGTATTGTCATTACCTTTGCAAAAGAGATTCTTAATCTCATTACGGGTTGAGCAAGAAGCCGGACGGAGCCGAAAAGCTCCGCCCGGCAAATCTTTGAAAGGAGTGATGAAACTTGTCCGATAACTGGGTAGTTCAGAATTTACAGAACGCACTTGAAACCTGGAACTCAAAGTTTGCAGAGATATGGACGCTGCTTACGCAATCACCCGAAAACTTTAAGGGCGGTGCGATATGGCAGGTAATACTGAGTATTCATGGGGCGTTGCAGGCTATCGGATATGCTTTGCTCGTCCTGTTTTTTGTTGTAGGCGTTGTGAAAACCTGCGGTTCTTTAACAGAAGTGAAGAAACCGGAACATGCCTTAAAGCTGTTTATCCGTTTTGCGCTTGCAAAGGGTGTTATAACCTACGGCCTCGAATTGATGCTCAAACTGATGGTCATTGTGCAAGGCGTTATTTCCAAGATAATGACGGCTTCCGGAATAGCCAGTTCATCTTCAACAGCATTGCCGCAAAGCATAATTGATGCCATTGAAAACTGCGGATTTTGGGAGTCGATACCGCTATGGGCAGTTACGCTGATTGGCGGATTATTCATAACTGTGCTGTCTTTTATTATGATTATGAGCGTTTACGGGCGATTCTTCAAAATCTATATGTACTCGGCAATCGCCCCTGTTCCGCTTTCCACATTTGCGGGACAGCCAACCGAGAATGTGGGAAAGACATTTCTAAAAAGCTACTGCGCCGTACTTCTTGAAGGTGCAATTATCGTGCTTGCCTGTGTAATCTTTTCGGTATTCGCTTCAAGTCCGCCGACGGTAGATACTTCCGCAGCAGCGGTTACGCAGGTGTGGAGCTATGTGGGTGAGCTGATATTCAATATGCTTGTTCTCGTCGGCAGCGTTAAAATGGCGGACCGCATTGTGCGTGAAATGATGGGGCTGTAAAGGAGGAATTTGTTTGGAAATAAAAATCAACCGTGAAATTCGAAATTACACGGAGTCTATGTTTTTCGGACTGTCAATGCGACAGTTCATTTTTGCTGTTATAGGTTGCGGTATGGCGGTGCTTTTATACTTTGTACTCAAGCCGTTCTTCGGTGTTGAAACGCTGTCTTGGATGTGTATGCTCGGTGCGGCCCCGTTTATCGCCTGCGGTTTTGTAACCTATAACGGTATGACCGCCGAACAGTTCGCATGGGCGTGGTTAAAGTCAAAATTTATTGAACCTATAAAGGTCAAGTTTGAATGTGACACGCTATACTCGGCGGCAATGGAAAAATCTCAGAAGGAGGAAAAGAAAACGATATGATGAAATCGCTTAAAAATATGCTTAAACAGGATAAAGAGAAATATACCGTCCCGAGGTCGGTTCACGATTATATCCCAATTTCCGCAATATGGGAGGACGGTATTTTCAAAGTCGGAAATAAGTTTGCAAAAACCTTTCGGTTTACCGACATCAACTATCTTGTTGCCGGCAAGGAAGATAAAGAAACAATGTTTTTAGCGTATTCCGAACTGCTCAACAGTCTTGACAGCGGGGCGACTACAAAGCTTACCATCAACAATCGCCGTATCAATAAGGTGAATTTTGAAAAGGAAATCCTTATCCCCAAAACCGGCGATGAGCTTGACTGCTACCGAGAGGAATACAACAACATCTTGCTTGACAAAGCAAGCAACGCAAACGGAATCATTCAAGAAAAGTATTTGACCGTTTCGATTGTCAAAAAGGACATTGAGGAAGCCCGTACCTACTTTGCCCGAATTGCGTCAGACCTTCGCGCCCACTTTTCTGCTCTCGGCTCTAAATGTGAGGAATTGGACGCTACCGAAAAACTTCGGCTGCTTCACGACTTTTACCGTGCCGGAGAGGAAGAAAACTTTCATTTTGAACTCTCGGACATGATGAAAAAGGGACACGATTTCAAGGACTATATCTGTCCCGATTCTATGGAGAGAGCCGACGATTATGTGAAGCTTGGCGAGAAATATGTGCGTGTGCTTTTCTTAAAGGACTACGCATCGTATATCAAAGACAGCATGGTATCAGAGCTTACGGAACTCAATCGCAATATGATGTTGTCCATTGATATTGTCCCCATCCCTATGGATGAGGCGGTGCGTGAAGTTGAGAACCGTCTGCTCGGCGTGGAGACGAATATAACCAACTGGCAGAGAAAGCAAAATCAAAACAACAACTTTTCAGCGGTTGTTCCTTACGATATGGAGCTTCAGCGTAAAGAAAGCAAGGAGTTTTTGAATGACCTAACCACCCGCGATCAGCGAATGATGTGTGCCACCGTTACAATGGCGCACATGGCGGACAGCAAAGAACAGCTTGATGCGGATACAGAAACCATACTTTCGACGGCAAGACGGCACCTGTGCCAGCTTGCCGTTTTGAAATTTCAGCAGACCGACGGACTTAATACCGTGCTTCCAATCGGTTGTAAAAAGATACAGGCGACTCGAACGCTGACTACCGAAAGCCTTGCAGTGTTTATGCCGTTCAAGGTTCAGGAGGTCGCTCATGAACACGGCATCTATTACGGGCAGAATGCCATAAGCAACAATATGATTATTGCCAACCGCAAATGTCTTTTGAACGGTAATTCGTTTATCTTGGGTGTGTCCGGTTCGGGTAAATCCTTTACCGGCAAATGTGAAATTGCAAACCTTATGCTTGCGGGAGATTCGGATATTATCATCATTGACCCCGAGCGAGAGTATGCGCCCCTTGTCAAAGCTATGGGCGGTGCGATTATCGACATTTCCGCTACGAGTAAAAACCACATCAATGCAATGGATATGAACAGCGACTACGGTGACGGCGAAGATCCGCTTATCTTAAAATCGGAGTTCATTTTGTCTCTTTGCGAGCAGCTTATCGGCAGCCGCAGTCTCGGAGCACAGGAAAAGTCGCTGATTGACCGCTGTGCAAAGAATGTTTACCGCAACTACCGAAAGCGCGGATACAAAGGAAAGGTGCCAACCTTAAAGGATTTCCGTGCAGACCTTCTCAAACAAAGTGAACCTGAAGCACAGGAAATTGCTCTTGCCATTGAGCTTTTCACCGACGGTTCGCTTAACACATTTGCAAAGGAAACAAATGTAGATGTCAACAACCGCCTTATCTGCTATGACATTCTCGATCTCGGCAAACAGCTTTTGCCCATCGGTATGCTCGTTGTTCTTGACAGTATATTGAACCGCATTACTGCCAACCGTGCCAAGGGCAAAAACACCTTTATCATCATCGACGAAATCTATCTTTTGTTCCAGCATGAGTATTCGGCAAACTTCCTGTTTACCCTTTGGAAACGTGTCAGAAAGTACGGTGCGTTCTGTACCGGTATTACGCAGAACGTGGATGACCTTTTGCAGAGCCATACCGCAAGAACTATGCTTGCAAACTCGGAGTTCGTTATCATGCTCAATCAGGCGTCTACTGACAGAATTAAGCTTGCAGAGCTCTTGAATATATCAGATACACAGCTTTCGTATATCACCAATGTTGAAGCAGGACGCGGGCTTATGAAAGTCGGCTCGGCGCTCGTGCCGTTCGTCAATAAATTCCCGAAGAATACGAAGTTATATGCGCTCATGACCACAAAATTCGGAGAACGAAGAGAGGAGGAAAATAGATGGATGAATTAAGAAACAATCCGCAAATAATCGAACTGCTTGAAACGCTTGAAGAAAACGGTATGCACAAAGAAAAGGGCGAGGTTTCCGCCCTTGTTTCCTATATCGGAGATATGGAGCACACTCTGTCTGCAATGCTTGCAGAAATGCAGGAAATGCGTAAAGAAGTCAATATGATTCATAACAGCTCGATTAAGGCGAAATGCGAAAATCTGATTCATACGGCAGACAGCAAAATCCGTCAAGGAATTGAGACGGTCAACAAAGCAAAGAACAATCTGATTGCATCGGCAGAAAATGCCGTTAAGGTGTTTAAGGAGAAAGGCAAAGAAGCCTTTAAGAACGCCATCAACGCAATGAAGATTCCCGAAACGCTGGATAAGCTCGGCAAGGTCTTTCACAGCTTTACCGTTTCTATGAATGAGAGCGTTCAAAATATTCAGAACGCACGAATGGAACTCGGCGGCGCAAAGAAGCATTTGATAAACGCCGGGCGGTTATTCTTTGGAAAAGGCGCAAAGGAACAGGAGTTTGTAAAGCAAGACAAAGGTGTGCTTTCAAGACTTCAAAACTTATTTTCAAAAATGAGCAATGGATTTTCTTCACTTGAAAATAAGTCGCTTAACCTTGCCGACAAGTTAAGATATAACCGTATCAAGGATTCTGTCAAAGCCGATCTGGATTTCTTTAACGGAAAGACCACTGCAAAGGATACTCCTACTCCGGTCAAAGACAATGTGAGATAAGCGAGGTGTCCTGATGAAAGACATCAAAACGAGAGAAAGCAAAAAGGACATTAAAATGCTTGACCGTGCGGCAGGGCTTGCCAAAGTGACAAAGGACGCAACCGTTCGCACAAAGGATCAGGTACAGAATCTATCCGATGACGGGCAGATAACCCCTGATAAATATGCCGAGGATAAAATCAAGTATATGGCTGAATCTGCCATAGAGGATACCGGGAAAGCAGCGAAGAAAACCGTCCAAAAAACCTATGACGGCGGCAAGCGGCTATACAAAGAAATACGCCGCACTCGTAAGGAAACGGACGCCATAAAGCAAACCGCAAAGTCTACGGGAAAATCTACGGCAAAAACGCTTCAAAAGAGCATCAAGACCGGACAGCGCACCGTAAAAACGGCACAGCAAACGGCAAAAACTACGGTTAAAACCGCAGAAAAAACAGCAAAGGCGGCAAAGAAAACCGCCGAAGCAAGTGCCAAAGCCGCAAAAATGGCGGCACAGGCTGCAAGGCAAGCGGCACGGGCAACGTATAAGGCGGCGGTTATTACGGCAAAAGCCGTAGCCGCCGCCGTTAAAGCGGCTATAGCGGGAGTAAAAGCGTTGATTGCGGCTATTGCCGCAGGCGGTTGGGTAGCCGTTGTTATTATCATCGTGATTTGTCTTATTGCTTTGATTGTCGGCTCCTGCTTCGGAATCTTTTTCAGCGGTGAAGATACGGGAAGCGGTATAACCATGCAGACCGTTATCTCGGATATTAACACTGAATATGAAGCTAAGATAAATGAGACAAAAGGCACGGTTGCGTATGATGTGCTTGAAATGTCGGGAAGTCGTGCCGTATGGCCGGAGGTGCTGTCTGTCTATGCCGTAAAAACCGCAGGAGACCCGAATAATCCTCAAGAAGTTGCGTCCATTGACGAGGGCAAACGGCAGATATTAAAGGATGTCTTTTGGTCTATGAACGAAATCTCCTTTAATACTGCGACAAAGACCGAAAATGTGGTGACAGAAACAGATGACGGCAACGGGAATATTGTCGAGACAACGGAGAGTGTCACAAGAACCTATCTGTATATTCGGGTAACGCATAAATCTGCCGATGAAATGGCACAGCAGTACGGCTTTACCGACGAACAAAAGGAACAACTCAGAGAACTTCTTTCTGACGAAAACAAGAAAATGTGGAGCGGTGTTCTTTACGGCTATTGTGCCGGCGGCGAGGATATAGTGTCGGTAGCAATTTCGCAAGTCGGAAATACCGGAGGTCAGCCGTATTGGAGTTGGTACGGCTTCGGCTCCCGTGTGGAGTGGTGCGCCTGCTTTGTATCTTGGTGTGCCAATGAGTGCGGATATATTGACACCGGTGTTATCCCGAAGTTTGCAGGCTGTGTGAACGGTGTGCAGTGGTTCAAGGACAGAGGTCAATGGATGGACGGCTCTGGCGAGCCTGTTCCCGGTATGATTATCTTCTTTGATTGGGATAATAAAGGCTCGTCAGGTCCGCAGGACGGACTCTCCGACCATGTTGGTATCGTGCAAAAGGTTGAAAACGGAATTGTCTATACCGTCGAAGGCAACTCCGGTGACAGTTGCAGAGTAAATCAATACTCTGTCGATCACTATGAGATACTCGGCTATGGCGTTCCACAATACTAAAAAAGATGCCGCCCTTCGAGGGTGGCATCTTCTCTACATATTTACCTTTTAATCAAACCTTTTACAAGATTTGCAATCGTATCAAGCTGTTGATCATCCAATTTCTTCATATCTTTAATAATGGAATCTAACTTGTTTGGGTTATTTGAGCCAAGATCAAAAAACTCACTAACAGAAACACCTAAGTAATCGCATATATAAAAAACGCCCGGTAACGAGGGTAAGGATTTCCCCGATTCGATATTATTGATATATCCTGCGTTCTGTCCGATGGCTAAACTCATTTCCCTTGCAGACACATTTTTCTTTTCACGGAGCTGTGCAAGGCGCAAAGCAAAGTCCTTTTCATCCATAATCTCACCGCCTTTATAATATTTTAACCCATACACACTATAAAATTATTGGCTGTGTGGCTGTAAAACTCTTGTAATATGGGTTTATATATGATATAATGACTGAAATAACGGAAACGAACCAACAGAATCTTAAATGACCGCTATACACACATTTATTTTTATAAAGCAGCATAACTCTCGCTATATGTAAGAGTTTCCGGCTTTGTTGTTTCGCAAGAGACCTTAAAAGAGGTAGTCGAGTCATTATAAGATAACCCACCGCACCAAAAGAGGTTCGGTGGGTATTTTATTGGGAGAGATTATTTATGAACACTTATACTGTATGTTTTTTCGGTCACAGAGAAATTTACAATCTTTTTGAGTTGGAAGAAAAGCTGGAAGAGCATATACGAATCCTGCTTGAAAGCAAAGAATATGTTGAGTTTTTAGTTGGACGAAACGGAGAATTTGACCAACTTGTATCCTCGACAGTTCGTCGTGTCAAGAGGAATTATCGTGACGACAATAGCGCACTTGTTCTTGTGCTTCCTTATCTGTCGGCTGAGTATGAAAAGAATGAAGAAGCCTTTCAAGAGTATTACGACGAAGTGGAGATATGCCAAAGTTCCTCGGTGGCACATTTCAAAGCCGCAATGCAGGTTCGCAATCGTGAGATGGTTGACAGAGCCGATTTAGTGTTGTGCTATATTGAACGGAAAAGTGGAGGAGCGTATCAGACAGTCCTGTACGCAAAAAAACAGAATAAACAGATTATCAACTTAGCAGGTGGGATGACAACATTTTGCGAGTGAAGATCACCAATACAAGGGACGGATTGAAATTTGTCGGAAAATATGATATAATACAAATTGGATTTTTGTATCCGCACGGAATTTGTGCGGAAATACAGTGCATTTTCAGAATAAAGAGAGGTGAACGCAATGGAAAAAATAAACAAAAAGACGATACTATACACAACCTGCGTCGCTATTTTGCTTGTAATCGCATATTATTCCCGTGCGTTCCATACCCAAGTAGATGAACCTATCCTTAAAATGCTTTTGGTAATGATACGAAGCGTTATTCAAATTTCCCTTGTCATTGCGTGGTGTTCATCTCTCAGAACAAGGATTATCAATAAACAGGTGCGCCATTATCTCATAGCGGTTGGAATACTGATTGCATTTTGGCTTATTATGAGAACCTGCAAATGGGAGTTTATTGCCCAAAACGGAACACATTTAGGGCGTTACCTGTGGTATTCCTATTATATTCCGATGGTGCTTGTCCCCCTTTTGGGTGTGTTCATTATTGACCATATCGGAAAAGCGGAAAACTATAAAACGCCGAATAGCTTAAAATATATGTACATACCGGCGGCATTTCTTGTAACAGCAGTATTCACAAATGATCTGCACAACCTTGTTTTTTCGTTCCCCAGCGGGTATCAGAACAGCGAGTCGGACTGCGTATATCATGTCCTTTATTATGTCACGATGGCGTGGTTTATCCTCTTGGGCATATATTTCGTGGTAATGCTGATTAAAAAGAGCCGTGTACCCGGAAGCAAGAGCTTTCAAAAGCTCCCCGCAGTCATTTTGGGTATTTCCATAATCTTTTGGGTGATGTATTGTACGCACATAGTCGGCGGTGATTTGGCGGCGATTGACTGCATCATGATTATTGCCCTTTTGGAAAGCGCAATCCAAAGCGGTCTTATCCCGTCTAATACAAATTATTACGAACTGTTCCGTAGTTCAACGGTATCCGCACAGATTGTTGATGCCGATTATCAGCCCTGTATGCTTTCAGGCACATTGGCACCACTGACCGAGGATGAAATGAGAAGTGCCGAAGCCGAACCGGTTGACTTGGGAGATACCGTACTGCATAGCAAAGCAATTACCGGCGGTCATGTTCTTTGGCAGGACGATGTAAAACAGATTAACGACATGATAGAGCAGCTTTGTGATACGCAGGAAAGGCTCGGAGAAAGCAACGAATTGTTGAAAGCCGAGCTGGAGCTGAAGGAAAACCGTGCTCGGACGGAGGAAAAGAGCCGTTTGTATGACCGGATTGCCAAGGAAGTCGCCGTTCAGCTTGCAAAAGCAGAGGAACTATTGAAACTTGCAGAGAGCGATCCGAAGCAAACGAAAAGAGCGATTGCAAAGGTATCCGTGATTTGTGCGTATATCAAGCGGCGTGGCAATCTCCTGATGCTGGGAGAGGAAGGCAATATTATCCCTGCGATAGAACTTGAATACTGTATCAGAGAGTCCCTTGACAATTTGCGGCTTGGGGATGTTTTCACATCATTTGACAGTAAATGCGACGGTACATTCAAATTGGAACACGCAGTCGTTGCTTTCGATTTTTATGAAAATATCGTCGAAAGACTGCTTGACGATGCGACTGCTATGCTGATACATCTTGACTGCAAAGACGGCTTCATAAAAATGCGGTTGCAGATAGGATGCAACGAAGACATTGCCGAGCATACATTGTCAGAGTTGTCTATTCCTTGCGGAACGTTTGAATGGGACATTCAGGATGAGGATGTAACCGTTACTTTGCTTCTTTCAGAGGGAGGTGACGGCAAATGATAGGCTTTTGTGATTTGCATTATGCAGTAAAGTCGTTCTTTCTTGTCGTAACATTTGTTGAGGTTTGTTCCAGCATCTGCCTGTTGCCTCGTGTTTTCAGCAGGAAAAAGCGGATGCCGAAGTTGCTTGTTCCCCTTTGCTTTTTGCTCAGCGGAGCAATGCTGATTTTGTTTGCAGCGCAGGTAAAATCGGCGCATCCGTCTTGGCATATATCTCCGATTATTGAGAGTGTTGCAGCATTGCCGGTAATCCTTCCGATTTTACTGCTGCTTGCTGTCATTGCTACACTTTTGACGATTGTGATTCAGGAAAGAAATTTTGAAAAGAACGCCATCACTCGCTCGTCGGTAAAGGAAAGTCTTGACTGGCTTAACACAGGTCTTTGCTTTGCTTACAAAAACGGTATGGTGATGCTTATCAATCACCGAATGAACCATTTGAGCCACACAATATTCGGCAGAGATTTACAGAACGCCAATGCGTTTTGGGACAACCTGAATGACGGAGAAATACAATCGGGCGTTGCAAGGATTTTTATGGGTGAAAACCCAACTTTCCGTTTGCCCGATCAGACGGTGTGGACTTTCGCCCGTGAGGTGTTAGGCGGTATTACACAGCTCACGGCAGCGGAAACGACACGGCTGAACAAGCTGACGGAAGAACTGAAAGAAAAGAACGCAGAGCTTTCTGTTATGAATGAACGTCTGCGTAAATACGGCGAAAATGTAGATGAGCTGACGCGCGAAAAAGAGCGTTTGGAAACAAAAGCCCGTATTCACAGAGAGCTTGGGCAGGCATTGCTTTTGACACGCCGCTATTTACAGGGTGAGAGTGAAAACACTCAAGAATTGCTTAATGTTTTGAAGCGTAATATTGCGATGCTTCGCTTGGAATCGGAAAGCCCGAAAAATGATGAGCCTTTGGATATGCTTATGAAGGCTGCACAATCTGCCGGAATTGAAGTGCTTATCACCGGACAGATGCCAAAGCAGGAAGATGCAAATCGACTGTTTTTTGAAGCCGCCACAGAAGCACTCACCAATGCAGTACGGCACGCCGATGCAAAAACGCTGCGTATTGCGTTCTCGGAAGATCATACAGCATATTCCGTTTGCTTTACGAATGACGGCGCCAATCCGCAGAAAAAACCGGTTGAGGGCGGCGGTCTTGGCTCTCTCAGGCAAAAAACAGAACAAATCGGAGGAACAATGGAAGTGTTGTATCAGCCGGAATTTGTTCTCAAACTAACCGTTCTGAAGAAAAGAGGTGACATCCTGTGATAAATGTTCTGATTGTTGAAGATGATCCTATGGCAAGACAGCTTCTTGAAATATACATAAACGCCAGCGAAAAGTATAACCATATTCAGTCCGTAGAAAGTGCGGCGTTGGCTGAGTTCTGCTGTCGTACCAATAAAGTGGATGTCATTTTGATGGATGTCTGTACGGCTATGAACGCAAGCGGCTTGGACGCCGCCGAAAAAATCAAAAAGAGCTTTCCTGACACAAAGATCATTATTATTACCAGTCAACCTGAGTGCAGCTTTATCGAGAGGGCGCACGAAGTCGGTGTGGACAGCTTTTGGTACAAGAGCTCCGAAGCAGAGCAAATCCTGTCCGTTTTGGATCGGACAATGGCGGGAGAAACGGTTTTCCCCGAATCCACCCCGTCCCTTAAACTGGGAGACACCTTCAGCGAAAACCTTACAGACCGTGAGCTTGACGTTCTGCGGGAATTGGTCGCAGGTGAGTCGGACGCCGCCATTGCGGAAAAACTGTTTATGTCTTTGAGGACAGTAAAAAGTCATATTCAGAGTATGAGGGAAAAAACAGGGTTCAGAAACCGCACCGAGCTTGCCGTCCGAGCAAGAGAAAGCGGCTTGGTAATAAACAATAAATAATCAATATTCACACAGCAAGTGCTGCCTGAAAAGGCGGCACTTTTTTCTTTTATTCGAAAAGTTTGCACTAAAGTACGATGTGCGGAGCAATACGAATCTGTATAATGTAGAGTGTATAGGTATTGGAAGGAGGTAAACTGAGGTGAAAAATATCGTTGTCTGCATCGGAAACGGTCTGCTATCCGAAGCAATTATTAAAATGCTCCAAAACAGTGGCGAGTTTAAGCCTTTTCGTGTTCTGATTCAGAAAAAGAGCAATATCGCAAATGACTGTGAAGCCCTATCTGCCGACATCCTCTTGTTGGATGTGTCTTATGCTTCCGGCACGACTATGGAGACACGATTAAAAGAAGTAAAGCAAGTAAGGGAAAAAATTCCGCCCTGTAAACTCGTAATGCTGTGCGATGAAAACTCAGCACCCGACATTGCCCGTGAGGTAGCCAATGCGAAAAAGGACGGGCTGATAGACGCTTTCTTTTATTCATCTGTAACCGAAAAATATCTGACGGCAGCGCTCGCTTCCCTTTAACGAGAAAAACGAACGGCTGTCCCAATGGTTTTATTAAGAGGCGGTGGTATATATTGACAAGATAAACTATTTGCTTTTCGGCAGAAAGAAAAGTACGCATCATCCTCCCGGATGCCATACAGCGGGAGTTTGCGAAATGAAGCTTGTATGGCATTATCAAATCCTGAAAAGGAGGACAAAGAGATGAAACACAAAGTTTCAAAACAAATTTTAAGTACGCTATTGGCGTTGGTTATGGTTATCGGATTGATTCCCGCATCTGCGTTGACAGCGTTTGCGGCAAGTCCGACGGAGATCACGGAGCTTTCGCTCTCATTCATTACCCCGAGCGAGATCCCTGCCGTTGGCGAACCCATCAAATATATGTCCGGCGGCAGGCTGACGGAGGGCGATGACCGGGTCGAACTGACAGGAAATATCCTTCTTTGGCGCATTGATGACAGTTCGGTGGTGATCAACCAGACCTATGATGATATTGGCATGTACTATGAAGCCGGACGCACCTACAATGCGGAAATTGTAGTTAAAGTGTTGGATCCGGAACAATACACCATCGGAGAGAATACGAAAATTACGCTGACCAATCCCGGTGATTTTACCTATACGTCAGAGTTGGTGAGTATTATAGATACCGGCAGCTCGTTTTTCGCCTACATGAAGCTAATCATCACCATGAATGGTGCGCGTACCTATCCCGATATTGCCAAAGTGGTATTTAAGGATTTGGTCAGCCCAACTGAGGGAATGACTGTAACCGAAAGCAGCACGGATATTTACTACAACAACTGCCAGATGACTTCCGGTATCTGGCTGGGCAATGTGTGGGGAAAAGATGAGTTTGACCACAATACATTCGTTGCGGGAGAGACCTACACCTACCGCGTGGTGCTGACCGCCAGAGATGGATATCAGTTTTACGAAAACGCAACCATTCAGCTGACTAGCGGTGGCGTGGTCAAGGCTCCGTCTTATTATGCATATACCAATGATAACAAGACGCTGACCTTAGACTATACCTACACCATCCCCAGCGTCACCTGGGTGGATCATGTGGAGGCAACGATAAAGCGCTATGAGCAAACTCTTACGCCTATCGCCGGTGAAGGTGCGGTTGAGCTGTTTAGCAATACCCTTGAGGTCGATGAGAATGCCCCCTATGAAATAGTCAGCGAAATGGGCAGAGCTTGGTACAGTGAAGATGGTACGAAGCTGACGCACAATGATCTGTTTGAGGCCGGAAAAACCTATTATTTTGAATATGCCTACACAATCAAAAACGAAAACAGACATCTGTATCGTTTTGTTCCTGAAAATCTGACGACCACGATCACCGGCGAAAGCTACACCGGTAAGGGGTTCCAGAAAGCAGAGCGTGTGGAATACAGCAACAACGATAATACCTATGTGAGATTCCGCTATTATTTCACCGCACAGTTCCCTGCGGGTGTGGGCAGTAGCGCAGAGAACCCCGCCATGTGCTACTCTTATGAGGGTTTCAAGTATGCCATGGAGAACGACAATATCCGCTATGTTGCTCTCGGCAATGTGGAGGATACCCTACCTCTGGTTAGCATGGAAGAAACCGGCCCTTATGCGGACAACCGCTGGCCCGGCATCTGGGTCAACAGCTATAAAGACCTTATCCTGTTGGGCAACGCCCAGTTTACCGCACCCAATGCAGAGGAGAATGTACACCGCGTTTACGATCATCTGATTCAAGTCAGACAGGGCGGCCGTCTGGCCATTTCGGGTTCGGGCGGTCTGACTTTCCACGGCAATGCGGTGGGCTGGCCTACCTCTGTGGCTGAGGTGGTGGATGGCGGTATCCTGACCATTAACAGCGGTACTGTGAAGGGCGATACCGAAAACAGAACCTCCTTCTGCTACGGTGTCAATGTGAACGGCGGTACTCTGTATGTGAACGATGGTACCGTGATCGGTACCAACCGCCATAACCAGGCACCCATCTCTGCGGTTAATCTGTATGACGGCACCGCCTACATCTACGGCGGCACATTCTACAGCGATGTTTCTGATGGTGCTGCAGGCTCCAACCATTACGGCCTTTCCATCGACGAGGGCGGTACTGGCTACCTTTCTGGTGGCACCTTTGCAGGCATCAGCATGCCTTATGATTCCGACATGAGCGATTATGTGGGAAATGGCTATACCATGACCGTCAACGGCATCAACACCACTCCCGCAAGTTGCAGCACCACCACCAACATCGTGGAGATCTTCAAGGAAATTTCCGCGGTTGATATCCATGTCAACGCCCCCGAAGCGGGTAAAGCCCCTGCTATGTATCCCGGAGATGTTTACATGGTGCCCGAGGGCGTGACCGCACTTGCCCCTGTGTGGTACGAGAACAATTCACCATGGAAAATCAGCAACGGCGCCGAGCGTTTTGAGGCGGGCAAGACCTATAAGGTGGAGATCGTCCTCACCGCCGATGAAGGCATGAATTTTGCAAAGTCCCTGACTTCCGCTACCATCAACTATAAGAACGCCGAGGTTTCCGCCTTTGCGGGCAACTGGGAAAAAGGCATCGTGCTGACCGTTGACTTCGGTGAATGCCCTGAAACCATCAGTGATGTGGAGTTGAATGTAACGGCTCCGAAAGAGGGCAACACCATTTCCTATTCTGTGACCGATAGCAGTGATGCTTACGGTGCGTTGGGTAGCGGAAACACCATTACCAATTACAGAGCATGGTATGTATCCAATGACGGTAGCAACTATACCAGAATGTCCCAAGGCGATAAGTTCGTAGCCGGAAAGTATTATAAATTCTCCACATGGGTTCGTACCGCAGATGGTTATGAGTTCCCGCTGTATGACAATGGCGTTTCCATTGTTCCAAAAGTTTCTGCTACGGTCAACGGCTATTACGCAAATGTCAAAAAGGCATACGATCAAGACCCCGCCCGTGTGATCGTTGTGGAATACAACTTCGGTATGTGCAACGACGATGTGGTTGAAAACATCACCATCACCAACATTGACGCCCCCGTAGCAGGACAAACGCCCGATTATACGGCAAACTGCTTCGGCACAGGATATTCTATGGCGGGCACCAACTCCGGCAACTGGAAGGTCAACGGTATCGTCTGGCTCCGCGACGGCAATATTTACACTGGCTCTATCATGGACAACACCGAGAAATTCCAGCCCGGACATGAGTACACCGTTATGATCGACCTTGTGGCAGACTACGGTTATACCTTCCTGTTTAACCATGGCAACAGCATCTATGCCGCCGCCGCCATCAACGGCAATACAGCGCAGATCAACATTGATCGCTGCTCCACCACGGAGTATCAGGTATGGTACACCTTCACCTGTTCTCAGGCTGTGTTATCTGCGGTGGAGGTGTCCGGTATCGACGCTCCCGTTGCAGGACAGACGCCCGATTATACCGGAACGGTTGGTAATGCAACACTGTACGGTTTTGCGAATTACGGCTATAACGCCGCAGGCTTTTGGTGGTACGATTCCGAGGATAACCCGTTGACCTCCGAAGATAAATTCGTTGCCGGAGAAACCTATAAATTGGAAATCAAACTTACCTCTGCAATGATAGATCAGGTTGTTGCCAGCAGATTCAAAACACCTGTCACAGCTACGTTGAACGGAAAAGCCGTGGATTCTTCTGATGTTATGGCAAACAGCTCAACGGTGTATATCTATCAGACTTACACCTGCAAAGAGAATTCTGCTGTATTTGTCAGCGGCTCTGTTACCAGCTTTAACGATGCTTCCGGCGATATTACGCTCCAGCTTATCCCGGAGGGATTTAGTGATCCTGCTTATGAAACCATAGTAACCGGTAATACCGTAGATTATTATTTTGCAGGTGTTGCCGCAGGCACATACACCTTGAAGGTAAGCAAAAACAACCACGTCACCCGTGAGTACACCGTAGTGGTCGGTAACAGCTCCGTTATTCAGGATGTGAAGATACAGCTAAAGGGTGATGTTGACGGAAACGGTACTGTCACAACTATGGATGCCATGAGGGCAAATTCCCACGCCCGAGGAGTAACGCTTTTGACCGACTATGCACTGAAATGTGCAGATGTAGTCGGTACAGATGGTACTGTCACTACTATGGATGCAATGAGAATTAACGCACACGCAAAAGGCAGTAATCTTCTTTGGTAAATGATTTGTCTTATATTCTTTTTCGGTATGTCTATACGCCATATAGAATATATCACGAAAGAATTAAGAATATATTGGATGGTACATCCCCGCTGAATTGTAACTAAGCGAGGCTACAAGACGGTGTGTATGAAAAAACCGCCTCGCAAATAATTGAAAGGAGCTTGGTCATGAACAAGCGAATCACATCTATTTTGCTTTGTTTTATCATGGTGTTCAGTATGTTGGTATCTGCAGTGCCAGTATATGCTGCGACCTACGAGTCCACGCAGTTAAAGGTTATTCCTGATAAAACAACGGCAAACCCAGGTGATATTATCACCTACACCATTATCATGGGTCCCGTATCGGATATGGGCTCTATGCAGATGGTATTGGATATTCCAACAGGTTTGACCTATGTTGAGAATTCCGGAAAACTTGCCGACGGTCTCAGAACCACACTTGGATTTGATGCAGCAGACTGGACTGAGGTATCAAAAATGGTTAACGGGTATGCTTCAGCTGCTGACTACGAGTGTGACACTGATACTACGTTGGCGACCTTCCAGTGCAAAGTGAACAATGACTTCACAGGCACTGTATCTGTGGGATTGAAAAATTTGGAATTTGGCTCTTGCCAGACATTCGAGTACCACACAACCCGCTTTTCCGTTGCTTCGACTGCTGTCACAGTGACTGCCGCACCCGTAGCGGTTACAGGCGTAACAATTGACGAGACACTGTCCGTCAATATCGGTCAAACAAAGACTCCGTCTTTCACCGTTGCCCCTGCAGAAGCAACAAACAAAACTGTTTCGTTTACGTCTAACAACCTTGCTGTTGCAACCGTAAACGCAACTACCGGAGCAGTAACCGGCGTTAGCAAAGGTACTGCAATCATCACCGTCAAAACTGCTGACGGAAACTTTACCGATACCTGTACGGTAACGGTATCCTGTGCTCACACAAACAAGTCTACCGTATCTGCAAAGAACTCTACCTGTACGGTAAAAGGTTGGGACGAGCACAAGAAATGCGACGATTGCGGACAGCTTTTCAACACATCCGATGTAGAAATCAATGAGGTTCCGTTGCGTAACCTTGCAGGCCACACCGGAGGAACAGCAACCTGTACGGCTAAAGCCGTTTGTTCTGTGTGTCATCAGCCTTACGGCGGTTATGCTGCTCACAGCTATACTGCTGAAACGAAGAAAGTGGAAGCACTGAAAACTGCCGGAAACTGCCGTGACAAAGCGGTGTACTACTATTCCTGCTCTGACTGCGGAAATGTGGAACATAACGATGCGCACACTTTCTTGGGCGACAAGAATGCAAGCGTCCATGTAGGCGGTACATCTACCGTTAACGCCAGCGAACCCAACCACAAGAATCAGATTGACGGCTATACCGGCGACACAAAGTGCCTCGGCTGTAATGAAATCATTGCAACCGGTACATCTATTCCTGCCGGCGCTCACACCCCGTCTTCTACCTGGAACAATGACGGAACTTATCACTGGAAAGAGTGTACGACTATGGGCTGTGGCGTTGAAATTGACGGCAGCAAGGCTGCACACAGCTCTACCGGTGCGAATGTTGCAACTTGCCAGCATAAGGCAGTCTGCGATGTATGTAATGTAGAGTACGGTACATTAGCAGCGCATAATCCGGCTTCCGGCTGGACAAGTGACGCAAGCGGTCACTGGCATGCTTGCCGGACAGCAGGCTGCACCGAAAAATGCGATTTTGCAAGTCATACTCCCGACCATACAGGTCA
>UMLQ01054329.1_pt1 | contig 85091 bp, 106 predicted proteins | sample 1966631 | NCBI WGS metagenome assembly UMLQ01 (sample SAMEA4836206, study PRJEB28245) | human gut metagenome | biome: gut microbiome; material: fecal sample | place: Denmark | collected 2008 | reverse complement strand
TATTGGAATAAGGAATATTGGAATAAGGAATACTGATATAAGAATCAATCAGGAAAAGGGATTGTTAAGGGAAAAACAAAGCCAGTTTCGTAACTGATTGAATTTGAATTAGTTGGCTTATGCCAGACTTGGCAAATGAATGCCAAGCACCTGATATAGAGTGAGTTGACTATTATGAATTGAAACCGAAAAACTCAAGTAACAATGAACAAAGAAACTTTATACAGAACAGAGATATTACCAAAAAATCTGAAGAGTATGTTTAATCTCTTAGCAACTCTTTATAATCGAGTTGTAAAGAGTCACAAGGGAAAAATCAGAATGAGTATTACTCAAGATTCAAAAGGGATTGATATTCGATTTAGAATTCCGACTACTGACTTCAGTAATAATTTCAAAGTAATTTTGGGAGTAATAATCGATAGATACAAAACAAAAGATGCCTATCTCAGATCAAAAGATGAAGAAGCTTAAGATTGCCATGGTAGTCCTTTTACTAGGATTTACTATTTACCTTTGCTTCAGGAATTACAAACTGAATCAACAACTCAGTATGTTACCTGATAAAGAGATCATTCAACATACTGATACAATTTATTTGAAGAAAGATTTCCTGCCAATTTCCTACGATAATTTACTTAACCCAAGTAGAATCCTTCTTTACAATTATCAGAATTGGGATAAGCCGCCTATTCATGCCGCTAATAACCATGATTCTATAATCTCAGAGAAGGATTCTCTTGTTCAATTAGTAATCGATAAGAATCAACTTACATTGAGTTTCCTTAATCAAAACTCGGGAATTTATTCTAGTAGGTTATTCAATATCGACCCTAATAACTACAAGTATTCTTGGTATAACGGAAAACTTACCACACAAGAAATTAAATCTAGAATAAGATTAGTTCCTTATGTTTATGGTAAGTACCGACCCTTTAGCAATCTATGGGATTTGGGAACAGGAATTTCAATCGAGACTAAGAGATTTAATTACAAACTGGGGATAAACAGTTTTTATTACCCAAGATATTTCTCAGGTATCAAAACTGATTTAGAACTGGTAGTAACTTATAAATTTTAGATTTTATGGCAAAGAAGATACAGGAAACACCAACTAACCTTACAAGAGAAGAGTTATCTAATCTATCTAGGGTTACAATGGATGTTTTCTTTTTCAGTCTTTTTTGTTATGTGATACATCCAGTGAGAGGAAAGGTTCGATTTGAATTATATCCGTATCAAAAAGCCGTACTATACCAATTTATACTCCAGAGATTCAATATATTGTTAAAGTTCAGGCAAGCGGGTATTACAGAACTTATATCTATGTACTGCTTATGGCTGGCATCATATCATCCTAATAAGAAGATAAACATTATCTCCATTAAGGATACAACAGCTAAGAAGGTACTTAAGAAGATTAAGTTCATGTATAAGAATCTTCCATGGTATATGCAAACCCCGATCATTAACGGAAGAACTGGGGAATTTGGTTCTGCCTCTATGATTGAATTCGATAATGGTTCATTCATAGAATCCATCCCAACATCTTCAGAAGCCGGTCGTTCAGAATCTCTTTCTCTCCTGGTAATTGATGAGGCTGCAATCGTTCGGTGGGCTTCAGCTATTTGGGCAGCTGCCTTCCCTACGCTTTCCACCGGAGGTTCAGCCATCATCAATTCTACTCCATACGGTATGGGTAACTTTTATCATTCAACATGGGTAGATGCTATAGCTGGAGGTAATCCTTTCAATGCTATTCGATTATATTGGCAGATGCACCCAGAACGGGATCAATCTTGGTATGACCAGATGGCTTCTGCATTGGGTCCAAAAAGAACTGCCCAAGAAATCGATGGAGACTTTCTTTCTTCAGGTAATACAGTATTTGATATGGCAGATATCAAGGCTATCGAAGATTGCTTAAGTGATTATCCAGTTTTAAAATATCGTTTCAATCGTCAGTATAGACAATTCAACGAACCAGATCCAAATAAACAGTACTTTATCGGTGCAGACGTTGCAACAGGTAGAGGCTCAGACTATTCTTCTTTCACTTGTATGGACAAGCTGGGAGAAGAACAAGTTGTGTATAAGGGAAGAATGGCAGTAGATAAATATGCTAGGTTACTGGGAGATACTGGGCAATTATTTAATTTTGCTGTTGTAGCTCCAGAATCTAACGACGTTGGGTTAGCAGTAACTTCTGCTCTTCAGTCAGAAGGATACCCTAACCTATATTACTATCAAAAGCTTCTGAAAAAGAAAGGTAAATCTAGACCAGAGGTTGATAAATCTCCTGGTTGGTTAACTACCCAAAAGAATCGTTCAGTAATTATAGAGGGTCTAGAACAAGATATTCGAGAAGAGAATATTATTGTGAAGGATCCTTTCTTTGTTCAAGAAGCTCCTACCTTTATATATGATGGTTTGGGTAGACCTGTAGCCATGGGTAAACACCGAAATAATACTTCTGCTGTAGATGTGGATTTGGAAGGAGATGTTTATTCTGATGATGATATATTTGGTAAAGCTATTTGTAATCACATACGAAAAGGAAAAACTAATGTAATAATACAACCGAAATGAAAATTCTTAAGTTTTTTGGATTCGATAGAAGGAATCGATCTCCAATACAAGAAAACAAGGCTAATCCTCCAAGTAAAAAAGAGGAGGTACCTATTTCACCCGGTAGAGTATCGGAACCGGATGATGACCCAGGTAACTTCATTCATACATTGAAAGGCTTAACTCAGATGGTTACGCCTTCTTTTCGTGTTGAAGTGATTCAGCTTTTAAGGGATTTATATAAAGTGAATCCAGATGTTAACATAGCTTTACAGGACATGTTTAAGCTTGCTAATACTGGTCACAACATAACCTTCCCTAATAATACCGATAAAGAGGCTGATAAGATGAGAGATCATCTTTCTAAGGTATCCTCTAAATGGTCTAACTATACTGCCGGTATGGATGGCTTGGTAAACAAGATGATAGTTCAATTGATGATCAGTGGAGCTATCTCAATAGAATCTGTACCAAATGAAAAGCTTGATGGTTTATCCACTATCCTATTTCTCAAACCAGACCGAATAGTATTCAAAAGAGAGAATAATGGTGTATATAGCCCATATCAGAGGAACACTCTTTGGAATGGCTCGAATAAGCAAGATTATATCAAACTTAATACAGAGACCTACTGTTATGTGGGTATGTACAATGATACCGATGAACCTTACGGAATACCTCCTTTTATGGCATCATTGGATTCATTAAAGGGTCAGCATGATATGAAAACCAATTTTAAACATATCATGGAAATCTGTGGTATGGTTGGTTTTCTAGAAGCTTTGATGGAAAAACCCCAACAGAAACCTAATGAAAATGTAGAAGCTTATACTAGAAGATTAAATAGGGAGCTAATACGTTTGAAACAGAATGTAAGGGAAGGTATGAAGGATGGAGTAGTAACTGGTTATATCGATGATCACCAGTTTAAACTGAACTCTACTTCAAAAGAGATGAGCAATATTGATAAACCTTGGAATATGAACCAGCAATCAGTTGCTAATGGTTTGGGAGTAAATGGTAACCTAATTGGAGTACAAGCTTCCATTGGAGAAGGAGCAACTGGTATTATGCTTTCTAAGCTTATAAGTCAGCTGAAGAATATCCAAATGATAGTTTCTTATGTTCTTAAGTTTATTTATGAACTAGAACTACGTCTGGCTGGCTTTGATTGCAAGGGAATATCCATTACTTGGGGATCATCCACTATCTCTGATGAGGTTAAAATCCAACAGGGTAGACAGTATAAGATTCAGAACCTTGACTTACTTTACAAAGCAGGTATCATTTCTCAATATCAATATGCTTGGGAAATGGGTTATGATTCTCCTTCAGAAGAAGAACCAAGAGTTTCGTTGGAAGACCAATTTGCTAAGGGAGGTAATTCAGACCCACAAGAGGGTACTAAGAAGAAACAGAGACAGGACGATAAGAATCAATCCGCTCGTAGATCAAGAGATAAAAATAACCCAGCTCCTTCACGAGGAGATCAAAATACTAAATCAAGATGAGTAAACCGATTACTAAAAAGAACAGAGAACATTTAGATTCTTTAGTGATAGGTAGTGGTCATACTATAATGGCTGGATATATTCCAACATCAATAGAACCACAAACCTTCTCAGAGAATTTCTATAAATGGGCTCAAACTTCTAAGGAGTCAGTTAGTCAATTTGGTTTTTGGGGAGGAGAAATAGATTATAATACCTATTATCCTGACTTGAAGCCAGAAGAACTTACTCCTAAAGATGAGGAGTTTATAGAACCAATGTTCAGATTATTATCTGCAACTATTGTGTCTAAGAACTGGAACCCTACCGATTTTGGTCAAAACGGAGTATTAAAAGCTTCTATGAGAATGCTCTTGGGACAAACAGTAAACTGTGACCATGAGACTAATATTGGTAATGCTATTGGAGCTGTATCACAAGTTATCTGGCAAGATGAATACAAGGATGGTTCTTTTGTTATCCCTGCAGGTATCAATGGTATATTAAAGATTGATGGTAAAGCCAATCCAAGAATTGCTAGAGGTATTCTTATGGATCCTCCATCCATCCATTCTAATTCAGTAACAGTGCAGTTTAAGTGGGATAAGTCTCACCCAAATATGGAAGATAACGAATTCTATCAGAAACTGGGTACTTATGATTCTAAGGGAGTTATGGTACGAAGAATAGTTACTGAAGTAGTAAGATACTTAGAAACTTCTTTAGTATCTCACGGAGCTGATGCTTTTGCTCAGAAGATTGGGGATGATGGTAAAATCATTAATCCTAATTTTGCCAAGAGAACTTGGGCTTCATACGAAGAATATAGGGATGATAAGTCTAAACAGTATTTCTTCTATGATACGAAAACTGACCTAGCTTTGTTCAGTGAAAATAACGATACTTCCCAATCTTATGATGATAACCAAGGAAATCAAAATCCTAATAATAAAGATATGAATGAACTACAAAAATTTTTAGAAAGAATCTTTGGTAAAGATTGCCTTACTCTTGCCGAAGGTACAGAGATGAATGAGGAAACTGCCTTTGCAGCCATTCAGGAATTGGTTAATTCTCGTAATACTCTTCAGACCACCGTAGATAATTTAACTACAGAAAAAACTTCTCTTACAGAACAGGTTAGTAATCTGAATGCAGAAGTTGCAAATCTGAAGGAAATGGCTCAGGTAGGTAAAAACCACATTGTATCTCTCCGTGAAAATGCTGTTGCAACCTATAAAAAACTTATGGGTGACAAAGCTGATGAAACTATCGTTACAATGTTGAATGCCGAAACTACCGGCATGGTAACTTTGATCTCTCTTACTAAAGATTACCAAGCTAGATTGGAAGAGAAATTCCCAATGACTTGTGCTAAATGCGGTTCTCATGATGTAAGCCGTGCTTCTTCTGCAGCTGAGCCAGAAGATAAATCTAATAACCAAGCTACTGCTCAGAATTCCGAAAAGAGTACTGAAGAGATTCTGAAAGGTATCTATTCAAACAAATTAAAATAATCTCTAAAATAAGAAGAATATGAATACACTTCATCCTACTACTAAGTTAGTAAACGAAGATCAACCGATGACTCTGTTTGGTGAAAAAACTCCCAGAGCGGTGATCTATAAGAGTGAATCTCACAAGTTGCATCAGGCTTTCTGTGTAAAAGAAACCAAAGTTATTCATCAGGGTATGCCGGTAGCTTTGGATACCGATGGTAATATCGAACCGTATATCCCGGGTGGAGATGGCAGCCAGGTTTATCTGGGTATAGCTGTAACTGATAACATTAATCCTGCTTATCAGGCTCAAAGAAATTTCCCCGTAGAAGTAACTGTAGCCGTAGAAGCTTTCATGGTTGTAAACTGGGTAGCTAAAGAGGCTATGGAATGTGGTTATGTAAAACCCACCGATAAACTGTTGATTGACCGTTTCATCACTGCTGAAACTTCAGATGAGGAAACAAAATTCATTAGCATCGTACCGGCTGATGAAGCTAATGATATTATCCAGGTATTGGTACGCTAATCATTAACTGAACATTAAAAGAACAATGAATACAGAATTTGCACAATTGAAAATGGAAGACCTTAGAAAGGAACTTCCGGAAATGGTAAGAAGTTTGGAAGCATACCGTCAGGGTTCCAACAACACATTGCCTATTGAAGTTACTCTGGAAGAACTGGTACAGGGTAAATATGGTGTATCACAGGATGCCTTCTTCGAAAAGTTGGGCATTAATCCTAAGATTGATACAATGCAGAACATCTTCACTATGCCGCAACAGAATATCCGTTGGATTGTACCGGAAATCATTCGTGCTGCTATTACAACTGGTATGCGCCAGGCACCTTTCTACCCGAATATCATTGCTTCAGACCAATCAATTAACGGTTTGCAGGTAACTATGCCGATGGTAAATATGTCGGATGCTGCTCCCGCTAAGGTAAATGAAGCAGAAACAATTCCTTTGGGAGATGTAAGCTTCGGACAGAAATCAGTTTCTCTGTTCAAAATCGGTAAAGGATTTAAACTTACTGACGAAGTTAAAAACTACGTTTCCATCGATGTATTGGGAATCTATCTCCGTGACTTTGGTATTCAGTTGGGTTATGCTATGGATACTTTGGCAATGGATGTTTTGATGAATGGTAACAAAGCTGATGGTTCTGAATCTGCTCCAGTTATTGGTGTATATGAAACAACCAACGGTATTACTTATAAAGACTTGTTGCATATCTGGGTTCGTGCTGCTCGTATGGGCCGTAACTTTACTACTATGATTGGTGGTGAAGACCAGGCTATCGAAATGTTGAACTTGCCCGAATTCAAAGAACGTCATTCAGGAACTACAGAAGCTACCCTGAATATCAAATCTCCGGTTCCCAACAAGGCTGATTTCTACATTCACCCGGGAACTCCTGACCAGCAGTTGTTGATGGTAGATACCAGTGCTGCTTTGATTAAGCTTACTGCTAAACAGTTGATGCTTGAATCAGAAAGAATCGTATCTAATCAGACTGAAGCCGTATATGCTTCTCTGACTACTGGTTTCTCTAAGATGTACCAGGATGCTGTTCTTCTGTTGGCAGCTAACAAGAAATTCTCTGAAGCTGGATTCCCGAGCTTCATGAACATTGACCCATATTTATTGGTTAACTTAGAATAATATCCGGGATTTCTTCATTGTATTTTTGTCTAATTTCTCCCCGAACAGTTTCAATCCATTCTGTTCGGGGTTTTATATTATAACCTAAAATAAAAAGATTATGGCTACTACTTATATTGTAACTGTTGGAGCTAATGCCTATAGTTTTAACGACCAGGTAACTGGTATTTCAATTGCAAAAGGCGAAGAGAGAGAACTTACTGCTCGTCAGTACAGAACAAAACGTATTCAGAAAGCTTTAGTTTCTGGCCACTTGGTTTTAGTTCCGGATAAGAACAAAGTTAACAAGTATACCGATGAGGATATCGAAAAACTTGACAAGAAGTTAGCTGCTCAGTTTGCAAAGGGCATGGAGATTGGTAAGATTGCCAAAGCCTATTCTCTCGAGGAAGCTAAGCTGATTGCTAAGAAACACGAAATCGAAGCTGACCCGAAAGATACCGTAAAAGATATCCTTGAAGTTTTACTTGAAGATTTCGAAGAAAACAAAGAATAAAAATAAACCCGAATATAAATGAAAAAGAATCTAGACTTCACATATGTAACATCAGGTCTGGAAGTTTCATTTAGAGTATTAACCAAAGTCCCGGCCAAATCCATTTTTGACTGGGACTTTGGCGATGATAAGGGAGAGGTTTTCAATGGTGGAAGGCATCAATCTTACTCTTATGAGAAGTCTGGATTTTATGATGTAACCTTACATGTCACTAATTCTGATGGATTAGATTTGACTTGTACTCGAACTGTAGTTGTATGTAATTATGGACATACTACTCTTCAGGATACCATCTACAATTTGATAGATAGGTATATTCCCAAAGAATTGCATGAGAGTATGACCATAGAAGATAAAACTGCATACATAACTAAATGGCAATTATATATCTTCCCACTAGTAAATCATATTATACCACCAGATAAATATAATGATGAATTATGGTATGAGGGACTAGAAAACCAATTAATTATGGAATTGGCTGTATGGGATTATCTCAATATACAAATACAAAATATCCTGTTGGTTGCAGGAAACAGTTTCAGAGAAATTATCTCCACTGAATCTACTGGACCAGACCAAGATGGTGATTCACCTGGAGAACATGCTAGAGGAGATAGGATAAAGCAAATTACTACGGGTCCTACCGAGGTACAGTATTATGATAAGATATCCGAAAGTATATCTAGCTTATGGAGTACTTATTCAAAGATGATTCAACCTGGGGGATATATGGATGAATTAAGAAAGAATCTATGTATGCTGGCATCCAGGTTGGAGATATACTTACCATTCTGTGATCAAATCGAACGGTTGGTAGTACCAAGAGTAGTAAATCATCGAAAACCAACTCCTTTGGGAGGACCTAATCCAACAGCTCCTCTCAATAAAGCAAGTAAACCTTCGTTAACCATAATAGATAAGAAGTCATGACAAAAGAACCTTGGAGAATGGTTAAGAACCATTCTTGGAATAGGTATAAAAAGATTATCACTGATTTCTTAGACTGGGATGCTGGAAGACAAACAATTACTTGGGCTAAACACGTTAATCAATATCTAGATCATGCCGAGGATGATAGTCCAAGATATTATAATATTCCCATAGAAGCTTTATGCTACTACAATGCCTTTAGGAACTGGCCAATAAATAAAGCTACTGTTCCTGGAGAATTAGATGATGAGAACCTTTCTATACTTATTTCAAAGAATTACATAGAACAAATCGGATATCTCAATCAGGAAGGTTATTGGAACTTTAACTGGTCTGAAGATAGGTTTGTTATCAATGGGATAGTATATAAACCTTCTGGAGATACTCAAGTATCTCAGGCTAAAGATGAAGCTTTGGTATTCTTGGTAATCCTCAAAAGGGATAGAGATACTAAAATTAAATTCGTAGAACAAAATCCATAAAGATATGAAAATGTTAATGTTACGTTTCACCAAGCTTAACAATGTAGATGGCGATTGGTGGGACAGTAATCTTATAATCTTGAATGGACCTTCTGGAGTTCACATAGAAATGCCTGGTACTGGTAATTCGGCTACTACCATGCAATCTATGACTGGTATGAAGTTCGTATCAAATTACCAAGATTACTTTGGAGAGGTATGGGATAAAGATATACCTCATATAGGCTTTGGCCAAGTTATTAAGTTCAGAGTTAGGAAATTACCTGATTATGCCGTAGTTATGGGAGATATCGAGGATGGAGGAGATGTTGACCCGGATAATCCAGATGATATTCCAAATGCTTTTGCTGGCAAGGAAAAAGAATACTTCAGAGGTAATAACTCAGAACTGTTATTGGGAAAGAATAAAGTAACACCTTAAAATATATACATATGTACGTTAGTAAATACTACACTTGCGAAGAGATTGACCAACGGCTATTACAGGGTTATTATGATGACTCTTTGGCTCATGGTTTTGTTGGAACTCTTAAAGAGTTCTGGGCATTCTTCTTATCAATTGCAAACAAGGTAGATAAGAAAGAAGGTTGGGATTTGTCAGAAAACAACTTCTCTGATGAATTGCTAGAAAAATTGAATGGAATTGAGGAACATGCTAACTACGTTACTAAAGTTTCTCAACTAGAAAACGATTTGAAATATCAGACTCAAGAACAAGTTGAGAAATATATACATGACTTGGTAGACGGTGCTGATGATGCTTTGGATACATTGAAAGAGTTGGCTGAAGCATTAAACAACGACCCGAACTTTGCTACCAATATCACTAACCGATTAACCGAATTACGTACTCAATTAGAAGCTGAAGTAACCAGAGCTAAGAATCGTGAAAACGAATTGGCTTCTCAGGTTAAGATTGTGAACGATAACTTGGTTAACTCGGTTAATACGTTGAATGCCACTATCACTAAAGTAGTACAGGATATTACTAGGATGATAGAAGCTATCAATGCTCGTATTCAAAAGGTAGAAGACCGGGTTGGTGATTTGGAAGTAGAAACTGACAACAACTTAACTGAAGCCAAAGAATATGCTAAAGAGTTAGTAGAAAAAGAAGCTGCTGAACGTAGAGCTGCTGATGAGAAATTAACTGAGGCCGTTCATAAGGTACAGTTAGACCATACTAAAGATATTGCCGATTTAAATAACAAGATTCTGACTGAGGCTTCAGAAAGAGCCAATGCAGATGTGGCATTAGAATCTAAACTGAATACTGAAATCAGTGACCGTAAAACTGCAGACCAGGAATTAGAAGCTAAGATTAATGCCGAAGCTGCAGCTCGTACTGCTCAGGATGAAGCATTACATCAGCAGATTGTAAAAGAAGCTTCTGACCGTCAGAATGCAGATAACGGTTTACAGCAGAATATTACTCAAGAAGCTCAAAATCGTCAGAATGCAGATACTGTACTTCAGAACAATATTGATAACGAGAAAGAAACTCGTATTGCTCAAGATGAAATCCTTGACCACAAGATTGAGGATTTGAAAACTCAGGCAGGTACGGATAAAACGGAATTGCTTGAAAAACTAGAGCAAGAAAAACAAGAACGTATTGCTGGTGATGAGGATTTAGATAATCGTAAGGTAGATAAGAGAGAAGGCTATTCTCTTACTAAAAACGATTTTACCGATATTCTCAAAGCTAAGTTGGATGGCATTGAAGAACATGCCAACTATATCACAAAAGTATCCCAGCTTATCAATGATGCTGGTTATCAAACAGAAGCAGATCTTCAGGCAGCTATTGAAAAAATTATTGGAGAAGCTCCAGAGGTTCTTGATACTTTGAAGGAAATTGCCGATGCTTTGGGTAATGACCCCAACTTTGCTACTACAATTACCAAGAAATTAGCAGCTATTACCGAACAATTGAATCAGGAAATTACTAATCGTACAGAAGCTGATGCCCAGGTACAGGCCAATGTAGATAAAGAAGTTTCTGACCGTAAGGAAGCTGATACTGCTCTTGAAGCTAAGTTGAAAGAGTATGTTGATAACGAGGTAGATAAGATTACTGGTAACACTGACGGTATTCAAGCTAGTCTGAACAAGGAAATCCAAGATAGAAAAGATGCAGATGCTGCATTACAGGCTGCTATTACTAAGGAAGAAACAGATCGTAAGGCTGCTGATGCTGCATTAGATACCCGGGTAACTGCTAATGCTACTAAGATACAAGAATTGGCTTTATCTATTCAGGATGCAGTAAATACCGTTAAAAATGAACTTCAGGCTAAGATAGATGCTTTGCAAACAGAAGTAAATGCTAACAAGGCAAATATTCAACGTAATACTGACCGATTGAATGACCAGATTACTAAGGAAGCTGAGGATTATGCCGAATTAAAAGGCATGGTTAATGCTGAAGCTGAAGCAAGAGCCAATGCTGATACTAATCTTAAGTCTCAGGTGGATAAGGTAAATATCGACTTGAACACTGAGATTTCAAAGAGAGAAGCTGGTGATACTGTTTTACAACAGAATATCGATAAGGAGATCTCTGATAGAACTGCAGCAGATACCTTGTTAGACAACAAGTTCACTGGCTTGATGAATACCGAATCTGCTGCCCGGGCAAATGAAGATGAGAAAATCAATGCTCGAATCGACCAAGAGGTTAAAGATCGTAAGGCAGGAGATGATGCTTTAAGTACTCGAATCGATAACATCAATAGTGGAGTAACTAGTTCTTTAGCTGAGCTCAGTGAGAAAGTAACTAATAATACTACTGCTATTCAAACTGAAGTAGAAAGAGCTAAAGCTGCTGAACAAGCAATTAAGGATTCTCTGACTACAGCTATGGAAAATCACAAAGATGATTTGGTAGCTATATCTAAGGATATTAGTGATGAGGCTCAGAGTAGACTACAAGAAGATATCAAGCTTCAGAATAATATCGATACCGAAACTCTTAACCGTACTCAGGCAGATACTCTGTTAGAGAACAAGATTGCTCAGGAAATATCTGATAGAGTTCAGGCTGTTGAAAACTTGAATAACCGAAAGGTAGATAAAGTAGATGGCAAAGAGCTTTCTTCAAATGACTTTACCGACCTATTAAAAGCTAAGTTGGATAATATCCAGGAATTTGCTAACTACATTACTAAGGTATCTCAGTTGGAAAATGATTCTAATTATCAGAATGCCGAACAAGTAGAAGCTGCAATCCAAAAGGTTATTGGTTCTGCTCCTGGAGTATTAGATACTCTAGAAGAAATTGCACAAGCATTAGGTGATGATCCTAACTTTGCTACTACAATTACTAATAAGTTGACTGAACTTAAGGGTATTATAGATAAAGAAATCTCCGATAGAACTGCAGCCGATGAACAAGTTACCCAGAAGTTTACCGAATTAAGCACTACTCTTAATGCTACAGTAAGTGAACTGAGAACTTTCGTAACAGAAACTCGTTCTGAATTATTAACCAAGACTCAGGCTCAAGATGAACTGATTGCCAAGAATACTGCTAATATTCAACGTAATCTAGAATTGATTCAGGGCTTACAGAGTAATCAGAATACGGGTTACCTTGAAATCAAGGAACTGTTGAATACAGAAATCGAGGCTAGAAAGGCTGAGGATATTCGTATTGAAGCTAAAGTAGATAAGAATACTCAGGACCTTAAGACTGAAAGCGAAGAGAGAAAGGCTGCTGATAAGGTTCTCCAGGATAATATTGATGCTGAAGAGGCTGCAAGAATTGCTGCTGATGATGCCCTGGGTAAACGTATCGATAAAGAAATCGAGGATAGAAAAGCAGCAGATACTGCTCTTGAGAATAAATTCAATGGCATCACCAATGGCTTAGATGAACGTCTTCAGAAAGAAGAGGCTACTTCTAATGCTTTACCAGATACTGTAATAACTTCTCATAAGGATTTGGTAATAGACGATACTTCTATTACAATGCCCTATACCATTGCCGATAAGGGAGAAGAGAATATCTATACTGATGGTAGAGAAGACAGTAAAGTATTACCTGCAGCAACTAAGGATAAAGCAGGCTTACATTCAGCAGCTGATAAGAAACTGTTTGATTCTCTACCTAATCAGCTGTTAATCCCTAATACGGGTAAAGTTGAAAGGAATACTTATTTGGTTGCTATAAAACGGGAGCTTGTTCAAAAGATAGAGGGAGAATACAAAAAACCTGCTGGTATTAATTATTTGGAACAGGTAAGTATCCCAGCTTCTACTAAGGACTTAGCAGGTGTACAAACCGCTGCAGATAAGAAGAAATTCGATTCTCTTCCTGAAAGAATCATCACTAATCTGCCTCAAGTTAATCAAGAAGCAGATAGGATGACTTTATCCCTAACTTTTCACACGTTCTCAAAAGGAAATGGAGTATATATTAATGAGGATGGCACTTTGCCTATCCCAGCTTCTACAGCAGAGAAAGCAGGAGTTCAAACTGCAGCCGATAAAAAGAAATTCGATAGAATTACTACTACTAACTTTGCTCTTGGTGATGTAACTCCGAATGCTACCGAAGTAGAAATTGCTGCTACTAAGACTAAGATAGAAGATGGTACAGTAGAACAGAATCCAATTACATTGCCTGCATCTACGGCAGAGAAAGCCGGTGTACAAACTGCAGCAGATAAGAAGAAATTCGATTCTATACCGGGTACCATTCTTACTTCTATTAAAACTACCATCCATAATAATAATTCTGTAGTATTACAGGTAAATCAGTCTTCTAAATCCGAAGGAGTTTATGCTCCAGTTGAAGTTAAAGCATTTGAAATAAATGCTGCTACTAAAACTACTGCAGGAGCCATGACTGCAGGTGATAAGACCAACTTGGATGAAACCTTGCCTAATGCTATAGCAAAAGAGGTTCAAGATAGAAAGGATGCAATAGCTGCTCTTGAATCTTCTTCTAATGCTTCTATAAAAGCTCTAGAAAAGAAACATGATGACTTTGTAGCAACTAAGGGTAAGGCTAATGGGTTTGCTTCTTTGGATGGTAATGGATTAGTACCCTCTAGTCAGCTGCCCTCTTATGTAGATGATGTTATCGAAGGTTATGCTACTTATGAGGTCAGTGAAACTGGAAAGCTAAGTAATATTAAATTATATTCTGACCCAGATCATACCAATCCTATCACTGGAGAATCTGGTAAGATATATTTGAACATTACCCAGGATGAACCTCCCTATCAATTCCGTTGGTCAGGTACTCAGTTTGTAGATAGTAATACTTCTTCACTGATACTTGGAGAGGTTACTGGTACTGCTTATGATGGTGCTAAGGGTAAATCTTTAGCTGATTGGAGAAAATCTCTGAGTGATAACTTAACGAAGTATTCTCATATTAAAGACCAGAATGCTTGGACTAGAAATGCTACCGAAGTTAGGTTAAATTTCGAATGTTCAAGCTTTGGATCACCAAAGGTCCTTAGTGAATACCAAGAACCTATCCCAGCCTCTACTAAAGACTTAGCAGGTGTTCAGTCAGCAGCAGACAAGAAACTGTTTGATAGTATTCCAGGTACTATTATTATTTCTGGTAAAGGAGTAGTTCAGCAAGAGGATAAAGTTTGGGTACAGATTAGTAAATCTACTAAAGCTGAGGGAGTATATGGAGAAGCTACCACACAAACTCTAGAAATCTTAGCTGCAAATGCTAATAGAGCTGGTGTAATAACAGTTGAGATGTTCAACAAACTTAACTCTGGTTTGAATGGAGATATTACCAATGCTCTGAATGAAGCTAAGGCTTATACTGATGCTGCTAAGACTGCTCTGAATAAACTCATTTCAGATGAATCTAGTGCTAGACAAGCTGCAGATACTACTATTACCAATAACTTAAATGCTCATATAAATAATAAGAGTAATCCCCATGGTGTAACTAAAGCTCAGGTAGGTTTAGGTAATGTAGAGAACTTAGCTCCAGCAAATATGCCAGTATCTACTGCTCAGGCTACTGCTATTGCAGATGCTAAAGCTGCAGGTACAAAAGCCCAGACCGACTTAAGTACTCATGCAAACAGAAAGGATAATCCTCACAATGTAACTAGAGCTCAATTAGGATTGGCTACTACAGACCAAGTAGTTTTTGCTAAAACTACTGCAGCTTCTGGTTTCTGGAAGGAATCAGATGGTAGATTAAAATCTCAAGTAGAGAATTTGAATCATACTCTGGACCAAATCTGCAATATACCTACGGTTCACTTTAAGATGAATGGTAAATACCAGGTGGGAACTATTGCTCAGAGCTTAGAGGAAATCGAACCTCTGTTGGTATCAGAGAATAATATACCTGCTTTTCAAGTACCTAACCAATCTAGATTCGAAACTTTCATCGGAGAAGATGGTCAGGAATACGTAAAAGTAAAAGTAGTAGAATACGAAATGCTTAGTGTCATGGCTCTCGAGGGAGTTAAGTTATTGAGAAAAGAATTCGAAGACTTTAAGAAACAATTAAACAATAAGTAATATGGCAGAAATAGCAACTTGGAGTGCTATTCTGAATAAGACCGGCCTTGGTAAGACCTCTAATGAGTGCCCTACCAAGGCTGAGTTGTTAGCACTCAATAATGGTAAGGACTCCAATGTTGACAAGGTTATTGTAATTAGTAATGCTGCTAGCTACGGTAACAATGAATGTGTCAAGTTAGAGGATATCAATGCCGAGCAATGGATTTATACATTCGAATGGAAACCAGATGGTAATCCTTCTTTTAATGCTCCAGCTACTGGTGGAGAATATTATGTTGGTGCCTATAATTCAAACCGAACTAAATATGTAAATGGTAAAGCTAACCCTAACATAGTTGAATATGTTAGTGAGCTTTCTCGGAATAATGGTCCTTCTTGGTATAGCTATAGTAGTGATAGTACTAAACGTATCGTATCTAATAATACATCTACTAATAGTAGATCTCATACTATGGTTATTACCCAGAAGTATTCAGGTAAAACCATACAGGCAACCTTTACCCAGGCAGCAGGTAGAAAAGTTTATTCTTCATGGAGTTATAACTGTAGAGTAGACAAAACTTCTTTCAGTTACAGTGGAGGTCAATCTAATGTAACTGCTAAGAGTGCAAGTAGAACTTATACTTGGAATGGTCAAGGAAGTAGTTATACCGAATCAGAAACAGCTACTGTAAGAGTTTCTAGTCCGGCTTCTATTAGTGGGAATAGTATTTCTATCCCGAGTAATAGTGATTCTGCTAGAAGTTTTACAGTTACTTTCGATTTCCCAACTGCTACAGATCAGACTATCTCAATTTCTCAGGAAGGGGGCCAAGTATCTTATGTAGATCATCTATCTATAGATCCTACTACTAAGAATGTATCTGGAAGTGGTCAAACCTTTGATGTGATAGTAAATGCCAACTATGATAGGTACTTGAATGGAGTATGGCAAGAAAATATAAAATCTCAGTATACTAATGCTACTGTAGTAAGCGGGTCTTCATCCGACATTACTATAACTCGTACTAGTACTGGGTGTAGTATTAAGGTAGCACCGAATCCCAATGAGAATAGTTCTAGGACTTATGTAGTAGAATTTACTTATGATTCAGCTACTCCAGTTCGATTAACTATTACTCAGAATGAAGCAGTAGTTAGCTACCCTAGCGAGGGATATTACTTAGGTCAATCTAGATCTTCTAGTGGATTTACCACTTCAGATTTGAATGTTACTAATGGAGATAGGGATGGAGGTTCTTTTACTGTATACTATAAATCCTATCGTACTAAATATGTAAATGGAAGCCAGGCAGGTTTAGAACCAGTAACTCCTAATATTGCACCAGGAGATTTTTGGTTAAATACCTTTATAGACCCAAGACCCAATAGTGATAACGTATATACCGTTGAGGTTCGTTATCAAGCTAATAATCTTAATACTGAACGAAGTACTAGGATTACAGGATCTAATGGCGGTGCTACTACGGTATACACTAATTTCTCTCAGGAAGCTAGATTAGATTACTTCTTTACTTTTGATAGTAATGAGGGTCCTACTGAAAAATCCCTTAGTACAGATGCTGCAGCAAATGATTTCCCTTTTGTAAATATCTATTCTAGGGATTCCGTAGGAAGAGCTATAGGTTTTAGTATCTCTGGTGTTGTACCTTCGTGGATAACTTGTGAAATACACGAAAACGGTGTATCAGTACCAGCTGAAATTGGAGTTAGATTGGATGAGAACCCAACTCATGCAAACAGATCAGCTACTATTACTCTGGTACAATCTCATAGTGGTAAAACTCTAACCATTAAAGTATCACAAGCAGGTAGGTTCTATAACTTAGAGTTACTAGGTTCGGGAGTAGTTTATTTATGTGATGATGCAATAAAACCAACAGAGGGTATTTCTCCAAATACTAAATTTGCAACTCAATGTCCTACTTTATTAAAACACCAGGGATTTTTAACGGTGAATAATTCAGGTTTAGGGAGTATGGGTAGTCAAGTAGGAAATGGAGATAGGGTAAACATTTATACTTATAGACATGATGGTACGTGGAGATTTGTTACTAGTTTTATTTTAATCCAAGGTGACCAAGCAGTATCTTGGTAATAAACACAACACTAGTACATTTATTGATAGATAAATTTAATTATTAACTTTAAAACTAAATCATTATGGAAGTGAAATCTGGAGAAGGCACAGTAGTGGTTGCAGATCGTAATCGTTACAGTGATGGATGTTGTAATAATCGAGGATGGGGTTCTGGTTGGGGTGCTGTCGGTGGAGCTTTAGTAGGTGGTGGTTTTGGTGCTGCTGCAGTTTCTGTGTGGGACAAAATCAATGACACAAAAGCTGATATCCAAAAAGTGGAATCTACTGTTCAGGAAGCAAAAGCTGGTATTTACAAAGACATCTCGGATGCTGCTCGTGGAGTTACTTCTGAAGTTGCAGGAGTATCTAGACAAGTAGAAGGTGTAGGTAAAGAAGTACTTAACAATCGCTTTGCTACTGAACGTGGCCTTTGTGATCTTGGTTATAAGACTAATTCCGATATCCGGGATTCTCGTGACCAAATGGGAGCAGGATTTAATCGAGTTATGGACCGTCTTTGCCAGATGGAACATCAACAGTCAACTTGCTGCTGTGAAATTAAAGGCCTAGTTAGAGAATCAGAAAACAGATTAGCTCTTCAGGCAGAACGTAATCATTGCGAGGTAATGAAAGGCCAGCAAGAGATTAAGTGCTTGATTGAGAACACTGCCAAAGACCAAGAAATTGCTAGACTGAATCGAGTAGTTGATGCTCAGAGAGATCAAAACATTATTAACTCGGTAGTACAGGCTTTGGGTAATAAAACTGCATAATTTCTATTAAAGTTGATTAGGGAAAAGGGAGGTACCTGTAGTGGGTATTTCCCTTTTTTCGTTTTAATCTAGTAAGAAACATGGAAGAAGATAATAAACTACAAACCTTTACTCTCCAAATGCAACTACCGGCTCCTAATTTAGAGGTAGCAAAGAGAGTAGCCGATGAAGCACAAAGACTGATAGATATCTATGGATACTATAATTTCTTGAACCTAGTAGAATTTATGAAACAGAATCCCAGTATGGTTCAAATGGGATTAAGTCTAATCAATAAAAATAATGCAGTATGGAAGAAATGAAATTCAAATCCTTACAAAGAGGAGATTTAGTCTTTACTCTAGAAAGAGACAGAAGATCAATGTACCCAATCTTTGACCGAGCTAAAGTAGTAAAGGTAGGAGAAAGTAAACCCAGAGCTAATGAAAATGGTGATGGCTTTTCTAATCTTATAGAAATTGTTCTTCAAGATTCCATTGGTACAGTAACCGTATATTTACCTTCGGATGGGAATGAGGGTATTTATAACAATGTGTACTACACTCTAATTGGAAGTAATATTGTAAACGAAGTATCATTGCAAAGGTCACAGGCTCTTGGTATTATTAATAATGTAGGTAAATACGAGAACATAGTAAAGGAATGTGATAATATCCTTGCTATGTTCGAAAACAAAGAGCCAACTAATGGTAGTCAATTCAATGAAGAATTCGCTTCATTCAGGAAAGATGTAGTATCAGTATTACAATCACAACAGCAAGCCATAAACCTTATGATGGATTCACTTGGCTTGAATAAACCGAAGGAAAATCCAGATGGCAAGTAAGTCAGTAAACATAACTATAAGTACTCCCTTGGGAGACTTACAGATATATACTGACCCAAAAGAACAGGCTAGAGCTGAGAGGTTAATTGCAGAAACTCCCTCTATCATGAGGAATGCTTATGATAGAGCTACTGAGAAATTCGGTAATCAACTTCTCAGACTTGTGAAAAAATGCTTAAGAACTGGTACTCCTCCAAGAGGAACCCATTGGGATCCTCACTCGGCTAATACTATTAAACGATATGGAGAGCATACCCTTTTGAATTATACGGGTCAGTATTTGAGATCAGTACAAATAGTAAAACAGAAGAATCGAACTTACGTAGGTATACCTACTAATCTTAAGAAAACCAGAAAGAATGATAGGACTAGTAAAAGAACATTGAACCAAGTAGCTATCATGTTGGAATATGGTTCTAGAGGTGGTAATTTACCTCCAAGACCCTTATGGGCACCAGCTTTCGAACAAATAGGTGGTAAGAAGGTTCTGAAGGAAACTATAGTAAGAGAACTTCGTAAAGAAATAAGGAAATATAGATAATGGGATTTACAATAAGTAAAAATCAAGGTTCAGGTAGGACTGTTATAACAGTAACACCGGAAGAAAAGAATACTACAGATAAAGATATTATTCAAGTATTAACTGTAGAAGCTGTGGATGGTTCTACTAAAGAAGTAAAACTTATTCATAAAAAAGGGGAAGATGAATGGGAATATGACTTCAGGGTTTCACCTACTGAATTATATTTTGAGCCTACGGGAGAAAGCAAAGAGGTTACTATTATATCTACCAAACAAAGGATAATCAATGGAAAGAAAGTTGGTGACCCAGTTAATGTAAACTATACCCGGGAAAACTCTGGAGAGGTATCTGGCTCTGGTACTACTCTTATCATGAGCTTAAATGATAAGATGTATAATGAACGAGTAGGCCAAGTAATTTTCACACAGGATGAATCTGGTAAAACCATAAGTGTAACTTGTAAACAGGGTAAAAAGGAAACTTCGGGAGATATAGGTATAATCAAACTATGGTCAGGTCCCGGAGTTCCAGAGAACTATGTACTCTGTAATGGAGGTCAGGTAAGTATAGCTGAATATCCAGAATTATATGAAGCTATTGGAGATAAGTATAATACTTCTTCTACTAGGGCAGGCTATATAAGTGTTCCAGATTTAAGTGGTAGGTTCGTAGTTGGAGTAGATTATAATGATTCAGATTACAGTAGTATTGGTAATACTGGAGGAGAAAAGAGACATCAATTAACTGTAAATGAGATGCCAAGCCATACTCACTCATATAATAAGATTCGTATCGAAACTCATAAATGGGGAGATAATGCAAACAATAGACCACACCCATTCTACGATTCAGGAGCTCAAACTGGTTCAACTGGTGGTAATCAACCTCATGAGAATAGACCACCCTATTATGTATTGGCTTATGTTATGAAAGTAAGATAGGAGGTAATTATGGTAAATTCACAAGAGATAGTAGAGAGAACTTTCTATATATGTTTATTGAACGTTCTCTTAGAAAAGAAGATGGGACTTAATCCAGAAGATTATTTACCTTTATCACCAGAGAATGAAAAGAGATTTCAAGAAGATAAGGAAGCAATAGATAAGTTTATTTACTTATTTGGTATAGGTAATAACCAGGTAAGAGGTCCTAAAACATGTCCCAGGATAACTATAGAAAGTACTGCTTATTATCCTGGAGATATCGGAGTAGAGAAATATATCATTGGAGATAAATTAGATGCGGGTAATTACCAAATGTCTGAGTTCCCCTATGAAACCAAGGATATCACTATCGATATTCACTTGGTAGCAACCACTCAGAATGATATGAGATTACTACATTCTATTCTTCATGAAGCTTTACCTACTCGAGGTTATATAAGACCTTACTTCAATGATTTAGAAGAATGGGATAAAGGTAGGATAGCTCCTACTGGGAATCTGTTTATAGAGATTGGTAATTTCTATGACCATCCAGATGAATCCCATGGATTATTGGAAAAGGTATACCAATATGTATGTAAGGATGGTATTATACCAGAAAAACTGGTAGAAATGGGGGATCTAATACCTATAAAAGATATAAGTCTTTTACTAGGACCCGAATACCAAAAGGACGAGGAGATGCTAAATCTCAATATACATGTTTAACTCAAAAATTTACTAAAATGAAAAAGTTAGTGTTTATGTTGATGGCACTCATGGCTTTTATTTTGCCAGTGTCATTGTTTGCTGCAGAAGTAGAACCTTCAACTGGTTCAGAGTTCGTAATCAATCTGGGTACCTTTACGGGTATAGTAACTTTGGTATCATCTTTGGTTACTCAGATACTAAAGGTAATCCCAGCTATCAAAGACAACAAACTTGCTAAGATTGGTATATCTGCCTTAGTAGGTATTCTTGTATGTCTTATAGCTTGGGGATTACAACTTACACCATTATTGGAAAACTATCCTTTCTACCAGGTATTAATTTATGGATTAGCTGCTGGTTTATCAGGATGTGGTTTCTATGATGTGATTAAGGCTATCGGAGGTTTATTTAAGAATAAAGAGGATTAATTTTCTAATAATACCAGTAAGGTAACGATACTTACTGGTATTAATTAAATTAATGTATAACCTATAAAACACAAGGATATGTCAAAATCACCAAGCGTTGTTTTTAAATTCGAGAACAACAATGTTCAACAGACTACTCCTCTTTTAGGAGTATCATGTTTCTTGGCTAGAACTGAAAAAGGTCCCTATGATGATCCTTCAGAATTAATCACTTCTTTCTCTCAATTCCAAAGAATATTTGGTAAAGAGATTGTACCTGATGGTTCTGTATCTAACATAGAGAAAGCTTTAGTAGGAGGTTCTAAGCTAAGAATTATTCGTGTATTGGGAGCAGGTGCTAAGAAAGGTACCATTTCTAAAGCAGAAGACTCTAGAGTATTAGAAGAAGATGAGATTGAATTAGCTTCTGCTATACCCGGAGAAGTTCAAGCTTCTGAAGTAATGAAATTTACTTCTGGAGGTACGAATGTAAGCTTTGGTTTGGTAACTAAAGGATATGGTGATCCTATTGGTTCTGGAGAAACCTTTAAAGTAGGTTTTTCTAAATCAGTGAATACCATCTTCTATAACATATACGATGCCAATGGTTCCATCCTGGAATCAGGTCCGGTAATTACTTATAAAACTAAGGATGCTCAGAATAAAACTTCTGTAGATTACCTGGCTTTAAGCAACTTTGCTAGTAATTCTGCATATCTGGAACCTAAGATGGTAACCACTACCGATAAGATTAAATCTTTCGAAAACTTGGTAGCTTGGCTTCAGACTTCAATTGACCAAACCGAGAATCCCCTAACTATCCAAGTTGGAGGTAAAGAAGCAACTAGTACTGAGACTATGTTCAATGGTACACTGGGTACTGCTGGTGCTGATCCTACTGCAGATGAATGGATTGCTTCTTTGGACTTGGTAAAGGATTATACAGATGTTTATCAGCTAGCTTGTTCTCATATTCATCAACATCTGAAAACAGATCAAGATGTTTTAAAAGTACATAAGGCTGCTAAAGATATGTGTGCTGAATTGCAAGAATATACCTATTACATCGAAGTACCTAAATATACTACTCATTATTCTGAGGGAACTCAGCCTAGAAATAAGCAGAGTATTATTACTTGGATTAATAACTGTTTGGGTAGTATCGGTAACTCTAGGTATGCGGCCTATTTTGCAGGTGGTATCAAGTACTACAATGAATTCGGATTACTTACTAATTCAGATGTATTGGGTACTATCTTCGGTTTGGGTGATACTTCTGCTTCTAACTATGGACCTTGGAAGTCATTTGCCGGTATGAACCGAGGAGTAATCTATGATGGTCAGGGCCCAGTAAGTCCTAACTATGGTAGTGATTCCCGTTACAATGAACTAAACGAATTGGCTCAGATGTATGCTAACATGATTGTAATCAAGGATACTCCATCCTCTGGTAAACAGACCATGTTATGGCATTGTTTCTCTTCTCAAGTAAAACAGGATTCAGAAAGATTCCTTTCAATCGTAAGATTGAATCTGTACTTGAAGAAGACTCTTCGTCCTATATTGAATAAGTATTTGGAAGAACCCAATATCTGGAGTACTTGGAAGAATATTTATCTTGAGGTAAAACCAATCCTGGATAATTTGGTAGATGAAAATGCTATGTCAGAGTATACATGGATAGGTGACCAGGATGCTGGCTCTTATTCAGAACTCTCTGTAAATAATGAAGCTGATGTCCGTCAGGGTAAATATAAAGTAATCCTGAAGTACAAAGACATTGTTCCTATGCAAGAAATTACAATTAACATTGTAATCGATGCAGCTTCTAAATCAGTTAACATTTCAGAAAACGAATAACATTAAAATCATAAAACATGGGAGCAAAAGTAAAGAATCCTAGAAAGAAATTCTTATGGAGCATCTCTTTCCCAAAACATCCTATCAATACGTATTTATTCCAGACTTGCCAACTTCCGGATATAGAGATTGACCAGGTTGCTCATGGAGATGTAAACAGGGATGTAAAAACTGCTGGTAGAGTTACCGTAGGTAATCTGGTAGTAGAGAAACTCTTAACTACTGCTGGTTCAGATACCTGGCTTCAAGATTGGTTATATTCTTGCCAAGATATGATAGCTGGAGGTGGGTTAGTTCCTAGTGAATATTGGGAAACTGCCATTGTAAATGAACTTGCAGAAGATGGAGTATCTGTCCTAAATACTTGGCTGCTTGAAGAAGTTTGGCCTTGTAAAGTAACTGGCCTTGACTTAGATCGTATGGCTTCAGAAAACACAATAGAAAATATAGAATTTTCTGTCGGTACTTGCGATAAGTATTAATTCTCTTAGTCATTTTCTTACTAGAGTTTTAGGTGGAGGGGTGGGATTCCTAGATAAGGAGTTTCACCCCTTTCTTGTTGATACTTACCGCTACTATGAAATTATGAACTTTTAAAAATTAGATAAAATGGATATGACACTAAGAACCTTAGTATTCACTGCTCCTTCTGGTAGACTTTTTGAAATCAGAGAGCAGAATGGTGAAGATGAAGAAATTATCACCAACCCGGTAGATTCAAAAAATCTTATGAATCTTACCAAGTATATTTCAGCAATAGTAGTTAAAACGAATGCTACTAAGTCAGGTAGATTAACCATAGAGGATGCTCTTAAGTTACCTTTGCTGGATAGATACTGTATCCTATTTAATTCTCGAATCTTCTCTTTGGGAGAAGAAGTAGAATTTACTTATAAATGGGATAACAAGGATTCTGTAACTTACTCTCAGGACTTGAGAGAATTTCTTTTCGATTATGCAGTACTTCCTACAGAACAAGAAATGGAAGAAAAACCCAATGCCATTCCTTACTACCCGGGAAGAAAAGGAGAAGATGGATTTACTCTTATGCAATATACAGAGGAATTGAACTCAGGTAAGGTAATCCAATTCGAATTGATGGATGGAGAAAAAGAGTCTCAGATGGTTCAGCTTTCACCAAGTAAACTTACTCGACACTCTACTCTTCTTCTTCGTAATCTTAAGTTAAAGGTAGATGATAAATTTGAGAAAGTAGAAAACTTCTCTTTATTCTCATCAAGGGATATGGCAGAAATTCATCGGTTGGTAAATACAGTAGACCCAATCTTCCATGGATATACTCAAATCGAAAATCCAGAAACTGGGAACATGATGGATTACCCAATTATGGCTGCTCCTGATTTTTTCTACTTGACGGGAGATATAATTTAGAGGAAGATTACATATACATTACTCGGGCTGAGATAGTCTTAGACTATCTCACCTTTTTGTGTCTACCCGTTCGTAAAAGAAAGAAATTCCTACTCATAGCTGAGAATTATTATAAACAAATGAAGAAGAAAATGTCAACATGATAGGAGATACAAAAAGTTTAGTAGAAGTCGGGGTATCAATGGTACTCCGAGATAAGTTTAGCTCTGAAACCGGTAAAATTTCACAATCATTCAACAATATGATGAATGATATGAATGACTGGAACAGGGCTATTCAGATGAGTGCAGGTAATGCTGTACAAAACAGTATGAAATTCCTTGGAGGCATGGCAGAAGCTTATCAGTATTCGGCCAAGGTCCAAGATACTATATTCATGGCTTCAAAGATTGCAGGAGCTACAGCTGAGCAACAAACCGAAATGATGCAATTAGCTCAAGCAGTCAATGCCGTTACTCCCCTGACTGCTGCCGATATTGCTTCTGGTCAAAGGTACTTAGCCATGGCAGGTAATACAGTAGAACAGATAAAGGATATGACTGGTCCTGCTGCTAAGCTAGCATCTATCCTTGGTCAACCCTTTGGAGGTAAAGGAGGTGTAGCTGACTTGATGACTAATATCATGTCAATGTATGTTATACCTTCTCAACAAGCTACTAAGGTTACAGATGATTTATATACGGCTGTAACTAACGCTAATATGTCTCTTACCGATTTGGCTCAAGCTATTACTTATGCTGGAGCTGACATGGCTAATGCAGGCTATGACTTAAGACAGACTGCGGCAGCTATTGGTGTATTGGGGGATATGGGTATTCAGGGTTCATCAGCTGGTACTGCATTAGCAAATATGATCCGTTATTTGCAACTTTCTTTAGCCGACCAGAAAAAGAAAGGATTTAGTGCATTAACTAGTTTAGGTTTAAGTCCACAAGATTTCTTTGATGCTGAAGGTAATCTTATTCGATTAGATAAGGTATATCGTAAGTTTGGAGAAGCTCTTATGAATAAACCGCTTCTGGAAAGAACTAAAGCTTTCTATAATATCTTCGGAGTTCGAGGTACTCGTGATATTTCTAATCAGATTCGAAATATGATGTCTGGTTCTGATAAGATGACTAAGATATTAGAGCAATACGATAAGAACTCGGGTATAGTAGAAGAGGTTACTGAGGAAAGATTAAAGACTCCACAGGGTATCATTGAAGCTTTTAAATCTAACTTTGAAAACTTAGTAGTAAATATAGGGTCAACTTTAGCCGACGTCTTTAATCCTATATTAACTGTATTCACTAAGATATCTCAATGGGTACAAGGAATAGCTGGTACTATAGGAGGTCAGATAGTAGTTAAAGCATTAGCTTGGGGATCAATTACAGCTTTAGTAGTAAATGGCTATAGGTACTTAGCTGCTACTGGTAGAATGCTTTCTACTTATATGCAACAAACCAATACCCAATCTCAGGCTACGGCAAGTGGAGTTAGTAAGTCTGCTTCTGCTGCAGCTGTATTAGAAGCTAGATTAATACATATCACTCAGATCATGAGAGAACAGTATTACCTTCAAAAAGCAATGGCTTTCGGTTGGACTGCTGGGCCTAGAGGAGGTTGGTATGGACCTAACGGTAAACCCATTAGGAAGTTTGGAATACCTGGCCCAACATTGGGAGGTCTTGGAGGAGGTACTACTAAACCACTTACACCTCCTGCCGGACCTGCAGTAGCTAGGTTAGGTATGAAAGGTTTATTCGGTAGATTGGCTGGATTCTTGGGAGGTCCTTGGGGGATGGCTATTGGTATAGCATTACCTCTTGTAGCAGATTATTTACCTAGGCTAATAGACTCACTGAATAAGAATACTGATTCTAATCTATCAAAGGAAACTCTAACTAGCGATGAATACTTAACTGAGAAAATGGCAAGAGCTATCAGGGCAGCTCTACTGAATGATAAACCCAATGGTACTGTTAACATTACTATTGATGGAGCTCCTGTTGGTTCTGTAGCTCCAGGTGAAACTTTAGGAGTTAATTATGCTACTCAAATTGGATTAATACCTTAAATTATGGCAAGAATATTAGGAAAACTAGCAGGTAAGGTTGTTAAGAAATATAATAATCTTACCCAAGATACTGCTGGAGTACTTACCGGTCCCATAAATAAATTATGGAGAGCTAAGATACACCTTAACCGATTAACTTCGGGTTTACCTAAGGATACTGCTCCAAGAGGTAAACTGTTTAATCCTAATGGGGCTTTGGGAGAAAGGGAAAGATCTTCCAAGAATCCAGTACTTAACAGTTCTCTTCAAAGTATTAGGAGATTACAACTTCAGCATGGGAATATTAAGATTGACCGAGATGATCCTGCTCAAGGTAGGACTGTAGTAGAAAACAATAAACTTTATGGAGTAAGTCAAGATATAAGAAAACTGAACCAGGTAATCATATATAATACTAATGTTAGCCCATACCAATATATTGTTTTACAGAATAGACCTCTGAGCTTTGACTTTAGAGGAGAAACAACTTGGGCTACCATTAAGTCTATGGGTAGAAATACTCCTATGTATCATTATACTGGTTCAGAAGATATTGTACAATTCAATGTATCTTGGTACTGTGATGATCCGGATAATCCTGCTGAAGTATTAACTAAATGTAGGTTATTAGAATCCTGGAGTAAATCCAATGCTTATCAAGCAGCTCCTCCAATCTTACAGATTCAGTGGGGAAATTCTGATACTTTTGAAGGTCATTATTATATACTTACTTCTGCCACATATTCTCTTTCTAATTTTAGAAATGCTTCTAGACAACGTATGAAAGGTTCAGTAGATATAAGAGAAGACCTAAATCTGTATCCTGCTACTGCTACTCAAGAATTAATCTTCAAACGAGTAAGCTCATATAGTTTATCTTATGAGGATATTGTTAAAAGTAAAGCTACAGAAAAGACTGTGGGTATTTTTACAACTGATAAAATTAAGTAACCATGGATATAACTTCTTATTTAGTTGGAGCAAGTCCATACGATAATGGGTTTACTCTAAATTATGGAGATGGAGATTATTCTTTAGAATCCTACCCTTTACTTATACCCTCTTCTCCTAATGACTTTCAGCATACCTTGAAAGAGGGTGAAACTCTACAGAATATCGCTTATAGGTATTATGGAGATTCTGGTAAATGGTATGTTATTGCTGAGTATAATAATATAATAAACCCGTTCACTGAATTAAAAGGTGGGATGGTATTAATGATACCGGCTTATGGAAGTTAAAGCAAATAACCCTATATTATATAAGGGCACAGGTACTCCTTACCTAGCCATCTTTGATAATCAAGGTATACCAGTTATGAATCCTCTTACTGGTATACCTTTAGGAGCGTATATAAGTAGCTGGTCATATGTATATGATGAAGAAAAAGAAAACTTAGCTACAATAACTATTGATACTGGTAATCCAGATACTGTAGATGTAGAAGCTTTACAGGAAAATAGAGATATCTTTTTACAGTGGGGATATATTTTTAGTGATGGTACATTTGTATCAAGCCCAGCTATAAATATCAAAGTAAGAGATTTCGATTGTATCTTTGATTCTACAGGTACCCATATAACTATCAAATGTATTGATGGCACGAATCATCTTAGGTTTATGCCCCCTCATAAACCTACTGAGGATACCGATGATAGTATGGTTAAATTCTTGGATTCAGGATGCGGATTAAATGTTGGAGTAATAATAGAAAGATTTGAGTAATGGCAAATATAATAAGTAATCAAGCTTATGAAGCTATACAGGTACCAACAGAAGTTACTCCTGAAGTACAGGGTACCATTCTGTATGCTAATCAATTTAGTGGCATAGGTCAAGTTGGTATGCCAGATGATTTAGCTGAAGTACTTAATTCTAACTTAGGTACAATAGGTAATAATGTTCTAGTTCAACTAGAAGCTAAAATGGCTGCCTATGGTAATGGGCCTTGGTATGTGGATAGTAGAGATGGGGTAATTTACATACATAACCGTAAGTTTCAACAACCTCCTCATCATACCTACATATTCCAAGCTGAAAACGGAGAAGTATTAAGAGTATCTTTTACTACTCAAAGATCTACTAAGCAGAAGATGATGCAAGTGGGTAATACTATAAAACCTGAGGATAAGCAAATACAAATCCAGGTAAGTTACATCGATGACCAACAGAATGAGATTCTACATGACCCACTACAGTTAGATGCCCTATCTACAGTAGATGTGCAAAGCCCAGGATTATTTCATAGATCCCCCGAAGTTTTAAAACCCCATGTTGATAGTAAGGTAGAGAAATGGAAAGAAGATAGATTGAAATCCTTAGATGAAGAATTGGCTTCTAAAAAACAAGCTCAAAGACTAAAGACTGAATCTGCTAAGAAAGAATATGATGCTAAGGGTACTGGTTATTTAGATGCAGGTGGTGGATTAGAGTCTATGTCCGATACAGAATTAAGGGATGCTACTTCTCAAATGCTAGAGGAAGCTTATACTAAAGGAGAACTAACAAATATAAAATCTTCTATTGATGCACTAGTAGCGGGAGGAATGGACCTTACTTCTGCAATGAAACAAGTATACCAGGGTTTAAATTTTGTATTCAAAAATAAATACACTGAGGTATGGACTGAAGTCTGGGAAGATCCTCGTTCATATTCTTCTGGGGAATTAAAGTCTTCTAGTCGTGTGAACAGTATGACTGAACTGAATGCTGAGAAAAGGAAAACTCAGGAGGGATTAGCTAAAATGCAAGAAGACCCAAATATCATTGTCTACCCCTTAACTCTTCATGAAGAATCATATTATCCTCAAACTTATAACCCAGTCCAAGCTGGTAGAGGCCCTGGAGATAATCACGGATATTATCGAAGCAGAGTAAAGGTATTCAAAAAAGTAAAACAGCTTTTGAAGGTACCAGCTTGGAAAACTCTTACTAACTTATATGATAGAACTGGAGGAGTAGGTAATAGAGAAAGAGCAATGAGGATAAATGCTAATGGAGGTTTAAAGGTAACCGAGAAAAAGCTAGTCTGTCAAATGCAAGTAGTAGGAAGACCTTCATTAAAAACTTCAATGGTACTTCAGCTTTTGAACGTTGGTAAAAGATGGTCAGGTTATTGGTATATAAAGAAATGTACTCATAGGATGGATGCTGGTACTGGCTATATTACTGACTTAGAATTAGTTAGGAATAATGGAACCGCTGGCTTTCAAGTTGCTGCTGGTAATATTAATACTCAAGATGTAGTATCTAATAATGCCCGAAGTCAAGGAACTACTGATGTAGGTAAGAATAAAGCTGGAGATGCTCATTCTTCTGATTTTACCATAAATGCTACTAAGGCAGAATATGAAGCCTTCAAAGCCTTGGATGGTAATACCGAAGAACAAAGAAAGTTTGTTCAAGATATGGTTATCTATAGGGAACAGAATGCTAATACTCCTACCAAAGGTAATGATGGCATCATAGAAGTAGAAAGAACTGTATACCAATCTACAGGTAAAGATGGAGAAGATGTAGTTACCATTACTAATGTTAAACGTAAAAAGGTAGAAGCTACTAAGGATGTATATCGAAAGTATAATTTCAATATAGATTACATTATTAAACAGATGAACCAAGACTTTTCTAAAACTGAATAATATGGCTTATGAATCAGCAAAAACAATAACTGAACAGGGATTAGAATCCTTGGGAAGATACTATTCGGTGTACAGGGCTATGGTAGTTAATAACACAGACCCTGATCATATGAATCGTATAAAGGTAGCTATACCAGAAGTAATGGGGGGAATAGTACTCTGGGCTTATTCAAAGGGTCAACATGGATCTACTGGGTCTGGCTTTAAAATGATGGCTCCTAAGAATGGTGATATAGTATATATTACCTTTGAATATGGAGATCCTAGTAAACCTCTGTGGGAATATCATGGTTGGGCTCAAAACCAAATACCCGATATCCTGGATGATCCTGATACTATGGGTATAGTTACACCTAATGGGAATAGAATCTGGTTAAATGATAAAGATGGATCACTCAAGATGTACTTATATGGGTCTGCTACTATTTACGCCGAAGGCCCAGTAAGTATAAATTCTAAAGCTCAAGCCTATGTGAATGCCTCAAAGGTTATAGTGAACCAAGGTAATAATGATGGTATAATCAATATCAATGAATTAACCCAGAAACTAAACCAATTAGTTTCAGAGATAGAATCATTAAAAGCTCAATATAATTCTCATACCCACTCTGGTATTCAATCGGGACCTGCAGTTAGTGGACCTGTTATTACTCCAGTCACGAAACCATTTTCTACTTTTAATAAAACAGATTATGAGGATTCTAAATTTGTACACTAATGGCAAATAACTTATACACTAATGTTATCGGTATTGGGCCTTTGTTTCCAATACGGATTACTGAGAATGAAAAGGGAGAGAAAGGTTGGTATCCCGTAAACGGAGATATTGAACTTGTTCATAATAACCTATCTGCTCTCCTTTGGTATGATATAGGTCAAAGATTCAGGCAAGAAGATTTTGGTACTAGGCTATGGGAATGTATAGAAGAACCTAATACTCAGGCTTTAGCTTTCTTGGTAAAGGATTTCTTAAAGAAAGCCATCTCTACCTATGAAACTAGGATTACTTTTAAAAGTCTGAATATGAGGTTAGAGGGTACCAAACTTTTCATCGAAATGAATTATGTAATTAATCAAACTGGTAGCCAACAGGTATTGGGTATTAGTTATGATAGGTCTGAAAATATTTTAAAACCTTACTAATATGATAACGAATAAATGGCTAAACCCTTATCAGAGATCCTTTCAACAGATTAAAGCTAAGTTGATTGAATCTCTTACTACTATCAAGGATAAGAATGGTCAGACCCTTATCACGGATTATTCCGAAGGTAATATTCTGATAATTATCCTATCTTTGTTTGCAGCTATTGCTGAAGTACTTCATTATTACATTGATAACGTAGGTAGGGAATCTTTCTTATCCACGGCTCGGCGTTATGATAGTGTAGTAAAGCATGGCTTATTGGTAGATTATCATCCAAGAGGAGCAGTAGCTGCTTCAGTAGATGTAATCCTAACCCGTGATCTTACAGGTAGTAATATTGCTTCTAGGTTAACTATCCCAAAAGAAACCCTCTTTACAGATGTTAACGGTAACTCCTGGCTTTCTGCTAGAGATGTAACTTGGTATGCTAATGTTACTACTTGTAAAATACCCCTGATTCAACATGAGAAATATAATCAATCTGGGTTGTCAGGATTAGTAATACCTTCCGAAGGTAGACCCGAAATCACAATAGGTAAATTACCTGATGGTAAATACTATGAGCATGGTACAATGCAATTATCCATCGATGGAACTACTTGGACTTTAGTAGATACCTTTGCTTATTCTAAGCCTTCGGATAAACATTTCATGGTAACTGTCAATGCTAGTCAAGTTGCTGTAATAGTATTTGGAGATGGTACTTTTGGTTCTATACCTTCTGCAGGTCAAAAGATAACATCGGCAAGCTTTTATATCACCACAGGTATTCAGGGTAATGTACCAGCTGGTTCTATTGTACAAACTCCAGCTATAGTAAAAGCTTCTATATCTGAGGCTACTACTAGTAATCAATATGCTGCAGGAGGAGGTTCTAGTTATGAGAACTTTGGTATGTTAAAAGAACACATACCCTTGAGTGTTAAAACTCTTGGAGTAGCTGTAAGCAAACAGGACTTCGTAGATTTGGCAATGTTAGTTGATGGAGTGAATAAAGCTGCAGTAGATTATGAATGTGGTAGAAAGCTTACTGTATATATCAGTGCTGATAATGGAGGAGTAGCTGATTCGGCTATGATAAACAAAGTTTATACTCAACTATCACAGAGAGCTCCTTTAACTACTTGGCTTCAAGTTAAATCTGCAGGATTAGTAGATATAACTCTAGAGATAGAAGTAACTGGTAAGAAATCTTATAAGACCAACGAAATCCAGGCTCAAGTTCTGAATGCCCTATACAATGCCTATTCTATTGAGAACTCAGAGATTGGGGGCAAAGTAAGAATCTCCGATATCTATGCCCTGATAGATAATCTATCTACGGTAGATTACTTACACATAAAGAAGTTTTATATCAAACCCTGGCCTGTTACAATATATGGTAATAAAGAATTACTTCTTGGTCAGTTTAAATTAGAGAAGGCTAACGGCTCTATGACTTACTTCATAAACTTTACTGGAAGTAATTCATATACTGTAAAAGCTTCAAGTGGAGGATTCCAAACTACTGGTTCCGTAGGTAGTACTATAAACATTACCGATAAGAATAATGGTATCACTTTCTCTTTGGACATACAAGCAAACGGTTATCAGCAAGGATATCGTTATTCTATTACTATCTCAGAACCTAATATGGATTATGAAGATCCTGGTTATAATTTACCCGTATTCCAAAAATCTTCTCAATTGACACTAACCGTTAACGAAACTGTTTAATATGATAGACCTTAAGAAACTTATAGATTTTCTACCTTTTGAATATAAGGACCAAGATACTTATAAGGTAGATGGAAAGGGTATCTTAGAAAGGTTCCTAGAAATTTGTGGAGGTTATTTTCAAGATAATATATCCGCAGATATTGAGAGTTTACTAGGAATAACCGACTTTGATACCTGCCCGGAGATTTATTTGAATTATCTTTGGGAAAGCTTTGGGCAATTACCTTTTGCACGATGGAATAACATTGATGAGGAGGCTTTTAAAACTTATTATAATGGGCTGTTAAGTGAGGCTGAATTAAATAGCCTTAAATCTAAATGGATTTTACCTAAGAATGGAGCTTTAGCCTTATCTACTAAACAGATAAGAAATTTACTCAAGTACTCTATATCTTTGATAAAGATACGAGGTACTTCTCAGTTCTTTGAGATATTGTTTAGAATGTATGGGTTAAACTGTACCATTGATGACCCTGCTAAATCGGGATACGATGGTTGGTTAAAAACTCATCCTTACTTTGACCAAGATCAGTACTATGATAAATCTAACTTTGATAACATCTATGGCTGTAGTCAATGTATCAATGTAACTTTCCATATAACTGGTCACGGTTATTCAAGTAACTCAGGAGAATTTATCGAATTCAGAAAAGCTATAGAGAATATAATCGATAGGTTTAAACCTTATCATGTAGGGGCTACTATTGATTATGGTTTTAAGGTAGAAGATGGTTATAAAATAACTGCCGAATTCGTAGACCCTAATATAAATGTAATCCAACCTGGGTATATAAACTTGGTACCTATCAAGGTAACCGTTTCTAGCAATTATCAGAATGCCGATTTAAGATATCAAGTATCTGGAGATGGAAATACTTGGGGATATAAGAAATATGAAAATGGTACTATCTTTAATGCTACTGTGGGAAATCAAACCTATTACTTCAGAAGTGTAGGAGATCCAACCAAAATCGCCCAAATAAGAGTAGGACTGAAAGAGGTAGTAAAATCTTATAATATTTCTGTTAGCCCAACTACTTCGCATATCACTCCTGCTAATAAGGAAGTTACTGCTACAGTAACTGCTACTCTATATCAGGATGGCAAACAAACTCCAGTAAATGTTCAATTGGTGGGGGAAACCGAAGTTAAGCCTTCTGGTTCAACTTATAAATTCAAGGAACCAGGTACTTATGAATTTCAGATTGTAGAATATCCAGTAAAAAGAGTTTCACTAGTTGTTACTAGGGAACCTAATAAGTATAAGGTTAAATGTACTCCGGAAGAATTTAAACTATCAAGCAATGTAACTAGTTTAGCTAAAACAGTATTAACCATTGAAGATGATTATGATGAAGAAGACTTGGAATGCTACTTGATAGGTAAAGAGGATACCCAATATAAATCTGGGGATACCTTCCAAACATTTGGTACTGGAGTTTATAAGTTTGCTTGTACTAAGGATACTTTAGAGAATTTAGATGGTATAGGTATATTCACTGTATATACCAGTATTTCTAAATTCACCTATCAACTATCCAAGGAATATCAAACTTTATCCTTGGAAATGGGAAGTGGTTCTGTAAACCAAGAGATATATTTATCAGTAACTCCTTCTGATGATCCAGATAACCTCATAGATTATGGAGTTAGTATTTATTGTGATAATACTAAGTTAACCGATATTACTTTGAATAAATCGGGTAATGGTAAAGCTAGTGCTACCTATTCATGTAATCGGTCTGGAAGTTATAGAGCTGTATGTAAAGGGGATCCCTCAGTTTATACTACATGGTCAGTATACAGTTATACTAAACCCGAAGATCCTTATATTTATATTGAAGCTGTAAATCCTGCTGACCCTAATTGGGTATCCCCGAAAGATTGGGCTAACACTCCCAATAATCAAAAGGTAAATGTATCTTATCAACTTGCTGAAGGTAAATCTGCTACTATTAAAGTGATGCCTTTTGAAATAGATGAGTATGATTCAGTAATACTTAGGGAAACTGGAGCAGAATATAAATTTGAAGAGTCTATCACTTTAGATAAAGCTGGTACCTATACCTTTGTTGGTAAAGGTAATCAAGATAAAAAAGCTGTCTTAGTAATCAAAGATTATAACCTTGAAGTTAAGATAAGCTGTAGTCCTGAAAAAGCTACCTTAAGTGGCCAGGGTCAGGGAGAAGTATATACTACTGTGGTATGTTCTTCTAATCACAAGGATTTCGTAACAGATGTAAGATTAGTTGGCCAAGCTGATTCACATCCAGTACCCTATGAGTTTAGAACTTCTAATCCTGGTACTTATATATTTGAAGCTGTTAACAAAACCGATGTAAGGTGTACATTTGAAGTTACTTTAGCTTTTGATGTACAACCCAATGAATTGGTTTGGAACTCTGATGATATTAGCAGTAAAACTTTTGAAATAGACATACCAGAAAATACAGCATGGAGAATAACCCCGAAACCTCAGGAATAAATCAATATTACGATATGTATACTGAAACATCCACTACATCTATAGTATCTAAAGGATTTACGGTAGCTTTTGCTACAGAGTGTATTAACTTATTATATGACCTTCGATGGATGATATTACTAGCATTCATATTAATAATTGCCGACTTCTGGTTTGGGATGAATGCTAGTAAATTTAAAGGCATACCCATTAGAAAATCTAGAGCTGGAAGAAGAACTTTTAATAAGATTATAGATTATATATGTTACTTATTAATGGGAGCAGTTCTTGGTAAGGCTATTGGAGAACCTTATGGGTTAGATCCCCTAGTAGTATCTATAACTGTATTGGTAGTATGTTATGGATTCGAAGTAGATTCTATCTATGGTCACATATGTACATTACACGGAGTAGAAAAGAGATACAGTATCTGGAAGATACTCTGGTCTATAGTAACCTTGAAGTTCAATAGTTTATCTGAAGCTTTCAAGGATATGTCAGAACAATCTAGGAATTATAAACAATCTAAAAACAATAGTAACAATGAAAACGTACTTTAAATATGAGGGTTTGATTAAATCCAAGGAGGCAGCAGAGGCAATTGCTGCCCCTGTTGCTCTTGGCCCCTTTTGTGGATTTGGCTCAGTTAAAGTATCTGGTAATAAATTATCAGTTCAAGCTAAAGCCGAAAATGGTAAGGTATTCAAGAATGATGTAGCAGATAGAATTACTGCTAGGTATATGGTAAAGAATTCTGAAGATGGTGAATCACCACAGATAAACTTCGGCTGTATTTCTAGAGATGGCTATATATTCATCTCGGATGATGAAGAGATTGTAGTAGATAATATCCAAGGGGCTCAAGGAGCTAATTCCGATATCTTCTTATTCGCAGTCCATCAAGAAGTATCGGAACCAATTGAAAACCCTATTACTTTCGTAGCATATTGGTCTTCATCTTATGAAAGCTTGTATACTCTGTATAAACAATCACAAAACCCTTACTATCCTTTAGCAGAAGACAAAATCTCTTGGGATATAGTAAAGAATAACCCAGCTTCACATGAGAAATTAAATTATACTTATCTTAATTCTCAGGTAGAGGGTGCTTGTGAACCCTACAGAAATAGTAAGAATACCATGGTACTGATTGGAGTATATGGTTCTGGTACTGATGCTAACACAAAAGAATCAGAGAACTATGCTATCATTCCATATGGGGGATGTTTTCCTCAACCTCTGCCTTTTAACTCAGCTTATAATGGTTTGATGACTCATTCTATTCAAAGAGTAGAACATGTACTGGAAGGCTTCGGAGGTAAAGATGACCAGACTAATGGCATAACTAATCTACAAGAATACCTTACTAATCTGAAGAAAGAACTCATAGAGATGATTAAAAACTCAGCTTCTTCAGTTCCAACTGGATTGATTGCTATGTTTTCGGGTACTACTCCTCCAGAGGGTTGGGCATTCTGTGATGGTATGTCTGGTAGACCTAATCTATTGGGTAGATTCGTAGTTGGTTATGATCCAAGTAATCAGGATTATAATACCATTGGTAACATGGGGGGAGAAGCTTTAGTAACTCTTACTCTAGATCAGATACCACCACATAGTCATAAGATTACATTTAAAGAAGAGAAATGGGGAGATAATGCAAACAATAGACCATTCCCCAATCATACTAAACCAGATTCAGGGTATTCGGCAGATACTCAAGTAACTGGTGGAGGTAGCCCTCATGAGAACAGACCTCCTTATTTCGTACTAGCTTATATCATTAAACTATAACCTTATATAAACTTTTAAAATTATTAGGGCTTTTATATTTAAAGAACAGCTAATCGCTTTCGTCCAACACACAAGTGGAATTCTTATTGGGAAATAAGTTACACTGGAAAGGGAACCTCATGCACTGGGTTCCCTTTTTTATGTTAGTAATGTAAGTCTTCTTTAGCTTTCTCTTCCCAATATCTTATATCTTCTTTAAGTTCTGAGATATATCTTACCGAAGATTTAGTTCTAGGCATATCAAAAAACTCTACTAATAAAATGTTAGTGATACGAGAACCATCCTTGATTCTCTCTTTAATATAGGGAGGAGGACTAAGCAATATCTCGAAGATCAAATAAGCATCGGGAGATAGGTTCTTCTTCATATATTTATATAACATATCAAGCATTTCTCCTTTAGCTTTCTCTTCTTCTGTATCATCTTCTAGTTCTTTATCATTATCGAATAAATCTTCTAATTGGTAAAGATTCTGATGATATTCTGCTCCCTCTCCATAAGCAGTTCTTAATAAATGATTCTTAAAGGTACTGAGAGAAGCTAGTATCCTTGCTTTTAAATGTTCTTCTTCACAAGTACCGTAATATTTATTAAAGACAAATAACATCTTATCCCAGAAATAAGAACTTATGATATCGGGTGTAACATTAAACCTCCTATTATCAATTTGCTTAGTAAGACGTCTGATAACTGGTTTACAGATTTTATACATCCTATCAAAAGTTTCCTTATCATAATTTTCTTGCATAGGCTTCAACCTATGTATCTCTGATCCGTTGTTGCCATTTTCTTTTATCTTCATAAGTCTATGTTTAAAATGATATGCAAATATAAGTATAATAAATCAAATATAAAATAATATATTAATAAAGTTCACCTAGAAGCTGAGGATTAGTGAGTACTAGGATGAGAGTCTATATGTACAACTCTAACCGAGACTATAGAAATCTATATGATTATACTTAATTATATTGCAATATGAAAAAAGATAATACCAAGTTTGAATTTGACACCAGCTTTCAATTAGAAATCCTAAGGTATCTCTTAAAGGATAAAGAGGGAGGTCTAATAATCAAAAAGATTAAACCAAGTTACCTAGTTCTGATTGAGCATTCTTTAATTGCCGAGGGCATATTTAAGTTCTTCAAAAAGAAAAACAAGATGCCTTCTAAGAATATCCTTAAAGAAGTTATAAAAGAATTGCTTGAATCTAAAAATTATGTTGACCTGGTTACTAAGGATGATATACCCAATATCCATAAAATAATCGATGACCTATATTCAAATCCTCTGAATGATTCAGAATACATTCGAGAAAAGATATATCAATTCTCTACCTATGTAGAGATGAAGAACTTGAATGATTCTTTCGATTTAGATAACTTCGAACAATACGAAACTTATTCAAGGAAGATAGAAAAGATACTTCAAAATTCAAAACCTAAGAAGGATGATGAACCTATCTTCATGATAAGGGATATTACAGAAAGACAATTCAAACGTCAAGCAGAACCTTCCGTAATACCTTGTCCATTTAGACAACTTAATGATATTACCAATGCTGGAGGTTACCCAGAACATTCAGTAAATGTTATTCTCGATAAACCTAAAGCTAAGAAAACTTTCTTCATGGTAAACTTAGCAAGAGGTTATTTAAGAATGAAAAAATCGGTTTTATATGTAGATACAGAAAATGGTAAAGAACAAATCATGGACCGATTTATTCAATCCTCTATCAATAAAACTAAGAAGGAATTATACTCTGGTGAGTATGACAAACTCGAAGCTAAACATCTTCGTAAACTTGCAAGATTTGGAGTTGAACTAGTAGTTGAAAGAGTTCCTGCCATGATTACGGATTGTAATTATATAAGGGAACTTATAATTAAGCTAAGAAACCAGGGTATCAATATTAAAGTACTGATGGTGGATTATGCAGGAAAGCTTGCTTCAATTGCCAGAGATAAAGAGGATTTCGACCGTATATCGAATGTATATATCGATATTCAGAACCTAGCAGAAGAGATGGACTTAGATATTGTATGGACCGCTCATCATATTACCAGAGAGGGTAAGAAACATAGAACTACTAGATATGATGAGAATGATATTTCTGGTTCTATTGCAATTGTTCGTAATGCCCACGTAATAGTTGGTCTTAATTCTACTGAACAAGAAGAAAAAGATGATATACTTCGTTGTGAATTAGTAGTACAAAGAGATGGTTTATCTAGTGGTAGAGCATTATTCAAATGCGATGTTGAAAGGCAAAGATGTGTAGAGTTTACTAAAGAACAACGTAAACAGTACGATGAAATATATGGTGAGAAGCTCGAGGAATCTCTTAAGAAGAAAGGGAATCCAGATGCTAACGAAGATAAGTATAACAATAAAAATGGAGATATATAAACCTAAAATATGAGATTATGATTAAGAGATTAGAAGGAATTCAAAAAGGTCAGAAGGTTTACTTAGTACCTTCAGATTCAAGATGTACCCCACAATATGCAGAAGTATATTCGGTGGGCCCCAAGTATATCAAGTTAACTGGAGTTAATATAAGTTTAAGGGAGTTCTTCTCTGAAGATGGAAGATCTGCTAAATGGGGAGGATGGGAACTTTTCCTTTCAAAGGAATCCTATGAAGAACATAAAGAATTACTTTCACTCAGGTCACAGGTAGTTACTTTATTTGAGCAAATGGTACTGAAATGCGAAGACCTAGATAAATTACGTAGGTTAAAGAAAAGATATGCCGAATATGATGACCCATTACCCTTTTAACCATGAGTAAAATCACTAATGAATTTAAAACCAAGCTCTACAATTATTTTATTAAGAGCTTGGGCGCTTATCAATATAAACATGGTTGGATGAAATTACCCGTATGCCCATTCTGTCATAGGGAACATAAGATGGGGATTAATCTTTCTATGTACCGTACCAATTGTTTTAGATGCAATTATCATATGAATCCTGCTCAACTAGTAATGGATGTTGAAGGATTTGATACTTATGCAGAACTTTTAAAATTTCTAGATAATGGAAACTTTACAGACAAAGCTTTCTCAGAAGAGAAGGTTGAATTATCCGATGCTAAGCCCGTCTATCTTCCAGATGGGTTTAAACTCATTAATCAAGGAACATCACAAGTTGCAAGAAGCATTAGAAGTTACATGTCGAGCCGTGGGTTCACTATCGAAGAATTATCAAAACACGGTATCGGATATGTTGCCACTGAGGGACCTTTTTTTGGGTACCTCATCATACCCTATTATTATAAGGGCACGCTCAGGTATTACAATGCGAGAAATGTTATTGGACAGGGCCCAAGATACAATAATCCAAATAAAGATATTACGGGACTTGGAAAGGAATTTATTATCTTCAATCAAGATGCCCTCGACATGTATAGTTCGATATTTATCTGTGAAGGAGCAATCAATGCACTTACTATGGGAGACAGGGCTATTGCCACCATGGGTAAGGCGGTATCAAGATATCAATTGAATGGGCTAATAAAATCCCCTTGTCAACGGTATATAATCCTGTTGGATTTTGATGCTCAAAAGTATGCTATAGATTTAGCTTTAAAACTTATACTTTATAAGAAAGTAAAAGTAGTTTTCTTTGAAGACTCTCGGGATGTAAATGATTTAGGTAAAAAAGCAGTTCTTAGAAAAGTATATAGAACTAGATACACTACGTATCAAGAACTTATTAAACTTAAAAATTTGCTATGATGGAAGATAATGTACCTGGTTTCCCAGGGTATCATGTAACTAGGAGTGGTAATGTATATTCTAGGAGGGTAGAGAGATCTCCTAATAAATTTAGAGATTGGCATTTATTAAAAACTACCCTAAAGAGAAATGGGAGAGTTAAAGTTGTTTTATATAGGAGTAGTAAAAGTTACACTCTAAGCCTTAGTAGATTGGTAGCTTTAATACATGTATATAACCCTAATCCCTCTATGTTTAATGAAGTAATGCACATAGATAATAATCCTTTAAATAATCATTATAAAAATCTACAATGGGGAACTCATTCCATGAATATGCAACAAATGATATTTGAACAACGCAGAAGATCTTTTAAGACTACTCAAAACCCCAATTGGCAAAAATTTAAGATATCTCTAAGAAAGAAAAGGAGATTGGATAGGTTGATAAAATTAGGGAGAAGTAGAATTTATATAGGTAAGCGGTTAAAAGTATCTCGTAAAACCATCTATAACTCACTTCATAGAGGGTAGTTATCAGAAACTCCTTGGATTGAGGATTTCCTATTATAATATATATAACTTAAAATAAGAAAGTATGAAACAATTATTAGAAGCTATAAGAGCCAAATATTTATGCCTTCATGATTGGGAGGTGGTAAGTAAAACTGAATACACTGATTGTTGGAAAATCTTATTAAAATGTAAGAAGTGCGGTAAACTTAGAAAGAGAATAGTATGAGAGACCCCTCTATTCATATAACTAAGCATCAATTCGAAAAAATACTATCTCAGTTAGAGGTATATAATTTTCCGATTGATGCTTTCTTTGTTATTGCCCGTAAGGAAGCAATAAATACTAGAGTTGTAGTTGTTACAAACAATAAGACAACTAAGAAAGTTTCTAACATTTTACTAGCATCCAAGGGAGATGCTGCTTTAGTTGCTGATATTATATATGCAACTCGTATAAAACTAAAGCATAGAGGAGTTAGAAAAATAAGAGAAACAGAACCAAGAAATTGGGCGGTATGTAAAAAGATAGCTGAGCTCTGTAATCAATTCTGTGAAGATTTTCAATTGGATACCCGGGAAGGTTTTATTAAATATATCGAACTAGGTATCAAGAAGATGGACGGTAATTATAATAACCTCCTAAACAGATTATCTTCTATGTCAGAAAAGATTTCAGATTTATATTCTGCTACATTGGAAATGGAAGATGATTCTGGTAATGCTAAAGCTATCCATGATTACTTCATAAAAAGGGTAGCAGATGTTACTGGTATATACGAATCATTTGTTAATCAACCAGATAAGTATATACACTTTGTAAGGCTAGATAAATTCTTATCTGAGAAAGGGTGGGACCCAATTCAATTCATAGATGCTCAATTTGAATCCCTTGCTTGGTGTAATGGTTTACCTGAACCCAGTCAGATGTATAATGACAAGGCTATCGAAAGGTATAATAAATACCTATTTAAACATAAGAATCATTCACAATCAGAGGAACCTAAAGTAGAGGGAAGCCTCTGGTCAAAAATTAATAAATTATGAAAGCTTTTAAAAATCGTTTAGAGGAGATGGCAGAAGCCACTGTAAATGCTTTGGATTATTCCGATAGCAAAGTAGAATACCCCGATATTTCTATAGTTCAGAAATGGCCTAAGGAAATAATCTTGCCCTTGTATGATTTATATAAAAATACTCGGTATTCAGAATTAACCTCAATCCTTATGTATACTCAGCATCAGGCTAGATTTGGAGAAATAGGGGAATTGATGCTGGGTATCGGATTAGTAGAAATGGTACATTATGATAAACTGGGAGACTTCTTATTAAAGGCTTCCGATGTAATGGATACGGATATACCAGGAAATAATCAGTTAACTGTACATCCCCTAATAGATCTTGGTACTTCGGCAGAATCAGCTTTAAGATTATCCCTACAAGCAGAAAAAGAAACTCTAGAGGAATATTATAAAGTATTTGATTCTCTGAATAAAGAAGAATATATAAAGAGAAGCGATTATATTCCAGTTACATATCTTATCCAGAAATTCATTGCTGATGAGGAATATCACATTACTCTTTTAAAGAAAGCTTTGAAAGAATACGAGGATTCCGATGATGAACCCAAGAAATGTAAATCAGTAACAGTAATCATATGAAAATCATAATTCGTAATTGTAACGTTGCAGAATTAGATATACCTCTAAAGTATGCAACTAAGTTATATAACGAATTTGCTATCAGACACCCCAATGCCTTTTACCTCCGTACTAGGCAACGGGGTATGCAAAACTGGGATGGCAAAATAAAGTATATAACCAAGACTGGTCAATTTAAGATAGGCTTACTTCCTTCAGTATATAAAAGATGTATTGAACTTGGAATTAAGCCTATCATAGTAGATATGAGACAACCTTTACCTAAAGTCAGTAAAGTTGTAACTCAGATAGGTAAGTATAAATTAAGACCCGAACAAGAGAAAGCTGTCAAGGCAATCTTATCTAATAAACTAGGTGAAACACCTTTTCAGATTGGGGTATTAGATTATACAGTAAATGCAGGTAAGACTCTGATTATGTCTGCTTTATATTTATCCTATAAGAAGCAGTTAAAGACTTTGCTTATAACTAATGACTCCGACTGGTTAAATCAAGCTAGAGATGAATTTAAGCAATATCTACCTGGAGAAGATATTACCTTCGTTCAGGGTAAAGTTTTAAACTGGAGTAATTTTACCATTGGTATGGTTCAATCTATTTCTCGGAATATGAAATATTATCAGAATGAACTTGCTAAGATTGATATGGTATTAATCGATGAAGCTGACCAAGGAGGTAGTAAGCAATATCAGAATGTGATCACTAGGTTATTTAATACCCGAGTTAGAATCGGATTATCTGGTACCATTTATATGAGTAAGCTTGCCAAGGATAAAGTTAAGAATATGAATTTGCGTTGTTTCTTTGGCGATGTAATAGCAGAGTTTAAACTTAAGGACTCGATTAAGAAAGGATATTCAACAAAGACAATTGTAAAAACAGTAGAAGGTAAACCTTGGTTTGGTAATTGGGAATCAGATTGTATGTCCTATAATGAAATATATGATGATTCCATTACCCATAATAAGATTGCCTGGAATATGGCCTTAGATAGGTTGAAATGGAATCTTAATCAAGGTAGATATCCTGCTCTCGTAGTATGTAAGCATATTGCACATTGTGAAAATCTATATAAATTCTTTAAAGAAAGACTAGATAATACCCATAATATTGCTTATGTGCATGTTAATACTCCTACTAAATTAAGACAACAGATAATGAAGGATTTTAGGGAGGGTAAAATAGATATCCTTGTATCAACTACAATTATTGCTCGAGGTAAAAACTTTCCTAAGCTCAGGTATTTGTTGAATACTGCCAGTATGGATTCTCAAGAAAAATCAATTCAGTTCTTAGGACGATTGGTAAGAAAGGATGAATCCAAATCCAAAGTTTACCTAGATGATTTACATTATCCCGGGAATTATTTAAGTAGGCATGGGAATCATAGAAGAAAGTATTATCAAGATCAAGGACTTAAAGTTATCCGGTTAAGCAAGCTCTGGAATAAGTACCCTAGACATAAGCCTTTTCAAGGATAATAATTTCTGACTATGAGTATATACTTTTTCTCCGTAGGAGGAAAGGTATATTACATGTTACGTTAAGAGGCATTAACCATTAATAATCATAAACAATGAAGATTCTACAAAAAATCAAATCATTATTCAATTGTTCTGTAATACCTCCAGAACATATATTCAATGGTATAGGAATAGAATATATATCTCCTATCAAAAAATCAAGAGATAAGCTCGATGAAGTTCGATATTATTTTATGATTCATTTTCAATCTGGGTTAACAATCACAGTTCAGATATATACTTCTGAAATAGAGGTAACTTCTGAAATAGAAGCACCACCCATTCTTCTGTCTATCAGAGAACTATTTATAAATGGTATAGGACATTCATATATTACTCTGTATCAAGATGAAATAATGGATGTTCAAATCATAAGAGATTATCATAAAGAATTTTAAATTGGAAATTATGGCAAAGAAGAAACAAACTTTACCTGATATCAAGAATCAGGATCCCTTAGAACCTATTAATATTGCAGAACTGGGTTCTAATTCAGACCCATGTTTTGGTATTGGTTATGACTTATCAACTAAAGAATGTAAACTATGCGGAGACTCAGAATTATGTGCATTCAAGATGTCACAGAATATGAATATCACAAGGAAAGAGCTAGAACAGAAGAATCAATACAAGGATTTGGATGTATTAGAAGACACGGTTGGAATCAAGAAATACATCCGAGGCTTGATTCGGAAAGGGAAAGAAAGAAAAGAAGTTATTACCAAAACCGTTGAGAAATTCGAAGTACCAAGAAAACGTATTAGAGAACTTTACAAGGAATGCAAAAAATAGAAATGATATGGGCTATGTTCAAGGTATACCTTAACAACCCAAATTATTATGTGAAACAAGAGGACATACTTGCTAATGTATGCGGCAATGGAAACAGGGATGTAAGGAAGATGATGAACTCTCTTGGTATTTACAAGGGAAATCCCTCAACATTAACTTATGGCCAACTTTTAAAACAATGTAATATAATATGAACAAATTCAGATTTATCAAAGTAAGAGACGTAAAATCTCCCTCAAGAGGAAACGAAGGAGATGCAGGTTTAGATTTCTATATACCTGAAGACTTAACTCTACAGGATTTAGTAAAGGCTAATCCACAGTTAATATTTCATTGTGAAATACCTGAACCTGGTAAAGTAACACTTGAATATAATTCAAATAACCAGGTACAAGTAATTTACATTTCTCCATTTACCAGAATACTTATCCCATCGGGTATCAAAGGTTTATTAGAACCAAGGTCTTCTATGCTGATGGCAGCAAACAAATCTGGTATATCAACTAAGAAAGGGCTTATCTATACTGCCGAGATAGTAGATTCTCCCTATACTGGAGAGATTCATATCGGTATATATAATACTTCTCATGAGTTTCAAATAATAGAAGCTGGAACCAAGTTAGTACAGTTTATTCATGTACCTATATATCTTACAGAACCAGAAGAAGTAATCAAAGAAGAGTTTGATGGAGATGCTTCAACTTGGGGAACAAGAGGTAATAACGGATTCGGATCAACCAATTAATATCATAATATATGGCAACTTTAGATGAACTAGCGAATAGGATATCGGTATTAGAGAATCGGTATTCAACTTTAAACAGTGTAGTGAACGGACATGCTACCGAGATACATAATCTTGATACTAGATTAGATACTGCAGAATCTAAACTAAATAATCATGAGGGACGGATTGAAACTCTAGAAGTTAAAGTAGAGGATCACGAAAGAAGATTGCAACTGATAGAGAATTCTCATATAAAGTATACTGTATCAAGAAAGGTAAAATACCCCAAGAAAGCAGATCAAGGATTCTATCTATATCTCCCTGAAGATCTTACTATTGATATTCTAATGGAATACAATAATGGAGTAATCAAACAGAAATGGAACTGGTTGAATAGAATCTTTAATCCTCAGGGATTCGGTAAAGTATCATTCGACTTAGATAGAAACAGCGAAGGACATATTAAAACCATCGTTCTTGGTCAGAACACTAGGTTATTAATCCCAACTGGTATTCATATTGAAGAATTCACTCCAGTTAAATCTGTACTGAAAGCTGCAAATGAAGAAACTAATTCTATCAACAGTGGATTAGTATACGGTATAGAAGTACTTGGTCAAGTTCCAGGAGATGAAGTGGTGGTAAGTGTATTCAACCCAACTTCTGAGATTATTGGAATCGAAGCTGGAAGCGTATTGGTTCAAGTATTACATTTATTCTCTTATCATACAGTACCAGAAAAAGAATAATTACTATGGATATTTCTAATCTGAAAGAAAAAGCCCCTGAAATCAAACAGGGGCTTGAACTTGAGAATATGTATGAGATTGGTTATCGCCAATTAGACTGTTATAAACCTTTGGAAAGGTTACCCGAATATCCCATGGATATTAACAGTACTAAAAACCAATCTCTTATGAAAACCCTTATATCTCAAGTAGTAGAGGAGTTAATGGAGGGTTATGAATCTACTTCTAATATAAATGATATTCTAGAAAACAAAGGATGGAATACCAATTTATATACTGATGTAGAAGAGATTCAGATAATCAACAATCTACAGAATGCTAATGAAGAACAAGCAGATGCAATAGGATTCTTCTTATCAGCTTTGATATATGCTAACATATTGCCAGAGGATATCTATAGTTGGGCAAACAAAGAACTTACTAAAGATCAAAAGGCAGTAGAAAACTTAGAGGATGTAATGGCATTCGGTATTCATATGATTTTAGAGATGGATACTATTGATAGTATATTCAAAAACTTTAGGCTAATATCTGAAACAATCGAGGATAAAACTTCCGAGTATATAAAGGGATTCAAGGAAATGAGTCCAAATTTGCATACCGATGAGAAAAATATTTTGTTTCAGATAGTGTATGTTTTGAATCTTGCTAGAAATACTCTTAAGAATCGTACATGGAAACAGTCACCAGTAATAACTAAAGAACTAGAATTCCAGGATAGGCTGGTAGAGGCATTCTATTATTATATGGGATTCCTATCAATAATGGGATTTACTCCTACGGGTATCTATGAGCTGTATTTCAAAAAAGAGCGGTTGAATGAATGGAGAATCACTACACAATATTAATGAAAGGAGGTACTTGTGTCGGGTTGGAATAAAAAATTAAACGGATTAGAGCTTAATACAGAAGAGCAAATCCATTCATTAGAATTTGCTACTTCACAAGAAGCATGGGAAAAGTTAAATGAAGGATTTTTAAGACTAGAACCATCTTTATTTGCAAAAGGTGCTACCGCAAACAGTGGAGTAGCTGTGGTATATAACGTATTTATAAAAATACGTAAAGCTTGGGTAGACCCAGATTTTGATTATGGTAGATGTTTCAATTATAAAGAGACTAAGTGGACAAGCTTACTGAACAATTACATTGATTTCAATAAGCTTGATTTATTGCGTAGTAAGCTGAGAGTACTAAAAACCAAGTATAATCAGAATTACAACGTTACTTATATGTTTAATAATCATCACGATAACGGTAAACAATGTTTAATTGCTGCTACATTCTCCAAACGATTTGGGGAAGACATACCTGTTATTACAATGGTAATCAGGGCATCCGAGATAACAAAAAGATTAATCTTCGACTTCTTACTAATACAACGAATGGCGGAATATGTGTACGGACCAGAACAATCAGTACAAATCAATTTATTTGCCACTCAAATGTATGGGAATGTAGAAACACTTCTGATGTATCATACTCATAAACCTTTGAAGAAGGTATTAAAGGGAACTGATAAAGAGAATTCCTGGATAAAGAGGTTGAATGAGGTATTCGATAAATTTCAAAACGGTAAAGAGAAAGATTTCTCTAGTTTTAAGGTATTCTTTAGAAGTTTTAAAGTGCTTCGACCAGATTTATATAGGGAAACATATAAATCTATGAAAGCAAAGGAATTACTTCTTGAATATGAAGATATCGAATATCCCGAGAATGTAATCTCTTACTCTCAACGTAAAGCATATAAGAAGAAACTTTTAAAACAGAAGAAATGAGAATTTATAGCAGTAGTTATGAGTTAATGTCTGAAATGGGCAGAGAACTCAACAGTTATGGTCAAACTGTAAAACCAAAGACTTACCAGAATAAGAATATTGAAGGTAATGAAGATTTTGTAACTAAAGAGATCATTTGCCAACAATATTGCTTAACTTCTTTGCAAGATCCAACGTGGTTATTCTTCTATTCAAGGTCTAGGGAATGGGCAGATGCTGAGTTCCAAGAAAGGATTAATACTTCTGAGGTAATTAACCCGGGCAAAGCTTGGGAATTAAGAAAAGACTTATGGGAACAGTTTTTGGTAGGTGGTAAATTTGATTACACCTATAATGAAAGAATTTACCATGTTATCAAAGACGTAATTAAATTACTTAGGGAGGATAATGATACTCGTAAAGCAGTACTCCCTATATTTAATGGAGACCAGGAATCTTTAGATACTTTCTGGTATGATGGAAGTAGACGTATTCCATGTTCTATGTACTATGATTTCCTTATCCGAGAGAATAGTAAGGGAGAGAAGGTATTACACATTTGCTATCACCAAAGAAGTTCGGACTTTGTTACTCACTTTGGTAATGATGTATATCTTGCATGGAGACTAATGGAACATGTAGCTAAAGAAGTAGGAGTAAAACCTGGTTATTTATATCACACCATAGATTCATTACATGCTTATCAAAAAGACTGGGATAAGTTATCCAGTTCTCTAAGAGTATTCGAGGATACTATCATATAATACATGCTTTATTTCTATTTTGTTTTGATGTCATTTTCGCAAAATGATTTAAAGTAACTCATATCAGGTTTAAGGAAGTAGGTCTGGGAAGATATACTTCCTTATTTTATTTAAAAACTTCTAGTATGGAAACGAAATATAAGATTATAACCAATAAACAAGAGCTAAAGAAACTTATACAGTGTTGTAAGCAAACTGGTTATGCTTCTGTGGACTTTGAAACAAATGCAGAGCCAATATATAACAAATCTTTTAAACCAACTATATTATCAGTAACTTTTCAACCGGGTTTTGGATGTTCTATACCTTTAGATCATTTCGAAACTGAAAAGTATACTTCTAAGGGATGGAATTGGAAAAAGATGCTTCGTAAATTTGGTGAAGAGGTAATTGAAAATCCAAATGTAGTTAAAGTTGCTTGGAACTACAAATTCGATGATCAGATATTTCAAAAGTATAATATCTATTATCGAGGAGCATGTTTGGATGGTATGCTTGCTAAATATGTATTAAACGAAGAAAAACCTCATGATCTTAAGTCAATGGTAAGAAGGTATTTACCAGAATATGGGGATTATGAGAAGCAAGATAAATTCGATAAGATTCCCTGGGATAAAAAAGAATTAGAACCACTTTGTCATTATGGATGCCAAGATACAGATTATACTCTTAGGTTAATGTTATTCTTTGAGAAAAAGTTAATTGATCTGGGTTTATACTCCGTATACCGTAACCTTTTCATGTGTAATTCTCGGGTACTTACTTCAGTAGAAAAAGAGGGTTTATATGTAGATGTTGATTTCAATAAGAAATTATTAGACGAATATCTACCAAAGATTGAGAATGCTAAAGATATCATATATAATCTTCCTAGAGTAAAGAAGTTTACTAAACAGTATAATCAATCCAAAATAGATAAGTATATTGCTAGCTTAGAAGAAGAGATAGAAAATTTGGACCCAGAAATAGACAAAAGAAAAATACAATCTAGGGAACAAAAAATCTCTAATATTCGAGCAGGAATCTTTACTACAAAGAAAGAGAAGGATCTTATAAGGATGGTAAACCTTGGTAGCTCAACTGATTTACCTCAATTGATGTATTCTGATATTGGTTTTAAATACCCGATCATTAAGTATACGGTTGATAGTAAAACAGGTAAAGAGACTAATAAACCAAGTACGGATGAAGAAACTCTTATCAATCTGAGACTAAAGGTAAAAGACCCAGAATCACCTAAAGCAATATTCCTTGATCGTTTACTAGAACTAAGAGGTTTAGAGAAAATGTATAAAACCTATATATTAGGCTGGTCAGAAAAGATTCAAGATGATAATAGGTTACATGGTAGATACAATATACATGGTACTGATTCTAATCGTTTTAGTTCTGCAGACCCAAATATGCAACAAATACCTAAGACTTCAGTAGACCCCAATATAAAGAAACAACTACTAGCTCCTCCCGGATATTTATATATGGCTTTTGACTACTCTCAAGCAGAGTTAAGAATGATGGCTCATCTATCTGGAGATGAAACTTATCTTAAGGCTTTTAGAGATGGAGTAGACCCTCACTTATCTATTGCAGCGGCAAAATACCATGTATCAATTGAAGAAGCAAGTAAGGCTTATGATGATGAAAACCATCCAGATCATAAATTATGGAAGAACCGAAGGAAACAGGCTAAACAAATTGCATTCGGACTTATTTATGGTATTGGAGATGCTTTATTAGCAGTAAAACTATCCGATCCAAAAGCTGGTATTATAGTTACAAAAGAAGAAGCACATAAAGAAATGGAAATCTTCTTTAAACAACATCCCAAAATCCTTAAATTTAAAGAAAAACAAGAGAGATTCCTTCGTAAGCATGGGTATTATATCCAATTATTTGGTACTAAAAGGAGATTACCACAAATATATTCTCATGATAGGCAAGAGGAGGCTTATGCTATTAGATTAGGTCTTAATTTCCCTTGTCAGGGAGCAGCTGCAAATATGACTAATTTTGGAGCTATTCTTGTTTATTGGTTAATGAGACAAGGTAAATTACCAATGATGAAAGAAGCCTGTACAGTACATGATGCAGTATATATGTATTCTAAACCAGAAGATATAAATACCTGGACTGTATATACCATTTGGAATATCCTACGTAACCCAAGTACTAAGAAATATTTTGGTTTTCAAGTTGATGACGTAGATATGGATATGGATTTTACAATTGGTAGGTCTATGGCAGAAGAATTACCATTTATTCCAGGATACGATTATAATAAGATGCTTCAACCAGATTTTTCAGTAGAGGAATATATGGAAGAGCATAAGAAATATAAGCATATACACATCAAACAATTCAAAGAAAGGTTTAACAAACAAATAAAGAAGTATGAAGAAGATTTTAAACGGACCCACGGTATGGAGAGCTAAATGCCTTTACTGTGATTGTGAATTCGAATACGATTGTTCAGAAGTGGATTCACATACTTTTGCTGATTGTAAAGTGGTTAAATGCCCAGGTTGCAATAGGTACCTTCATCATGAAGACAGTACTAAATCTACTACAGAAACGAAAAGAGAGGATACTATGACAACATAACTAATTAAAATTTTAGATTATGGAAAATGACACATTAAAGAAAGATGCCGATAAGGTAATCAATGTAACTTACATGTTATCTGGAGTATTAGAACAATCATTCCAAGAAATGGATGAAATTTTGGATAGATTACACAAAAGACTTCACCATGAAGACAGAAGGTTAATCAATTCTATCCGAAAACACATAAGATTTCTCAATTCAAACATAGAATCACTAAGAACTCATTCACTTTCTAAGATGGATGAAGAAACAGTAGAATGCTTTGATGATACTACTCTTAGATTTTATGTAATCTTCATGAAATTACTTGAAGTTGCTGGTATAGATTACCTTTGCGATTTACGATTATACTCCATATATAACCTGTTGGATAAATATCAATCTCTTACTAGTTATCCTAAATTGGATTCTAGGGCTAAGATTGCTTTCCTACAAGTTAAGAGAGATATAGAAAGTGGTCAGTATTCTGCCGAAGACATGAAAAACGTTTTTAAGTTGAAAGATGAAAACCGAGATAAATAAACTTAAGGTAGTATTTGAGGGTAGAACCTTAGAAATAGATATTCAAAAGGAATTATCTATCAATGAGAACTTATTAAATTCTCAGCTAAAGGATTCTCCCTCTAGTTATTATATACTTGCTTCATTAAGAGATAAGTATATAAAACAAAGAGATGCTTTAGCAAGAGAAAAAGAGGAAGCATATTCTGCTGCATGGGTATTTATAAAAGATTCCAATGAGAGGTTCAATAATGATTACGTATCTCATAAAGCTAATATAAACCCCAAATATAAATCTATTTGCAAAAGGTATCTAAAGGCTGCAGCTAAAGCTAATAAATTTATAGCTATCTGTAAAGCTTATGAGAGTAGAGAAGGCATCTTAAGAACTCTTAATGCCAATATCCGTAAGTTACAGTAGGAACTATAAAAGATTACTAACTAAATTTTATAAATATGTATAATTTACAACTTATATCAACTCTAGTAGCTAAGAAGCTTGGTAATAGTATTCCAGGTTTACCCGTAGAAAATAAAATCTTGGTATATTCTCCCAAAGAGATTAATACCACTGCTTCTGGTATTATTATTCCGGATATGGTAAAGGAAGGAGTTCCTCGTAAGGGTGTTGTTATTAAATCTGGTGTAATCACAGAAGAATATCAAACTTACAAGGACCACGTGGAAATCGGTCGTATAATCGAATATGGATTGTATGCTGGTAAAGAACATCAATTCGATAAAAACCTCTTGCCAGAAGAATTACAACCTTTTTATGATAAAGGATTATTTACTGTACTGGCTTTGAACGAAATATCTTATTCAGAACCCAATAACTTAGATTGATATGATTAAAGATAAGGACAAAAAGAAAAAGAAATTATCTTCTAGTGGCATGACTACTAAAGATAAGATGTTAGCCCGGAAAAAACAATTAGAATCCAAGGGTAATGGTAGTGGATTGGTATTCCCTAAAGAGGGAACCTTAAGAATGAGAATCAAATCTCCAGGCGATGATCAAGAATTGGGTATTGAATTGATTCAGTTCTATCTGAATAAAGATTTGGGAGGAGTTATTTCTCCGGCTACTTTTGATGAACCATGTCCCTTTATGGAAAAGTACCAGGAACTGAAAAACTCAAAAGACCCAGATGACCAGGAACTTGCAAAGATGTTGGTACCAAGAAGAAAATACGTAGTGGGCGGAATAATATATTCGGATGAAAAAGGTACTAAGGTAGATTATGAAGGAAAAGATAAGGGAGTATTAATCCCAAGATCAGTATACCAGGATATTATCGACCTTTACTTGGATGAAGATGAAGCTGGAGATATGACAGACCCAAGAACGGGATACGATATAAAAATTATCCGTTCTGGTTCAGGTAAGAATGATACTACATATTCGGCTCGTGCATGTAAACCTACTAAACTTGACAAGAAGTATTCAGGTAACGTAGATTTGGAATCTATAGTAAGATCTCAGATTAAAGATTATGATGAACTGGAGGAAACTTTGGCCTCATTCTTAAAAGAAGGAAGAGATTCTGATGAAGAGGATGAAAAACCAAAGAAGAAAAAGAAAGGCATTCATAAGGATCACTACATGGATGATGAGCCAAAGAAGAAAAAGAGAAAGTATAAGTCAGATATTTGATAAATTGGTTTTATAAATGGTTGGTAGAGGAGGTAATTCAAGAAATTGGTTATCTCCTTTATTTATGTTAATACATTACAGTATGGCAAAAGGAAAAGTGGGTTTAAAAGTTCCCTCTAAAAACGAATTACTAAAGAAATATGGGTCATCAATAGTACTTGCTTCTGAAACAAAAGAAACAGGTCTATGGTTACCAAGTACTTTCTTTGCATTGAATTATACCTTTGGTGGAGGAATCCCATTTGGTAAAATCCTAGAAGTAGCAGGAGAAGAATCCTCTGGTAAATCACTTATAGCTTACAACTTTGCTTATTCATGTCAACAACTGGGAGGGCATGTAATATGGGTAGATGCTGAACAATCATGGATGAATTCCTGGGCTCAAACTAATGGGGTTGATCCAGAAAGAGTTACAGTAGTTAATGATACTCGTATTGAGAATGTTGCGGATGCAGTAGCAGATTTAGCATTATATTTCAGATCTCAGTTAACACATAATGAACCCATACTTCTGGTAATAGATTCAGTTGCTGCTATGGATTGTGCAGATAACATAGATTCCAAGATGACAGATGCTAAAGCAGAGATGGGAGGTAGAGCAAAGGCTTTATATAAATACTTCCGTATCAGAAGCGAATTATTTTATCGACTGGGAGTTACACAGATTTATATTAATCAATTAAGAACTGCATTGAATGTTGGATTCGGAAAAGATAATACAACAACTACAGGAGGCGCAGCACTTAAGTTCTACGCTTCAATCAGAGCTGCTTTCTATTCAGGAAGATCTATCACTGTTAAGCAAAAGGGTAAAGAACGCAAAGCTGGGAAACTCGTCACGGTTCGACTTATTAAAAATAAAGTTGCTCCTCCAAGACCTACAATCAGCAAATGCCCAGTATACTTCAATCCTAAGTTCCATGAGGTTGGATTTGATAGATGCTTTGGATTAGAAGATGTATTGGTAGAAAACGATATAATCATTAAATCCTCAGGTGGAGTATATAAACTCAAGGATAAAACCCTTGCAAGAGGGGAAGAGAAATTCCAAAAGCTTTTGGAAGAAGACGATGACTTAAGAAGAAAGCTTTTAAGGAAAGCAGATATAAATACCATTGGTACTACTCGTAAGAAACTAGAAGCTCTTACAGAAAACTGTTATCCCATAGATGGAGTAGAATACGAATCCTATAATGAATCAGAAGACGAAGAGGAGGAAGACGATGAGTAAGAAAACGATATTACTAATAGATGGAGAGAATATACTTCACCAAAGTTTCCATAAGTTCGAAAAACTTAAGTCTACCGATGGAAAACCAAGTGGAGCAATATTCGGATTTTTTAGATCATTACATGGGTTCTTACATAGGTGGGACCCAGATGAGGTTATTATAACTTTTGATAATGGACACTCTCCTTATAGAGATGCTTTGTTACCAGATTATAAGGGACATAGGAAAAATATTTCAGTAGATTATGAATCTCTTCAATCTCAAAAACGTATTATTATGGGTATGCTTAAGCTCCTAAGAATTAAATATGTTTTTGATAAGCATAATTCTACTAAATATGAAGGAGATGATTTCTTAGCATACCTAGTTTTAAATAAAAAACCCACTGAGAAGGTAATCATAATATCATCCGATAAGGACTTTAATCAACTTATCGGTAAAGACGTAAAAATAAACAATCCAAGAAAAGATGAGATGATTCATCAGGGTAATTGTAAGGAACTATTCGGATATTCTCCTGAAGAAACAGTAGATTACCTTTCAATGGTGGGGGATACTTCGGATGATATCAAAGGTATACCAGGTATTGGTCCTGTAAAAGCTAGGAAAATATTGGACGAATATGGTACTTTGGATAAATTTCTAGAGCATCATCATCAAACTTCTCATGTAGAGATTGCAGAAAGGAATAAGAAGCTTATAGATTTAAGATTATTTCAAAAAGAAGTACCATTATCCAAGTTACCTATGAAAAAGTTTGCTAATAAGGAGATAAAATACAAGAAATTCAAAGAAGTCTGTATCGAATACTCTTTAGCATCCTTTATGACAAATGAATTTATGAAACCCTTTAAAGATTTGTTATCATGAAAAGAATTATGTTTGTAGGACCTAGTGGAATAGGAAAAACCACTTTAGCAAAGTTTATAGAAGGTAAATATGGTATACCCTTTATTTCTGGTAGTATGACTGACTTAATGCCAGATACAAAAGAGATGCACCATGCCGAGTTTTTACACCAAGAATGTGGAGAACTCATAAACAAGGATTATCAGCTGTTGAATCTGAGAAATAAGCTTTTTAAGGATAAAGAATCATTTGTAACTGATCGTAGTTATGTAGATTTAGCAGCTTATTTCATATATAAACAATCTACTAATATCCCCGAATGTGAAGTAGATGCTTTCTTAGATATATGCAAAGATCTTACAGTTCAACAATGTGATTTATTAATATACCTTCCCTTGAGTATGTACAATATGAAAGAATGGCCAATGGAAGACAATAAGAAGAGAATCATAAATAGATATTATCAGGTTCAGATGTCAGATATAATGGGTAACCTGTTAACTCAGTGGAGTACTTTAAGTGTAATAGATATATTAGTAGTACCCCAATTAGATTTCTACGACAGAATACACATGATAATGTCAAGATTGGATTAATATGAAGAAACAAGTAATAGCAATAGTTTTCTCGGATTTACACCTAAATTTATGGGCTAAGTTCAATGAAGACAATAAAAGAACCCTGAATCATTTCAGGGTTTTGTCGATTATACAAGAGAAATGTAAAGAGTATAATTGCCCAGCATTATTCTGTGGAGATTTCTTCCATAAGCCTGAAACTATGGACCAAGATCTTATGGAATTGACCTATGAGAAATTTAAGGAATTAAAGTTAAGAGAAAACCAGATAGAGATATTTTCTATATCAGGGAATCACGACTTGAAGAAAGTTAGCTTTATAGGTAATAAACCCTTTTCATGGGTTAAGTTTTTAGAACAATTCGGGATAGTGAACTTAGATTACGGTAAAAGATGGCTGGGTATGAATGCAGTAGTATACGGTATACCATACATAGATCACAATGTAGGTTTATCCGAATATCTGAAAAATATAAAGCTTGATAAAGATGCTGATAATATCCTTATGCTTCATACCGATTATCCTGGGGCAAAAGATACTGATGGTAGGGAGATTGATTCAGTAGAAAATCTAAATCTGAACGTACTGAATAGGTTTGATTTAATCCTTTGTGGTCATATACACAAACCACAAAGATTATCAAAGAAGGTTTATATGATTGGAGCTCCTTTACAACAGAGAAGAACCGATAAAGATTGTAAATTGGGATATTGGAAACTTTATTCGGATTTATCTATGGAATTTGTAGAACTGAAAGGATTCCCAAAATTTATAGATGTTGAATCCGAAGATGAAATTAAGGATGATGGCAATTATTATACCATTTTACCCAAGAAAACTAGTATTCAAGTAAATACAAATCATAAGATTACTAAGCAAGTTTCTAAGAAAACTCTAGCAAAAAGATACTTAAGGGAAAAAGGTATAAAAGATGATGCTAAGAAACAACTTTTAATTGACACTTTAAACAAAGCTGAATCATGTTGACATTTACAAGGTTAAATATACAGGGATTCTGTTCTATAGATTCCTTCAGTTTACAATTAAACCAAGATTGTACGGTTCTTATCAAAGCTCCTAATGGTTTTGGGAAATCAACTTTACTGAATGCCTTGGTATGGGCATTATATGGGAAAAATATAAAGGGAGTATCTGAGGTAAATACTTGGAAAGAATACCAACCTAAAGATTATAAGGGAACCATGGTAGAAGTATTTTTTCAGAAAAACCAAGATTCCTATAAGGTAATCAGATGTCAAAAATTCAAAGATTACCTAGAGGATGGTGCTAAGGGAAATGATAGACTCATAATCATTAAAAATGCCGAGATTATTAATATCAAGGGTAAGAATGAATTACAGAATGCCATCAATAAAGAACTAGGATTATCCTATCTGTTATTCATGAACTCAATTATGTTCGGTCAGGGTATTAAGAGATTAATCCAAGAATCTAATTCGGATAAGAAAAAGCTTTTTGAGGAAGTATTCGATTTAGAATACCTAAATTTAGCAAAGGGTATAGCTAATCAAGATAAGGCAGTTATCTTAAATGAGATTAATCAATTAGAATCCGAATCTCTTTCACTAAAGAAAGAATTAGAGGCCAATAAAGAAGCTTACTTCGATTTGAGGTCAAGGGAGAAATCCTTTAAGAAAGATCTCAGAGAAAAATCTAGGAAACTAAAGGAAGAACGGAAAGACCTAACTGCGTTACTTATTGCAAAACAAAAACATATTTCAGATGAAGTAGATGTAGCAATAGAACAAAAGGTAAGAAATCAAACCAAAGCAGTACAAGAGATAAAGAATCGAATTAAGATAAACAAGGAAACTCTAAGTACTCCCTTAAATGAACTGGTGGATGAGTCCATAGAATTAATAAAGAATAAACAATATAAGAAAGCCTTGAAAATGCTTACTCCCATCAGTAAAGCATTTAAAGAAAGGGAGGAACTTCAAAGCTTATATGAAGAATCCGTAGAGAGATTAGATGAACTAGAATTTAACTGCAGTAAGTATAAGACTCTAGTTAAAGAATGTTCCGATATTGCTTCAGATTTGGCAGATATAGACCAGGAAATAAAAGACCTTAAGAATCAGAAACTAAAGGTAATGTCTACTAAATACAAAGAAAGGTTGAAAAAGATTCGTAGGGATTTAAGAAAGGTAGATGAAGATTACCATAACCGAGAACTAGAGTTAGAGAATTATAATTGGTTGATAAATGACCCTCTTGGTAACAATGGGATCAAGGCATATCTATTTGATTCATCCCTACATTTATTAAATCGTACTCTAGCTAGTTACTCGGAAGTATTAGGTTTTAGAATTGAGTTTAATATAGACCTTAATTCAACTAGAAAGGATTTTGTTACCCTTATAGAAAGAGATAATCACATTATTGATTATGACGAACTATCAGGAGGTGAAAAACAAGTATGTAATCTATGTATGGCTTTCGCAATGCATGAAGCTTTGACTGCAAGTAAGGGTATTAACCTAGCATTCCTAGATGAAGTATTTGAATCCCTAAGTTCTGATAACATAGAATTGGTAATAAACCTAATAAAACATATATTCAACGGTAAATCATTATTTTTAATAACACATCACGACTCGTTACCTTTATCAAATACTAAGATCCTGCAAGTAGAGAAAATCAAGGGCCTTAGTTATTATAAACCACTATGATCCATAAACAATACAATGAAATTATGGCAAATAGTAAAAAGAAAGGTAATCGATTTGAACTCAAAGTCTCAAAATGGTTTACGGAATGGACTTCTTTCAAATTCGGCAGAACACCCTACTCTGGTGCAAATCATCAGAGTAGGGATTTGTCTTCTGATATTATGTGTCAGGATGAAAGACATGCTCACAGATGTAAAATCTCAGTAGAATGTAAAAACTACAAGGATATCAAATTTGAGCATGTATTACTTGGTAATAAATCCTGTGATATATTAAAATTCTGGGAACAAGCAAGTAAAGATGCTAAAAGGGTAAAGAAGGTACCCATCTTATGTATGAGATACAATTCAATGCCTGCAAATGAGTTTTTCTTTGTAGTAGATTATAAACTCGGTAGTATTATAGCTCAGTACATTACTAAGTCCATGTATATTCAAGTTCCCGGTAATACTCTTATGGTATTCATGGCTAGTGAGGTATTAAAAGTACCATACAAGATGATTCACAAACAAGCTAAGTTAATCGTAAAAAACTCATAATATGAAAAAACGTATCCCATACTCCTATGTAATCTTCTACCTAGAAAGAAAGTATTATCACCTTATCGAGAAAGAGTTAAAAGAAAAGGGATACGAAAATATCAAGGTTATTATCCCTACTCTGGATATACTTAAGAGAACCGTAAAGGGTAAGATGGTATTTGAATCTGTTCCTATACTTTTCAATTATGGTTTTATGAGAATGCCTACAGAGAATGCTTTCTCAAGGCCTTTTTTAAATAAACTAAAACGAAATATCTCAGGTATAAGAACCTTTCTTAAATCTACTGAAACAATGCACGAAAGAAAAAAGAAGGTACGTATAGATAATGCTGAAGACTTCGATGATTTTTCATTAGTTGCAACTTGTTCTAGAAAAGATGTAAGAAGGTTCATAAGATTAGCAAAAGCAAATAAAAAATACTCTGTTGATGACCTTATGAATGTAAAACCAGGAGATTATATCGTTTTAAAAGGGTATCCCTATGAAGGTATAGATGCTACAGTATTAGACGTAAATTACTCTAATAGAACAGTAAAAGTACTAATCTACCCAGAACATGGTAAAATGGAAGTAACTCTTGATTTTGACAGTGTTCTTTACAGTGTATATCAGGATTCAGACCCCGATAAATTACATTGTAATAACTTTGACTATGACCCAAATTCTATTACTTCTGAAAAGATAGAAGAGAACATTAATAAAAGGAGGCGTTAATATGAATAAATACCAAAAGAAAGCATGGGACTGTTTGACTCCAACCGAGCAGCAGTCCCTTTTTCTTCAGTTATCAGAGAGTAAATCCTCTTGGGAAGCTGGAGAGATATTAAAATTATCTCATTATAAGTACCTAGAAATAAAAGAAAGATCCGAAAAGTTCTTTCGATTATTCTCGGATTTCTTTGAAATACATGAGTCAATATTCAGACCAGATTGCCCATGTGAAAGAAACTTCCAAGATTATATCGAGGCTTGCATAGAAAAAAGGATGAAAAGAAAAGAGGCTCTACTAAATACTGGAGATGCCTCTCAATTAGTTCCTAAGGTAAATACTCGTAATCTAGAAAGAAATATAAGAAGACTACAAGGTTCAGATAATGAATGGGATAAACATTCTCTAGGTTTGATATTAGAATTCGATAGATGGAATAATTTTAGGATATTACCCAGGCAAGTACAGCAACCATCTGCTTTCAAAAGAAGAGCTAACAAGAAAGAAAAGATTTATATCAACTACTTATTGGAGAAAGTACCAGAATGGGTTCATACTAAACTAAGAGAAAGGTTTAAGTATAAAGTAAAACCCAGTATAAAGAAATGGTGGGTATGTTTAATATCTGAAGATTTATATACGGATGGATATTTATTACTTCCTGTAAGACCAACAGATGAGGTAATGAGGGAATTCAGTAAATTCTATATGTATATATTCGAGGATAAGGATGATGCAGATACATTTGGATTCATGGTATCTAAATTCAATGCCAAGACCACTACTGTAAAACTAGGTCAGAAGTTTTGGCCAGAATATAGATTATGTATCGAAAAGGCTTTGAATTACAACAAGGTAAATAACATGGATTTTAATGTGAAGCAATTAGATATGGCTTATAACACTCACATAAAACGAAAACCTAAAAAGAAACCCCAACCAGGAGCTGCTAGAGTGAAAGAAGACTCCTTCTATTGATCCTCAGCTAATATTAAAATAATAAGTAGAATATTTTTATATATAATATATAAGTATTATATTTGCATCAGAAAAGAAAATTAGACAATTTTAATATAGACAATATGAAGAATACCAACTTAGACATCCGCTTTAACAAAGCAAATAATATCATCAGCCAATTCAGTGATAGCTGGGATGATGACAAATTGATTCTATTACCTAATTTCCCAAAAATTAAGGATATGGTATCAAACCACATTACTCAAGAGAATTACTTATGGTTAATCACTTATGATTTACCTTATGATCTCTTCTACAAAATAGATAACATGGGATTAGTTCCCTATGGGCATGTAACTCATGAAGAATTAACTCAAACCTATTACAATCAAAGATTCTAAACTTATGGCAAAGAAGAAAAAAGATAAACCAGCTCCATCAAGGGAAAAACAAAATTTCCTAGGAGCTGCCGGTAGAAACATGAAGTACAAGGATCTCAAAAGAAAGGCAGTAATCCTTGGTATGCCTTTTCCTGATGCTTGTGCTGCAGGAGTATTTGATTTAATCAAGTATATCAGTAACTCAACCAACAAACCTGATAAATCTCTAATTGACCAGTACGATGAATGGGCAGATAAACAATTGGAAGCAATCGGTTATGATAAAACTGACCCAATCCGTAATTCAAGATTAAGATTAGGATTCTTAGGAGAAGAGGGGGAAGATGGTATTCGAAAATTAAAAAGAGTACCAGGTATAAAGAAACCAAAAGAAAAGAAACCTCCAAGAGAAAGAGATTCTTTTAACCTTATTAAGGGTACTAAGAAATCCTACTGTTATGAATTAACAGAAAAGGGATTTGACCAAGAGAGAGTAGTAAGGAGAATGAAAAAGAAATTCCCTGATGCTAATGAGAAATCCATTCAACTCTGGTACAGGGCTGCAAAAAGGAAATTAAATGGTAAAGCTAGCAAGGGATAATCGAAAAATATACCCAGACTTAATATATGTATGGACTTGGAGGCCTGATGAATATTGGGGATGGACCAAATACCAATATGCAACAGAAAGTAAATACCGAACTGAGAAGTTGTTATATAAAAAACATATATGTGGTTTAGGATTCTTTTCAAGATACCATGCTAGAAGAACCATAACTCTTTTATTAGGAGTAGATGCCAATTTATATATTCATACTATCAAAGGTAAGAATCTTATAAAACAAGGCATAACTGATTTACCTAAGAAATGTCATCAATCGATATTCTTCAAAGGTAAGCCAACTAAAATACGAAGATTTATCTTTCCTGCTGAAGCAAGAATGGATAAACATAGGAGAAGGCATTTTGTAGTAAGAATGAATAAAATTTATAAGAAACATGGAAGAAGAGCATTCAACAGGGCATACCAAATTGCATTATACGGGTATAGGGATGAATTCTCACCTGAATATCGAAAGCAAAAGAGATTACAGGTCCATTCTGCTATCCTACAGGAGATACAACAAGCTGAGTCAAGGGGAAAAGATTCAATTCAACCTTGATTGCTTGAATCATCCTCCTAGGATTTGGCAAATAGCCCTGTTCCTTACCAAGGTATATCATATTAAGTTTAATCGTATCTTATTCAAAAAGGCCTACGATTTCTTAGATGACTTTGGAGAAGCTTCTCTGAAATTTCAGAATCAGGTTATTATCCCAGATAAATATCTCATAAGAGAATTAAGATGGGAACTATGGAAACCTCTATCTGATTATAAAATAAGGAATAAGTATGCTTACTTCATGACCAATAGGAAACTAGATTCAGAAATTTGGGTCTACCCAATAAGATTTTCTGATAACTATGAAACTTCGAAAAAAGGAAAATATCACTCATACACAGAAATGATGGGTAAATTGGGTTTTCCAGGTTTAACTAAAATATCATATAGCGATGAACACTAAATTAGAACAACATGGACCATATAATCCATTTGAGGGTAAATCCTTTAAGGTATTAACCTATAATCAAGTGGATCAGGTTATAAATTCTGAAGTAATTGAGATAACTTCACAAGAACAGTTCAATACCGTTCTAGAAAACATAAAACAATTTAATAATGCTCATGAATCTTTGGGACCATTCCTAAAGAAGTATAAAAAGCTTATAACTGAGTGATTAACTATATTCATTAACAAACCATTAAAATTAAACAATTATGGCTAAGAAAAAAGAAACTAAGAAAGTTGAACTTAAAGAAGTATCTAGAGTAGAAATCAACGGTAACATCATCATTACTTACGAAGATGGCTCGGTAAAGATTATTCCGGCTCCCATTATGCTGACTGCTGACCAGGCATCCGAAATCTTCGGTTCAGAAGAAGATGAAGACGAAGAGGAGGAAGAATCCGATGACGATGAGGACGAAGAAGAATCGGAAGATGACGAAGATGAAGATGATTCTGAAGAGGACGAAGAAGACGAAGAAGATGAGGACGATGATGATGATTCCGATGAAGAAGAAGATGAGGAGGAAGAAGAGGAAGAACTGACCGGTGAAGCTCTTGCCGAAATGGACTTCGAAGAATTGGAAGATGTTTGCGATGACAAAGATCTTGATACCGATCCAGATGATTTTGATGAAGAAGATATCGAAAAACTCCGTAAAGCAATTGCCAAGGAATTAGGTATCAAATTGCCCGCTAAAAAGGAAGCTAAGGGTAAAGGTAAAAAGGGTAAAAAATAATCCCTTTACCTAGCATAAAGGGTAGGAATCATCTCCTACCCTAAAAATTAACTACTATTAGGTTATGTAGAAGTCACAACTTATTTATAACACATTAAAAACTTATTAAGATTATGGCAAAGAAAAAAGAAGACACCAAGAAAAAGGGTGCTAAGGAAAAAGATCCCGAAAAAGAAGCTAAACGCAAAGCTCGTATGGAAGCTATTAAAAACCGTCCTGCAGGTCAGAGACCGAACGGTAAACAAATTGATGTTATCAAGATTTCTGATAATTCAGAAGTTCAGAACTTCGGTTATGCAATCAAAACAAAAAAAGGTGCTCAGGGAGTTTTGGTAACTTCAGTATTGGTAGTAGATGGTGCTCCAGTAAATACATCGGTTGCTTTTGTTCCCGGAGAATTGGCAATTAAGTCAAAGAAAGGACACGGTATTATCACTACTCCGAAGTCAAAGAAAGAAAAAGACACTGACGAAGAAGTAGATGAAGAAGAAACTTCTGAAGAAAACGAAGATTAAATTCCATAACGATTATACATTATATCAATTATCTAAGCCCATTGCCCACAAAGGTGATGGGCTTTTTTATTTTCATAACCCATGACCAAAGAAGAGATAAGAAAGAATATACAGATTATTGCACTTAATAATCTGATAGAAGATTATACTTCATATCTAGAAGTATGCAAAAATCCCCAAGAAAGGGAATTAATAGAAAACATAATATCAGAAGCTAAGGAAATGATTTTAGAATATCAATCTCAAATAAAAAGGCCCCAATGGAAAAAAGATCTTTCTCATCCTTAATTTCACAGATTGCCGAAATATACAAGGATATCAAATACTATAAATACCAAGCTCATATATCCTTGCAGCAAAATAAGATGGGTGAATATAGGAAACACCAAGCCCATATTATGTATCAGAAAAGAAAACTTTATTCTTTATCACAAAGAGTAAAAGATATTCTTAACAACCCCGTTCTAGAAGTGAAATATATATGGGGAAATGAAACTAAAACCAGTATTTTCTCAGGATTAACTCAAAGAGAGATATCTGATTATCTTCATACTTGTGCAATGGTAAAAGGGATTGAATTAAAAATCCTAGAAATCAAGGAAATCCATACCTTTAATTCGGATTCACTTCTATAGGTAAATATAAACTCATAAATTAATAAGGATATGACAAAGAAAGTAAAACCTGCTAAAAAAGCAAAGAAACCGGCTGATAAGACTCCGGAAATCACAAAAGCTGCAAAGGCTTTGGAAAACTACCTGAAAGAAAATAACCTGGATCCTGCAAAGGATTGGTCAAAGGACAAAACTCATGGTAAGGCAGTAAAAGAACTTATGGCAAAACTTAACAAGGAAAGAGATAAAGTTGCTGCCCAATATCCTGAGAAAGACACTGCTAATCAGAAGAAGCTGGTAAAAATGAAAAAGGCTTCTGAAGATGAAAAGAAAGCTAAGAAGGAAGCTAAAGCAAAAGAGAAAAAGGAAAAAGCTAGTTCAGGTAGAACAGCAACTAAATACGATTATCCTTTGGTAGACGGAAGAGAAATGACTTCCGAAGAAAAGAAGAAATATCGTATGGCTCAGAGAAAATTGGCTGCAGGTAAAACTCCAAAAGAATCTAAGCCGAAGGAAGAACCTAAGAAGGAATCCAAAAAGGATAAGCCTTCTAAAAAAGATAAAAAGGCCAAAGATTCTAAGAAGAAAAAGGCCAAAGACGAGGATTAATTCCATTCTTATATTTGTTTTGTTAGTTATTAGTAGTTTTGGGCCTGGCAATAATCTTTGTCCAGGCCCTTTTTATCTCTAAAGTTATGAAAGAAGAAAAAGAAATATTCAAACCCAAACTGCGTATCACTACACTTTCAGAAAATGGTAACCCTTTATCTGATAGATTAGTAGATGCTTGCACTGAGATGTATGCCGGTCCAAAGGTACAACATAAAGGTCCAATAAGAATAGAAGTAACCCTTGTTAATCAACAAGATATTTCTCAATTCAAAGAATACTTGGATAAATTATCTGGTAACTTACCAATCAAAGAATCTGCAGGTAGAGGAAGACCCTCTAATACTCAATCTAAAGAATTAGAATCCCCAAGAGAAGATATCCTTGCTGATGTAGAAAAGATGGTAAATGAAGGCAAAAGCCAACAAGATATTATTAAGTATCTTAGAGATCTTGGATTTGTATTCATTCTTACAGAGGACTTTCTTTATCACTTTCCCGGATTTGAATTCGATAAGAAAGATGTTGGAGAACCTACCAACAATAAGCAATATCCCAATTCGTACTCCTGGATGGCAAGATGTATCAAACGAGCCAAAGACCCAAAGGCCGATAAATTCGATCCGATGGTCATCTTCGGTTTTAGCATCCTTGGTGGACCATCGAAGAAAATTGTTCCGTACCTTTATAAAGAAAGGAAGAAACCATTAAGAGCATCAGTTGGTAAATCAACCATATCCTTCTCTCAAGCAGAATTCACTAAACTACCCACATTTATGTTGGAAGAGGAAAGGGTAAAATTCTCTACGGAACAGAGACAATTAATCCTTAATCAAGAAAAGAAGCCATCAAAATTCTTTTTGAGATGGTCTAGGGATGTATTATTGCCTAATTCAGTATATGAGAAATTGAAAGGTAGGGATGGATTAATTTTCAAGAATGACCTTATAAATGAAAAAAGATAATATACCAGGTTTAGAAGGTTATTATATAAGTAGATTAGGTACTTTATGGAGCAGATATCATAAATCTGGTAAATTAACTCATAGTGAATGGCATAAAGTAAAACCAAATCATAATCAAAAAGGATATCTTTTTGTTCAGAAAAAGGGTAAATGTTGGTATTTACATAGGTTAGTAGCTTTAGCTTGGATACCTAATCCAAATAATTATCCAATAGTATGTCATAAAGATAATGTAGTAACTCATAATTGGTATAAGAATCTTTATTGGGGAACACAGAAAGATAATATGCAACAATGTATTAGAGATGGGAGAACTCTCAAGGGAAATAAAAACCCAATGTATGGTATATCTAGGAGAGGTGCTGCTAATCCAAATGCTAAATTATCTAAAGCTCAAAGAAGAGAAATTAGATTTAGATATGAATCTAGGGAAAAGATTTGTAGATTAGCTAACGAATTCAAGGTATCAAGATTGACCATAAGAAGGATTGTAAACCCTAGCTTAAGATCTTTCAATAGATTAGTATAATCCACTACCCACCTCAGCATTATTTGCATATTATATATAAAATTTATATATTTGTATAACGAAATAAATAATTAAAAAATGGATGCAGAAACCAAGACGGTTATTAAGAACATTGCCCAAATCCAAGTTGAGGCACTAACTCATATCTCTAAAAATTTAGAGGATACAGACCATTACCTTCTTAAAAAACTTCTTCAGATTGAAGAGGGAGAAATAAGAGGAGTATTAGATAATATGATAAAACTCTATTCAGATATGATAGAATATCCTCAACTTATAAAAACTCTTACAGAGTATCAATTATACGTCTGCTCTCATATCCTATGGAAAATGGAGGAAGAATGGATAACAGATAATTCTCAAGGAGTTTTGGGAGCATGGGCAATCATTCAAAAATATACCAACGTATTACATCCGGAGTTAACACTTTTAAAACTTTAAATTATGGACAGAGAAGAATATCTTGAATCAGTTACCATGAATACTGGTATTAAAATGAATCCAGTAGAATCTTCTAATATAGAAGGTATTGGGTATGACAACAAAAACAAACACTTATGGGTTGCTTTTAAGGGCAACAAAGTTTACCGGTATGACTTAGTTCCCAGAAAAACTTTCGAAGAACTAATGAATGCCGAATCTAAAGGGAGATATCTTAATTCTCATATCAAGGGACAATATGAAGCTACAGGATATGAACTCAAAAACTAAACATATTATTTTTCCGTTTTCCATTCTGGGAGTTACTCTTTTGGGATTTACTATTGCCAACACCAATAGTACCCGGAGGGTAACTCCTCCTTATGTAAAGGAGAGTAGAGAAGATTCTATTAGAAATGTAAAACGGTATGAGGAAAGCAAAAGAAGAGATTCTATATTCTTTGCTAAAGTAGATTCTATAAAGAAACTAAGAGATTCACTTAGTAATCGAAGATTATACCAATATGCTTTCCTAGTAAGAGTTACTCCAGATAATATAATATTTACCGCAAGGAAATCTGGTTATCAACAAGTAACTTTAGATGCTCATTATACTAAACCCAGAGTATATTACCAAGTATTCACTTCCGATAAACCTTTATCACCAGAGGAAGCTTCTGCTTATGCTGAAAAATATGAACATGATCCCAGTAAGGTAACTATATTAACCGTAGAACAGTATAATCAGAGATATGGTAAATCTTCATCTATTTCAGAATATGATATCTTTACTGAAGGCCTAGATTCCTACTATGATGATCCTGAAAACCTAGATGAGAACCCAGATGAAATCTTTGATTTCCTACTCGACTAGGGATCCTCAGCTATTGATAAAATAAATTAGAATTATTTTTTTATTTAAAATATTGTTCTTATATTTGCATAGAGAAATTAATTAAGTAACATTTTTAAATTAGTCAATTATGAAAAAAGTAAATTTGAACAAGGTAACCGAGTTAATTAACAACCAAGTATCTAACTCATTGAAGGAAGTTAAGGCTTCTAAAACACAAAAGCCAAAAGAAACTAAAGAATCTAAGGCTAAGGAAGAACCCAAAGCAAAATTGGTAAAAACCACTACCAAGAAAGCTTCTACTAAAAAGGAAGAAGTTGTCAAGGAAGTTGCCAAACAACAGAAACCCAATATCATCGAACAAGTGATCTCCAATCGGGAAGTGAAATACATTTACCCAGATGATGTTACTGATACTCTTTCAAGAAAGAAATGGAGACAACAAACCCGTAATGAACTTCGTAAATTGGAAAGGGAAATGCTCCGAATCCAAGATCACAATTCTAAAGAATACAAGTCTGCCCAAAATAAATATATTACCTTCCAGAAAAAAGTACTGAAGGTAGATGAAGCAGTATAATTAATCCTTTGTTAACCCGGGACTGGGAACACATTAGTTTGCTATTTTCAAATTCCCAGTCCCATATTTATTTTGGTTATGGACTATCGAATATTCTCCGATAAGGAGATGGAAAAACAGGAAAAGGACATGGTAGAACTTCACAAGAGATGTGTAAAGAATTACCTTGTTCAAAGATCTCTCAAACATGGAAAGATTAAAAAATTCTTTATCGTATACGATTATTACCTAGGCACTGAGAATATAAGGAATTACTTTTTCAGGCCTATAGATATGTTCGTAAGGTTTTTATTGTTGGGTAAACTTGAAGAAATAGAAGATTATGTCAAAGCTGATTCTAGAAAGAAGAAAAGAAAACATAAGAGAAATAAAAGTATGGTATCTTCAGAGTCAAAAACTATACGAAGAAAAAATGGTAGAGATAAATAAGACCAGCAAGGTATTATTTTCTGGGCCAGTATCTTCTATGGTTGCTTGTTGGAGAAATGCCTTGCTCTTAGTAAGAAGATCTTATAGGATATCGAAAGATTCTAGAATTTCTTTAAGAAACCTTCAACATAATACTAGGGATATTAATGCAGTAAATGACTTAGAATTAGGTCAAGGTGTCAAATTTATAATCATTGAATTATGTTTCGAGAAATAGTAAAAGATGTATATATCGGTAAATCACAACTGGGGATCTGGGTAAATGGGAAAAGGGTCCCCAAAGAAACTCTGGTAAAGGATATTGCCTTACCAACCTTACTGGGAAATAAATTGCCAGATTATGGTACCATAGGAAATTTTACCCAGTGGGAATTCGAAGTTAACCCAGGAGGCAATCACAAATTATTTATCACAGGTATACCCAAGAAAACTTATGACTTGGACTTATACCGATTAAAAGGGAGATTATGGTCATCCTATTACGAGGATGATAAAAGGGGATACTTATTTCAGGTATTACCCTATGATGTTAAACACCTAGAAACAGAGATATAATATAATGGAAACAAAAGATTACGTAAAGATATTTAGACTAGATCAAGAGAACTTCCAATTTAATAGAGGAGAGTTTATGAATAAATTGGGAGAAGATTTACTAGAGATGTGCCAGAATATGCAAAAGATAAACCCAGCAACTGGTCACATATATTATTCAGATTTTAAAAAGGTAGTAAAACACTTCGAGGATAAATTTAATGAAATCAGTCGGCAAAGTATAAGACCTTTATCCCAGAATTTATGGAAGGCATTCTTTGCAACTCAGGTAGTGCCCCTAAGAAAACTCTGGTACCCAGAAACACAAAAAAGGATAGAGGAAATGAAAAATAACTCTAGTGAACAAGACAAAAAATCCTCGAGAGGTAAAAAAGGCAATTATGGCAAAGGAAATCGTTGACCTTCATGGCAATATTTTTAAGGTAATTAAAGGTTGGGAATTTTATAACAAGGTTCCCAACCTTGAAGGGAATTATACCTGGATATTTACTAGGGATAGGATTACCGATACTCAATTCATTTTGGCTTTAAATGAAGAACTCAATATAGCAGTTGGTTATTGGTATTCTAATATTTATCAACTATACGTAGCTCGTCCTCTTAAAAGGATTGGATACGATGAATCTAAGGATATAAGAAAAGAATATTTGTATAATGGCAAAAGACAACATAAAAAGATTTCCTAGACCTATGGGAACTACTGCAATGGCAGCAGAATACCAAAAGAGTCAGAATCTTGAAGATTTACAAAAGGTATACAACTACATTATCAATCACTGGTTGATGGGTAATGGCATGTTATGTGGGATTATGTATGATATTAATACCTTCTCAACAAAGACAGGTATAGATATCAATTACATACGAGTATTTATGAGAGATAGATTATTGCAATCTAAGCTTTGGGATAAAGAAAGACAGGAAGAAATGCTACAAGCTCTATTGGGAGAACAAGTAGCATGGGCTTTAGAGGATAGAATGGAAATCTCCCATCAGGTAAATATCCTAAGAGAATCTCAGGGAGGACATTATACTCCATTCATATCTGCTGAATTGAATAAGGCTCTTAAGATGAAACTAGATTCTTCTACTTCATTGCAATCCATCATACGTACATTTATGGGTGGAGGAACTACCAATATCTTTAATCAATTTGGAGATACCCAGAATAATCAATTGAATCAGAACCAAGGTATATCAATAGAGGAAGCCAGAAAGATTATCCTAGAATCTCAAAAGATAATGGACAAGCCACAGGAAGCCAAATTATTGGCAGATCACTATGATTTATCTTCTTTACCCGAGGTAGTTGCTACTAAGCAAGAAGGAATTGATACTACCAAAGAGGGCCTTACTTTGAATACTGCAGAGATGAGGCAAATTACCGATGATTACAAGGGAGCTATGGAACTCTCTTCAAGAGAACACCATGAATTAAGAAGAGAGATAGAAGCTAACATAGATCCCGAGGATCCAGACCCAGAGATAGATATGTATTTAGATGAAGAGCAATATGAAGAAAAAGAGCCTACATCAATAGCTGAACAATTCCTCAACAGGTAATCGAGGTTTATTGCATAATTAATTTATTATTCTTAAATTTGCATCAAATAAATAAATAATAAGATTATGGATAAAACCACATTAAAACAGCTTAAACCAGGTACACTATTCAGATTAAAAGATTCTGAATCTAGTCCAGTATGGGTAAGAGATCATTATGATAGGTCTTCTAAAACTTATGCTTGTCATAAATACGAAGACTACAATCATGAAGCTTTCTTCAAAGGAACCAGAACAGTATTCATTAATTTTACATATTAGACATTATGAACATCAAAAACCTATTCAACAGATTTCGTAAATCAAAGGAATCAGAGTTAAGCTATTCTCTGAATCTCATCTACCTAGAAGATACTAGGGTAGTATTTAACCAGAATATACAATGTGCTAAAGACCTAGAGAATTACCTATCTGCTTATATGAGACTCTTTGGTATGTATTCAGATAAACCCTATGTACTAATCTATCAGGAATACAAAAACAGATATTGGGTATATGACAAAGAACCTTACCTATTATACTATAAGGTACCACTTATAGTTAACCTCAGTAGAAAGCTATCAGGGAAATCAGACATGGTAATAACCAAAGAAAAATACCAAGCTGCTAAGGATTTAGTTCCAGCCCATGAAGTATCTGATAGATTCAAGATACCAGAATATATTACGGGAGTCTTTACAGATATCTGGTATAAATGCCAAGGATATATGGATACGGACCATGTTGGTTTAGAGGAGATACTGGAATTGATGCAACATAATTGGTTAAAGGAATTCGAATTATTAGTATTCAAAAGGAATTACGATACAGATATGTTATTCCTTAATCATTCTCTTACCTATATCTTGGACCAGACAGAAGAAGAGGGCCGAAGAATATGTATTCAAAACATTATCGAACGTAACATAAATCAAGAAAATCAAGATGAAAACGAAACAATTTAACGTAAGCCAGTCTAGAATATATCCAGATATCAGGGATAAATATCTGGATTATATGGGAGAACAATATAATATGTTCATTTCGGATGATACTCTAAAGAATGATCTCAGAGAAATCCTTCGAAAGGGTACTAATAAAACCATCCATTTCAATATTCTAGAAAAGAACTCAGATCTCTTGGTATTTGAAACCTCTGAATACAGTACTCTATTAGAGTTCACTAACCATTATCTCTGGATATTCAGGCTAGTAAACGATAAATGGAATTTAATCCGATACAGAGTATAAATTCGAAAGGCAGACTAACCATCTGCCTTTCATAGCGTTTACACCTATCCTCAGCTTAGTATTCCAGAATTTGCATATATAAAATAAAGTAGTTATATTTGCATAAGAAAAATAATTAATAACATTTTAAAATTTTAGACTTATGAAAAATAATGAAACCTTCCAAACCACACAACATCTAGACAAGTTAGTTACTAACCTAGGTCTTCAAATCCAAGAATTATTTTCCTTAGACTTAGAGGAAATCCTAGATTACAGCAACAATCTAATGAATCTATTAGTTAATGCTTACGTTGAAAATCAATGCTTAGCATTATCTGCAATGATATCTAAACAGGACGGATTTGCAATATACTCTTTCTTATTTCAAACTCCTGATACTTCTAACGGTGCTGCAGATGCTCTGGTAAATTTTGCCATGAACTTTACTGATGGAGAAGCTAATATCAAATCTATCAACAGAATATCTTCAAACATAATGCAAATCACCTTTACAGTATGACACCCATAAGAAGAATCTTAAACATGGTACAATTTGATCTAGCCGAGAAATTAAACTTGGCTAGATTAAGATGGTATCATTTGAATCATCAGGACCAATACCTTCAATCAGTAATCTATGGTAATCCTGATAATTGTACCTTGTTCAGACTAAGGAAAGTACTTACTAATTTGCTTAGAGCTAACTTCTTAAGTTACTACATATTAGCAGATACTCCTGAATCTCTATCTATTTCAATACAAGGTAATGCTATCATTACATTTGTGATAACTAAAGACAATTACATAACTTTTACAATAACGAAATTATGAGCACAACTCCATACCCAGGTCCAGATGAAGTAATTATACCATCTCGTATATATTTCGATGAAGGTAAGAGAATAGATGTTAAAGTATGGCCTAAGACCATTCAATTAACAGGTCCCACTAAGGATTTAAACAAGGTATTCAAAACCCTTGAAGAATATGATGATTGGTGGCATCAGTTTAAGAAAAAGAATCCAGATGCCTTCCGTAAAGATGCGAAATATGTAAAATCCATTAATGGCCTCTTCCTTATTCAGAAAAGGCTCTATCAGATACCCAATAGAAGCCTCAGCTAAGTAATCAGGGATATTGCATATTTAAAAATAAAGTATTATATTTGCATCAGAAAAAGAAATATATTATTCATTTAAAATTTAGGCAGTCATGAACTTGAACAACATTACAACAGCCCTTAAAACCGGTATCACAATTTACCAATACGAACAATGGCAAAATACTGGTTCAGTCAACCTAATGCAAAAGGAATCCCACATGCTTTCCAAGGTTTGGCTTAAGACAAATATCTATAACCCAGATTCTTTGGATAAACCCTTTATCCAACTCTCTGCTACTTTTACTTTAGAATTCGATATCCAAGAATATAACGAATGGCTAAATGCTAATCAGTACAAGTTATATCCATTGCTATTGGATATTCTTAAGATATCACTAAAGGATAATTTCTACAATTACTCCAATGCTTCTAATATTCATTACGAAGGAGGGAAATTCCCAAGTATGCTTACCATTCAATTATTTAACTTAGAATTCTAATGTCATGAAACTAACAATAACAACCCTAGTAATCATAGAAGGCCATTATATCCAAGGAATTTATCATTCCTTGGAAGAGCATCCAGGTAAAGCTTACCAAGAACTGGTAGACCAAGTGGAAAACGAATATGGTTATGATGCCGATAAAGATCATGTACCATTACATTTCAAAACTATCCAAGACATAGAGAATTACTTTGAACTTGTACACATAGAGACTCAAGAACTTACAGCAACCGGATTTAAAACAGCAATTTTAAAAGAACTATAATATGGAACCAATCATAACAATAAACGAATACCCAATCGGATGGGAATGGTTAGACAGAGTACCTTTAGAGGACTTTACCTGGCTAATCGAAATATTTGCTACCATGACCGATGATATATGTACTTATGACTTTGCTACCTTCGATAAGGAAGCAACCGATGGAGAACCTCCCTATCCCGTAATCGAAATCAATCGAAGAGAGTTAGCCTACTTCATGTATGAGGACCAGGGATACGAATCAGGCATATCAATGTACGGTCATTATATAGCATGTAAATCCTTAGACATATTTTCAGAAGAAGAGTATATGAATCAATTAACTGACATAAAACTAATCTGTAACGAATTATGAGAACAGCATTATATTACATGGGACTAGGGCTTATCTTAGTCCTATTCCTTAATTCCTCTGGGCCTAACTTAGATACATTCATACCAGGCAATCCATGGGAACATTATTGCAAATATGAATTGCACAAGCATCCATTCCATACTAATGAGAAGGAATATAACTATTTCCTTGATACTTTTACTAGCACAGATAAATATGAACAAATAATGGAGATATATGCTAACCCAAAGTAGATTTCTAATTTCATATCAAATATTCGATAATATACAGGTAAATAATATCGGACAAACGCATGTACGTGAAATATTAAAGGATACCCAGGCCTTTACCATCAATTATCGAACAGAACAAATAAGAGATTACCTCAGATATCCTGGAGAGGAACTGATACCAGAACATCTACATATGATTAATGCCTTGAAGGAAATCCAGAACTATTGGAATCTTACTTCAGAAAAGGTTATCATAACAGATATTATACCTATTCCTCAGCCAGGATAACCATGGTTTGCATATATAAAATAAATATATTACTTTTGCAGAGTAAATTTAATTATTAACTATTTAAAATTTTAGACTTATGAAAAATAATGAACTATTAAAAAAGTATGCCGGTATCTCAACCCGTATCCGCAGAATCTTTGCTTATCACTACGACCAAATCCAACGGGAAGTACAAACAGAAATTTCAACACTTACCCCAGAATTACAGGCACAATTCATGGACTTAGTCGTTGAATACATGGAAGAATCCATTAACTGGCCCGATCCCGATGACCAAGAAACATTCGAAAAACAATTACTCGGATAATGCCATGACAACAATTGCTTACATTATGAATACCTATCACATAGGTACTTATAACTTAGATATCAGGGATGTACTCAAATCCTATATTATTGCCAGATACTATGGATGGGAACCAAAAGAGGAAGACCTAGAGGAAATCATTTCCCATACAACCTATTTCGATATCAACATAGATGATGCTATCTATGAAGTCCTAACAATGCCAAGAGAAAAAATAACCCTTTAAAAAACAATGAAAAGAATGAAAACTTTATCACAAATCACAATCAGTCAGAATGATAATCAAATACTAACCTGCAAAGTATACAAAGAGCCCAACTATATATTATCTATGTCCAATGAAGAAATATTAGAACTCATCTCTGGACTAGACTATATAGGTAACCTACCAACGGTACCAGACCTAGAGAAACCAATTGAGATCCAAATCACAACTACAAGAGAAATACCCTTAGAACAAAACAAAGAAGTCCAAACCAAAATCAAAGAGATAATATACAATAACCTCTATGATACTCTAGTAAATGAACTAAAGAATACCATCTCTAGGTTCCAAACCGAGTATCACATCCAAGAGATAAACCCATACCTAGACGATATAATTCAGAACCCAGAAGACCTAGTACCTCATAGAACAAAACAAAGATAAATAAAAAGAATACCTAGAGCCAAGAACACTCTAGGTATTTCTGTGTACACAAACCAAGTATATAAATCCTAACCCACCTCCCAAAACAAAAACAAATATAAATAAACCTAATACTAAGGTATACAATTAACCTCATATACACAATCTGAATATACAGATATCACTAACTAAGATACATACACATTACCTAATCACAATCAATATATAATAATACATATAACTAATACTAATTTACTTTTCTTAGGTTCTTGGTTTATTCCTTTTCTGTGTACCGACGGGGGTTTTTCGAAAATGTCGGGAACATACCCATTTGGCTTCTCTCACTATATCAAACACTATAGCTCTCAAAATTTAAAGTACTAAATCCTTGAGGCCCCAAAGGCCATTTTAGGCAATAAAATCACCAATCCTGGCCCCTAAATCACAGAAAAGCAAAAAGTACACTCTGGCAATAGTTTTTGAGATACGTATATGAGCCTTTTTGACACGTAGCTATTTTAGTAACGCCTATATATAATATACTAATATGGGTGGGATTTAGATACGTATGTATTTTAGCTTCACACGTGTAATTGAAAAGTGTTCTGTTTGGCTAGTTTGTGTAATCTAGGATTTAGGTTGTGATTTTGTGTACCTAGACTCGGATTTTAATTGCCAAGAGGCTAGGATTTATATTAAAATTGTGTACCTAGAGGGGCCATTTTAGGCTCGGATTTAATAAAACTGGGTACACAATTTATGCCATAAATGGCCTCGGATTTAATAAATTTCTAGGCAATCAAGGAGCCAATTTTAATTGCCATCCTAGTAATATTGTTGTTAATTGCATAAGTATTTATATTATGGTTATTTTAGATAATTCTAGGACATTAGGGGCCTTCGAAAGGCAAACTGGGATATTGCATAATTAAAATATTGTTCTTATATTTGCATCAGATAATTAATTTAATAACTAATTAAAATTTTAGATTATGGAAACAACAATTAAAACTTCATTTAACTTTGCAAAAGAGATTCAATGTAATTTTATTACTAAAAACTCTAACCTTGAACACTCCTATCCTGGAGGCTTACCAGAGTTCATTACTCCTTACCTACAGGAGTTACAGGAAAATACCATTATACCTGACCACACTACTTTAATATCAATTACCACAATCGATAATCCAGACCAAGACGGTATACATATACTAACTTTCCTTAAAAACGATCCAGAACATTTCGATGACGACGACACTGCAAGCATTACTTGCATCGAATGCTTACGGGACACATTTGCCTATGATCCTGAGGCATGCTTTGGCCAAGCCCCAATCATAACAGAGTTCAATAGCTTTTTCACAGTATCAATCCCCTACAATTATTAAATTACTAACCTGGCACCCATAACTGGGTGCCTACAAATCCTATTACCTATGAACACCGAAGAATTATCAAACCGATTAACACAAATCCTTACAGGTATTACCAGTGGAGAGCCTAACCCTAATATTATTCAAGGCTTTGTCCAGAACTTTATCGAAGACTTCAAACCAGATTACTATTACGAAATCTCAGTCACAGACGTAGAAGGTTATAGCCCTACCTTTATCGAATACTATGCCTGGGACGAAGACGAGGATGGTCCTATACCTGGTATAAAACTTTTCAAAGACTTCAACATATACCTTGAACGAGAGTATTGCGAATACTAGTAATATTGCCCAGGCCTAACTAAGGTACCTGGGCTTTTCTATGTACATACCTAAGAGGCCATCTATAGACTTCATATAATTACCTAAGAGGTACTAGAGCTTTACTACACATATACTTACTAGCCTTATATAAGAACCCACTAGGCCTATCTATAGATCTTATAAGGCTTACCTAAGTACGCTAACTATCGACCATATATGGCCTTCAGGTAATAGGTATATAATATACAGATATTCTATAGCCACTTAAAAGGCCCTCCGAAAATCCCCTAGAATCTTCTGGCCATGGGGATTTGAATATAGGATTACCTAGAGGATATAGTAAGGGAACCATAGATGGCCTTAACCTTGTTATCATACAGGTATTATATAGCGGACAACGTGCGGGCAATTTAGGCCGCCCGGAGGTTAATGGGTGGAAATTTGATAAAAATTTTTGATAATAAATAATGTATGCGCAAATAATAAAATTTTTGAGATATGCAAATATTTTCTGAAAATTATTCTTAAAATAATAAAATTCATTTTTAACAAAAAATTTTCTCGAATTTTTTTGTAGATTAAAATAAAGTCCTTATATTTGCAATACAGAAACAAAGAGAGGTTTAAAATTTAATGAGAAAAATTTTTCAAAAAAAAATCTTTGAAAATTTTGCAAATTAAAATATTATTCTTATCTTTGCAATGTAATCAAAAAACAAATATTAATCAATCCTTGTTTGAACCGATAAAATCGTTTCAACTCTTTAAGACAAGGATATAAAAAACTTAAAGAGTGCGTAATTTTATGACACAAGAAAATCTAGTTTCAGTTAATGAAAATGTAAAGGTTGAAAATTCTTCAAAAGAAAAAGTAAACAAAGTAAGTGCTAAAAAAGCTAAAGCACAAGCAAAAGCAAATAATATTCTTTATAAGGATATTCTAGCTAATTTAAATAAATCTACTGAGGGACTTTTAAAAACTTCTTTTGGTGTCAAAAAATCAGACATTTATAAAGAAGAAATTTTTTTAGAACTTTCAGACAAAGAGAAAAAAGTTGCTCGAAAGAAATTCCGTAATACAATTCTTTCATTGTCCGAAAGTTTGACACAAGAAAAGGACAAAACACGATTAGAAAAACTAAAAAAAGCGTTTTTAGATTTTTATAAACAAGTTTACAAAGTAAATGATTTTTCACTTTCTTCAGTTTGTTCTGAAAATATGAAAGAAACAAACAAAGAAATTTTGAAAAAGGCTTTACAAATTGTAAAAAAATAAATTGTTTAATCAGAGTAAGGGATTAATTCCCTTACTCTCTAAATCAAAGAAATTATGTTACTAGTATTATTTATTGTAGGTTTAAGTTTGATTATATATGGTTTGATTTTAAGTTATTGGACTTTAAAGAAAAATCACGGATTTATAGTTTATCTAAACAAGGGTCAATATAGAGTATATCTAATTCATCTAAACACTTTAAATTTCTTTGAAATTGAAGCGTTTAAAGAAACTTCTTTGTTTCGATTTAATTTAAAATCGTGGTTTTATTATTTAATGTATCAATTTGAAAATGAAACCGATTCCACGGATTTATTAAAAATTTTCAAAAAACAACAAGAAAGGGACAAAGCTAAAATAAAAATATTTAATAAATAATTTTACTAGTAAGGGAATGTTTGTCCCTTACTTTTTTTTACTTCATTCTAAATAAGGGCTACCGTACCCCGTTTTTAGTACCACAACTTTTTACCTCCTCGTATTAAGGGCATTGCCTAGAAAAGCCTTGAACATACTACACAAAAAATTTCCTACACACACGTTAAGGGCATACCAAGACACAACACACAAAGAAGCCAGAGACCTAATATCCCTGGCATTCATCCTACAAAAGAATATTCAATATTTCCTTAATCCTATTCTTCCCAATAAGCATTCTACCATTCCTTACTTCATAAAAGAAAACATAATACTTCTGAATCTCAATACACCACAACTTTTTACCTCCTTCTAATAAAGGTTCTATTCTCATCATATCTCCTGGGTCAATCCAAATCTGATACCAAATACTCTTACCTTCAGAACATCTTAATATTCTCTTTTCACTATCTTCTCTTAATCTATCAATCCTTACCATACTCTTCCTTAATCCTTTATCTATATTGCTCATGATGCTAATCCATATAAAAATATTATAAACCAAGCCACTAGGATAAAGGTATAAGGGATTGCATACTTCTTAAAGGGATATCCCTCTATCCCATCATTGAGAGCATATATAAATACTATGGGCCATAGCAATATCATTAATGCTACTCCCAGTAACTTAAACCAAGTAAAGCCAAGGCATACCATAGCATCAAAATTCATTGAGCTACCCTTATAATTACCGTGACTATCGAAGTGATAGTAGTTCTTAGGTTTTAATACTTGCTCAGCTCCCAGGTAGGGTGGTAGGTCCTTTTTAATGAACCTACCCTTGCTATCTCTTGCCCTTTTACTTAGAAGTTTAGGGGCAGATAAATCTTCGTCATAATCTTTAATTCTAGCCATTGTTTTTCTTTTTAAAGAATATTAGGTAAATAGGAAATAAAGGTAATACTAACCAGATTGTAAGAAATAATAGATGAGGTCTTATCATCCTGATTTCCTGACATAACAGCTTGGTTAGAAATATAGAGGGGATTAGGCATATCCCATAGATTATGCCTAATATTGTCCAAGTACTATTCATTGAGCTTTTCGATTAGTTTTTTAAGTTTCTTATCTAAGGTTATCACTTTCTCAAGGGTTTCATCATCCTTGTGTTTCCCATTATCATCCAACCATTTTTTGATTGCCTCTAGGGATTTCTTGGATTGGTGATATGCAACAAAGGCATTGTACTTCTGTTCATTCTCTGGAGTACAAGGTAGGATTATTGCATTACCTTTTCCATCTAATCGAGTAAATTGACCCTCTAGATTTGTTGTTCTAGTGATTATTACCTTATTAGATAATATTGCAGTACCATTCTTTTTATCGATAGATACTACGTTTGCCTTTTCCATTAGGGTTTTGTCTTGGTAAATTACCGAATTACCCTCTTTGAGTTTTACTATTTCTTTTTTCATATAAATAAAGTATTTATTTTTGTTATACAAATATACTATTTTATTTTTAAATATCAATCATTATTAAATAAATTCTGCAAATCTTCTGAGGTTATACCATGCTGACGATAGTAGTCGTATTCCCAAGGATTTAGAGGTTTGCAATTGACTGGGTATTCGTCCCTTAATTCGAAAGGCAAATAGCCAAGAAATTCTATACTGTTGAAATACTGTACCTTACCATCAGTAAATAAGAAATATTTCAGAGGTCTATCGATTGCCTTACCGAAACTACTTCCTATTAATCTGATATCCTTGTTGGCAATGTAAACATGATACTTATCAGTTATCAAATATACCTGGGTATTCCAGGGTTTCTTCGATTCATCTAGGGTTTTCCTAAACCAATCAATCATAATCTGTTGTTTCTTTCCCATATCCATAATTAAATTATTTATTCATTGATAAATAGAACTCGATATACCCACCTAAGAAAGGCTACAAGCAATACTTTACCATCTTTAATGTAAACTCTAAGAATTTATATTATGGATAAACTTACTAACGAATTAATTGCCAAGGTTGCAAACAAGTTAAACCTTGAACCAGCTCTGTTAAAGACAGTAACTGTAGTAGAATGTGGTAATCGAGACGGATTTTTACCCTCTGGTAGACCTCAGATTCTCTTCGAGGGTCATGTAATGTGGAAATATTTGAAGATAAAACTCGATGGAGAAGGTAAAAGAACCTATTTATATGACCTAGCCAAGAGAAATCCATCCTTAGTTTATCAGAAATGGACCAAAGAATTCTACTTAGGAGGTGAAGGAGAGTGGAAAAGACTCGAAGCAGCTCGTAAAATTGATGAAAACTGTGCTAATTTATCCACTTCTTGGGGATTGGGACAGATTATGGGCTTCAATTATCAGCTTTGTGGATGTCAATCAGTAGATGAAATGATCAAAAAGATGTCTGAATCTCATGAAATGCAGCTAGAAATGATGTATCATTTCCTCTATAACTCTGGTTTAGTGAAGCATTTGAAGGCAAAAGACTGGGATGCTTTCGCTAAAGGATACAATGGTCCTGGTTACAAAGACAATAACTACGACCAAAAGCTGAGAAATACCTACGAAAACTTCAAAGATAAGCTATGAAAATAATTTATAACAACCTAATACCTTTCAAAGGGTACAAAGCCATCAACCTTTTTGGGTTAGTATTTGTAAGAAAAGGGGCTAAATTTACCGAAGTAGATTATAACCATGAACACATCCATTCAAAGCAAATGGCCGAAATGTTAGGGATATTTTTCTACCTTTGGTACGGAATCGAGTATTTAATCATCCTTTGTTTTGCTAAATGGAACAAGCAGAATGAAAGATATCATGATGTAAGCTTTGAAGAAGAAGCCCATAATAATGATTCGAATCTAAGCTATCTGGAAAACCGTAAGCCTTATGCTTGGTTCAAGTACATAAAATTGAGAAGTTACAAGAAATGAAAGACTTAAAAGTACTGGGAGTATGTGGAGGGCAAGGAGCCCTCCTATTCCCTTTTAAAGATAAACTTATTGGGAATATCGAACCCAGAGGAGTATTCCATACAAGTAGAGAAAGCCAGTGGAAAGCTAACTTTAAAGGTATACCTTTCTTAAAAGGGTATGAACTACCCGAAGATTGGCATCCAGATATCATATTATCTAGCCCTGATTGTGGTAGTTGCTCAGTAATGAGGTTATCTAAATCTAAAGCCCTTGGAGACCCTAAAAGTAATAAAAGTATACAACTAGTATTTCAAGCAATTCAATATTACGAACCTGCTCTCTTTCTTATAGAAAACCTACCAAGATTGCTATCTCTCATTTCTAAAGAAATGTTAACGGACTTCTTTAAGAACTATAAACTTATTTTTCACGAAAGAAGCGTTTCTGACTTCGGAAACTCCCAAGTATCAAGAAAAAGATTAGTAATCGTTGGAGTTCATTTAGACAAGGGAAAAGAATATTTGGATTCTTTTAATGAAGTATTCCAAGTAAATACTCCAAAACTTACTAGAGATTTACTAGTACAAGCTCCACAGGAAGCTTTAATCCCATTCTCTGATAAAGTTTTAGCCATGTATGATTATCGGAAATTACCTGAAAAGAAAAATCTTACGGTCAGACAAGTAAGACAACTTTGGACTCATGATTTCAAAGATGAAAAGAAATGGCCAATCAAAACTGCTAAGATGAGTACTCTCCCGGGAGTATATCGATTAGAAGATGATAAACCACCCTTAACACTTAGACCTTCTGATAGGCAATTTAGACCAGATGGGTATCCTTTGGGTATTTATGATTTCAAGGCAATTATGGGATTCCCTGAAAATTACCGAGTATTTATTCGGGGATTTGCAACTTGGGACCCTAAGACTTATCACTACTGGTTAAATAAGGCTAGGTATACACTTGCTAAAGGGTCGGTATGTGAAATAGGATTATGGTTTAAGAAATGCCTTAATTTCAAGTGAATCCCCCTATATAAATCTAATAGGCTTTTAAAGGGTATTGGAATAAGGAATATTGGAATAAGGAATA